>Ga0075425_100000931_pt1 | contig 28084 bp, 38 predicted proteins | sample SoiMethybrSBSTD4_FD_75300 | JGI IMG/M metagenome (GOLD analysis project Ga0075425, IMG submission 75300) | Bulk soil microbial communities from a Populus tree surrounding site in Tennessee, USA - Soil MetaG P. TD hybrid SBSTD4 | ecosystem: Environmental > Terrestrial > Soil > Tree plantation...
AGGAATCATATGCCTGTCCTAATTGCGGTGCTGAAGGGCCACCTGATATTTCATTATCAGTAGAAAAGCTACCACAAATAGTTGGATGGGATGAATCCGCAAAAACTTCAATTTGTCAGGATTTATTTTCAGGTTTACAGGTAAAAGTTTCTGCATATGCTACAAAACAAGAGGAATGTGGATATTTATTACTAGAATTTGCTCAATCTCAAGCAATGTTGCGGAATATTTTCCAAGACAAGGCTAAAAGTATCAAAGCTAAGCGTTATGATACCGCTTGGGAGAGTTTTTCTAAATATCCTGCATCATATCTAGGTGATGTACCTGAAAATGTATGCAATGTTTCCTGTTTATGGCTTAGACCTTGGCAATTTTGGGAAATTGGAAATGATGATGAATCAATTGAAATTGTAAAACAACTAAAGGAGAAATATCCTGCTGGTTGTTATGCAATTTTCATTGATGACGATTTCATGGAAGCCTATCCAGAGGATATGGATGAACATTGGACTATTAGTAAGAATCCAATGGGTCGTTTTATATACTCTAGACCATTAGGTGAGAATCTTTCAACAGTTCAGGATATTCGTGCTGAGTTAGTAGAGTTAGAATTACAGACAGTTGAGCATGGTATACCAGAAACTTTTGCTGATCCTAAAGTACTAAATTTTGAAAAGTATGGTCAGCAACGTGCAAAGCCGGGAATGGTAACTCAGGCTACTGCTAAACCTGGTAAATCATTACAAGATGGATTTTTTACTACTAAGACGGCAATTCTATCACAAGAGGTTGATCCTATTAGACAACATATTGATCAAGATGCACAATTTGTTGTAGGTTCATTTCCATCAGTATATGGCGGTCCTGCTGTAGGTGGTAGTAAAACCGCATCTGAATATTCTCAATCTCGTGCCGTAGCTTTGCAGAGATTAGGAACTATTTGGAAATTAATTAGTCATTTTTGGAGTGCATTTCAATCACGATCAGCAGTTGAATATGCACAGGTGATTAAAGATTCGCAACAGGATGAGAATTTTACTAAAAAAGTTGGAGATAATAGCTTTATTAATGTATGGATTCGCTCTATTGATTTAACAGGTAATGTTGGCAGAGTAGAACCTGAATCTAGTGAACAATTACCGCAATCATGGGCACAAAAGAAAGATACTCTCATGCAGCTTATTCAAACAGGTATTCCAGAAATTACGATGGCATTATTACATCCACGTAATACTGGAATTATGAAGGAAGCTGTTGCATTACCTGATCTTTATATTCCTGGTGAGGAAGATAGAACTAGACAATGGAGAGAATTTAGTATTCTATCTCAGGGTATTCCAGTTCCTACACAACCATTGGTTGATAATGATTCAATTCATGCAGAAATCCTGCGTAGCATATTAGAGGGGCCACAAGGAGAAGCATTATCTGAGGAAGGTCGTAATGCTTGCATGATGCATTTGCAGGAACACATGATGAATGAATCAATGCTTAATCCTCCTCAGGAAAATAATCAACCAGGAGATAAGAAAAATGAAAAAACTAGCAATCCTCAGCCTAGTACTGCTCAGTAGTATAACATTAGGTGCGCAAGATCCTATTGTAAAGAATTCTCCGTGGAGTAATAGTATTACTCTAGGCGCGGCTGATACTACTAAAACTTTACAGGCAGGAATTTCTGGTAAAACTTTATTTGTTACTTATGTTTCTTGCATGAGTTTAGTTGCCGCGGCTCAAACTATTGATATTGAAGCTACCGGCGGAACAATTGATGTAATGAAAATGGCAGTATCAATGACTGTTAATACACAGTTAACAGTTTCAATGACTCAAGGATTATCATTAGGTCCCGGAAATTCATTATTGATTACTCCAGCCGCAGCAGGACCATCAATATTTTGTATTGCTGAAGGTTACTCAAGGAATAATTAAATGGCTAATTCAGTAACAAATAAGTTAAAGTTTCGCCTGTTAAGTGGGGCAGTAAATCTTGATACGGCAGATTTACGTCTATTGTTACTTAAGAGTTCTACACCTACACCTGATACAAATACCGTATCTGATTTAACACCAGGTACAAATGAGTTAACAGTAGGTGGATATGCTAGACAGGCATTAGCTAATACTACAGTTACAGAAGATGATACAAATGACTTTGCGTATCTAGATGCTGATGATGTAGTATTTACTAGCTTAGTAACCGGCGAAACTATTACGTGGGCTGAATTATTCGAATTCATTACTAATGATGCAGGTTCATTTGTATATGGTAATTATGATGTAACTGATACTCCTACGAATGGTGGTAACATTACTATTCAATGGAATACACCTGCAAACGGTGGTGTTATAAAGGCTGCTTAATATGTATCTTATTGATTTAATTAAAGCAAAAGTTGGTTATAGAACAGGTATTGTTCGGCCTGTTCAACTAACTGATACAAATACTGGTAAACCTAGATTTATGAAAGAGTGGATATGTGCTTGTGGTGCAACACTCAGAATCTTTGCTGATAAAGATAGAGGTGAAGGTCCATCAAATTTTGAGGGCGTTCATACTGCTAAATCAGTAGAAAAATACAATATACATCCGCGGTATATTGGTCACTCAATAGTTTCATCTGGTTTATTAAATTGGGCTGGACTGGCTGAGGAAAGAGGTTGGAAAGTTGAACCACTTGTAGAATGTCCAGCGTGTCAAAAAAATATGACTGTTAATGAATTTAAGGAAGCTAGACGTAAAGGTGTGATATGAAACTACCAATTGTTGGTTTGCCATTTGAAGCTATTGAATGCATGGTATTTGCAGTAATTAAATGCAAATGTGATTCAAATAATAGAGCAATGACTATTCGTGGTATTGATCAACAAGTTTATTGCTTGAAATGTAATAAGGTTTATGCAATTACTCGAATTTCATATGATGCTAAATTAGGTATTCCAAGTTTTGAAGTTGATGTTACACACGTAACTACACTAGGTGAAAAGGTTGGAGTGTAATGCGACAAACTTGGCGGCAAGCCATTGCATATTCTGTAGCTGATGGCACAGCAATTGCTAACAGTACTACAGAAACATTAATTTTTAGTCCCGCACCAACTATTCCTGCTGATACGTTAGCAGATGGTAAAATTATTTCTGGTAGATGTTTTGGTAAATATTCTACTACAGCTACTCCAACTCTTAGATTTCGACTAAGATATGGAACCGCAACTGGTGGAGTATTACTTGCAGATACCGGAACTGTTACACTAACTACAATTACTAATGCCATTTTCTTTGTTGAATTTTGGCTAACAGTTAGAAGTAATGGTAGTGCAGGAACTTTAGAAGCATTTATTATTGCATCTTTAGGTTCTGGATTAGCTCCATCAGTAGGTTCTGCAACAAATGCATCTGCTGATGTAATTGGTGGTAGTGCTGGTGTAACTGCTCCTGCTGTATCTGGTGCGTGTGATTTTACCACAGCTACAGCATTAAGTTTAACAGCTACATGGAGCGCAGCATCAGCTAGTAATACATTGACAGGTAATAATCTTTACATGTTCGATGAGAACTAAATATGGCATTTACACCTGAACAAGAAGCATTTCTAATTGAATTTGCTGATAGAGAGTTGAAATTAAAACAGCAAATTGTAATTAATAGAGAAGCAGAAGAATTGGAAAGAGTTAAAGCTGCTGCTAGAGACAAATTTGTTGAATCTTTAATTGCTCTTAAAAATGGTGAACTTGAAGCCGCTATTGCCGCTTATGACGCAGAGAATAAGTAATGCCTGCAAGTCCTGGAATTATTAGTTATGCAGAAACTGTATTTAATACTACTACTACTCCAAAAACTACAGTTATTTCATGGAATGCAGGTGATATTGTAATATATGTTGCTGGATGTGAAAACAATCTTACATTACCAGTGCCAACAGGTACGGGTATTACATTTGTTTCACAAAAAACTAATGGCGCTGCCGGTTCATGTGCTACACAATTAGCAGCAGCAGCTCCTACAGCAACAGGTAGTTCAGTAACTATATCAGGAACACTTACTGGTGGTTCTCTTAGTTGGGGATATGGTATATTCGTAGTTAGAGGTGCATGTAGATTTGGAACTAGTGTAGAACAGCATACAGCTACTAAAACTGTATCATTAACACCGGAATCAGCAAACAGCACAATTATTTGGGGATGTTTTGATTTTGAAGCCGCGGGTGCGGTAACTCCTAATCCTACAGTACCTGAGGTAATAACTAGACATAGTGAAGATGTTGGAACTAGTTATTCAATTGGTATATTTAGTATGTTAAATCAAACATCTAAGGCTGCTGTGGGTTACGGTGGTGTATTTGGTGGTAGTACAGGACCATATAGTTTAGTAGCTATAGAACTTGTACCTGGTGGAACTACAATGCGTAGTATAGGACGTAGATTAAGACCGGCACCATTTAAGCCAGGTACACCAAAAGTTTTTAATAGATTTTAATGGGTTTCTTACAGTTACGCGGTAAAAATAATCCAAATATATTTACTGCTGTCAGTACTGATCAAATATTAAGTGCTGGTAGTAATCAAGTAGATATAACCGCGCCAAGTGTAACGGTTGTAGCTGGTAATAGTGATATAGCAGGTAATGGAAATACTGTTACAATTACTGTACCTACTGCAACATTACAAGCAGCAATAACTTTAGGAGCGGGAAATCAAACTGTAACCATAACAAATCCAGATGTTACATTAATTGCTGGGAATAGCAATGTAGCTGCTGGAGCTAATACAGTAACGATAACCGCTCCTGATGCAACTATTATTTCAACGGGTGGTGGTGGACAAACAATAAATGCTGGTGATCAAGTAGTTACAGTAACTAATCCAGATGTAACATTATTACCTGGAAATTCAAGTGTAACTGCAGGTCAAGCATTAGTAACAATTAATAATCCAGTAGCTACTATACAGGCAGATACAACATTATTAGCTGGTGGACAAACAGTAAATCTTACAGCACCTAATACAAGCTTAGCATTAGATACATTATTACCAGCAGGTAATCAAATCATAGTAATTAGTGCTCCAACAGCAACAATATTAGGTGGTGGCGCTCCTGTTGGTGGTTTTTGGAATGGATTAACTGGTAATAGTGGAATGAGTGGCGGTGGTGATATAGAGGAATTAGAATGTTAACTAGGATGTTTGGCGGTGGATTAATTAGAGAGGATGAACCACAGGAAGCAGTTCATTTTCCTGTTGTAAGTACATTATGTTCTATTACAATTACCGCATCACAACGTTCTACATGGTTAACTAAAGTTACATGGTCATATGATGCAGATCCTGCTGCAGGCAGTTTATTAACAGTAGAAGATGGTGTGGGAAATTTTAAGCGTAAATGGGCAGTTACTAAAGGTGGACCTGGTGGATTAACACTATTAAGATGTAAAGGTACACCTAATACAGATATGATAGTTAAATTATCAGCTAGCGCAGGAGTTATTGGAACATTAATGGTTGAATATATTAGGAGAAGTTAAATGACATTCCCAGTTGAAGGTAGAACTGAACGACAAATTTTTGATGCGGTTGATGATGTTACGAAAGATAAAAATGATAAATCAGGAGATACTAAAGACGAGAAAGAAGATACAGAAACTCCTGAAGATGCAGAGGAAACTCCAGAAGATAATGAAGAAAAAGATGATGAGGACTCAGATGAGCCTCCTCAACCTAAAGATGAAGAAAATGAAGATGAGGAAGGTACGGAAAACCTTGAAGAAACCGATGAAGTTTATGCAAGAATAAAAAAGGTTTCTCCTGAATTATTTAAGAAGGTTCCTGAATTAAAGCAAATTATTTTTCGTGAGCAGGAATATACTAATGTATTTCCTACAGTTAAAGAAGCTAAAGAGGCTTTAGATACTCTTCAGACTTTTCAGGAATTTAATGAAGATATTGGTAATGGCAATTCTGCTAAACTAATTGGTGCATTAGAAACTGTTGGTAAAGATGCATTAAATAGCTTTTTGGCCAATTTTTTACCCACAGTTCAAAAACATTCAAAAGATCTCTATTTGCAGGTAGTTTATCCTGAGATTAAAAAGGCTCTAAAAGCTGCAATCAAGAGTGGTGATGAACGATTAGAGGTATCTGCTAAAAATCTTCACTGGTTTATTTTTGGCGACCATGATATTGATGGAAAGGTAGGTTTAGAGCCAAAAGAAAAAGATGGTCGCGAATCTGAATTAGAGGAACGTGAACGTAAGTTTGAGGAAAAGCAATTTACCTCATTTGCTAAGGATGTTGCTGTAACAGGTAAATCTAGAGTTGAAAGAGTTATTAGTCGTGCATTTGAGGAATCAGGTTTAAGTTCCTTAATGCAGAAAAAGCTAGTTGAAGAAATCTTTACTAGAGTTGATGAAATTATTAGTAAAGATGTAAGATTCCAGGGTAATAACAATAATCTCTGGAAACAGGCGAAAAATAATGGCTTTACCAGTAATTGGAAAGACAGTATTATAAACGCGTATCTGTCACGCGCCAAACTGCTAATCCCAAAAGTTCGCCAACAAGTCTTAGCAGAAGCTAAATTAGATGCTAAGATTAAGTCAGAAAGTGAAGAAGGTAGAGAAAAGAAACGTATCCCAACTACTAGTACATCTCAGAGGAATTTTACAGGTGGAAAAATTGATAAATCTAAGGTTGATTGGGATAAAACCTCTGAGAGAGATATTTGGGATGGTAAGGTAACTTATAAGTCGTAAGGAGTCATTATACAATGCCAGCATTTAATGAAGCTCAAGTATTGCAGGCAGAAATGGAAAAGGTTCTGCCAGCAGTCGAGGTCACATATGATCTCGATGATACATTTTATGGCAGTATTGAAAAGGAGAAAAGTGTACAGCGTATCTCAGGTAGAGATATGCGTATTCCACTTAAGTTAAGGCCCGGTGGTTATTTCGGGCATTTTAACCCTGATGGTGGAGATTTAGGACGTGGTGGTGGGCCAACCTATGATAAGGCTGTAATCAATACAGTTAATCTTAGGTTTGCTTGTGAGTGGACTCGTAAAGCAGAATGGGGAACTGATGATGCACGTAAGGCTGTAGTTGATGCCTTCAAAGACATCATGTCCTCAGCAATGCCAGAATTTCGTCGTAATTCTGATGCATTGTGTATGACTGCTGGTACGGGTATTTTAGGTACAGTATCTACATTTTCTAGTGCTGCTGGTGTTGATACTGTTAACCTTGCTACCGACGGTTTTGGTGCAATGCTGTTACGGTTTGGGTTGAAGGTAAATATTTATGATTCAACTCTTGCTACACAGCGTACTGCTGCATTAGAACCTGAAATCACCTTTTTTGATTTAGCAAATAAGCAGATTAAATTGACTCCTGCTACTGCTGGATTATCAAACGGTGATCTTATTGTTGTATCTGGTGTTTCCGGTGCTAACCCTGTTAGCTTATTTGGAGTGCCATATCATAACAATAGCGCATCTACTGGTACATGGTTAGGATTAGATCGTGCATTAAATCCTGAAATCCGTGCATCACGTGTAAATGCTGCTGGTGCATTAGCTACTGCTCATCCACGATTAGCAATGAATAGATTGCTTGATCGTTTAGGTAAAAAGGGCAAAAAGATGAAGCTGCGTGCAGTTATGCATCCAGCACAGTCTGATGCTTATGAACAGTTAGGCCAGCTTGTTACCGTAGTCAATAAGACTACTAAAGATGATGGTCTGAATTTGTATTATGGTGATAATCAGCAAATGGCTGGAGCACCTGTAGACACTAATATTCACTGGGATAAATTCCGCATCGATTTTATCACCAATGAAATGTGGGGTCGTGCAGAATTACATGCACCTGGATTCTATAAGAATGGAGAAGGTCGAAAGATTTTTGAAATTCGTGGACCATCCGGTGGTGTTGCAACGGCTGATGTATTCTACATTGTAGCTTCATGGAATCTTTTCATGAAAAATCCTGCTGCAGGTGCATACATTGATGGTTTAACTACGCCATCTGGTTACTAATTCAATTTAGAGAAAGGAGATAAACAAATGCCGTTACTTACAGAACTTGAACGTAACCTAGTCAGTGCATGGGGTAATGCTAGTAATAACTTAACTAACCCCAATACACAGGCATCCGCAGCAGGTACAAATACTTTTACGTATCCTGTTACTGTTGTCAGTGGTACTCAGGCTATGGTTAATATTACGGTACCCTATCCTAGTTTTCAGGGTAGGATTACATTGTTACCCACAGCTATTTTCACATGGACTGCCGCTGGTAATATTGCATTAGCTGGTTCAGCAGTTGTAGGTAAAGCTCTTGACTTTATTTACAATCCTGTAACTGGTAAGTGGTATCCATCGTACATTGCATAGTTAGTTAATAGGTAGGTCAGTCATGATTACTAAAGAGGCTTGTAACGAAAGATTACTTGAACAATTTGGTCGTCACTTATCGACTGACCTACCTAGATTTCGTGTAGTTTGGGCACCAGATGAATTAGAGAAACGTACAACTGAATTAACAGATGCAGGTTTGTACGTTGAAGGTTTTAAGCAAATTCGTGAAATGCCTAAATACCGTTGGTTAGGTGATCAATGGGTAGTAGAACGACTCCATGCTAATTATCACAAGGATGTATTTGAAGGTAATTACGTGTATGAGTGTTTAGTGGCATTTCCTGAAGGTTTACCGCTTAAGTGGGAACCTGTTGAATTTGCATGTAGAAAAGCACTAAGTATTATTCCAAATGATGATAGTGTTCAGCCTAAAACTCAGAAAGAGGCTGAATATATAGATAATGAGAAAAAAGAAAAAGAGAAAGCTGCATTTCGAAATATGATGGATAGTACTAAGTTAGGCAGTTCGTTATCTGATAAAAATGCTCAGTCGTATGCTAATAATAAAGGAATAGATTATAGACCGTCACACCAAAAAGCTAAGGAGATAGTAAATGGCTGCTAGTACACTTGTTTCTACGTTACCTTTTGGATTGAGAGAATATAAGCCGGGATTATTTCCATCAATTTATGAAATTCCTCCGGCACCTAGAGGAGATATTTCTGTAATTACTATTCATGATGGATTTCATCTGGTCACAATTCCATTATCTGATGAAAAGGCACCACCTTTAAGATTAACAGATACATCAGAAAAAATTTGTGAAGGCTTAATTCGTGATTATGTTGCATCTGCTGTTTTCACTAGTATGGGAGTACGTGAAAATGGTGCGGCCGCCGTTCCCGGTTTTTTCTGGAAAAATGGTGAATGGACAGTTGATGAAGTTAAGAAAAAGTTTGTTGCTGAGGTAGCAAAAGCTAAGAAAGAAACTGCTAATTGGTTTGAATTGGTAGTTAAAGTTGCTGATGATGATTGGCAGGCTAATCGTCAGTATAAGATGATTACTGAAATTCAACGTGCTGGATGTGCATATTTGGGATTAAAACGAGAATGGAATTTCAACGTTCTCGAAAATATGTCTCTACCGTTATGTTGGTCATGTAAGATGCAGGTACACCCTGAAGCTATTATTTGTTCAGGATGTAAAGCAATTCTCAATAAGACGGAATATGAAAAGCGTAAGACTGAATTCGCAGCAACTGCATAAAGGAGAGTATCATGACTGTACATCACATTGCTGGTAAAAGTGTAAATTTAAGTGTTGAAGATGAAAAGAAATACAAGGAATTGCTTAAGAATCTAGAAGATATTCTAGATGGTAGACTACGTAGTGAAATTCCTACTAATGATCCATATTTTGAAGCTGAACGAGCATTACAGCAGTTTATTGCTGAACGATAATGGGTGGAACTGATATAGGTCCATTACCAGCAGATGGTAGTTTCCCTAACGGTATTACATATACTGGACCAGATACTACCATTCCTGCAAGTAATGCCGGAACTGATAATGATCTTTGTGAACTATTAGATCCATCTATCAATGATAATGCCATCTTATCTGCTGATGGTGATGTATTATTGAGTGCAGATGGTGATCAAATTCTGTATACATAATCATGGGTGCATATAAAGCTTTCAATGTAATGGATGATGCGGCTGCTTGTATGAATGATTCTATTAAGTCATTCTATACATATGCAGTTCAATTACCATACCTTAATATGGCTTACCGTGATTTAGATATGGAATTGCAACTCAGTGAAATTCCTATCACGTTAATTGATGAAGCAGTAATTTCTGTCTCAGCTAATGCAACTGAATTAACATTACCTACAAGTTTCTTTTTACCTATCAAATTACAGGAAAAGGGGGCTAGTGATACTGAATATGTTGATATGGTAGAACGTAGATTTGTAGATGATGAAACAATTCAAAAGAGTACTACATTACGTTACTGGGATTTTCGTCATAATTGTATTAATTTTATTGGTTCAACAGCTCCGAGAACCGTAAAGTTATATTATTGGCGTACATTTCCAGAATTTGTTGACCAGAATAGTGATGCATTAGTTAATGGTGGTAGGAACTTTCTTGCATTTAGAACTGCATTGTTATGTGCCCAATTTATTGCAGGTGGCCCAGCTAGAGATAGGATAGTATATCTCAGACAGGAGGTTGAGGATGCTAGATATAAGTTAATAGCATCGTATGTTAAAGCAAATCAGGGTAATAGTGTCAGACGTAAACCTTTCCGAATACTGGTTCGTTAGAACTGCGCGGAATCAGGCGTGGTAGGAGGAAATCATGATTAGTTGGTTAATGGAATTAAAATTAAGACTTAATAGTGATGTACGTTGGCTTAGAAGTAGTACTACACCTACTAACGGAACATCTGGTACGGGTGCGGGTGATGCGGGTAAAGGTTCATTATGTACCGCATTGGATACTGGTAAGCTGTATGTAAATAACGGTACTAAAGCATCACCATCTTGGGGTATTGTTACCAGTGCCTAAACAACAGCCTGGAACGTATACTAGCTTTAAGGGATTATGGGCAAGGGGGAGTAGAGATACTACTCCTCCCGACCATTTTTATGATTGCTTAAATCTTGAATTCCTTAAAGGAGTTAATACAAGACAGGAAACTAGTCAATATAATGCCACTACAAATATTGTTAGAATGGCATTGTATAAACCTAATCCACCGTTTTCAGGAAATAATGTTCCCAGAATTATAGCATTGAGATCAAATGGTGACTTAATAGATTTACTATTAGGTACCACTATTTATTCAAATGCTAGCATGACGGATTTTGGATTTGTTAACTTTTTTGGTAGATGTTATATTTCTCCATCTAATGGCGTAACAGGATTAAATGGAGTCAATGTAAAAGTTTATGAAGGCTCTGGTGTAGTTAGAGATGCATGTGGAACCGGACCTACATTAGCATTATCTGCAGTATCTAGTGGTGCTGGTAAAATTGGTGTTGGTACTACCCTATTTAGTTATGCGTGGGAAACATCATCAGGATTCATTACTAAACCTGCACCATTTACTGGAGTAGATACATTTGGTACGGCTAACGTTGCATTATCTAGTATAGCTGTCGGCCCCGCTGGAACCGTAGCACGTTGGGTCATAGCTACTAAGATATTTCCGTTAGCTACCATTCCTCCTGCAGAATATGCATCACGAGCATTAGTTTCACCGATATTTTTTGTAACTCGTATAGCAGATAATACTACGACTACATATAATGCTAGCTTTTATGATGAGGAATTAGTTGATGAGGCAAGTTATCTTTTCAATGAGATGACTGCTATTCCATCAGGTGTTAATCTATTAGACTATAATAGTAGATTAGTATCATTTGGTGAATTTTCTAATCCATCATTAGTCAGAATTTCTGCGCAGGGTGATCCTGAACAAATATCATCCACAGGTGGATTTTTAATTACTGATCCTACAGATTCTACTGGCGTTAAAAACGGTATTGAATTTCGTGGCTCATTATATTTATTCAAGCAAGATCGCGGCATTATTGCAGATGATAATGATGATGACCCAACATCATGGAAGATAATTAACTTTGAAAAATCACAAGGTTCTGATGTTCATGGAGTAGCTACTATATTAGATGCTAAAGGTGCATCATCTGAGGGTTTTATTGCAGCTAGTAAAGGTGCCTTAAATTTCTTTAATGGTACCATGCTAGAACCTGAATTAAGTTGGAAAGTAAGAGATTATTGGTTAAGAATTAATCCAAATTTTTTCAATTTAGTACAGGTAGTTAATGATCCTATTAATCGTCGAATATACGTATTACTACCTCTTGATAATTCTACAGTTGTTAACTATATACTGTTTGGTGATTACAGAGATGGTCTCAATGCTGTAGCTATTAAATGGTCTCCCTGGAAATTAAAAAACAATCCTACTAGTATGTTAGTTTATTCTGATTTTACTAGTAATATTCCAAGTACTAAAACTAGAGTATCTAATCTAACGAATATAGTATCAGTTAATATTGGAGCTTATTCAAGTGATGAAGGAACGGCAATAGATTCTTACTTTATATTAGCTCCGCTACGTTTTGGAATTGGAATATCTCAATTTGATCATTTGAATTTACGTGCAAAAGGGCCAGTTGATTTTGAATTTACAGCATTTGGTGAAGATGATCAAATATCATCAGTTCCTACTCCATTAAGTATTGCGAATAATACACCAGGTAGAGAATACTCACAACTATTTAATTTAGTAAGTGAACAATGTAGCATGAAAATTCGTAGCAATGTAGTAAATAAATATTTTGCTATAGATTATGTTCGCATATTAGGTTATGAGATTGCAGCAGAGAGACCGCGATGAGTAGTAGAAATAAAACAATTATTACTACTCTTATTGAGACATTTCAGCGGACATTAGAACCCGCTAAAATGTATAGTTGTCTGCAGAAAGTTAATGCTGATTTAGACGAGGTTTGGTCACAAGTTAATGAAGGGCCATTACCTACTAATAATGGCAAGAATTTAGATTTAAGTGAAGTTCCTGAAGATAATTTACCTGATACAGTAGCATTTACTGATAAGGCTAATGTATTCGTTGAAAACCAAACTATTGATGAAGGCAAAGCTTTACATTTATTAGCTGCTACTCCAAACTTAACAGGAAATATAAAACCTTTAACAGATGGTAGCAGTTTAATAGTAGGTATTGGATTTGATCATGATGGTGTAACATATAGTGGTACCGGTTCAGGTATTATATTTGAATCAGGTGGTATTACCACATTAGCACGTATAATTGGTGGTACACTACAAAAACTAATTAGAGCAACTGCATCAGGAATCATTAGTATTGGCACATTAGTAACTGAAACTGGTGCGGCAATCAATGATTTAGTAATGAAAAATGGCAAGGTAATTCGCGGCACTAATTTTGGTGGAACTACTAATCTTGCCATGATTAACATTGATGCTAATGATTTAATAATTTTAGGTGGTGATGCAGTTAGTAGTGGTGCAGGACATGTACATATACCACATGTAGCTAGTGCAAATGTGCCAACAGCGGGCGCAACAAAAAATGGTATTATCCTGATTGACAAAGACAACAACTGGTTAGTTTATTACAGCAATGGAAATCGTTATAAAATAGTAGGAACGAGTTTCTAATGGAGCTACGTAGACCTAGTGTTGAAGATGTTCCAGAAATTGAGGACATTGCCAAAAAAGGAGATCATACCTTACCTGACGGTTTTGAATGTGCCGCAGTGGTTGAGAATAATGATCAAATTATTGCTTTTGGCGTTTTACGTACTAATATTGAAGCTCTGTTATACTGTATTGGTACCGAACGTGAACGAGTTACAGCGTTAAATGCATTAATAAATACTGCTAAAGCTGATGCTAAAAGATTAGGTCATGTTGATATTTTAGTATTCGCTCGTGATGAACAATTTGCTAAGCTATTAATAAAACATTTTAATTTTCGTAGAGCTAAAGGTGTTCCACTAATTTTGGATTTGTAAAATGAATAATAAACAGAACAATACTAATCGTAGTTTATTAGACCAACAACGTGGAACTGCTACAGGAATGTATCAGGATTTTCTTAAAGGTGTAGGTGGAGATTTATCATCTGCACGTGAAGGCTCTAATGCATTACGAGGTCAGATTGCACAAAGATATTCTGACTCTAATAATTTCATGCCGTCTGGTCTAAAACCTAATTCCTCAGGATGGTTTGATTTACCTAATTCTGGTGGTGGTTCAGGCGGTGCGGATTTTAGTAATGCACGTTCAGGTTATCAGAAATTTGCTGATACTGGTGGAGATTTTGATGAATCTCGTGCAGCAGTAAAATCAATTGGATTTAATCCTGAAGCATTACGATTACGCACATCATCTATTATTCCATCATTCTATCAGGGATACAAAAATCAACTTGCACGTAGAAATAGTGTGCAGGGTGGATATTCTCCTGGTTTTGATTCGAGTATGTCAGAAATTGGTAGGCAAGCTGGACGTGAAGGTTTTAATGCATCACGACAGGTAGAAGGTGATATTGCTGATAAGGAATTAGGTGCATCACAGGCACGCGCATCAGGACTAACTAATATTGACCAATTAATTCAATCTGGTAAATTATCTGGATTACGTGGATTAGAAAGTATTGGTCAAACTGAAGCTAGTTTAGGTGAATCCGCAGCAAATAGAAATCAAGCAATGCAATTAGCATTACAGAAAATGTATCAAGAAGGTAATATGTCTAGTGCTAGTGGATTAATGGATCTTTATCGTAGTGCTCCTGGTGATGTTGGACAATCATTACAGGCATATTTATCTGGCTTGGGCAATATGAGTGGTAATCAGTTACAAAATTTAAGTACACGTTCACAGATTCAAGATCGTAGTTGGTTAGATATGATTCCTGGATTAGTAGGTGCAGCAGGTGGAGTATTTGCAGGAATGGGTGGTATGGGTGGTAAAACTCCTACAAGTTCAGGTAGTAGTGCAAGTATTTATAATGGCGGATTTGCTCCTAGAAATACTGATATCTGGAAAAATATTAGATTTGAAACCCAATGATAACTGAGAAACTTGTAAAATTACTTATTGAGTTTGAAGGTTTTAGACGATTTGCATATCTTGATCAATCATATATATGGACCATTGGTTATGGTACTACTAGAATTTATGGTATGCCTGTAACTGAGGGAATGGAAATAAATGAACCTGTGGGCCGTATATTTCTTAGTCATGATTGTACTTATTATATGGAGATTGTCAAGAAATTAGTATATCCTATTCTTACAGAAAATCAATTGGTAGCAGTTAGTAGCCTAGTTTATAATATTGGTGAAAACAATTTCAAAACCTCTACACTGCTTACTGAGTTAAATGCTGGTCGTGAAATTCATAAAGGCTATTTTACTAGATTTAATAAGATAAGAATTGGTGGAGTTTTAGAGGTTTCAAAAGGTTTAACTTATCGTCGTACAAGAGAATTTGAAGTATTTTCTAAGAGTGAATAATGCCTTCCACATTTTCTCCCTTTCTAAATCCATTTCTTAAGCAGCCATCTCCTACATATGATAGAGGTTTTGTATTAAATCCTGAGGAAGATGATGATCCATTTAAGCGTCCTCAAGGTGCATATAATTCCGATACAGATTTTATGTCTGCATATAAGGAATTACTTACTAAGCAAAATGGACCCGCAACTGCAGCGTATCGTAAGTTTTTAGAGCAGGGTTATCCTAATGAGAAAGATTATCAACCATCAAAAGTTACAAGACTTGGTGCCATCCTTAGTGGTGCTGCTACTGGCTTTAGGAATCCTGCTGCTGCTCCAGAAGTTGCTAGATCTATTATAGATGAACCATTTAATAAGGCTGTACGTAGATATGGTATGGAAGGTAGTAGACTTAAAGAGGGTGCGGCTCTTGAGGAATCTACTTATGGTAGACAAATTGCTGCGGCTCGTGATTTAAGGCAATTGGAAAATCAGCGCATTGACAATGAACGTCAGGATATGTTAGCAAGGGACATGATTAAGAATCGTGCTGATAATTTAGAACTTGCTAGACAACGTGCATATGCTGCCGGTTTACAGTGGGTTACTGATAAAAATACTGGTATTAGTGGATTCATTGATAAATACACTCACAATTTTGTACCAATTGGTAAATTTGATAGATCTACAGGTGAACGTATTGATTCTGAAAAAGAGATGAAACGATATGAAAGTAATCTTGCTTTTGGTCGCGCATCTACTTTACAGGATCGTTCATTTAAGCAACAAAAAGAGATGGAAGATATTCGTCAGGAACATCGTAGTACATTAATTGGTGAACGTGGTGATAAACAAATTCAAATTATTCAGGAACGTGCTAAGTTAAAAGGTGGTCAAACTACCAGTCAGCAAATTAAGGAAAATTATCAGAGAGCACAGGCATTAGCAGATTCTAATCCTGAGAGATACAGTAATGTATGGAAAATTAATCCCATGACTGGTTATTTTGATCTTAATCAGGAAGCTGCTGGTACACCACCTTATAAAGAAATTTATGATAGACTTTATAATGGTTTTTCTCCTGATACTACACCATCTGGTAATACTATTATTAGGAATAAATAATGCCTCCTATTAAAGTTAAATCAGGTAGAACTGGTAAAACTTATGATATGCCTTGGGATCAGGCGCGAGATCCTAGTGGTGATGAAGTTGATAAATTCATCGCCGGTATGGAACCCCCTGATCCCATACAACCAGTAGAAAAGTCATTTTGGGAACGTATTAATACTCCATTAGTTAATGTAAATACTAAGCCATTAGCTGAACCTCTGTATCAACGTGCTGAATCTGGTAAGCCATTAAATCTATTTGAAAGGGGTATGAGATTCCTTTCAGGTGGAGTAGAAGATCCACGTAAAGAGGAAATGCAATTAGGTGCGTTTACTGAAGGTTTAGGTCCAGCAGTTAGTGGTATGACTTCACCATTCAATGTTGGATTAATGGGTGTTGGTGAAATTTCAGCACTAGCTAAAGCAGGATTAGCACGTTATATTCCTGAATTTACTGAACTTGAAAAAGGTGTAGTCGCGGCTAGAGCATCTGGTAATATTGATGAAGCTGCACGTTTAGCTAAAGAGATGGAAGTAGCTAGAATATCTGTTGCACGTAATATTGCTACTCAACGTGTACTAGGTGCTGTACAAGCTGGTGCAGGTGCAGCAATGGCAGGTGAGGCTGGATATAAAGGTATTACTGAAAAAGATCCATCTCAAATATTACCATTTGCATTAGGTGCATTAGGAACTCATGGTGGAATGCGAGATGTTATACCACCTAAAATGCCTGAACCGGCATTAATTCCTAAACCACCTATGCCTGCAGAATTTACTCCTGTGGGTGAGCAACCTATTAATCCTGGTAGAGTAGAACCATTACCAAATGCTGTTCAACCTGCTAATGCTTTTGAGAAAATACTTTCTGAAACTACTAGTGCGCGTCCATTTAAGGATACTCCAACTACCGAACTTGAGGCATTAGCTAAACGTAGTGTTAAAGGTGCAATTCAGGAACTTAATATTCGTAAAAATCAGCCGTTAACTCAAACTGATTTAATCAATGCTGATATTGTAAAACAATCCGTCGCTAAAAAAGCTGAACCACAATTTAGAGAATTGCCTGGTGGTGATGTTGAATTACTTAATCCTGGAGATGTTAAGTTAAAAACAATTCAGCAAATGGGCTATTCTATTGTAGGTGAAACTGATAGCGGTGGAATGCGATTGCGTAAGCCTGTACAAAATGTAGAACCTGTTGATTCTAGTTATTTACATGCTCCACCTGAAGTTAAAGGTGATGACTGGACAATAGCTGCTATTAGACGTGATAAAAATTTAACTCCTGAACAACGAGCAGAAGATCTTGCGCAACATAAAATTCAAAACAGAACAGAAACATGGAAAGAAATTCATAGATACGAACAGGCTACAGGCTTAAGACATCCATCACATAGTATATATGAAAAAGAATTTAAGGAATATGATCCTTTTGTAAAAGCTGAAAAAAATCTAAAACAAGAAGGTAGATACGCTGAACCTGGTAAGGTAAGAAATAATCCTGATTATATTCATGGATTAAAAATTGATATAGCTACTCAGGCTGCTTCACGCTCAAAAGATCCTAATGCATTTGGAGATACAATGAAAAAACTTCAGGGTTTGTCTCCTGAGGTTATAAAAGAAATGCATGGTGATATTGTAGGTAGTAGCTCAAAAGGTTCAGAATCTGCCAGTTATATGAAAGTTCCTGGCGTAAGAGAAGGTGTTGTACAAGGTAATTTTGGTGAAACACCTCCAGAAAATTTAGCAATGGGCGGTGCTGATGAACGTGTATTAGATGTTATTGGTACATCATTATATACTAAAGATAGGCCATCAGTAGCTGTTAAAGAATTATTACAAAATGCTGTTGATGAACGTAAAATAACTGGTCAAGATACACCTATTAAAATATCATTTAGATATGGTCAGCACAGTCCTATCGGTGGAAAAGGCAATTCAATTTCTATTAAAGATTATGGTAGAGGATTAAATCAGGAACAACTATATACTGTTTTTTCTGACGTCGGTAAAACTGGTAAGGGTGATGTAGAAGGTGCATCAGGTGGATTTGGATTTGCTAAAGCTGCACCATTTTTAGGTGGTGACTACATGAGAGTAGAATCTGTAGTCATGGAAAATGGTGAAAAAGTTAAATATTTCTTTGAAGGCAGACCTGGAGAATTCAAAAAGCAAAAACGTGGTGTGCCACTTAGTAAAGAATATATTACTCCTGATAATGATCAACCCACTGGATTACGCGTGGATGTTTGGTATCCAAAAAGCAAGTCATTATATAGTGCTAAAGAATTATTAAGAGAAACTGTAGAAGGTTCACCCGGTGAAGCTAATATTCATATGTTTGATGATTACAGTGATACTGGTAAACATACCGATTCATTTTTCAAACATGGTTCAAAAAGTCCAAAATTTGTAGGTGGCACTAAGAATGTTGAGGAATTAAAAGGTAAAGATATTCCTAAAAAAGTAGCTACTTTAGAAACTCCCGAAAATACTATTGATATTCATTATGAGGATGCTCCAGGTGAGCGTACAGGATATAAGCAAGTTATTTTGAATAATGGATTATACGTATTTTCAGATAGTCATGGCGTTTCAATGCATCCTATTGAAAATTTACCTGAAAGGGTGATTTTTAATATTAAAACTAAAGTTGAAGAAGGTAAAGAAGGTTATCCATTTCCTGCTAATCGTGAGGGATTAAGTCAAGAAGTTAAAAGTCAACTCAGTGAATGGTTAACAAAAAATATTGATGATTTAGCTGAAATTCGTCGTTTAGATAAATTACAGAAAACATTTGACGCATTACAACCCGCTCCCGGTAATAAGTTTGTATTGCTTGATTCAGGTGAACGATATACTCCAGCAGAATTGAACAATATAAGGCGTAGTCCAATAATCAATGGCATAGCTGATGAGATGGGAAACATCTTAAATAAGCTAGGAGGCCATTTCAAAGATGATCAGGCTGTAACAGGTTTAACTGCTAAATTTGGATTCAATATTGATGAACCTGGAATGGGTGGAGTTAATATTCCGAGTCCTAAAGGTACACCGGGTAGTGCAAAATATGCAATATTGATTAATCCTTTTAGTGCGCTGTCTTATTCTAATAATCCACGAGAGGCTGCGCAACGAATGGTTCATATCATAATGCATGAATTTACTCATAATCAAGCACGTAGTGAGGGTGCTGGTTTTACATGGGAATTATCTAGAACCTATACTAAGTTTGATTTACAGGATCAAATAAATGCAGCAAACAAAATCCAAAAAGTTATCGCCCCAAATGGAACAGACTATGCTCCAGAGCTTCAGAAATTATTACAGGAGTATACTGAATCAAGAAGGCGCGCCGCAACTACGGAAGATATTCTCACTAGAGAGAGAAAAAGCGAATACATTACCGATAAGGGACAAGACTCAACTGCTGGGAGTAGTAAGCCAAATGGAGAGAGAACTACTGGGATAAAATTACCACCTGATTTAAGTGGTGCTAAACCTACATATAACTTTGGTACTATTCAGTACAAACCAGTATTTGAATCCGATTTAGATAAAGCTGCATTCATTATAGGTAATACTAGGCAACGTTCAGCTAGAGATGCAGACTATCTTAAATTTATTATGGATAATACTGGATTATCTGAAGGTGGTGCACGTCAGTATGGTCAACATGTAAGGGCTGAAATTAAAAAAATTATTACTCAACCGGGACAAAAATCAGGTTCTATTAAAGTTCCTAAAATTGGACCACCTAAAGGTAATGAGCCTATCCGTCCAACTGAGCCTATTAATACAGGTAGTACCGCACCAACTGAATTAAGACCTGTTGAACCTATTGGTGGTGGTGGCGGTAATGGTAGAATTCCGCCCGATGTAGATAGGAGTGGTAATGAAGGTAATAACGGTGGTAGAGGTGTTAATTATAGACCAGTTGAGCAAATTGGTGGATTCATGAAATCTGCTACTACAGGATGGGATTTAAGCGCACCATTACGACAGGGTAGATTACTAATGCATAAGAAAGAATTTTGGACCGCATTAAAACCTATGCTTGAGGCTGCTAGAACTCCTGAAGGTTACGAACGTATCAATCAGGAAATTAATATGCATCCTAAATATGCAGATGCAAAACGTGCTGGTATTAGTTTTACTGATATTGGTGATGATTTATCGCAACGTGAGGAAGCTATTATGTCCACGTTGCCCAGTAAAATACCTGGCATGATTGGTGGTGGTTATCGCGCATCAGCTAGAGCATATACAGCATTCCTTAATAAGTTACGTATGGATTCATTTGCTAGCATATTAGATAATGCTGAAAGGGCTGGATATAATGTAAGCAATGAAAAATTTCAGGGTGATTTGGCGCGATTCATTAACGCAGCTACAGGACGCGGTTCATTAGGTGAATTTGAAGGTGCATCACGCCTACTTAACGTATTCATGTTCTCACCTAAATTACTGGAATCTCGCGTCCATTTCATGAATCCCTGGAATTACGTAAAAGCGCATCCATATGTTCGTAAAGAAATGCTTAAATCACTAGCAATGTTTACGCAATCACAATTAGCTATTCTAGGATTGGCTTCATTAGGTGGTGCGAGTGTTGAACTTGACCCACGTAATGCTAACTTTGGTAAATTCAGGATTGGTAATACTAGAATTGATACTACAGCAGGATTTGGTCCGTTAGTTAAAATGATGGCTCAAATTCTGAGTGGCAAAATGATTAGTTCTACTACAGGTAAAATGTATGATTTGAAACATCCAAAATTTGGTGGGCCTAATAGATTAGATGCATTCATGCAAACTATTGTATTTGGTAAGGAATCACCATTAGCTTCATTTTTTCAAGAGTGGTTAAGAGGTCAAGATTTTGAGGGTAAACCTTTCGAAATGCCTAAAGCAATAGTCGATAGGATTACCCCCATGTTACGGCAAGATTTATGGGACATGTATAAAGAGAATCCTAAATTATTAGCATTAGCTCCTTTCCCATTCTTTGGTGCGGGTGCTCAAACTTATGGGCCACGAACTCCTAAACGTAAGCCTATGGGTGCAGCTCATTAATCATTATGTACTATTTTCATATGATCTTTAAGCCATTCTAAATATCGTTCTGTTTCATAATTATCTTTTGCATGTATACCTGATACTACAAATGAACATTTATTGCACCATACCTTAGCTAATCTTTCCATACTATGTTGACCTCATTTCGGAATCTATTATCAAATGTGGATGACGATGAGGATGTTTCCTTACCTTTACTTGTATGATAGGCATTCTGGCACCCTCTATCAATCCAGGTAATTTACCTTCATTTTGCATTCTTTTAACTTCTTCCCAAATTTCATATAATGCACTCTGTTCTGATGTATACATACCTGTACAATAATATTTACCACTACTTTTGAAATATGTTAGGTTAACATGATACATTATAGTTCACCTTTTTTAGCATATTCATCCAATTCTTTTTCGACTTGTTCAGGTGTAATACGTTTAACATATTCATCAAACCTGATATATTTACCATCAGCCCATGTAAAATACTCTTTTACCTCATCTATAAGATTTTCAAGATGACCTAATGCTACAAATATGAATAAATAATCTACAGTAAAACTAGGAATTACAATACCTAGTGGATTATTTAAGCATTTGTTTCCCCACATAATTGACATTGGAACACCCGGTATAGATGCTACTCCAACATCTTTATCACATGATTCATTGTTGCATACATCACACATGATTAATCATTCATTTAAAAGTAGAGTTAGCAATTTTTTAATTTCTAACAAAAGAGCTTCAATTCTGTCTAATTGAGACGTCATTAATTAAGGCTCCATGAGGATTTTTCTTAAGTAACTCTAATCCACATTTTGGACTACATGCTTTTTCAGGACATTTCTCCATTATTTTTCCAGCTATTTCTGGCATTTCAAATTCTTTTCCACAATTACTACAGATAAATTTCATCATCACTTTTTATTCTCCTATTTATTAAACCAAACTACATGTGTATATTCTGAATTAATTTTACCACCTGTAATATCTGACGGTGTTGCTAAAATATCAGACATTTCCTTGTCAGTTGCATAGTATCCATGACCATCATAATCTATAAATAATCCACACTTACAGCACTCAACAAAATCATCTAATGTCATTAAATCGCCATAATCTGGAATTGGTTGTGGCATAATCATTCACCATATTATTTTTGCTGCGACACCGGCTTCAATAGGTTCACCCCATGTTTTACCTATCCAAGCATCTATTTCTACCTTATCATTTATTTTTGTAAACAATACTGCGTTAACTCCTTTATTAGTTGCAACAGTAGCTAATCCACCTCTGGTATTAGGTGGTAGCGTATTTACAAATTTTGCTACTGAATCATGAATTTGCAATGATGTAAAAGGGTCTGGTTTATTAAATACCACACCTTGTTTATCACCCATTTTATTACTCACCTCTTGCCTTAAAATGTTCAATTAATTCCTTAGCAGTTTTTTCATTCATTTGATACATGCACACGCCACCGTAATTATGTGGCTTTAGCATTCCTGCCTCATCTAAAGATCGTATCATTACATCTAATTCATCAGAGTTGAAATGCATCCAGTATTTTCTTAATAACTGCTCGCGACTAATCATATGATTTTCGCGACTAAGTAATTCATGAATGATTAATAATTTCTGTTCAGCATATTGTGCCTTTCCTGCATGACCCATTGTAGCTTTACGTATACCTTCCATGAATTTTTCACATGCCTTTAATGCTTCCTCCATAGCCTTATAAGTTATCACCAATTCAGGCTTTTCACTTATAGAAAGTAACATCGCAACCTTTAATACACTATCACCAAACCTACCAATAGTTCCTGTCTTATCTTCTATCTTAGCTTTCTTTACATTTTGATAGAATTGATTATACCATTCATCGTATAATTTTCCTTGTGGTGTTCCACTTAATGATTGAAATTGACCCGTTAGAGTAGCTAATTGTTTAGGATATTCAGCAAGTTTGTTGTAATCTATTGGTGATTTTATATCATCTACTAATGAATTTAATCGGTGAACTTCCTCTTCTCTTATTACAAACATCCTACCAAAAAATCCACCAAATATATCCTTCTCACCTACAAACGCTTTTAGATGTGGATCATTCGTAGCTACTAACATACTAATTGTTGGATCTTTCAAGGTAAACGTTTCTGATTTGAGCAGAGATTTCCAATCGCCAACATTCCAATGTCTATCATATAAATCCGTAAGCAAATTAAATGCTGCCGGATCTTCTACGATAGATGCGCTAAATTCTGATGCTACAACAAAACCGCAACTTTTAGCTGCTATCTTTCCACCGGGAGTAGTTTGTCCAATCCTTAATTCATTCATGATACCTTGAATAGAACTGCGACCAACTATTACCTTAGTATTATTTACAGCCTTTACTATATTTTTTGCTAGTGCAACTGGTGGTCCCTTCTTTAATGCGCTCCCGGCTAGCAGCATTACGTAAATATTTGGGTATAAATTATATGCACCACCACGACTTAACCAAATATTATCCTTAACTACTGCACTGATAGCTGATAATGCTGACCAATACCAAAATGAGCGCGGTGATTCTAATTCTTCAGTAGCATTCATCACCTCGTCAACCCAACTCATTTTGTTTTCTCTGTATATATTCTCTCAAGAATGTCACGTTGCTTTACACTCAGAAAACCCTTCTTTTCATACTGGTCTCTGATAGATTCAATAAACTTATCTTCCCATTCACTTAAATCTGATATTCCTTCAAGAGATTCAAACATATGAGCTATTAACCTATGCAGATCTATATCCTGTTGAGTCAGCATTTAATACTCCAAACTTAAATTTTTTCAAATCTTTGTAGTTGTAACCATATTCAAGTTCAGCGGGTATAACAAGATCACTACGTGGTATGGAGCATGTATCAAACCTAATTGGTCTCTCCATTTCATACTTAAGAATCGCACCCCATTCATCTGCATGTCTTTCAGGTATACTAAACGTGAGTGAATCATGGGATTCCACTGCGATTTTAATCATCGGTATTTGCTTCCTAATTCGCATCGCAGCGGCTTTAGTATTATCTGATACAGCCCTTTGTGGTAAATAGGAAAATGCCTGTCTGAAAAGTTCATCACCCCATCTCTCATAAAAGGTTCGTTGACCACCACGTATACTGTCTACACCAAATGGTACGGGAGCATATAATCTTCTAGTCTTTTCTAAAGATCCTATTACTGATGCCTGAAATACTTGTTGAACTTTAGGTGAACGCTGATGGAATATCTTCAATGCTTTATCAGCGAATGCTTCAGAAATGTTAATATCAATATGATACTTACGAGCCTGCGTATTTACCTCTGTTGCTGCACGTTTCTTTTTCGCACCTAAATGTCCTGCATGTCTTAATGTCTTACCTAAAAATCTTTCAGGACATTCATAACCTAATACCTTTTTAGACCATGCGGCCTCATCTTTACCTAAAAACCATGAGGCAGTTAATGCATGAACATCATTAGTATCATATAGTTTTAACGTAACTTCATCATCAGATAGTTTAGCAATGACTCTTGCTTCAGCTTGTGAACTGTCGATATTAACCAATACTTCATCATCATCAGGCCCATACATACGCCTAACATCCCCACCAACATCACCATGTTTAGTGAGAACTTGAAACGCTGCGCCAATGTATTTTCTGTCTGTCTTTTTTGATGATTCCTTAAGTGTCTTTTTATCATATGCCGGTCTCACTGGTGGTTCCATTTGATTAGTTGATGTTCTACCAGTTTCTAAGCATGGAAAATAAGACGTTCTCATTCTACCATCAAAATCAGCTAGTGCAGTAATATAGGTCTGAATAGTTTTTTCAACTCTACGTTTCTCCAGAATATTTTCAATTGTTTTCTTATGTGATGCATTCTTAACTACATTACCTAACAATGCTGTTAAAACTTCCTCACCTACACCTGCTCTCTTAGGTATCTTTAATACCTCATATAGCAGAACCGCAACCTGCTTTGGTGACTGAACATTTAAGTGTGTACCAGTTTGAATCCATAATTCATAAGCTAATCGTTCAGACCATGCTATATACTTACGTAGTAACTGTTCACGATTTTCAGTTAATACTTTTAATCCTTGATTTTCTATTACATAATATAGATCATGTAAACCCACGATAAAGTTATAATAGAAATCCTGAGTTTCTAAATCTATTAAATCCTGCTCCATATTTGCATCTATTTCCCATGTAACAGGAGCGTCACGAGCACCATAAAGCAATAGATCATCAATAGGATGCTTATGATAATCAAACTCCAGACCTTCATCCTTGTAGTATGGTTCCTCAGTATAGATGCTAGTATTAAAAGCCAAACCCACGCTAAGCTCTGGATTAATAGCAAAAGCTTTAAGCATAGTATCAGATATAAGTTTGACATAAGGAAACCCTAACTTAACTAGTTTATCCTGGTCATACTTATAGTTCTGGCCTACCCACTCAAAATGTGGGTCTTTCATCATATCATATTTGAGTTGCCATATAGAAGCTAAATCGCTGGAGGATATTTCAGATACTTTAATAAGAGGTGTAGTATTCCAGAGGGGAACACAAAATCCTAAAACTTTATTAAAAGCAAAACTATTACAAACTGGTATACATCTAATAGCTTCAATATCTGAAACCATTCTAATCTTGCCACCGTTTTTAATGGCTGCATCTTTAGCTTGCCTATAAAAATCATCTAACATTGCAGAATTTCTACAAATAACTAGATTACGTGGTGGACGTTTAATTTCTGGGAAATGTGATTGCTCTGCTACTCTTTTCAAATCAAATTCGATTACCGGCTTTTTCCAATAGTTACCTACATCCTCAGAATAGAGCAAGCCAGCAGGATGATACGTTGGTACGCACTTATAATTCCATAAATGGAGTATAGAACCGCGCCATCTTTCAATCTTTTCATTACCCATCAATGCCCATAATGCAGTGCCACCTAAAAGGCAAATTACATTAGGCTTGATTTGGTCAATTTCTATACGTAATTCTTTTATAGAACCTTGAACATCTATTCCAGCTTGTTCGGCTCGCACCCACGCAGGTATTTTCTTACCATACTTTTGTTGTGGAATAATCATGTATTTGAATACATTAGTTGTCCACACCTCATCACGTGATATACCTAAATCACGTAGCATGTCATTGAATATTTTACCTGCTGGCCCAACAAAAGGTTTTTCTTGTTGCTCCTCTGTAAATGATGGAGCTTCACCAATAAATACTATTTTAGCACTGGGATTACCTGTGCCCGGAACGTATTTATTCATACCTGTTCCACTCTTTTAACATCAGTAGAAATTGCTAATACAGTATAGCTTATTACTTGATCAGTATCAGGATGTACAAATTCCTGCGTTATCATTAATTCGATTTCATTTATACGTGTTATAATTGCCATTAATTGTTCAAAATCATGCGGTTCATCTATATCAATTATTGATGTCTTTGTTAGTACATATTCCATTTTCTCGAATCCTTTTCAGGGCTGTATTTCTACTAAGCTTTTTTATACTATCATCATTTCTTACTGCATTAGCCAACTTTAATTCCTCAGAAATATATCCCTTAGATAAACCTAAAGCTGTAGCTGTATCTACAATACGCCATGATTTATCTTTAATGGATTCCACATAATGGTAGGTTTCTATAAGAGAAGCCTTTTGATACCAAAGAGTTTCATTTTTTATAATGTCTCTTAAAGTCATCATTTTTCTCAAACGAGATTGGGTGCGGCCAATATATTGTTATGGAACGGTTAGGTTCTCATAATATATCAACCGCACCCCCGTTGACCTGTAATAAGTAACTGCGCTGTCCCTTACATTTTTTACACTTTACGCAACCATTATATTCATGGGCTGACCTTTACCACAAATATAAAGGATTTCAGGAACGGATTTTTCGCTTTACTTAATTACAGGTCATCCTGACCTTCTTGAATTTGTTCCTCTTCCTCATCTGTAGATTCCGCATCATCTACATCTTCAGCTTCATTACTTTCTGCATCGGGATCATTAAGAGGAGGCAATTCTAGTGAGGGATCTTTAACGTCGTCTAATGCACCCATTAGTAATTCACCTTTTCCATTAAATTTAGAAAATCGTTTAACTGAGGATTACCTTCTAACATTGCAATAGCTTTGTTAACATCCTCAAGACGAATTTCTAATTGTTTACGCGCATCTTTAAGTCTATCTAACTTTGGCCTGTGTGCTAATTGTTTTGGTGAATCCATTGCCATCGTTCCCGCATAACCCTGTTCATAATCTGGCATAAAGCTCCTAAAAGAAAAATGGGATGTCCGTTGTGTATCGGAACTTGAAAATTGTAAGAGGATACAATAGTCTCTCTTATTCAATATATATCGAGAGCATCCCAAACATTACTACGGTTGAACGGGTTCGTTAGGACG
>Ga0075425_100000932_pt1 | contig 28036 bp, 21 predicted proteins | sample SoiMethybrSBSTD4_FD_75300 | JGI IMG/M metagenome (GOLD analysis project Ga0075425, IMG submission 75300) | Bulk soil microbial communities from a Populus tree surrounding site in Tennessee, USA - Soil MetaG P. TD hybrid SBSTD4 | ecosystem: Environmental > Terrestrial > Soil > Tree plantation...
CCTTCATCCTTTACGATCCCCGTCCCTTGAAACGCGCACTCCAGATCGCGGCCGTCGTGGCGCTCACTGTCTTCTTTCTCTGGCTGTTTCTGCGCAACGCGAACCTCGGCGATGTGTGGGGCATTCTCAAAACGACCGACCTCCGCTGGCTCATCACCGGCCTTTTCATCAACCTCGGCGCGCTGATCTGCCGCACGCTGCGCTGGCGAATCATTCTCGATGCCGACGATCCGCCGCCGTTCTATCCGACCTTTTTCGCGAACACGGTCGGCTACATGCTCTCGACGATTCTGCCGATCCGTGCGGCGGACGTCGCGCGTCCGGCACTGCTCGCGCGGCGCACGAGCCATCGTTTTTCAGGCGCGCTCGGCACGGTGCTCATCGAGCGCATCCTCGACCTGATCACGATCCTCGGCCTGTTCGTCTTCTTCGCGCTGCTGCGGTGGAACGAGCTCTCGCACGATCCGCAGATCGCCGGCTGGTTCTACATCGTGCGCATCGGTGCGATCGCGTCGATCACGATCCTCATCGCAATGGCGTTCTTCATCACGGGCATCTTTCTGTTTCGCAGCGTCATTCGCCGCGCGCACGCGTTTCTCGGACGTCTGCTGCCGCAGCGGCACCGCGAAGGATGGATGAACTTCTTCGACACATTCGCGTCGTCCTTCGAGATCACCCGCCATCACGCTGCGTTTGCGTTCATCGTGCTCTGCACGGCGGGCGTGTGGGGCTGTCTCACCGCGCAGTTCTGGTTCGCGACGCGCGCGCTGCATCATCCGCTGCCGTTCGACGCGAGTTTCTTCGTCACCGGCGTGACGACGGTCGGCCTCGCGATCCCGACGCCGGGCGGCGTCGGCGGTTTTCACAAGGCCTGTCAGCTCGTGCTCACCCGTTTCTACAAGTTCGACATCAACACTTCCGTCGCGGTCGCGGTCGTGTTCCACATCATCGGAACACTTCCCGTTCTGCTGACCGGTCTCGCGCTGTTCATGCATGAAGGTCTTCGCTGGAAAGACGTGACGAAAGCGAATGCCGATCCGAAAAGCTGACACGCTTCTGCCGTCCGCCCTCTGCCCTCCGCCGTCTGTCGCGTGATATACGGGCGCCGTATGCGCTGCCCGTTCTGCGGCAATCCCGAGGATCGGGTCGTCGACTCGCGCGAGGGTCGCGACGGAGAGGTCATCCGCCGCCGCCGCGAGTGCACTCACTGCGAGCGGCGCTTCACGAGTTACGAGACGATCGAGAGGCCGGCGTTTCAGGTGGTGAAGCGCGATCAGCGGCGCGAGCCGTACGAGCGCGCGAAACTGATGCGAGGCCTGCAGGTCGCGTGTCGCAAGCGGCCGGTGCCGCAGGCCGAACTGGAGCGCATCGCCGACGGAATCGAAACATGGATGCAGGACTCCGGCGAGCGTGAGTTTTCGTCGCAGCGACTCGGCACGATGATCATGGATCGCCTGCGCGACCTCGATCCGGTCGCGTACGTGCGATTCGCCTCCGTTTACCGGCGTTTCGAAGATGTGGATGCATTTGTCAAAGAACTGCACAGATTGAAATGAGATGGCAGATGACGGATGGCGAAAGGCGGAAGCGTGTTGATCTGCCATCCGCCATCCGCAATCCGCCATCTGTCAGGCGGGTACAGCCATTGCACAAAAGCGAGAACCCGAGGTCGACATGACTGACGCGAACGAAGCAGCGAAAGAAGAAGCAATCAAGATCCCCGACGTCCTGCCGGTGTTGCCGCTCAAGGACCTCGTGATCTTTCCGTTCATCATCGTGCCGCTGTCGGTGTCGCGGGAGAAGTCGATCAATGCGGTCGATCAGGCGCTCGCCGAGAACCGCGTCATCATGCTCACGGCGCAGAAGGACTTTCAGAACGAGGATCCCGGCGAGGACGACCTCTATCGCGTCGGCACGGTGGCCATCATCATGCGGATGCTCAAGCTGCCCGACGGCCGCATTCGCATCCTCGTGCAGGGCCTGTCGCGCGCGCGCATCGACTACTTCATCCAGACCGCGCCGTTCTTCAAGGCGAAGATCACGCGCATCGAAGAGCCGGTGACGAAGGACCGCGGCCTCGAAGTCGAGGCCCTCATTCGTGCCGTCAAACAGAACCTCGATCGCGCGGTGTCGCTCGGCAAGAACATCTCGCCCGAGGTGATGGTCATCGCGGCGAATCTCGACGATCCCGCGCGGCTGACCGATCTCGCGGCGTCGAATCTCGACCTCAAGCTCGAGGAGGCGCAGTCGATCCTCGAGACCATCGATCCAGTCGAGCGTTTGAAGAAAGTCAACGAGATGCTCACGCGGGAGATCAACCTCCTGACGATGCAGCAGGAGATCTCGTCCGCGGCGCAGGGCGAGATGAACAAGTCGCAGCGCGAGTACTTCCTGCGCCAGCAGCTCAAGGCCATTCAGTCCGAGCTCGGCGAAGGTGAGGAGCTCGCGGAGGAGGTCGAGAACTACCGGAAGAAGATCGAAGAAAAGATGATCACGGCCGAGGCGAAAGAGGAGATCGAGAAGCAGATCAAGCGCCTCGAGCGCTCCCACCCCGACTCCGCGGAGACGTCGATCATCCGCACGTATCTCGACTGGATGACGGGGCTGCCGTGGGGCATGCAGTCCGCCGACAACCACGACCTGTCACGCGCGCGGACGATCCTCGACGAGGACCACTACGACCTCGAGAAGATCAAGGAGCGCATCCTCGAGTACCTCGCGGTGCGCAAGCTGCGCGGGCAGAAGATGAAGGGCCCGATCCTCTGCTTCGTCGGACCTCCCGGCGTCGGAAAAACATCGCTCGGTCGTTCGATTGCTCGAGCCTTGGATCGCAAGTTCGTGCGCATTTCGCTGGGCGGCGTGCGCGATGAGGCGGAGATCCGCGGACATCGCCGCACGTACGTCGGCGCGCTGCCGGGCCGCATCATCCAGGGCATCAATCAGGCGCAAACAGGCAATCCGGTTTTCATGCTCGATGAGGTCGACAAGATCGGCGCGGACTATCGCGGCGATCCGTCGTCCGCGCTGCTCGAGGTTCTCGATCCCGAGCAGAACTTCTCGTTCCGCGATCACTACCTCGGCGTTCCGTACGACCTGTCGAACGTGATGTTCATCGTCACGGCGAACGTGCTCGACACGATTCAGCCGGCATTCCTCGATCGCATGGAAGTGATTCGCCTCTCCGGCTACACGGATGAAGAAAAGCTGAGCATCGCCAAGCAGCACATCATCCCGAAGCAGATGGAAGAGAACGGGATCATGGACGTGCCGGTGGTCTGGACCGACTCCGGCATCACGAAGGTGATCACCGGCTACACGAAGGAAGCGGGTCTGCGCAACATGGAGCGCGAGCTCGGCACCATCTGCCGCAAGATCGCGGTGCAGGTCGCGGACGGCAAGGCCGATCAGCAGTACCGCATCACCGACGCGAACGTCGACAAGTACCTCGGCCCGATGAAGCACTTCGCCGAGGAGCTGCTCGAGCGCGATCAGGTGGGCGTGGCGACGGGACTCGCGTGGACCGCGGTTGGCGGCGACATCCTCTTCATCGAGGCGACGGCGGTGCGCGGCAAGGGCAAGCTGTCACTCACTGGCCAGCTCGGCGACGTGATGAAGGAGTCGGCGCAGGCGGCGTTGACGTATGCGCGCGCGCACGCCGACGAGAACGGGATTCCGGCGGATTACTTCGAAACGCACGACATCCACATCCACGTGCCCGCGGGCGCGGTGCCGAAGGACGGTCCGTCGGCGGGCGTGACGATGACGACTGCGATCATTTCGGTGCTGACGGGCAAGCCCGTGCGGCGCAATGTCGCGATGACGGGCGAGGTCACGCTGCGCGGCGACGTGCTGCCGATCGGCGGCGTGAAGGAGAAAGTGCTCGCGGCACGCGCGGCGAAGCTCAACACGGTGATCCTGCCGAAGCTCAACGAGCGCGATCTCGTCGAAGTGCCGGAGCCGATCAAACGGGACATGACCTTCCACTTCGTCGAGCACGTGGAGGATGTCCTCGCGATCGCTCTGTTGCCGCGCGACGCGGCGGAGCAGAAGACGACGGACCGCCAGGGCCGCGAGAGCGTGCCGCTGCCGGAGCCGGAGCCCGCGACGCACGAGCACGTACCGGTTTAGTTTTGGACTGCGGCGACCGCAGTCGCCGCTTTGCTTCTGCGGCAGCCGCAGCTGCCGCTAGCAAGTGCGCGAGCTGCGGCTCGCGCAAATCAAAGCGCTGACTGCGGTCAGCGCACTCCAAGGCGCCGCTGCCTGGGCGCAGGGGTTCGTCGTCAACCCTGAGCGCAGCGAAGGGTCAGTGGAGCAATCGCTCTGCTGTGCACGACGAGTCGCGCCCGTGGCGAATTACGCGTGGTTGCTCCGTTGACGCTTCGCTGCGCTCAGCGTTGGGAGAACCGCAAAGCCCAGGGCAGCAGCGCCGCTCCGATCGCGACCTTCACGATGTCAGCGACGACGAACGGCGCGACGCCTTTCGCGAAGGCGATCTGCGGCGTCGTGAGCACGGCGAGCCAGGACCAGCCGCCGAGGTAGATCACCGCGAGGGCGAGGAGCATGCCGGTGACGGAGCGAACGATCGTGTTGCCCCAGCCGCGCTCGGAGACCAGGCCCGCGAGCCATGCGGCGGCCGGATATGACAGGAGATAACCGCCAGTGAAGCCGATGAGCCAGATCGCGCCGCCGTGTCCTTCCGCGAACACGGGCAATCCGGACGCGCCTTCGAACAGGTAGAGCGCGGCCGCGGAGGCGGCGCGCGTCGAGCCGAGCGTCGCGCCGATGAGAATCACCGCGAGCGGCTGCAGCGTCAGCGGCACCGGGGTGAACGGCAGCGGAATCGCGACCTGCGCGGCGAGAGCGATCAACGCGCTCGCGGCAACGACCAGCAGCATGTCGGCGGCAACGCGTCCGCGGACAATCCGTTCACCGATGATCGACGGAAGGGTCAGGGTTTTTCCCTGCATCGTTTGGTCTCCGTGTGACTACGAGAATCGCGGGCAGCAGCGTGATCGCCGCCAGCACGCTCAATCCGATTCCGAAGGTCGAAGCATAGCCGATGGATCGAAGGCCAGGATAGTGAGACAGCGCGAATGAACCATACCCGGCGACGGTCATGATTCCGGCCATCACCACCGCCTTGCCCGTCTCGTGCGCGGCGCGCGGATAGTGATCGGGATCCTCGAGGAAGCGCTGCATCATGTACACCGCGTAGTCGGTCGCGCAGCCGATGATCATCAGCGCGACGAAGACGTTCATGAAGTTCAGCTCGAGGCTCAGGACGGCCATGAGACCGAGCATGCCCGCCGTGCCGGCGAGGAACGGCACGAACGCGAGGATGGTCATCTTCACGCTGCGGAAGCTGATCGCCATCAGCACCGCGACCGCGGCGAAACCGATGATCGTCGAGCGGATCGCGTCCGCGCGCACGATGCGGCGCAGCGTGCCGCTCACGAGATTGATGCCCGTGAGGATGTCGCCCGGATGTTTGTCCGTGACCGCGAGCAGTTTCGGAGGCACGTCGCGCGGCCACCGCCCGCCCGTCGGATAGACGTACGTCACGGACATCCATCCGTGATTCGTCTTCTTCACGAATCGCGACGCGAAGTTGAGCAGATCGGGATTGTCGAGCGAGTCGAGCGTCACCGGTCCCGCCGGCGCGAGCGTCTGCGCGAACATCGTCATGTACTGGTCGTAAGCCTCGGGCTTGAATCCGTTGTCGACGAGCGCCTGCCGAAACGTCGCGTTGATCCGCTGGAAATTGAATCGATCGGCGCGGCCGGCCTCGAGCTGATGAATGATCGCGAGCTGTTGATCGCGCGGCGGGAGGAAGGTGCCGATCGACTGGAACGACGAGATCGTTTTGTCGGCGACGAGCGGCTGGAGCTCGTCGGTGAGCGCGTGCGTGCGGCGCACGACGTCGTCGAGCTCCTTCGCTTCGACGACGTACATCATGAACTCGAACGACTGTCCGAACTTCTTGGAGATCTTCTCCTGATTGACCACGCCCTCGTTGTTCTTGGCGCGCAGGTCCTGGATGTTGTCGCTGAAGTGGACGCGCGTCGCGGCGATCGTGGAGAGCGCGACGAACACGATCCAGATGATGATCGTCGCCTTCGGTTTGCGAATCGCGCGATCGATCACCCGTCCCGAGCCGAACGTGTGGAGGAAGAGCTTCGGCGCGCGCTTCGCGCCGCCGCGCTCGGACAACACGATGAGCGCCGGCAGAAGGAAAACGACGGAGATGAAGAAGAAGAGGATGCCCGTCCCGGTCAGGAATCCGAGCTGCGTCATCCCGCGGAAGTCGGTCGCGAGAAACGCGAAGAACGTTCCCGCGGTCGTGATCGCGGCGATGAACACGCCGGGCACCGTCGAGCGAATGGTGGTGATCAGACCGTGCGACATCGTGGCGCCGCGGTTCCGCTCGTCGACGTAGCGGCCGTAGATCACGGTGATGAAGTCGATGCCGAGTCCCGCGAGCAGCGCCGCGAATCCCGCCGATGCCGACGACAGCGTTCCGTAAACCACGCCGGCGATGCCGAACGTCAGCGCGAGGCCGAGCGCCATCGGCAGCGCGGCGTAGAGGAATGCGGTCGGCCTGCGGAATCCGTAGAGGAAAAGCGCGATCACGCCGAAGAAGGAACCGAGGACGTTGACGACGACGTCTTCGCGAATGAGGTCCGCGTCACCGACGGCGATCTGATAGCCGCCGGTGTGCGAGATGCGCGGCAGCGCCGCCGTCGAGGTCTTCTGAAACTCCTTCAGCGCGCGGGCCTCGATGATCGAGCCTTCGGCGAGCAGTTCCTTCGCGAACGGCACGTCCTGCGCGGCGCGCTTCGGCTTGGCGAGGATCAGCACCATCGAGTGATCGGCCGACGCGTAGTAGCCGGTCGTCGCGTCGATCTTGAAGCCGCCGCTCGCGGACGAAAACTTCTCGAGGAAGATCGGCGCGAGATTGAACGGGTCGTAGCGGATGAGCTGCTTCAGCGCGAAGGCCTGCGGCGTCTGCAGGATGGCCTTGTTGCGCGCGATCGACTCGCGAATCCCTTCGTCGCTGAGCTTCTGTCCGACGGTGTCGAGCTGCTGCGGCGAGAGGAAGAGAAACGCGCGGGGGAGGATGATCTCGACGAAGTCCAGCGGGTTCGGGATGCGGTACTGCACGTCCTCGATGCGGTTGCTCTTTTTGTAGCCGTTGGCGATCGATTCGATGAGCGGCTCGTACGCGCCGATGTCGGTGCCAGGCTCGAACTGCAGCACGACGACGTGGTTGTCGAGCGTGCCGAGGTCGCGGAGGATCTTGCGAAAATCATTGACCTGGCGGTTGTTTTGCGGGATGAGGTTGAGGATGTCGGGATCGAAGCGCAACCGCATCGCCCCGCCGATGGCGGCGAGGCCGACGAGGAACGAGAGGAGCGCGATGAGTTTGGCGTGCCGCAGACAGAGCCGGGCGATGGTGTCGAGGATTCGATCGGTCACTTTTTTTCTCGCGCTGGGCGTTTTCTTTCCGATTGCCTGCCAGCAGCCGGCGGAGCTTACCGAAAGAAAGGCTCAGGAGATCATCGGATCGTGGTCTTTCAAGCGGGAACCGATCTACGCCGAGGTCCCGCAGAAGGTCTGGTGGACACCGAAAGCGCCGATGGATGACTACGACCAGAAGGCCCTGCGCACGCTGCGAAACCTCGAGCGCGAGGGTCTCGTCACGGTCACTGAAACGCATCCTGACCCGGATTCAGCGACGTACATCGCCAAGGTCACGTCGAAGGGCTTCCCGATTCTCGGCACCGCGCCGAGCAATCGCGGGCCGGTGTATCGCGGCCAGATCGCGGAGAAGCGCTACGACGGCCTGCGCAACTTCGTGCGCCATCCGAGCGAGAAGACCGTCGGCCATGCGGAGCTCGTCTGGCACTACGAGACCCCGACGCCGCTCTATCCGCTGTTCGAGACGAAGATCGACAAGCCGCTGAACACACCGTTCGTGTCCCACGTCTCGTTCTGGTACGAGAAGCATCAGTGGAAATTCGAAGTGAATGTGAGGAAGACGAGGGGCTAACGCGTCATTCTTCGAATTCCGCTCGCCGCGGCGATCAGCGCTTCCGTCGCCTCGTTTGGAAAGAATCCCGTTTCGACCACGCCCGCGTTGGCGCTGATCTGCGCGACGACGTCCGCGATGTCCTGTGATTCGGGGACGCGCACGTCGAGGATGACGTTGCCTTCATCCGTGATGCGCGTCTTTCCTTCGTGCAGGCGCAGTTTCGGATCGAGTCCCATCTCCGCGAATTTGCGCTCGAGCACTTCGCGTGCGAACGGCGTCACTTCGACGGGGAGCGTGCCGGTGCCGAGGCGTTCGACGATCTTCGAATCGTCGGCGATGACGATGAAGCGTTTCGCCTGCTGCTCGACGATCTTCTCGCGCAGCAGCGCGCCGCCGCGTCCCTTGATCAGCCGCAGTTGCGCATCGATTTCATCCGCGCCGTCGACGGCGAGATCGAGCGGCGCGACGTCGGCGAGCGGAAACGTCGGGACGCCTTCCGCACGCGCGAGTTTTTCGGTGTTCTCCGACGTCGTCGTGCAGCGAATGTCCTTCAACGTTCCATCGCGCAGCGCGGCGCCGAGGAGCTTCACGAATTCGCTGGCGGTCGAGCCGGTGCCGAGGCCGAGAGTCATGCCGCTGCGCACGGACTCGAGGGCCATGAGCGCCGCTTCGATCTTCAGTGCGACCGCATGATTCGGATCCTTCATCAATATCCTCCGGCGGCGCCGCCGCGACGCGGATCGGCGACGGCGACGAGACTGCCATTGCGAAACAGAATCGCGTGCACGTCGCCGATCGACTCCCGCGCACGCACGCCGTGTCCCATGCGATTCAGCGCATCCACCGTTGCCTGCGCCCCGCGCTCCCGCTCGTAATCCAGCTCCTCGGGCAGCGCCTGATGGTGCCATCGCGGCGCGGCGACGGCGTCCTGCAGCGACTTGCCGTAGACCACGATGTTGAGGAAGACCTGCAGGATCGTTGTTGGAATCGTGGCGCCGCCGCGCGTGCCGAGCGCGAGGAACGGGCGATTGTTCTTCAGCACGATCGTCGGCGACAGCGACGACGCGATCCGCTTCGACGGCTCGATCTGATTGATTTTGCTCTGCACCAGTCCTTCGCGATTCGGCTGTCCGTCGTTGATCGAGAAGTCGGCCATCGCGTCGTTGGCGAAAAATCCGAGTCCCGGGATGACGAGACCGCTGCCGAAATTCTCGCCGAGCGTGACGGTGACCGCGGCGATGTTGCCCGCGGCGTCGGCGATCGTGAAGTGCGTCGTGTGCTCGCCCTCGAGCTTCGGCGATCCCGGCTCGGGAAGCAGCGAGGTGACCGTGACGCGATCGAGATCGATCGACTTGCGCCACTGCGCGGCGCGATCGGCGGAAAGGAGATCGCGATACGGGATGCGCACGCTGGCGGGATCGCCGACGAAGCGGTTGCGATCGACGTACGCGCGGCGCTCGGCCTCGATCATCAGATGCAGCGCGCGCGGCGTCTGAAATCCCGCGGTGGCGAGATCGAAGCCGCTGAGGATGTTCAGCGTTTCCCCGATCACGATGCCGCCGCCCGACGGCGGAGCGACGGTGTAGAGGTCGTAGTCGCCGAAGCGCAGTTTGATCGGCGCGCGCCAGATCGCTTCGTAGTCGCGCAGGTCGCGATAACCGATCGTGCCGCCGTTGACCTTCAGCGCCTCGACGAGTTTCTTCGCGAGCTCGCCGTCATAGAAATCCTTCGCGCCCGCCTCGGCGAGCCGCTGCAGCGTCGCCGCGAGATCTGTCTGCACGAGCACCGGCTTCGCGTCGCCGAAAAAGATCGCGGCAGTGGAAGGGAACTTGTCGATCTTTCGCTCGGCGCGCGCGGTCTGCAGATCGGAAGTGAGCTCGGCATCGCTGCGAATGCCTTCGCGTGCGAGCCGGATCGCGGGATCGAGCAGTTCCTTCCACGGACGCGAACCGAATCGGCGATGCAGCGCGTCCATGCCCGCGACGGTGCCCGGCACCGCGACTGCGAGAGCGCCGGTGCGCGCGGCTTCCGCGTCGGTCGCGAATGCATCGCGTTTCGTCGCGATCGGCGAGACCGGCGAGAAGTCGAGCGTCCACACGGCCTTCGACTGCGCGTCGTAGTACGTGAGAAATCCGCCGCCGCCGAGATTGCCCGCCTGCGGATGCACGACCGCGAGTGCGAATGCGACGGAGACCGCTGCGTCCGCGGCATTGCCGCCGTTGCGCAGCGTGGCCAGTCCGACCTGCGTCGCCGTCGGATGTGCGGTCGAAAGTGCGGCCGATTTCGCGGTGACCGTGGAACCGGCGAATGCTGCCGGAGAGTGCAGAGTGCAGAGTGCAGAGTGCAGAGTGACGAGCAGCAGGAAGCGAACGCTCAGCTCTGCATTCTGCACTCTGCTCTCTGCACTCATTTGCGCGAGCGCTTTCTGTTCCGTTCGTAAATGATCTTCAGGCCCTTCATCGTCAGCTCGTCGTCGACGAACTCGATGTGCTCGCTCTCGCCGGCGAACACCGATGCGAGACCGCCGGTCGCGATCACGTGTTTGAGGTCGGGCACTTCGCGTTTGATGCGCGCGACGATGCCGTCGACGAGGCCGAGGTAGCCGTAGTAGATGCCGGACTGCATGTTCACGACGGTGTTCGTGCCGATGACGTGATCGGGCTTGCGCAGATCGACGCGAGGAAGACGCGCGGCGCGCGCGAAGAGCGCTTCCGCCGAGATTGTGAGGCCCGGCGCGATCACGCCGCCGACGAATTTCGCGTCCGCGGTGACGACGTCGAACGTCGTCGCCGTGCCGAAGTCGACGATCACCGTCGGGCCGCCGAACTCGTGATGCGCGGCGACGCAGTTGACGATGCGGTCGGCGCCGACTTCGAGCGGATTGTCGACCTGAATGGCGATGCCGGTCTTCACGCCCGGCTCGACGAACAGCGGATCGACGTTGAAGTACTTCTGCACCATGAACGCCATCGCGCTGTTGAGCGGCGGAACGACCGACGCGACGATCGCCCCTTCGATGGACTCATGCAGCGCATCGCCGACGAGCTGCTTCGCGAGGATGCCGTATTCGTCGGCGGTGCGCTCGCGCGCCGTCGCGAGGCGCCACGACGCGAGGAGCGCGTCGTCGCGATAGACGCCGATCACGAGATTCGTGTTGCCGAGGTCGACGACGAGAAGGTTCGAGGACACGAGAGGGATGTTAAACGTTTTGGACTGCGGCGACCGCAGTCGCCGCTTTGCCTTGCCGCGACCGCAGTCGCGGCAGCTGCGGCTGCCGCACATCAAAGCGGCGACTGCGGTCGCCGCAGTCCAAAAAATCACGCGAGAACGATGTCCCCCGCCGACACGGCCATCGTGTGCGCGCCGTCGCGAATCAGCGCGCGGCCCTGTTCGTCGATGCCGCTCCAGATGCCGTCGATCGTGCGGTCGCCGAGGACGCAGTGGATGCGGTCGCCGGCGTTGTGGATCGACAGCGCGCGCCACTCGGCGAGCACGCGATCGTGATCGATCGGATGCGTGAGGCGTTCGTCGATGTGCTCGATGAACGCGAGCGTTGCCGCATTGATCCCGCCGAAATTGCGCGACGACGTCTCGCTGATCGACGTCGCATTCGGGCGCATGTCGTCATCGTCGTGCGGCTCGACGTTGATGCCGATGCCGACCAGCAGGTACGCGCGATCGTCCTGCACGCGCGCCTCGATGAGCACGCCCGCGATCTTGCGGCCGTTCACGATGATGTCGTTCGGCCATTTGATCCGTGCGTCGATGGCGAAGGTCTCGCGCAGAAACGACGCGACGATGTTCGCGATCTCGAGCGGCACCAGCGGAAGCTCGTGCGCCGCGCGTGTGAGCAGCGTCGTCGTGTAGATGCCTTTGCCCGGCGGCGAGGACCACGAACGGTCGTTGCGGCCGCGTCCCGCGAACTGCTCGCCGGCGATGATCATCGCGCGCGGCAGCGACAGCTCGTTGTCGATGCACTCGGTCATCACGCGCCGCGCCAGAAGGTTCGTCGACGCCACGCGCGACAACACCGCGATCGACTCGATCGCCTTCAGACGGCCGACGATGGACGTGTCGATCATTGGTTCTGCTGCAGTTTCTCGAGACGCGCGCGCAACTCGGCCTGCCGCGCCTGCGCGCCCTGCACGATGTGCGGCGGTGCGTTCTTCACGAACTGCTCGTTGGCGAGCTTCGCGTCGATACTTGCCAGCTCGTTTTTGCTCTTCTCGATCTCGCGGCGCGTCTTCTCGATCTGCTCCGGCGAGATCTGTTTCTCCGGCAGCTCGATCGCGATCGGGAAGTTCTCCACGACGTCGTGATGCGCGCCGGCGGGCACTTCGCCGTCGACGATCACTTCGTTGAGGCGCGCGAGCTCGATCAGCAGGTAGCCGCAGTCGCGGAAGAAGTTCGCCTCGCGCCCGTCCTTGCCGGTCACGTACAGCTTGAAGCGATCCTTCGGCGTGAAGCCGCGCTCGGCGCGCGTGTTGCGCACGGTCGTGATCATCGCCTTCACCGCGCCGACGAGCCGCTCCGCTTCCGGATCCTCGAGCACCTCCTCGGCGATCGGATACGGCGCGATCATGATCGACGGCTCCACGCCGCCGAGCTTCTGCCAGATCTCCTCGGTCACGAACGGCATGAACGGATGGAGCAGTCGGAGCGAGCGATCCAGCACTTCGAGCAGCACGCGCTTCGCCGTGCGGCGGTCGTCCTCACTGCCGTGGCGGCCGAGGAGGACGGGCTTCGCCATCTCGATGTACCAGTCACAGAACTCGTGCCAGAAGAACTGATAGATCGACTTCGACGCTTCGTCGTAACGGTACGCGCTGAGCGACTTGTTCACCTCGCGCGTCGTCGCGTCGAGGCGCGAGAGGATCCAGCGCTCGACGGTGCGCAGCGAGTCGCGATCGATGGGACCCGCGTTCTTCAGATCGACGTCGATGTGCATCAGCGCGAATCGTGACGCGTTCCAGATCTTGTTCACGAACGCGGAGTAACCGGCGATGCTGCTGCGGCCGAGGGGGATGTCGCGGCCGGTCGCGTAGATCGCGAGCGTGAAGCGAAGCGCGTCCGCGCCGACTTCCTCGACGACGTCGAGCGGATCGATCACGTTGCCCTTCGTCTTCGACATCTTCTGTCCCTGCTCGTCGCGCACGAGACCGTTGAGGAAGACCTGCGTGAACGGCGCTTTGCCGGTGAAGCGAAGGCCGAACATGATCATCCGCGCGACCCAGAAGAAGAGGATGTCGAAGCCGGTGATCAGCGTGTCGGTCGGATAGAAGGTTTTGAAATCTTCAGTGTCGTCGGGCCAGCCCAACGTCGAGAACGGCCACAGTCCCGACGAGAACCACGTGTCGAGCACGTCGGTCTCCTGCGTGACCGGCGCGCCGCACTGCGGACAGATCGTCGGATCGTCCATCGTCACGGTCGTGTGGCCGTTCGGGCAGTGGAACGCGGGGATGCGATGGCCCCACCACAGCTGGCGCGAGATCGTCCAGTCGTGGATGTTTTCCATCCAGTTGAAGTACGTCGCTTCCCACGTCTGCGGGAGGATCTGGATCGTGCCGTTGCGCACCGCTTCGATCGCGGGCTTCGCGAGCGGCTCGATCTTCACGAACCACTGCCGCGAGATCATCGGCTCGATGTCGGTGTCGCACTTGCCGTGCACGCCGACGGAGTGCTGGTAGTCCTCGATCTTGCTGAGGAAGCCCTGCTCCTCGAGCATCGCGACGACTTTCTTTCGCGCGGGGAAGCGATCCATCCCTTCGAACTCGCTGCCCGCGGCTGAAGTCATGCGGCCGTCTTCGCCGATGACCTGCAGCTGCGGCAGGTCGTTGCGCAGGCCCGCTTCGTAGTCGTTCTTGTCGTGCGACGGCGTCACCTTCACGACGCCGGTGCCGAATTCGGGATCGACGAGGATCGCGTCGGCGATGATCGGAATGCGTCGATTCGCAATCGGAAGGATCGCGAATTTGCCGATGAGGTCCTTGTAGCGATCGTCTTCCGGATGAACCGCGAGCGCGGTGTCGCCGAGCATTGTTTCGGGACGCGTCGTGGCGATCGTGACGCGGCGATCGGTTCCTTCGATTGGATAGGCGATGTGGTACAGCTTCGCGTTGCGCTCGCGGAACTCCACTTCGACGTCGGAGATCGCGGTGCGGCAGTTCGGACACCAGTTCACCATCGCGAGATCGCGATAGATCAATCCATCCTCGTACAACTTCACGAAGACGTAGCGCACCGCGCGCGAGAGACCTTCGTCGAGCGTGAAGCGCGAGCGCGTCCAGTCGGCGGAGACGCCGAGGCGCTCGAGCTGATCCTTGATCTCGTTGGAGTGGCGCTCCTTCCACTCCCACACTTTGTCGAGGAACTTCTCACGGCCGAGGTCGAAGCGGGAGATGCCCTGCTTCGCGAGCTCGCGATCGACGATCATCTGCGTCGCGATGCCGGCGTGATCCGTGCCGGGAAGAAAGAGCGTGTTGAAACCGCACATCCGCTTCCAGCGCGTGACGATGTCGATCAGCGTGTTGACGAGGGCGTGGCCGATGTGCAGACGGCCGGTGACGTTGGGCGGCGGGATGACGATCGAGAACTTCGGACGCTCGCGGTCGAGCTCGGGCGTGAAATAGCCTTCGTGCTCCCACTTCTTGTAGATGCGTTGCTCGAAGGACTTCGGTTCGTATCGTGTGGCTAATTCTTCTTTCATGGGGCCGTGCAGTTTAATCAGAACGTCATGATCCTCGGAATCGAAACCTCCTGCGACGAAACGTCCGTTGCGCTTCTGGAGCGCGACGGAACGGTGCGCATCAACCTGATCGCGTCACAGATCGAGCGCCATCAGCCGTTCGGCGGCGTCGTGCCGGAGATCGCATCGCGCGAACATCTGCAGCACCTTTTTCCGCTGGTCGAGCGCGCGCTCGGCGATGCGCATGCAACATGGACCGACGTCGATTCCATTGCCGTGACCGCGGCGCCGGGTCTCATCGGGGCGCTGCTCGTCGGCGTGGCCGGCGCGCAGGGTCTCGCGTACGGGCTCGGCGTGCCGATCGTGCCGATCAATCACCTCGAGGGCCACATCTTCTCGCCGTTTCTGCAGTCGAACGGCGCATCGATTCCGCGGCCGCCGCGATTCCTGAGTCTCGTGATCTCGGGCGGACATTCCGCGATCTACGACGTGCGTGGACGCGACGTGAAGCAGATCAATCGGACGCGCGACGACGCGATCGGCGAGACGTTCGACAAGGTCGCGAAGTTCATCGGATTGCCGTATCCGGGCGGACCGCAGATCGAAAAGTACGGACGGATGGGAACCGCCGATCCGAAGCGCTTCCCGTTTCCGGTGCCGCAGTTCAAGGACGAGTCGGTCGATTTTTCCTACTCGGGGATCAAGGCCGGGGCGATCCGACTCGCGCGCGAGCACGGCATCCGCGTCGAGGGCGAGGCGAAAGCACTCGCCGATTTCTGCGCGACGTTTCAGAACGCGCTGATCGCGCAGCTCTTCGATCGGCTCGACACGGTCTGGTCACGGCTCGAACTGCCGCGTCCAACAGAGGTCGCGATCGCCGGCGGCGTGGCGGCGAACGGCGTGCTGCGCGAGAGGATGCTCGCGTGGGGAAGCGAGCGCGGCGTTACGGTGCGCCTGCCGGAGAAGCGCTACTGCACCGACAACGCCGCGATGATCGCCTTTGCCGGCCTGGAGAAGGGAGAAGCGTCGGATCCGAGGCGGGTGGCGGCGCGATCGAGAATCGCGTGAAACCTTTCCGAAGTCGGCCCGTCCTATGCAATGGAACGAAACGAAACGAGAGCAACTGAGAAGCCCGAATCTCTTACTCTCCTCCTACCTCGCCGTCGGCCGCCCGAAGCCGGCGGCGAAATTTTTTTATGGCGGCAGCCTCCGGCTCTGCCATCCGCCATCTGCCCTCCGCCATCTCGTCATAAGATCCCGCCGCCATGAAGATCGTCGTCGCCGGCGGCAGCGGATTCGTCGGCGAGCCAATGTGCCGGATGCTGCTCTCGCGCGGTCACGACGTCGTCGTTCTGTCGCGCAATCCGTTCAACGTCGATGCGGGCCGCGGACGCTCGTGGGACGCAAAGACGCAGGGACTGTGGGCGCACGAGATCGATGACGCGGACGCCATCGTCAATCTCGCCGGCGAGAACATCGGCGAAGGCGGACGATGGAGTGAAGAGCGCAAGCTCAACATCATTCTCAGCCGCGTGAATGCGACGCGCGCGCTCGTCGAGGCGCTGCGCGATGCGCCGCCGAGGCCGCGCGCGTTCGTCAACGCGTCGGCGATCGGCTACTACGGACCGCACGGCGACGAAGAGCTCGACGAATCGGCGCCGGCGGGAAACGACTTTTTGTCCGACGTCTGCCGGCAGTGGGAGGAAGCCGCGGGAACCGCGGAACCGCTCGCGCGTCTGGTCATCGTGCGCATCGGACTCGTGCTCGCCAGGGACGGCGGCGCGCTGAAGAAAATGCTTCTGCCATTTCGTCTCTTCGCGGGCGGAAAGTTCGGCGATGGAAAACAGTGGATGTCATGGATCACGCGCGACGATCTGCTGCGTCTGTTCGTGTGGGCGATCGAGAACGATCGTGCGCGAGGTGTTTACAACGCAACCGCGCCGAGTCCCGTGCGTAACGAAGACTTCGTGAAGACCCTCGGGCGGGTCATGCACCGGCCGGCGATCATGCCGGCGCCGGCTTTTGCGCTGCGGCTCGCGCTCGGCGAGATGGCGGATGCGCTGCTGCTTTCCGGGCAGCGCGTGTTACCGGTCCATGCCCGGAACGACGGCTTCACGTTCGAAACGACCGATCTGGAGTCAGGGCTTCGTCAACTCCTGGTGACATGACACATTCAGACGTGTTTCCAAGCCCTTGTCGGGTGGCGCGAAGCGGGTTATTGTCCGCCTTCCACAGCGCGCCGCCGCTCTTTCCGGCTTTTCGGACGAAAAAATCCAAGCCGTTGAATCGAGGGACCAGCGAAGAGACGGTAGCGACGCATCAAACGGTTGAAGGATCACGACTTGTGGTTCCAGCATCGGGCGGCTGGAACAATGCACAGTGGCTCAGCCCAAGGGTTGTCCCGAATACATAAGGAGGATTGAATGCGGTTTTTCCAGCGGTTTCTGGTACTCGTGGCCGTCGTGCTCGTCAGTACCAGCGTATTCGCTCAGACGACAGGAAGTCTGACCGGCCGCGTCACGCTCGACGGTAATCCGTTGCCCGGCGTGACGGTGACCATCAGCTCCGCGAATCTGATCGGTACGCGTACAGACGTCACGGACGTGAACGGTAACTACACGTTCAACGCCGTTCCCCCGGGTGATTACACGGTCAAGTTCGAGATGGAGGGAATGTCCTCGGTCTCACGCGCGACCAAAGTTGGTCTCGCCCAGACGGCGCGCGCCGATGCGGCGATGAAGCTCTCGCAGGTTGCGGAGTCCATCACCGTCACGGCCAGCGCTCCGGCGGTCGTCGAGACGACGGAAGTCGCGTCGAACATCGATAAGCAGACGGTCGAGCAGCTGCCCATCCAGCGCACGCTGCAGGGCATCACCGGTCTCCAGCCGGGCGTCGTCGCCAGCGCAGGCACCGGCGGCGCGATCTCGATCAGCGGCGCGTACGCGTACGACTCGCTCTACCTCGTCAACGGCGCGGTCACGAACGAGAACGTTCGCGGACAGACGCACAACCTGTTCATCGAAGACGCCATTCAGGAAACGACGGTTCTCACCGGCGCGATCTCGGCCGAGTACGGCCGTTTCACCGGCGGCGTCGTCAGCGCCATCACCAAGTCGGGCGGCAATGAGTTCAGCGGATCGCTCCGCGACTCGCTGACCAACCCGGCCTGGACCGGCACCACGCCGTACGGCGAGGACAAGGCCGACAGCGACATCCAGTCGACGTACGAAGGGACGTTCGGCGGCTACATCCTGAAGGACCGTCTCTGGTTCTTCGCCGCAGGCCGTGACTCCAAGGTCACGACGCGCGGCTTCTTCCTGCAGTCCGACATCCCCTTCAACACCGGCGTCGATCAGCGCCGCCTCGAAGGCAAGCTGACCGGCCAGATCGCGAAGCAGCACACGCTCACCGCGTCGTACCTCGACATCAAGCTGACGAACACCGACTTCGATCCGTTCGGCAGCTATGAGGTGACGAGCCTCGACAAGTCGCGCGAGCTTCCGAACAGCTTCGCGACCGCGCAGTACAGCGGCGTGTGGACGCCGAACTTCCTGCTCGAAGCCGGCTACTCGAAGAAGAAATTCGCGTTCAAGGGCTCGGGCGGCGACTTCTCCGACTTCGCCCGCGGCACGTGGGGCGGTGACCTCGAAGCCGGCGGCTATTTCGGCGCGCCGATCTTCTGCGGTTTCTGCGACACGGAGACCCGCGACAACGACGACATCAATGCCAAGGGCACGTACTACCTCGCCACCAAGGCGATCGGTACGCACAGCCTCGCGCTCGGCTACGACCGGTTCAACGAGCAGCGTTTCTCGAACAACCATCAGTCGGGCTCCGACTTCGGCATCTATGTCAACGAGTCGCCGGCCGGCACCCGCGCCGCCGACGGCCTGCTCCGCCCGCACATCCAGCCGGGCGATCTGATCCTGTGGAACCCGATTCTCGTCGGCTCGCAGGGCTCGGAACTGGCCACGATCTCTTACTACCTCAACGACAAGTGGGACCTGAGCAACAAGTGGTCGTTCAACGTCGGCGTTCGTTACGACAAGAACGACGGCAAGGACAGCGCGGGTCGCACCGTTGCTGACGACTCGAAGTTCAGCCCGCGCCTCGGCCTCAACTACGACGTGTTCGGCGACGGACGTCTCCGCTTCAACGGCAGCTACAGCCGCTACGTCTCGCGCATTCAGGAGACGATCGGTGGCTCGGGCGCCTCGGCCGCCGGCAACCCGGCGTACGTCTATTACGAGTACGACGGTCCGGACATCACCGGTCTGAAGACCGTTGATGCGTTCCAGAAGGTGTACGACTGGTTCAAGGCTCAGGGCGGCACGAATGCCGTCGACCTGATCGTCGGCGCCCGCTTCCCGGGCTTCGACGTCTCCATTCCAAAGAGCCTCGCCTCGCCGCACGTCGATGAGTGGACGATCGGCGCCGCGACGCGTCTCGGCGTCAACGGCTTCGTCCGCGCCGACCTCATTCATCGCGACTGGGCCGACTTCTACGTCCAGCGCATCGACCAGTCGACCGGCAAGTTCCATGATCCGCTCGGCCTCGGCGTCACCACCGACCAGGCGTTCATCGAGAACGACAACGGCTCGCTCGAGCGCTACTACAACGGCGTTTCGCTGCAGGCCGCCTATCGCATCGGCCAGCGCCTGAACATCGGCGGCAACTACACGTGGTCGGAGTCGAAGGGCAATACCAACGGTGAGACCGGACCGAACGGCCCGATCACCGACACGATCCTCAGCTATCCGGAGTTCAAGGCCTTCGCGCAGAACAACCCGACCGGGTTCCTTCTGAACGACCAGACCCACAAGTTCCGCGGCTGGGTGTCGTATGACCTCCCGACGCCGATCGGCACGTTCAACTTCACGGCCCTCGAGCGCTTCGACAGCGGCTCGCCGTATTCGGCCGTGGGCACCGTCGACGCGCGTCGCACGACCAGTGCGGCCGTTCTCGCGGTCTGCCCCGACTGCATCAATCTGCCGAACTTCACCACCCTCGGCTACGCGAGCACCCGCACGCCGAGCTCGGTGAACTACTACTTCAGCGATCGCGGCGAGTTCCGCTGGGACGACGTGACCGCGACCGATCTGGGCATCAACTGGACGCTCCCGATTCGCCGCCTGCAGCTCTTCGTGCAGGGCGACATCGTCAACGTGTTCGACGAGAGCGCGCAGGTCAACGGCAACACCGCGGTGCAGACGCACAAGACGACGTCGAGCCTGGTTCGCTTCAACCCGTTCACGCAGAAGCCGGTCCTCGGCACGCACTACACGCTGAACGGATTCGGCACGGCGCGCGGCGCGGGCGACTACCAGACGCCGCGTACGTATCGCGTCTCGCTCGGTCTTCGTTTCTAAGTCATCACGCTTCAGCAGCAGTTGCAGTCCAGAGCCCCGGCGCAAGCCGGGGCTCTTCTTTTTCGCGCGGAATGCTCGTCGTCACGACGACCGTTTGAGCTGCCGTCGATGCGCATCGCCGTCCGGCTTCTCCTGCTGTCGCTCACCGCCTTCATCGCCTGCCGCCGCGCCGAAGCACCTGCCCTGAGCGCGCCGGCGCGCGTGATCGTGATCTCGATCGACACGCTGCGCTCCGATCATCTCGCGCTGTATGGGTACCAGCACGCTCGCACTCCGGCGATCGACGCTCTTCGCAAGGACGGTGTTCTCTTCCAGCACGTTTTCAGCGCGACGCCGCTGACGCTGCCGTCGCACGCGACGATCCTCACGGGACTGTTGCCCGCACGGCACGGCATCCTCGACAACGTCGGATACACGCTTGCGCCGAATGTCGACACGATCGCGACGCGACTGAGACGCGAGGGCTTCGCGACCGGCGCCGCGGTGTCTTCCTACATCCTCCGCCGCGAGACGGGCATCGATCGCGGATTCGATTTCTTCGACGATGCGATGACCGTCGCGCCGCCGGGCGCCGAGACATCGGCGACTCGCGAGGGCTCGGCGACGGCGGAAGCTCTCCAGAACTGGATCGCATCGAACGGCGGCAATCGATTCTTCGCGCTGCTGCATCTGTACGAGCCGCACACGCCGTACGAGCCGACCTACGACGGCGACATCGAGAAAGCCGACGCGATCGTCGGAAGCTTCATCGATTTTCTGAAACAGCGCGGGCTCTACGACGACGCGCTGATCGTGCTTCTTTCCGATCACGGCGAAGGGCTCGGCGATCACGGCGAGGAGGAACACGGCATCTTCGTCTATCGCGAGGCGCTGCAGGTCCCGCTGATCGTGAAGCTGCCCGGCGGTGCGCGCCGCGGCGAAAACGTGTCGCGACTCGTGTCCCTTACCGACGTGTGGCCGACGATCGGCGCAACGCTCGGAATCAAAATCGACGGCATCGATGCGCTCCGAACGGATGCGTCTTCGTCGCGAACGCTGTACGCAGAGTCGTTCTTCGCGAAGGTGCATTTCGGATGGCGCGAGCAGCGCTCGACGTTGAACGAACGGCATCAGTACATCGACTCCGCGCGCAGCGAGTTGTTCGACTGGGTCGCCGATCCTTTCGAGAAAAAGAACCTGCTTGCGGACGAGCGTCGCGTCGCCGCTGCGCTTCGCTCCGCGTTACCGCCGGTCGTGTTTCGCACGCCGTCGGCGGTGAGCGAGGAGGATCGCCGCGCGCTCGAGTCGCTCGGCTATCTCAGCTCGTCATCGCGCTCGAGCGGCGCGCCGCCCGACCCGAAGGATCGCATCGCGAGCCTGAAGTCGTATCGCGACGGTCTCGCGCAACTGCACGCGGGCAACGCACGCGACGCGGCGGCGAGCCTTCGTTCGTTCGTCGAGCAGAATCCCGACATGTCCGACGGCTGGGTCGCACTCGCGGAAGCGCAGCATAGGAGCGGCGATGCGCGCGCGGCGATGGAGTCGCTGCGCGTGGCGATGACGAAGTTTCCGGAGAGCCCGATCGTCGTGCTGAGCATGGCCTCCGCGCTGTTCGAGCGCGGGCAGATCGACGAGGCGCGCAAACACGCACAGCTCGTGCTGGACAGCGATCCGGTTCCTGCACACGAGCTCCTCGCCGCGATGGCCGAGAAACGCGGCGACATGAATGAGGCCCGTCAGCATCTGCAGGCCGCGGCCGATCGCGCACCGGCAAATGCAGCGGTGCTCGCGAAACTCGCGCGATTCGACGTGCGCGCGAATCGCTTCGAGGACGCGCTCGGATTGTTCGATCGCGTCGTCGCGATCGGACGTCCCGCAAAGAACATTCAGTTCGAGCGCGGCGAAACGCTCCTCCAGCTCGGCCGCGTCGCGGACGCGGAGAGCGCGTATCGCGCGGAGGTGACCGTGTATCCCGACAATCTGCGCGGATGGGCGAGTCTTGCGATCGTGCAGTTCGTGCAGAAGAAAGGCGACGAAGGTCGCGCGACTCTCGATGAAGCGATGCGCCGCAATCCCGGAACCGCGAGCCGCAGGATGGCGGACGAGGTGATGAGGACCGTGCATGCGCATTGATCGCAGGTGCCTCGCGCTTCTCTTTCTCGCTCTCGCGCTCCTCGCGTGTCGCGGCGAGCGCGTCGCGCCCGCGGGCCATCCGCCGGTGATCATCATTTCGATCGACACGCTGCGCGCGGATCATCTTCCCGCGTACGGCTACACTGCGATCGAGACGCCGCACCTCGACGCACTGCGCAGGGACTCGATCCTTTTCGAGAATGCGTACTCGCACGTGCCGCTCACGCTCCCCTCGCACGTCTCCATGCTTACCGGCGAGCTTCCGAACGAGAACGGCGTGCGCAACAACATCGGCTTCCGCCTCGACGTCGCGAAGCACGAGACCATTCCGACGCTGCTGAAGAAGAAGGGCTACGCGACCGGCGCCGCGATCTCCGCGTTCGTGCTGCGCGGCAACACCGGACTGCGCGACGCGTTCGACGACTACGACGATCAGGTCGCCGTTCGCGAAGGCGCGGCAGTCGGCACGCTCGCGCGCGACGGCCGCGAAACCTCGGCGATCGCCAAACGATGGATCGACGCCCATCGCGGCGCGCCGTTCTTCTTTTTCCTGCACCTCTTTGAGCCGCACACGCCGTACGAGCCGAGCTATGACGGCGAGATCGTGAAGAGCGACGCGATCGTCGGCGATTTTCTCGATCACCTGAGGGCCGCGGGCCTCTACGACGACGCCGTCATCGTGCTGATGTCCGACCACGGCGAAGGCCTCGGCGATCACGGCGAGGATGAGCACGGGATCTTTCTCTACCGCGAGGCGATCCACGTACCGCTGATGCTCAAGCTTCCCGGCAAGCAGCGTGCGAACAGCACTGTTTCACGCGTGGTGCAGCTCATCGACATTCTCCCGACGATCGCTGCGCTCACGGGCGCGAACGTGCCCGCCGCCGCGCACGGGACTTCATTGATCGCGGACAAAGTTGAGCCGCGCCGCGTTTACTCCGAAACCGTCTACCCGCGCATCCACCTCGGATGGAGCGACCTCCGCTCGCTGCAGGACGAGCGCTTTCACTACATCGAGGCTCCGTCGCCCGAGCTCTACGACGATCAGGCTGATCGCTCCGAACGGCGCAACGTGCTGAAGGACGAGCGCCGCACGTACGCGGCGATGCGTGCCGTGCTCGATGCGATTCCGCGCGGATCGCTGACGCCATCGAATGTCGATCCCGAGGAGGCGAAGAAACTCGCGGCGCTCGGGTATTTGAGCGGCGGATCATCGGATGCGGGCGGACCGCTGCCCGATCCGAAGGACCGCATCGGCGACCTCGGCGCCATGCGCCAGGCAGGCGAGCTGTCTAGACAGAAACGCTACGCGCCCGCGATCGCGCGTCTGCGAGACGTCGTCGCCACGAGTCCGCGATTCACCGACGCATGGACGCTTCTCGGACAAACGCTCGCGGAATCGGGCGCGACGAACGAGGCCATCGACGCATACAAACGCGCGATCGAGATCTCGCCGACGCTCTCGTCGGAGATCGGTCTCTCGATGGCCGGGCTCTATCTCTCGAACAACAAGCTCGACGAAGCGGAGGCGCATGCGAAGCTCGGCGAGGCCATCAACCCCGGCCTCATGCATCTGATCCTCGGACGCGTCGCGCTGCGCCGCGGCCGTCTCGACGAGGCGATGCAGCACGCGAAGACCGCGGAGTCGCGCGCCGGCTATCGCATGCCGGCGATCGTGCTCAGCGCACAGACCCTCGCGGCGCGAGGTCCGCAGTCATTGCCGCAGGCGCTGTCGATGACCGAATCCGCGCGCCGCGAAGTCGCCGAGCAACATCTCGATCCGGTGCCGCTGCTCGAGTTCACGCGCGGCGACATCCTCGCGCGCATGGATCGGCCGGAAGAAGCGGCGGATGCGTTCCGCGAGGAGATTCGCCTCTTTCCGCATCAGCGCGAGGCGTATTCAAACCTCACGATCGTTTACTGGGTTCGCGGCGACGCGGCTCACGCGAAGGAAACGATGGATGCGATGGTCGCGGCGAATCCGAGCAATGAGTCTTATCGGTACGCCGCGGATCTGTTTCGCGAGCTCGGCGCGTCGCGCCTCGAGCAGGCATTTCGGAGGTAGCGCCGCAGCCGCGTAACGGCGCCACCTCCGCCAGATCGGGATCAGTTCCTCGAGTTCATCATCTGCCACTCGTTTTCGTAGTGCTCGCCGCGCATTCCAGGATGATGGCGCGAGCTCGAGGGGTGAGTGGCGTGATTCACTTCGTTCGCGGTCTCGAGCATGAGCTGCATCTTCGCGACCATCGCCTTCTGCACGGCTTTCGGCAGGAGACGGAGCTCGTCGACGACGCGCTGTGCTGTTGACTCCTCTTCGTCGAGCTCCCACGGCGCGATCTGCTGCTCGATCTTGCAGCCGAAGAACTCCTGCTCGCTGATCCCGTAGACGTTGAGCAGTCGTTTGAGCTGCGCGAGCTTGAGCGAACCGATGCGCTGACCGGTCTCGAACGAGCTGATGGTTTTCTCTCCGACGCCGGAGAGGCGGGCGACATCCTTCTGGCTCAGACCGCGGATGCGCCGGATTTCACGAAGTTTCAATACGAGATCCATGGCTTCCTCACATTTCCCTGTCGACTCAGAACCGCCTCATGAGTCCGACCACGACACCCTGCACCGCGACGTCCCGGGCAGCCGCGTAAATCGGATGCATCATTGAATTCGCCGGCTGAAGGCGCACGCGCTCCCCTTCGCGATAGAGGCGCTTGAGCGTGACTTCGCCGTTCACGTTGGCGACGACCATTTCCCCGTTGTCCGCGCGTTCCCGTTTGGCGATGATCACCAGATCGCCGTCGAGGATCCCGTCCTCGACCATCGAGTCCCCGCGAACCTTGAGCACGTAGTTCTCGCCGCGCGAGGTGAGGTGCGCGGGAACTGGGATCGTTTCGTTCGACGTCTCGACGTCGAGCGGACGACCGGCGGCGATGTATCCGAACAGCGGAAGCTCGCGGACGTTGTCGTTCGCTGCCGGAGCGGACGGCTCGTTCTTTTCCACGAGCTCCACGCCGCGCTTCTGGTTCCAGTCCCGCCGGATCAGCCCCTTCTTCTCGAGCAGCGAAAGGTGCTTGTAGACCGTTCCGTACGACGAGAACCCGAAGTGGTCGCAAATCTCACGATGTGTGGGCGCGACCCCCTTCTCCTTCTGGAATTCCCTGATGAAGCTCAGGATGTCGCGTTGCCGTTCGGTCAGATACTTCATGTTGTCCTCGTAGGATCAACAATGTAGGCGGTAACAAGGCGAAAGTCAAGCGTAAGTTTAGGCGTAAGTGACGAGGTACGGGGTAGTGCTAGCGTTTGAGGGTGCGGCTGTAACAGCAACGGATTGCCGAACATGGCCGAATATGGCCGAACGGGCTACGGCGTGGCCGCGTGCCGGAAGAGATCAACCACGAGGTCAAGATCCATCCCGACATCGAGCGTATCGCCGCTCAGGTACTCGATACGCGTGACGCCGTCCGTTTCGTAGATCGCCCGCACGTTCCAGACGATGACGCACACCTCGTGGCCGGTTCCGTGCTCGACCACTTCAAGAATCGGATATCGATCGCTCATCGCTTCGCCTCCCGGAAGGAACGGCACGCACACACGTACGCCTCGTGACACGGCCCCTTCGCGTGCGCCTTCTTTCCGTGACCACACCGGCAGACCGGCTCGGGCGTGAAGCTCCGGCACTCGCACTCGCGGCATGGCCCGTTCGGTCTCTTCGCTGTGTTCCAGTGCAACCGCTTCGCGTGCGAGCAGACGCAGACGGTGTTCGCGGGCCAGACGATGCCGTCGCTATCCCGCATCGGGAAACCGCATCGCTTCCGTGAAACCGGGGAGCAGTGATTCGAGCGTGCCCGGATCGGCTGCGACTTCGAGCTGAAGCATCGACGTGTACAGGTACTCCTCGACGGACACACCCTCGTTCGTCGCGAGTGATTCGAGCAGACGCACCAGGTACTCAGGCAGGCGCAGTGACTTCAGCTCGATCGGGCGGAGCAGATGCGGGAGAACGCCGTTCGCATCGCTCCCGAGCGCGTCGTGAATCTGCATCACGGTCCAGCGCACCGTCGCGGCAGAAGCAAGTTCCTCCCACGACACGAGCGGATGGCGCGGTCCGCCGAGTTGCCTGCGCTTCCGTCGTCGCTGCACGTCGAGCCGTCCGTCGTCCTTCCACGACAGAAACTCGCCGAGGGTCAGGCGCAGAAGGCGCGCGGCTTCCTGAGCCGTGTACTCACGTTGCCGCCGAAGAAAGATTTCCCGAATGGCGGCGCGGTGAGCCGGAGGCAAAGGGCGAATCAGCGTCACACCGATAGCATGTGACACTCATAGCATGGCAGTCAAGTGCAAAGAGTGGTCACACTCAAAGCATGGCAGTACGGCCGGTCGAGAAGTTCGCGACGCACCTTCGCGAGTTACGCGAGAAGCGCGGCCTGTCGCAGACGCGTCTCGCGGAGCTGGCAGGGCTGAATCGGAACTACGTCGGCGACATCGAGCGCGGGCGGCGCAACCCATGCCTCGACAACATCCTCAAGCTCGCGGATGCGCTCGACGTTCCGCCCTCCGAGCTGTTCCGACCGTTCGACAAACGGCGATAGCGGACCTAAACTGTCCGCATGCCTAAGCGGTCAAGAAAGAAGGAAGACGAAGCACAGGCCGCCGTGCGAATCATGGAGACGGTCGCTGAGCGGTCGGAGGCGCGTGAGATCCCGCCGGAGGTGAGCGCAGCGGCGGCGGCACTTGGGCGGCGCGGAGGATTGAAGGGCGGTCCAGCGCGCGCCGCAAAATTGAGCCCTAAGAAACGGTCCGACATCGCAAGGAAGGCCGCCGCTGCCCGTTGGCAAAAGCCTTGAGCTCCGGCGATTGTGCATAGGCGGTTGAGCCCAAGACTTGACCTCAAGTCCAAGACTCGGCGATAATCATTTCGTGGCCGACGAAAAATTAATGCTCGACTTGACCCTTGAGGTTGCCGAACTGGAGAAGCAGGAACGGCAGGCCCACGGCGTTTGGCAGGCCGCGAAGGCAAAGAAGGATGCGAAATTCGCCAAACTGCTCGCGTTAACGCGAGGACAGCGAACCGGAAATGGCATCACAAAGCCACCTGTAAAGACATCGGCGTCGCGTCCCCAGAACCAAGCGGCCTCTGTACCCGGCGCACCTGCGAAACAGGGAGCGAAGGCGCGTGTGCTGGAGTTCCTGAACTCAAACCGAGGCAAAGACTTCACGACGCTTCAAATCGCAAAAGCGATCGGCGCTCCGGGGGGTTCGACCTCGATGTATCTAACCGAATTGGTCCGAGCGAATGCGGTTACGCGCGTTGACATCGGCAAATACCGCGCGAAAGGTGGTGAAACACCATGAGGAGAGCCGCCGCTTCCGCCGCTCAGGCCCGTGTCACCGGCGGCGGAAGCGAAAAGACGAAGGGCCATTCCGCCTCGCCCTAGCAAGCAAACGGAACGGCCCGTGGTGACACAGGGTTGACCCTGTTTTGCTCCGGTAGCTCAAACTGGAAAGAGCGGCGGCCTACTAAGCCGACGGTTGCGGGTCCGAGCCCCGCCCGGAGCACTTTATATTCTAGACCCTGTCCTCACGAAATGCCAGCTATCGGTGTGAATTGTAACTTGACTGCCTGATCGGTCAAGCATAGATTGTTGTGCATGAACAAACTGTCTCCCGCCGATCGCGCTCGCGTGCTGACGTCTCTGGTCGAGGGCAACTCGATCAACTCCACGGTCCGCATGACGGGCATCGCGCACACGACGATCCTTCGTCTGATCGCCGAGGTTGGCGAGTCGTGCCTGCGATTCCATGACGCGGTCGTTCGCGGACTCGACACTCGGCTCGTGCAGGCGGACGAAG
>Ga0075425_100000933_pt1 | contig 28025 bp, 24 predicted proteins | sample SoiMethybrSBSTD4_FD_75300 | JGI IMG/M metagenome (GOLD analysis project Ga0075425, IMG submission 75300) | Bulk soil microbial communities from a Populus tree surrounding site in Tennessee, USA - Soil MetaG P. TD hybrid SBSTD4 | ecosystem: Environmental > Terrestrial > Soil > Tree plantation...
ACCGGGCCGAAATCAGAGCCAAGCGCGTTGTCCTCACGCATCTCGGCCGCGAGATGCTCGCCAATCTCGACAACGTCCCCGAACAATGTGCCCATGACGGGCTCGTCATTCAGCTCTAGAGGGGCCCGCGATTGCCAAAGGCTTGCAGGAGGTCTCGGAGTTCGGAATCAGAGACCACATTGGCGGCGTCCTCAAGCGTGAACCACGCTCGTAGACGAACTCGGCCGAGCACTCCAGCTTTCTCGCGAGCTCCCTGTGCTGCTGGCACGCAGTCCTCGCAGTTACGCCAGGGCCAGCCCTTCGGGATGACTCAGCGCCCTCTCGCGTGAGGTAACAAGCAAAACCTGGACCGAGCCGTCCGCTTCGCGTCGAACCGGCAGGGCCGCAACCTGTCGCGCAAACTCAATTTGTAATTTGTGCGCGTAGAAAAGGACAAGGCCGTTGCCCTGGTCTCAGGCCTAGGCGACCACCAAGGCGGGCCACCTGAAGGGATAGCCCGCCTCAACTGCGTCGCCGGCGGGCTAGGCCGCCGAGGGATCAAGTTACAGTCGATGCGTCGGAGCTAGTTATGGCTTCATCGCGCCCTGCACACTCGTGTAGAGAGCATAGAGCGACGACGAGCCGCAGATGTAAAGTCTATTGCGTTGCTGACCGCCGAAGCACAAGTTGGCGACAGTTTCCGGTATGTGGACCTTGCCGAGCAGATCGCCGTCAGCCGTGTAGCAGCGCACGCCGTCTTCGTTCGGATCGCCCCAACCTACCGAGCACCAAAGACGCCCGCCGGTGTCACAGCGCAATCCGTCGGTAATGCTGGGCTTGGGCATCTCCGCAAAGACTTTGCTGTTCGAAAGCTTTCCGGCCGCGTGATCGACGTCGAACACGCGGATATGCGACGGGTTCGTTGGCGCGTCGGTATAGCCGGTGTCACAGATATAAAGCTTTTTCTCGTCAGGCGAGAAGCAAAGGCCATTGGGCTCCACGAAGTCATCGACGACAACCTTGATATCGCCGGATTTTGGATCGACCCGATAGACGTTTTTCTTTTCCTGCTCTGGGTCGGCTTTAATGCCCTCATAATAGCCGCCTATACCGTAGGCTGGATCGCAGAACCAGATCGAACCATCGGCAGAGACCACCACGTCGTTCGGCGAGTTCAGCTTCTTGCCATTGTACTTGTCGGCGATGATAGTGATCGAGCCGTCGAGTTCGGTTCGGGTGACCCGTCGGCCGGAATGTTCGCAAGTGATCAAGCGACCTTCCCGATCGATGGTGTTGCCGTTCGAGTTCATCGATGGCTGACGGTATACGCTGAGGTGACCGTCATCCTCGCAGAAGCGCATGATGCGGTTGTTGGGAATGTCGCTGAACAGCACGTAGCGCCCAGCTGGGAAGTAAACCGGTCCCTCCGCCCAACGGAAGCCGGTTGCAACGCGCTCGACCGCCATGGTGCCGGCGAAGGCCGGAAAACCGGTAGGCCCGAACGAAGCACCGGTCTTCTTCATAGACTCCAGGCGAGCATCCGGATAGCGGGCGCCGGGAAGCGGACCCAAGGGCAGCGGAGTCTGTAGGGTTGGAGCAGCCGTCTGGCCGAATGGCACTACCTTCTCCGCAGAGGCCACTTTCGCGGTCACGGCCGTCGCAGCCGCCGCCGCCGTTGTCGCCAAAAATGCGCGTCTGTGCATTGTTACCTCCTTGAGATACTCCTCTGAACTCCCACCGGCTTGCATTAGATGGGTCGTTCGGGGTGCTGGGACCGTAACACGAACAGAACTCGCGGAAGAACCCATAACCGGCGCAGCAATTCCATTGCCGGGATCGAAGCTTGGCATGGCAGCGAGCCGCGCTCACCGTTGACACGCGCCCCGAACCGCTGGAACGGGGGACAGGCGGGATAGGCGCGCCCAAATTGTGCAGCGCCATGGAACAACGGGCAACTCGCTTCGGCGGCGTGTGCGCCGGCGCTTCGACGATGCTAGGCGCTATCTTCCGATCTCATGAGATGTGCGGCCCCCCGGGCTAGCCTCGGTGTGAGGCGCACAATTGACGGCGCGACGGGCGTTAAGTAGGTCCGCTGTGGATCACGCAAGTGTGGCCCTCGGAACCACGATCGACAAGTTTCCCAACTCGACCAGGTGGTGCAGAGGGACTGAGGTCGTCCAATACCGACATCCCAATGCCGTGAAGATGTTGTAGCTCGAGCGCGACCTCGACCTGTTCGGCGACGGCACGCTAGGTGGTGAAGCGCTGGGTCGCGCACACGCCCGGCAGCCAGATGATGACCGGTCTCGTTAGTGGCTATTGTGATTGAGTACTCGGCTTGCGTTGTTCAAGCATTGGGCCCGTGCTGCCCGCGAAGTTCATTTGATCCGCGCTGGCGGCATCAAGAACCGGATAAGCCACTGAACAAATGTGCGAATGAATTCGTTTCAGGTCACGCAGAACGTCGAGGTGGAGTGAGGTTGTCTCTAAAGTTTCCTGTCGCCCGGCCCGCAGGCGCTCCAGATGCCGTTCAGCGGCGGCGAGTTCGATGCTGCGCAGCTCCGCCTTTTCGCTAACGAGACGCCGGGCCTCCTGGATATCGCCCGCCATGAAGACCGCCAGCGCGATCCTGAAGTTCCTCACGATGCGCTCGTGAAACGCTGTGAGCTCAGCCGCACCCTCGTCGGAGAACTGCAGCTTGCGCCTGATCTTCTTGGCGGCAAGCTCGGTAAGGTTCTTATCGATGATATCGCCGACATGCTCCAGGTTGATGCTGAACGAGATGATCTCCATCGCACGGCGGCCTTCGCGCTCGTCAAGGCTGCCGCGGGTGAGCCTGGTGATGTAGAGCTTGATGGCCTCATCCAGCTTGTCGACCACATTGTCCATGCGGGAGACCTCGCGCACGAGCGCCCGGTCGTTGTTCAGAAGCGCCGCCATGCCCTGGCGCAGCATCACTTCCACGATGTCGGCCATGCGCAGGGTCTCCCGCGCCGCGTCAGCCAACGCGAGCGACGGCGTCTCGAGTGCGGTCTCGTCGAGGTGGCGAGGAGAAGCCGGATCGGTTGCATCTGTGCGTGGGGGAAAGACCCTCGCCAGAATAGCGGCGAGAGGATCGAGCAGACCTATGAAGACAAGTGCGAGCACGACGTTGAACGCCATGTGGAACTCGGCGGTCATCTTGGCCATATCTGGCTGGAAACTGCGAAAGCCATCAGCGAGTGGATACAGAAATGGCGCGACCAGGAATATGCCCACGACTCGGTTGAGAAAATTCCCAACCGGCAGGCGGTAGCTCGCGGGATCACCGCGCCGCGTGCCTTCGAACAGCGGGTTGATGGCGCTGCCGAGATTGGCGCCAAGAACCAGCGCGAACGCCGCGGACCCTGTGACGAAATTCGAATGGGCGAGCGACATGATTAGCAGGACAGTGGCGACACTGGAATGTGCTGCCCATGTAAGGGCGGCGGCGAGCAAAATGCACATAATCGGATCGCCGGTGATCGCCCGTAGCACCTCGCGAGCGACGGGCGCGTTCTCCGCGGGCGCGAGACTGTCTATGAGGATGTGCAGTGCCAGCAGCGCCAAACCGAGACCAATCGCCACTCGGCCAAGATCCCTAATCCGTGTGCGGGGTCCTGCCCGGAAGGCAACAATGCCTATCACGAACAGAGCAGGCGCTACGGCGACCACGTTGAAGGCCAGGAGCTGAACAATGAGGGTGGTTCCTACGTTCGCTCCGAGCATGATGGCGAGCGCCGGGACGAGCCCGACAAGCCCCTGCGCCGTAAAGGACGCCGTCATAAGCGCCGTCGCGGTACTGCTCTGCAGCAGCGTCGTGAGGCCTAGCCCAGCGGCTAAGGCGCTAATCCGGTTGCCAAGCGCCTTCGAGAGGAGGCGGCGCAGCTCCGAGCCAAAGGCGCGGAGGATCCCGGTCTGAACCATGTGGAGCCCCCACAAGAGCAGGGCGACTCCCCCCATCAGATCCAGAAGCACAGCACTACCCATGAGCGTTCTCCGCCCCGCGACAACATTATGTTGCGCCGGGGCGGCCCCAGTGCAAGCCCGGTCCCGTTGCTCTTTCGGCGCGAACCCTGCGTCGGACTCCGTTGCCGGCGATCAGCGTGGACCTGGCGGGCGCCAAAGCAATCGCTGCCGCCGCAAGATCAACAGGACTATTGGTTACGCCCGCTCGGGCATTTTGTGGTTCCCGAGAGATCGGTGCGAGGGCCAATTCTGGTGCTGGCACAACCCCTAAGCCTTGGGCGCTGCAGCGCTCCTGTCCCGCTTCGTAGGCTTTCTGCCCCGCCAGCGCGAGGGCTGACCGGCGGGCCGTAAATCTCATGGTTGTTGGGTGAGGTTGCAGGTCTAGTTGGGCGAATCACACGCGGATTACGGATCGGAGCCGCGCACTTGCCACCGCCAAGTCAAGACAAGATGAGCAAGATTTATTGATCGCCAATGGTTTGCAGGAGGTCTCGGAGTTCGTGATCGGAGACCACTTTAGCGGCGTCTTCAAGCGTGAACCAAGCTCTTTGGCGCTCCCCTTGCTCTGGCCAACTGTCCAACAACGAGGCGACCTCAATCAGATAGACATCGGCTCGGACAAGCTCGGGGCCAGACGGGCGCTGCTTTTGGTAGACGAAAGATCCTAGCGGTTGCGATTGGACGCGGCCGACCACTCCAGCTTCCTCACGCGCTTCCTGTGCTGCCGCCACGCAGTCCTCGCAGTCGGGCCACGGCCAGCCCTTCGGGATGACCCAGCGCCCGGTTTCGCGCGAGGTAATAAGCAAAACCCGGATCGAACCGTCCGCTTCGCGTCGAACCGGCAAGGCAGCAACCTGTTGCGCAAGCTCCATCTGAGATTTGTGCAGGTGTTTGCGGGAAAGCACAAGACGGTTGCTCTTCTTCAGCTGAAGAGCCGGTTCGCGATCAGGGCGGCCACAAAAGCCAGTAGCGTGCAGAATGGAAAGGTTAGGCCCCAAGCCAGAACAATCCGTCTCAGGACACCCCATCTGACATCGTAGATGCGTACAGACAAGCCCCGCGAGCAGTGCGTGCGATTTACTAACAGGGATGCCGACGGCAGCTGCGACGGAGCCCCAGGTGATGATGCTGAGCATCGTGGCGATGATCGCAGGGAGTGTCATGGCTGAGGGCGCCACGATGCCTCTACCGACGGTTGCTGCAACGGCTGTTCCGCCCATCGCGCCAAGCACGTTGAACATGACAGCCATCACGATTGCCGCGCGGGATGACAGGGCTCCCGTCGACACCACGGTCGCGATCACGTTCGGTGCATCGGTCCAACCATTGACAAACTCGGCGATAAGCACCGTGCCAAGGGCCACGAGCAGAGCGAAACTCAAGACACCCATCACGCTTCCTTGCGGGCAAGGGACAGGATGAGCTCGCCGCAATGGTTTGCCTCGTCCGTCATTTCCTCGAGCTGTTGGTAGAGCTTGTCCCAGGCGATGAACGCCAAATGGTTGGCGTCAGCCTGACTGAACTCAGCCACGAGCTTGCGTTCAGCGGTTGCGACCAGCCTATCGGCCTCGGCCTCGGAGGCGTCTATCGCACTTGCCACTTCGCGCACCGCCGGAAGCGATAGCCGCGGCTCACCTAACATCGCAACCAACCGCCGCACGCCGCTCATCATCCGCTCTCCGATGGCGAATAGCTCCATCGCTTCCGGCCTGAGCGGCGCAAGCACCGGCCGATAAATATCGATATGGATGGCGACTTGCGCATGCCGTCAATCACGTTGTCGAGGTCGTCAGTCAGGCGCATGCAGTCGGCAATGTCAAAGCGGAGTATGAACGCGTTGTCGAGCAGCTCATGGATCTCGGTCACGACGGCATCGCCGCGGTGTTCGACGTCGATGATGCCCGTGTGGCCTAGACCGCCGGTCTCACGAAAATGGGCTGCGCAGGCTACGGCGGTATCGGCGAGCCGCAGCAACAACCGAGCGAACTGGTCATTTTGCGCGGGTCTGAAAAAGCTGCTGACAACCTTCCAGATGGTTATCATTTGGATTGCCTCTGACTAGCCTGACCCACCGCACCCTTGGCACGAGATCGCAATGCACCAACACGTTTGCCGTGATTCGCCCGCCCCCGACGCGTCAGAGCGTGGCATGTTGATCTTGTCCGCCGGCTCTTTTCCTCACAACAATTGAGGGTCGAAGACGGATGTCGGTATGCGCAACAATGGCCAGTAAGGGCCGGCCCGGGGCAATTCCATGTGTGCCTACCCCATCGTGATCTGGGCATTGACCCAGGCGCCGATCGCACTCGTCGCAGTTCTGCGGGAGACGAGTGTCCTATTCGGATCAATAATCGCAACGGTCATTTTGAAAGAGGCCATGACAGGTGGCGGGTACTGGCGTCAGCGTTTGTGCTTGCGAGATGGTCCGAGCGGCACGCGCGTGCCGCCGCATTGACAGCGTTTGTTGAGATTTTCGCGCCCATTGGCAGTGCTTGCTCGCCGGTGCATTTCGCACCAAGCCGCAGGTTCGGCGATGCAGCAATTCACGGCGCTGTTGCGGCGGACACTTCAGGGTCGCGAGACAAAATTTTTAGGCGGCGGACTGGTTTGTTGACTTTGCCCAAGTAGTGAGCAAGCCTCCTTGCAGACCCTGTCAAAACGGGGCCCGCGGCATTGCTGGCGCAAAAGTGGAGGAGATTGTCATGCGATTATTATCAGTCCTGACGGGAATCGCCTTCGTCACCTCGATCGCGATGGCGCCGAGCGCCTTTGCACAGACCGATTGTACCAAGACCGTGCCGCCGTCGCCGTTCGGCAAGGACGATCAGACCGGCGCCACCAATCGTATCACCGCGGCCGTGACGAAAGCCGCGGCAGCGGAGATCAAGGACGGCCAGGTCATCAGCCTGACCAACCCGCTCGTCGACGGCGTCCCGTTGTTCGGCTCCCGTTTCACCAAATCCGTGCTGACGGCGGTCAGTCTCGCACCGGGAGCGGCCTTGGGTAAGAACGATCTGACCTACATGGAAGACACTTGGCTCAGCCAGAGCCACGTCGGCACACACCTCGATGGCATGGGACACATCGGAAGGGGTGACTGCTATTACAACCAAATTCCGATGGGAAAGAATATCAACCAAAACAATATGACCAAGCTCGGGCTTGAGCACCTGAAGAGCTTCGCTACCCGCGGCGTGTTCATCGACCTGGTCAAGGTCTATCAGCAGGCGAACAAGCTGAAGACTAACGCCAATTGCCGCACACCATGCGTCGACAAGGGAACCATAATCACGGTGGAAGACCTGCAGGCCGGCCTGAAACTGACGAACACGACGTTGCGCGAGGGCGACGTCGTCATCCTCCATACCGGCTGGGGAGACCTCTTTTTGCAGCATCCCGCCAAAAACACCGAGTACAACAGCGGCGAAGCGGGTCTCGGCAAGGCTGCCGCGCAGTGGCTGATCGATCAGAAGATCGTGGCCGTCGGCGCGGACAACTGGGCCGTCGAGGTGATCCCCGGCGAGACCCAGGGTGAGGCGTTTCCGGTGCATCAGATGCTGCTCACGGATAACGGCATCCACATCATCGAAAACGTGCGGACCGATCTCATGGCGGCGGACGTCGCGAGCACCAACCGCGGCACATTCTTCTTCACGATGACCGTGCCGAAGGCGGTCGGCATGACCGGAACATTCGTCGCCATCGAAGCCATCCGCTGAGGAGTGGATGGCGGTAACGGGCAAGTCCGGCGTTCTTCGGGGCGCCGGCCTACCTGACCCCAGTCGCAGGCCTAAGGTGCGCTCGACCGGCGGTGCCCGGCGACTACCGGAAGGACAGGCGCGATGGATCAGCCGAGGGGATGAGCGAACACAGCGACCGGAACGCGCCCGGCGCCAAACGGAGCGACGCCAGAGGTGGATGCGTTACGCTGCGGGGCCTCATGGTGCGATACGGCGAACGTGTCGCCATCGAAGATGTGTCCGGCATCTTCGCAGCGGGCTCGCTGACGGCGATCGTCGGCACAAATGGTGCCGGCAAAACCACACTCCTGAATGCCATCGCCGGAGTTGTCGCGCCACGGCGCGGGGCGATCGAATTCGCAGCAGCCGAAGTCCCCGCTGATCTCGCTTACCTGCCACAGAGCGATTCAATCGACCGGGACTTCCCGATCTCGGTCCTTGAATTTGCTGCACTCGGCAGCTGGGCAAGGATTGGTGCTCTGGGGCGCGTCTCCCCAGAGCTGCGGCCGCGCAGCGTGCACGCCTTGCAAGCCGTTGGGCTCGACGAGCTTGCTGGCCGTATGCTTGGCGAGCTTTCGATCGGTCAGTTCCGCCGCGCCTTGTTCGCTCGCGTCATCGTGCAGGATGCCGCCATTGTCCTTCTCGACGAGCCGTTCGCCGGTGTCGATGCTGCCACGAGCGCGGACCTGCTAAGGCTTATGCAATGCTGGCATGCCGAGGGTCGCACGGTGATGGTCGCCATGCATGACCTCGAGCAGGTACTTGCGACCTTTCCGGAAACCCTTTTACTCATGCGCAAGGCGATCGCCTGGGGCAAGACGGCGACGACGCTGACGCCGGAGAAGCTTGTTGAGGCCGGTCTTGTCGTGCCACCCAAGGGGCCCGGTCCGCGGTTGCGCCCAGCACTGCCGGCTTGAGGGCGGCTGGTCGACATGAGCCTCTGGTCCACTTTTGCTGCCCCTTTTGCCGAATACGCCTTCATGCGCTCCGCATTGGTCGCTTGCATGGCGCTTGCGGTTGCCAGCGGTCCATTGGGCACGCTGCTGTTGTTGAGGCGAATGGGCCTGGTCGCCGATGTCCTCTCGCATGCAGTCATGCCGGGCGCCGCGATTGGCTTCGCCCTGGCGGGTAGTGCGCTCGCGGTGCTGAGCATCGGCGGGCTCCTCACCGGCATTGCCGTGGTCTTCCTCATGATCCTTGGTACGCGGTTCGGTGCGCAGCGCGAGGACGCTAGCCTTGCGGCGTTCTATTTCGGGTCGATCGGCGTGGGCGTCCTCATTGTGTCGCTGCGCGGCACCAATCTCGATCTCATGCACGTGCTGCTCGGCACGGTCCTCGCCATCGATGTCCCGGCCCTAGTACTGATCGTCGCCATCGCCAGCGTCGTCATTACCTCGCTGGCCCTCCTCTTTCGTCCGTTTGCAATCCAGTCATTCGATCCGGCCTTCCTGCGCACCATGGGCGGCAGTGATAGCATCTATCGCGCTATATTCCTGGTGCTCGTCGTGCTGGATCTGGTGGCCGGATTCCAGGCGCTCGGCACGCTGCTCGCGGGCGTGCCGCTGCTCCTGCCGGCCGCGGCGGCGCGCTGCTGGGCGCAGCGCATCGCTCCGCTGGTCGGCCTCAGCATTGGCTTTGGCATTGCGGCCGGTTACGCCGGACTGCTCGTGTCGTACCATCTCAACGTGCCGTCGGGGCCGGCGATCGCCTGCGCCGCGGCACTCATTTACGTCATTTCGGCTCTGATGCCGGTGAGCCGCACCTTGCTGACGGCACTCAACGCAACCAGGCCCAGTTGAGGGGGAATGATGCAAGACCGTCTCGCTCGGCGATCTTTCATTGCGGGGATATTAACACTTGCCGCGACCCCGGCGCGCGCCGCCGAACCGCCGAAGGTGGTCGCCACTTTCAGCGTGCTGGGCGACATGGTCAGCCGCATCGCTGGCGACAAAGTGGATTTGAAAACGATCGTCGGTGGCGACGCCGATTGCGAGCTCTATCAGCCCACCGCCGCCGATGCGCGCGCCGTCGCGGAGGCGCGACTGTTCGTCATGAATGACCTCAATCCGCGGTTCGAGCCCTGGGCCGAACCGCTGTTGAAGCGGGCGGCGTTCCGCGGCACCAAGCTCGTCGCCTCCCAGGGAGTGAACGTCATCACCGAGTACCGGCCTCGGGGTGCCGTTAAGGGTCCGCAGGTCGACCAGCACGCCTGGCACGACCCGGCCAACGGTCTCGTCTATGTGGCCAACATTGCCGAGGGGCTGACCCAGCTCGATCCCCAGAACGCCGCCTACTATCGGACGCAAGCAGACGGCTACGCAGGCGAGATTCGTGCGCTCGACGCCTGGGCGAAGAGCGAACTCGCCGCAATACCGAGCGCGAAACGACGCGTAATCACCTCTCACGATGGCTTCGAGTATCTCGCCCGCGCCTATGAGATCGAAATGACTCCGGCGCGCGGTATGGTCAATGACGCCGATCCTTCGGCGGAAGACATCGCCCGGCTGATCAAGCAAATCCGCACGACGAAGGTGAAGGCAATCTTCATCGAGAACATGAACGATCCACGTCTGATCGAGCGGGTGGCGCGGGAAGCCGGCGCAAGCATCGGCGGCGTGCTCTATTCCGATGCCTTGTCAAAACCGGGCGGCAGTGCCGACACTTATCTGAAAATGATCCGCCACAACATTTCCACTCTCAAGGCGGCAATGCTCAAGAACTGACCCATGCGCGTGCGAGACTTTCAGCGACACTCAACCCCAAGCAGGTGGCCGACCAGCTCGATTCTCGGCCCAACAGGCCGCCGCTTGGGCATCGCGCTTCTAGCCGTCGGCGCGCTCTGGGCGGGCGTGCTTTGGGTGATCGTGACGGCGCCGCCAGATGCTGAGCTGGCCGCGGTATCAGCCGCCAAGATCGCGGACCAAGCCCAGGCGCCACGACCAGAACCGCCGGTCCCGCAACGGGTCGGGGTGCGCGCACTAGCCAGGAGTGGTGAACCCGTTCCCGCCAGCGGGAGCTTCGATCGTTTCGGCCTCGAGCTGATGACGATGGTCCTGGCTTGCAACAAGCGGGGTGAGACGGCCTTTTACGCCACCATCCAGCGGAGCCTATCGGAGGAAGGGATATTCCTCGCCAAGGCCGACGCAAAGATCACACGCATCGCCGTCGCCGGCGATCCTGTTCCGGACCAGATGGGCCAGCTTATCGCCGGCTTCGGCGAGCGCCCGGCGCCCGTCATGAACGACGCAGGCGACGTTGCCTTTACCGCCACGCTGGGCGGCGGCCGGGGTGCAGCCAGCGTGTTCCTCAGCAGCGACGGCAAGCTGCGTACGATCGCCTCCTCGGGCATGAAGGCGCCGGTCATTCTTGGCGGCATTGGTGTATTCGCCGAGTTCGAGGCGGTGTCGCTCAATAATCGTGGTGATGCGGCCTTTCTCGCCTGGGTGCGGCACGGGCGGGAGACCATTGAGCTGATTTACGTTGCGCGAAAGGTGGGTGCCGTCCATCAGCTTACGAAAGTGGCCGCGGCGGGCGAGCCGGCTCCGGGCGGCGGCTTCTTCGCGAGTTTCGGGGCCCCCGTCGTCAACGACAGGGGTGCCATCGCCTTTCCGGCGGTAGTTAAGCTGGGCCCTGCGCTCGGCGCTATCTTTGTCGCGCCGGTAGAAGCTCCCATGCATCTGCTTGTCGGCACGGGCGATCCGGCGCCGACGGGCGGCATTTTCACCCGGTTCTCTGAGAGAATCGGGTTCGACGATTCCGGTCGCGTCGCCTTCGGCGCCTTCACCAAGGGGACCGGACCGGATTTCGGCATCTTCGTTGCCGATGGTCCCGACCGGCGCGCGGTCGCGGCGAGGGGGCAGGCGGCCCCAGGCGGTGGCGCTTATGCGTCCTTCGGTGCCTGGCCAGCCATGAGCCACACCGGCGTCGTGGCGTTCGTCGCCACAACCGACCAGGGGCCCACCTCCGATGGTGTCTTCCTGCTAAATGGCGACGGCACGATGCTGCGCGTTGCCGCGCCAGGCGATCCGCTTGTGGACGATGGAAAGCTGACCTCTCTCGGGCTCTACCCGACCGTTGCTGTCGCGTCGGATGGGTCCGTCAGTTTCCTTGGGCTCGTGGAGCGCGACGGAGACCAGGTCAATGCGGTCCTACGCTACGGTCTCGCACCGATCACCCCTCGCTGAAGCGAGCTTCGGCTCAGTTCATGTCGATCGGTGGATAAATTCGGAACACGTTCTTTGACGTTATCAAGACATGGCTGGTGAACGAGCGTGGCGGCACCTGTTCACCCCGCAGCATCTTCAAGGCCAGAGGCAGGATCTCGCTGCCGTAGCGATCGAAAAAATAGGCCACCGAGCCGAGCACGATGCTGTTGCGGTTGTTGGGATGGATTACCTTGTTGGAACTGGCGCCGCCGTGCACCGAGGGGTCGCAGCCTTGGCTGACAATCACCGTATCGGGCACCCGGCCCGCGGTCTCGGCGGCGAGCTTCGCAGCAAGCGCCGTCGCGTCGTCGAGCGTTGCTATCAGGACCTGGGCCCCGCTCTCCTTGGCAAAGAAGCGCCGCAGTTGCGCCTGTGCCTCGAGAAAGTTGCCGCCGCTGTCGAGCTGGGCCGGCACCAGGTCCGGAAGCTGCCGATGCAGGCCCTCGGTGATTCCGGCGATGCGAGCCTGAACGGCTTCCGCGGGATCCTTGACAGCGCCCAGAATGGTGGCTGCAAGCACGCGGCCAGGCCAGGTGGTTAGCGCAAATCTGCCGAGTGCGTCGCCGGCGAGACGACCAGCCTCACGATTGTCCGCTGCGTAAAGGGACGCGTTGCCGACCGGGAAATTGACCGCCAGAACGGGAATCCGCGCGGCGGCCAGCCGCCGGGCGACTTCGTCGTTTGCCACCCGATCATCGCAGTATTGAATGTAGAGGTCGAGCTTGCGCTGCACGGCATCTTCGGCGTTGGCAATCGTCTTGGCCCGTTCGCGTCCGTTGTCATAGAGCACCAGGTCGATCGGCAGGCCGCGCCCGCCGAGCACGAAGCTCGAACGAATCTCTTCGCCCGTAAAGCCGAGGCCTTCGATTCGCGCGCCGGGATCGTCGGTGAGGTTGGCAAATCCAATTGAGAAGCGGCGCTGTTGAGCAACGGCGCGGCCTGCCGCTGCCAGAGCGGTCAGAGCGGTCAGATGCAAGAATGTGCGACGCCGAAGTAGAGGCGCAATTTGAACCATGACCGTCTTCGCACCGGTGCGAGCTTAGCAAACCGCAGCTATGGTGGCGACTATAGGGGCAATGTTGGCAATTTCCACCCTTGGAGACTGGCGCGCCCCAGCTCGAGGCCGCCAGGCACGTTCCGGTTTTGGCTGTAGCCGCCGCCTCCAGTGGTGATGTTGCTCCCAAGCGAAGTGGACTGTCGCCGGCAATGCTCAGGGGGCACCTTAAACGCATGTCGGCACTTCTTCGCCGTATCCAGCTTGGCGATGATCGCCGGCGTGCCCCGCTATGTTAGCCCAAACGATTGTGCCTAATGTGCTTGCGGCTGGCGCTGGCTATGGCGTGCCGTCACTTTCAATATCGGCCACCAATCGTGACGAGACGGCCGTGGCAGTGACACGCATCCGCACGGTGATGGGGAAGACGAGCGCGCTTGCGGCCGCCCGCTGCGGCTGGCCGCGCGGGCCCGTGCGCCGGCGCGCGCCCCATGTCAACCCTCCTTAACCCTCCGGTTGGGCGCCTTTTCGCCATCTCTGACCTTGGGTTAACCACGTTGTAAGCGTGTTTGCCGCTCTTGCCTTGGCGGCACGCACGCGTGCGCGCAAGCGCGCGCTTCCTATCGCTTTGGGTCATCGTCCCCGCGCAGGGGTTGCGGTAGTTCTCCTCAAGGCGACCGGCAGCAGATGCGGTCATCGTATGCGAACCCGCGTGCGACTTGGGGCCGGCAGCCACGCTCCCAATCCTTGACAGTGCGAAAGCCCGGGGTGTTAAGTAAGTTTGGTCGCGGACCTGCGAGTAGTGGTCCTCGCAGCCATGTCGACCTGACAAGCACCACGATTTACGGGAGGACCGGATGTTGCGCAGAGCCCTTGGCGGCATCGCCGCGATCGCCATCAGTAGTTCCTTCGCGTTCCCCTCACAGGCGCAGGACATCAAGCTTTATGCCTTTAGTTCCGGGGCCCTCACGATTGGTAAGGGCATCCTGCAGAACCTGGCCCCCGTCGAGCCGCCGATTCAGGTGCCGGTCGGCTTTTTTGTCGTGCGGCATCCCAAGGGCAATGTCCTCTTCGACACGGGCAACAACGACAAGATCATCAAGGATCCCAGCTATTGGGGTGCGTCCTTCAACGCTTTGAAGCCGGTCAACACGCCGGACGTGGCGATCGATGCGCAGCTTGAGAAAATCGGCCTCAAGCCCGACGACATCAAATATGTCGTGGCCAGTCACTTGCATCTCGACCATGGTGGCAACGTCGGTAAGTTTCCGAACTCCACCATCGTCCTGCAGCGGGACGAAATCCAGAACGCCTTCTGGCCAAAGGCGGGAACCGGCGGCCCCTATATGATCGGCGATGTGATGCCGCTGCGGTCGCCCAATACCGACTATCCCAATGCCCAGAAGATGTTGCAGCTGGAGGGCGACCTCGACCTGTTCGGCGACGGCACGGTGGTGGTCAAGCGCTGGGTCGCGCACACGCCGGGCAGCCAAATGATGACCGTGCGCCTCAAGAATACCGGCCTCATCATCCTGACGGGCGACAACGTCTATTTCAAGGAGAACGTGGAAAAGAGCATTCCGCCCAACGTCGTGCTGGCTTATAGCCCCTCGGGTATCCTCACCGCCTACGAGTGGATCCGCACGCAGATGGCCACGGAAAAAGCCGACTTTTTCACGGCCCATGATCCCGACGCCTTCAAGGCGATGAAAAAGGCGCCGGCCTTCTACGACTGATCGGCCGGATCGGGGTTGCCGCACCGGCCCCTTGCGAAACGCGACAAGGGCAGCGAGGTCGACACCGGCCTCGCTGTTCATGTCTCATCGGACCCGACGAGTACATGGCCGTCCTTTCGCTCGATGGGCTGAGCAAGCGCTTTGGCGCCCGGCTAGCGGTCGACAGAGTTTCCTTCGAGATCAGGGAGCGTGAGGTCTTCGGCTTGCTGGGGCCCAATGGGTCGGGCAAGAGCACGATTTTGCGCTTGGTGACGGGCTACCTGCGCCCGAGCGCTGGCAGCGCCCGGGTGGCCGGGATCGACGTCGTGCGCAACGGCACCCTGGCGCGGCAACACATCGGCTATGTCCCGGAAAGCGCCCCGCTCTACGGCCACATGCGGGTGGCGGAGTTCCTCGCCTTCATGGGCAAGATGCGCGGGCTTAAGCACGAAAGCTTGGCGCGCGCCATCGAGACGGCCGTCGAGCGGCTGGGTCTTGGCAGCGTCCGCCACGCCATCATCGAGCGCCTGTCGCATGGCTATCGCCAGCGCGTGTCGCTGGCGCAGGCTGTGCTGCATACGCCTGACCTTCTGGTGCTCGATGAGCCAAGCAATGGCCTCGACCCGCGCCAGATCATCGAGCTGCGGAACCTGCTCAGGCAATTGGCGCAAAGCTGCGCCGTGCTGGTGACGTCGCACATTCTGGCGGAGATCGAGCGCACGGCCGACCGTGCGGCCATTTTGCTCGACGGCAAGCTGTTGACCGTCGAGGAGATCGGCCAGCAACCCGCGGTCCTGCCGCCACCATCCCGGCTCGAGACGTTGTTCCTCGATCTGACCCAAGCAAAGGCCATGGCATGAGCCTGCCGACGCTCACCGCCAAGGAGGTGCAAGCTCTTTTCACCTCGCCGATCGCCTATGCCGTGATCGCCGTGTTCATCGTGCTGAGCGGCTATACGTTCACCGTCACGCTCTTCGTGTCGAAGCAGGCGACGCTGGTGCATATTTTCTTTCAGGCCGCCATACAACTGATCCTGCTCGTACCTTTGATCACCATGCGCCAGTTCGCCGAGGAACGCCGCAGCGGCACCCTCGAATTGCTGCTCACGGCACCGGTGCGGGAGATCGAAATCGTCGGCGCGAAATTCCTCGCCTCGATGGTCGTGGTGGCGGCGATGACCAGCCTGACGTTGATCTATGCCGTCCTGCTCGCCGTCTATGGCCAGCCGGACTGGGGCCCGATCTACAGTGGCTATCTTGGCGTCCTCCTGCTGGGTGCGGCGCTCGTTTCGATCGGGCTGATGATTTCCGCCTTGACCGCCAATCAGATCGTTGCCGCCGTGGTTTCGCTGGGGTTGTTCGGCATTCTCTGGGCGATCGACACCCTGGCAGCGCTGCTGCCGCAACCCTTCGAAAATTGGCTGCTCGGCCTATCGCTGCTCGCGCACTTCACGCCCTTCGCGGTGGGCGCCATGTATGTCTCCGACTTCGGGTTCTTTCTCAGCGTGGTGCTGCTCGGGCTGTTCTTGACCGTGCGCGCGCTGGCGCGGAGCTAGGCCATGGGGGAGCATACGCTTGAGCTGGGGGCGATTGCGTGGGCGGTCGGCTGGCTGCTTGCCGTCCTGGTGCTATTCGCGGCCGGGCTCCGGCTGCCGCTGGAAACGCGCCTTGCCGGGCCGAGAGCCTGGCTCTACCGCGCGGGCTGCGTCACCGCGGCATTGGGCGTGTGGGTCTTGGCCAACGTCGCCATCGTTCTCAATGACACTCACATCGATCTGACGCGAGAGAAGGTTTATACGCCGTCAGCCGATGCACTCGCGGTGGTCGATGAACTGAAGACGCCGGTCCGCATCACCTATTTTTATCGCAGCGAGGATCCCGCCGGCCGCCGGACCAGCGAGATCTTGGAGGTGATGGGCCGGCGCAATGCGCTGTTGACCGTCCTCAGCGTCGACCCCGACAAGCGGCCGGAGCTCGCGCGCCGTGCGGGCATCCAGCTCTACAATGCCGCCGTCGTCGAGGCCGGCGGCCGCCGCGTGCTGATCCAGGGCACCGATGAAGCCCAGATCGCCATCGGCATCCAGCGCGTGCTGCGCACGCGGGCACTCACCGTTTGCTTTCTTGAGGGCCACGGCGAACTGCCGATGGACAGCTTCGAGTTTCACACCCACCTCGAAGGCGTCGGCGACCACAGCCATGGCGATGCCTCCTCGCACGTCATCGAGACCGCCGGCCACGGCGTCGGCCGCTTGCGCCGGGCGCTCGAGGCCCAGGGCTACGCCACCGCCAAGTTGATCCTTGCCACCAGCGGTGGCGTCCCCGCCGACTGCAGTCTTCTCGTTGCCGCCAACCCGCGCACGACCTTCCTGCCGGCCGAAAGCGCCGCGCTACGCGCCTATCTGGCCGGCGGGGGAAGCGCGCTCCTGCTCTTCGATTTGGGCTTTGTGCCCGAACCCGGGCTGGCGCGGCTTCTCGCGGATCTGGGCGTCCGCCTCGAGCAGCAGGTGGTCGTCGATCCGCTCAGCCATTACCAGACCGATGCCGAAATGGTCGCGGTCACGGGGTATCCGCCGCACCCCATCACGCGCACGGTGTCGCTCACCTTTTTTCCGGGGATCCGCCCGCTGAGCTTGACGGAGCCGGTGTCCGGCCTCGTGCGTTCGCCGCTGCTTGAGAGCAGTCGCGATAGCTACGTGCGCGTCGTCGAGCCGGCGGGCACCCGCAGCATTGAGGAGGCTCCGCCCAGCGCCGGTGGCGCGGCAAATCCGGCGAACCCGGTTGTCGCCGACGTGCACCCGCGCGTCCTCGGCATCGCGGTTGAGGGTGCGCTCGCCCCCGGCGGACCGCCCTTGCGCGCCGTGGTGCTCGGCGATGGCGACTTTGCCAGCAATTCCTTCTTGCCCTACATGGCCAACAGCGACCTCGTGCTCGGCGCCGTGCGCTGGCTCGCGCGCGAGGAGCACGCCACCGCGGTTAAGACCCGCATACCCGTGCCACCCATGATCCTGCTGACGGCCGCGCAGAGCCGGGCCATCTTTATCTCGATCGTCATCCTGTTGCCCCTGAGCGTGATCGGCATTGGTGGCCTTGTGTGGTGGTTGAGGCGATGAGGCGCGCGCTCATTTCGCGGCTGGCCCTGCCGTTCCTCGCCGCCCTGGCGCTCGCCTTCCTCGTCGTCATGGTCGTGAACGGCGCCCAGCCGAAGCAGCGCCAACTCGTGACATTCGAAGCCAAGGGCGTGTTGCGGCTGGAGCCCGAGGGCGTCGGCAAGATCGTGCTCGGCCGCGCCGGCCAGCAACGGGAGCTGCTGCGCCGCGCCAACGGCGGCTGGGCGCTCAGGGGAGAGGCTGCGCTCGCGCCCGCCGTCGCCACCCATCTCGACACCGCGCTTAAGATGCTGCACCGTTCCGCGCCGGTGCGCGAAATGGCGGCTGCGGACTTGGCAGGGGTCGATACCCGCCCCTTCGGCTTGGAAGACCCCGCCGTGGTCGCAATGCTGTGGGGACCGGATGGCCACGTCTTGACGGTGCGCTTTGGCGCGCACAATCCGGAGGGCTTTTTGCAATACATGCGGATCGAGGGTGACCCCAAGGTCTATCTGATGTCACGGTTCATCGGCGCCGAGTGGTTGGCGGCCGCGCAGGGCGTGGAGGCTCAATGATGTGGGGGGCCGGCGCAAACCCTAGGTGGCGTGGCGGGCGCGGCTGGCCGTTGCTCGTGGCGGTCTGCCTGCTCGCCGGCGCGGCCGTGGCGCACAAGGGGGGAACGACCGGCTATGCGACCATTACGGTCGCCGGCCAGACCGTGCGCTCTGCCATGACATTGCCAACCGAGGGTGTGCTCTCGGACACCTCGCTGCCGACCTTGCGCGAACTGGCCGCTGCCATCGCGCGGCACGTGGTGGTCAGCGCCGACGGCAGCGCCTGCGCCGGCGTGCCTGGCGAGGTGCGCCCACCCTCGCCCGGACGCGCCAATGTCGAGATCGTCGTGCTCTATGCCTGTGCGGGCTCGATCGGCAGGCTCTCGATCAGAGACGATACCGCGACCGTGTTCGGTGCCGACCACCACACGATTGCCGACATCACCTGGCCTGGCGGTGCCACCCAGGTGGTGTTCGAGCGCGAACAGCGCGAGGCCAACATTGCCGTGGCGGAAAAGCAGGCGCGAAGCGGCACGGGCAGCACGTTAGCCTCCTACTTCGGCATCGGCGTCGAGCACATCCTGCTCGGCTTCGATCACGTGTTGTTTATCATCGCCCTTATTCTGCCGGGCGGGGGTTTCTGGCCGCTGGTGGCCATGGTGACCGCGTTTACGGTGGCGCACAGCATCACGCTGGCGCTTTCGGTGCTCGGCATTGTAAGCCTGCCCAGTCAGCTTGTTGAGCCGGTGATTGCGCTGTCGATCGCCTACGTCGCCTTTGAGAACCTCACCCTGCAAAACGCTCCCTCGCGGCGCTGGGCGGTCAGCTTCCTGTTCGGCTTGGTGCACGGTTTTGGCTTTGCCGGCGCCCTGACCGAGGTCGGCTTGCCCACCAGCGGGTTGGTTGCCGCGCTGGTTGGGTTCAACCTCGGCGTCGAGGCGGGGCAGATGCTGATCGTGGCGCTGCTGCTGCCAGTTCTGCTGTGGTTGCAAAGGTTTGCATGGGAGAAGAGGTTGGCGCAGGTCTCCTCGTTCATCATCATGACGGCCGGCTTGGCGTTGTTGGCCGAGCGCGCCCTGCTGCCAAATCTATAGGACTCTCCTGCACGAGCGCGCTAAGCGACGCGAGGCGCGATTGATCGCGCTGCGGCCAACAGGGTAAAGACAGGGGCCATGACCGCGCCTTGGTGGCGCGCTATGCTCGTGTCGGCAGAGCCTGGCATGGTTCTGTCGTCATTGCTTGAGGGGTTCCCGTGGACACATCCAGGCAAGCCGTGGCGGCACTCGCGCTCAACCGTTTTGGTTTGGGTCCACGCCTCGGCTCCATTGCCGCCATCGCCGCCGATCCGCGCGGCGCTTTGCTGGCCGAACTCGATCGACCGAATGCCGGCGCGCTGCCGGCGGCGGCCCTAGCCTCGAGTGCTGAGGCGTTCCGGCGGGTTGCCGATGCCAATGCCGAGCGGCGCGCCCGCGGCATCGCCATGGCCAAGGCGGAGGAGGCCAAGCGCCTGGCGGAGCCGGCCATGGGCGAGGCGCCTGCCACTGCGGCGCCGGCCAATATGGCGGCCGAGGTGGTCCCCAATCCCGGCCGGCAAATCTACTTGGATGAGGCCAAGGCGCGCATCGATGCCGCGCTGGCGAGCGAAATTGGTCTGGCGGAACGTTTGGTTTGGTTCTGGTCCAATCACTTCTGCATTTCCGCCGACAAGATCCAAAGCATGTCGGGGGCCTATGAACGCGAGGCCATCCGTCCTTTTGTTCTACGGCCCTTCCGGGAGCTGCTTGCCGCCGTGGAAAGCCACCCGGCGATGCTCTTCTATCTCGACAATACCGTGTCCATGGGCCCGAATTCCGTGGCCGGTCTCAATCGCACGCGGGGCCTGAACGAAAACCTCGCCCGCGAAATCCTCGAGCTGCACACCCTCGGCGTGCGCACGGTCTACACCCAGGACGACGTCATCGGCTTCGCCAACGTGCTGACGGGTTGGACTTTGCTGCCGGCGGGCGACAACCCCGAGCATGGCGGCGAATTCACCTTCAACCGGCGCCTGCACGAGCCCGGCCCGCACGTCGTTCTCGGTAAGAGCTATCCCGAGGGCGGGATCGAGCAAGGCAAGGCCGTGCTCAACGATTTGGCGCAGCATCCCGCCACGGCCAAGCACGTCGCAGCCAAGCTGGTGCGTCACTTCCTGGCCGATGATCCACCGCCGGCCCTGGTCGCAACCCTGGCGCGAACCTTCCAGGACACCGCGGGGGATCTGAAAGAAGTCATGAAGGTCTTGATCAGCGCGCCGGAGGCCTTGAGCTTGCCGCCGAGCAAGCTGCGGCGTCCCAGCGAATGGGTGACTGCGATGGTGCGCGCGGCGGGAACCACGGCCGATCCGCAGCGCTACACGGGGGGGCAGGCGACCCTCGGCGAACCTTTGTGGCGTCCGCCCTCCCCCAAGGGTCATGCCGATGACGAGGCCGCCTGGATCGACGGCATGGGGCAGCGCCTCGATATCGCCAACACCTATGCCGAGCGCATCGCCGGCCGGGTCGATCCCCGCGTGATCATGGACAGCGTGCTCGCGGGAACCCTATCCGAGACCACGACCGCCGTCGTTGGTCGCGCCGAGAGCCGGCAGCAGGCACTGGCGCTCCTGTTCATGTCCCCTGAATTCCAGCGGAGGTGACCCATGGCTTCTTGCCGGCACTTGCCGAGCCGCCGCGCCGCCCTCTTGGGTTCCGGTGCCCTCTTTGCCTGGACGCAACTGCCTAAGTTGGCACGGGCCGAAGGTCGCGATCCGCGCCTCGTCGTCATCGTCTTGCGCGGGGCGCTGGACGGTCTCGGCGCGGTGGCGCCGGTGGGTGATCCGGACTGGATCCGCTTGCGCGGTGAGCGTGCACTCGTGCTCGACGGCAAGCCGCCGGCGCTGCCGCTCGATTCGTTCTTTGCCCTCAACCCGGCAATGCCCAACCTGCACCGGCTCTACCGCGCCGAGCAGGCCACCATCGTGCACGCCACCGCTACGCCCTACCGCGAGCGCTCACACTTTGACGGCCAGGACGTGTTGGAGAGCGGTTTTGCCAAACCCGGTGCCTTGGACAGCGGCTGGCTCAATCGCGCCCTGCTGGGGCTCGCCCCTGCTGGCGGTGTTGCGCCGCAGGACAAGCGTGCCTTCGCCGTGGGGCCGGTAACCCCGCTGATCGTGCGCGGACAGGCACCGGTCATGTCTTGGTCACCGCAGCAGCTGACCCCGGCCAGCGACGACACGCGCGCGCGCCTGTTGGAGCTCTACCAACATGCCGATCCCAAGCTGGCCCTGGCGCTGGAGGGACGCATTCGCCTGGCGGCGCTGGCGCGCGGTGAGGGCGCTGCCGGCAACGCCGCCCCCTTGCCGCCGCCAGGCATCGAACGGGCGCGCGCCTCTTTTGCCGAAGCCGCTGGCACGGCCGCGCGCTACCTTGCCCGGCCGGATGGACCGCGCATCGGTGCGATGGGCTTTGTCGGTTGGGATACGCACGTCAACGAGGGTGCCGCCGACGGCCAGCTCGCCGGTCTGTTGGGCGCCCTTGACGGTGCGCTGGCGGCGATGGAGACCAACTTGGGCGCGGCCTGGCAGGAGACTGTGGTCGTGGTGACCACGGAATTTGGCCGCACCGCCCGCATTAACGGCAGCAATGGTACCGATCACGGCACCGGCACGGTTGCCCTGCTGGCCGGAGGGGCGCTCAAGGGGGGGCGCGTCCTGACGGATTGGCCGGGGCTCAAGAGCGCCGATCTCTACGAGGGGCGCGATCTGAAACCGACGATCGATCTGCGCGCCGTCCTGAAGGGCCTGCTACGGGACCACTTGCGGGTCGAGGAGAAAGCGTTGGCGGCCAGCATTTTCCCGGACAGCAGCGATGTTGCGGCCACGCCGGGCCTGTTGCGCAGCGCCTAGGCGCCGACCTGGCCGGCGGCGATCGGCTTGGACCCACCTCCGCCCTCCCCGGGGCGAGCAGCAGGGGCGCGTTTGACCACCTTGACCCGCTCCTGAGCACCCCGCTTCAATGGGCGGCTGGGACTCGTGGGAATCGCCCCGCGGCAGGTGCAGGAGCTAAGAGCCGGCATGTTCGACTTCGACCGCGTCATCGAGCGCCGCGGCACGCATGCGTCCAAATGGGACAACATGGCGAAGCTTTCGGGCATTACGGCCGCGGATGCGATCCCCATGTGGGTGGCGGACATGGACTTCGCGGCGCCCCCCGGCGTCGGCGAGGCGTTGCTGGCCGAGACACGCCGCGGCGTGCACGGTTACTATGCCGATACGGGAAGCTGGGCCGCCGCACTCGTGGCCTGGCTGCGTCGTCGCCACGATTTCAGCGTGGACCCAGCCTGGATTAGCCCGACCCCGGGGATCGTTGCGGGCTTGGGGCTCATCCTGCAGGCGCTGAGCGCGCCGGGCGACGAGGTCGTGGTCTTTCCACCCGCCTACCATGCCTTTCGCAGGATCATTCTCGCCAACGAGCGGCGGATCCTCGATGCCCCGCTGATCGCGCGCGACGGCCGCTATGTGATGGCGCTCGAGGCTTTGCGTGCGAGGCTCACACCGCGCAGCAGGGTTGTGTTTTTCTGCAGCCCCCACAATCCCGGTGGAACGGTCTGGAGCGTCGATGAAATCCGCGCGCTCGCCGACTTCTGCGCCGAGCACGATCTGATCCTGGTCTCCGACGAAATCCATGCCGATCTGGTCTTTGCGGGCGCGAAGCACACGCCCACCATGCTGGCAGCGCCGCACATTGCCGAGCGGCTGATCACCTGTGTCGCCGCCACCAAGACCTTCAACCTTGCCGGCGCCCACGTCGGCGCCTGCATCACCTCCAATGCCGAGTTGAAACGCCGCCTGGATGCGCGCGTGATGGCAAGTGGCCTCGGCTCCTACAACAGCTTTGGCATGCTCGCGACCGAGGCGGCTTGGCGCACCGGCGATCAGTGGCTCGAGGCGCTGTTGCGCTACCTGACGCAAAGCCGCGACGCGTTCGATCGCCGCATCGAGGCTGCGGTTCCCGGCGCCCGCTCGATGCGTCTCGACGCCACCTATCTTGCCTGGGTCGATTTTGCCGGCACAGGCTTGTCGCCCGAGGACGTCGCCGGCCGCGTCAAGGGCCGGGCGCGTATTTTTGCCAGTCCCGGTCCCCAGTTCGGGCCCGGCGGGGAGACCTGGTTGCGCTTCAACTTTGCGACGCCCCGGCCGCTGCTCGAGGAGGCGTTGGCTCGCCTCGAGGCGGCATTCAGCGACTTTCGCGCGTCGCGCACGTGAGAGCTAGGCGATGAAGAGACCAGTCGTCGGGGTGATTGGAAACGCGCACCGCGTCGAGAACCGCTTCAATATTCATGGGGTCGGCGAGCGAAACCTGCGCGCGGTGGCAGAAGTTGCCGGCGCGCTGCCCTTGATGTTTGCGGGCACACCCCACGTCACCGATGTTGCTGCGCTGCTGCAGGCCGTCGATGGCATTTTGCTGACGGGAGCGCGGGCGAACGTGCACCCTTCGCGTTTCCGCAAGGAAGCCCACCCAGCGCATGAGCCCTACGATGAAGATCGCGATGCCCTGGCGCTGGCCTTGGTTGAGGCCTGTGTGGACAAGGGCATACCCATTTTCGGGGTCTGCCGTGGCTTTCAGGAGATGAACGTCGCCTATGGGGGAACCCTGCACCCGGAAATCCGCGACTTGCCGGGGCGTATGAACCATCGCATGCCGCGCCTGGAAACGGGGGAAATCCATCCCGATCCCGCCGTCATCTTTGCCGATCGACACGACGTCAGCCTCATTCCCGGCGGCACGTTCGCGCAAATCCTGGGCTGCGAGTGCATCCGCGTCAATTCCCTGCACGGGCAGGGTATCCTCGAGCCGGGGGATCGCATTGTCGTGGAGGGCGTGGCCGAGGACGGCACCATCGAGGCGATCCGAGTGGCCGAAGCCCCGGGCTTCGCGCTGGGTGTGCAATGGCACGCCGAGCACAACGCGCAGGGCAACACCGTCAATCGTGCCCTCTTCCAGGCCTTCGGCGAGGCCCTGTTGGCCCGCCAAAGCCGGCGTTAGCCCGCACCCTCTTTCTTTCTCATCGCGGGGGTCAGTGCCAAAGGCGCAAGCGCCCCGACGCTCGGCAGCCAACGGCGGCGGCGCGTACGACGGGCGGCGCTGCGGGCAGCCACGCCCTTCGGCGGGCCGCAGCCAGCGCGGTTGCCGCCTCGGGGGTGTAGCGTGTTGGCCGGGCGATTGTCAGTCGAGGATCGCTTGATAGACGAGCTGGCGGTAAAGGAGCCGGTGGTAGAGGCGCAAGGTGCCGGCCGATTGCACCATCAGGGTTGCCACCAGCTGCTCCTTGGGATCGACCCAGAAAAATGTTCCGGCATAGCCGCCCCAGTTAAAGTCCCCGGCCGATCCCGGGAAGGGTGCAAGCCCGTCGCCCGGCCGCACGGCAAAGCCGAGGCCAAACGTGTAGGTCGAGGCGCCGAGCACCATGCCGCCGGGCGTCGCAGCAAGCGGCAGCCGCCCGGCCAGATGATCAGAGGTCATCAGCCGCAGCGTGGTGCGGCTCATAATGCGCTGTCCGTCGAGCGTGCCGCCATTGGCCAACATCTGGGCAAAGCGCAGATAGTCGCCGGCGGTCGAAATGCCGCCGGCACCGCCTGAATCGTTGCCGGGTTGCGTTGAGACGTCGATGAGCTTGATCGGCGTACCGGCGACGGCGTCTTTTTCGAAGGGCGCCGCCAGACGGCTGCGGTTGGCTTCGGAGACCCAGAAGGCCGTGTCGACCATCTTGAGCGGCTTGAAAATGCGTTGGTTCAGGAAGTCGCCTAGCCGCTTGCCGGATGCGGCCTCCACGACGCGGCCGAGGAGGTCGGAGGCGAGGCTGTACTCCCAAACCGTGCCCGGCTGGTAAAGCAGGGGAATCTTGGAGAGGCGCTCGACCTGCTCGGCGCCGGTCATGTCGCGTGCGTCGAACTCAATGACGCCTGGCTTAAAAAGCCCAGCCTTGGCGAGGGCATCCTTTACGGTGGAGTTCTGGGTCAGCTCGCCATAGGGCAGGCCGGCGGTGTGCCGCAGCAGATCCTGCACGGTCATCGCCCGCTCGGCTGAGACTTCACCGTTGGCCGTCCACACCTTCACGTCCTTGAAGGCGGGCAACCACTTGGAGACGGGGTCATTCAGCAACAGCGTGCCGTCTTCGACCAGGAGCATCGCCCCAACCGAGACGATGGGCTTGGTCATCGAATAGATGCGGAACAGCGAATTGGTCCGCATCGGATCCTCGCCTTTGGGATCGCGAAGGCCCAACGCGGTCGAGTAGACGAGCCGGCCGCGTCGCGACACCATCATGACGACCCCGGGCAGCCGCTTCTCGCCGATCTCCTTTTTGAAGGCGTCGGTCAGTCGGGCCAGGCGGGCCGTCGACATCCCCACGCTTTCCGGCGTGCCGCTCGCGATCGGCGTTGCGGCGGCTTTGCTGCGCTGCGCCGTGGCGAGCGAGGGAAAGAGCCCCAGGCTGGCGCTGGTGGCGAACAAGACCATTGCCGCGCCCAACAGGGCGCGTGACATTCGGCGAGACATGGCAGTTCCCCCCTTTGTTAACGTTATGCGGTTTGGGCTCGTCGAGGTTAGCACGTAGGCCGGGCAAAATTGCGCTGCCTTGGACGGCGGACGCTGCATGGCAGCCGTGCGCGCGCAAGCACGCGGCCAGCCCCTTTTTGGCGGGCTCCGCCCCGTCAACAAAGACCCGCCCCTTTGTCAGGAATTCTCCTGATTGATTTGTAAGCGGAGCTAATCGAGCGTCTAAGGCCCACGTGGCTTCGCAATGGAGACATTCTATGAAGCACTTGATTGTAGCCGCCATGATCGCCGCCTTCGGCGCGGCCGTGCTGCTGCCCGCCACTGCCGTGATCAGCTCGGAGCCGGCGTTTGCAGCGCAAAAGAAGGCCAAGAAGACCGCCAAAAAGCCGGCGAAGAAAAAGCCGACGCAATCTATGTAAAGGGTCGTCCAGGCCACGCCCGGCGTCTCGCCGCGATGGCCGCTACGCCTCTTCGTTGCGGCGAACCTCCGCCGTGCTGCAGCACGCCTTGCTGCAGCACGGAGGTTCGCCCGATTGCTTTGAGCGCTCCTCCCAGGGTTTTGCCACGCCCTCTCTTGGCTCTCGGCGTCAGCCTCGATCGAGCGGGGCCGGGGATCCCAAGCGCGATCTTCAAACAAACAGACAAACAAACAGACGCCTCGACCGGCGTTGATGCCGTCACGCGGCTCGAGGGACTGCACTCGGCCCGCAACGGCCAGCCTTTTTACTTTTCGGCCGCACGACCGGGGCCATGAGCGTCGGCGGCCGCAGCAGGGGCCTGCGCAAGGCTCGCCGGCGCCCAACGCGTTTTTGCGCGATGATGTGTCTCCGCCAGCCTAGGCTGCCAACAGCATCGCGCGGAAACTCACCGGCAAACTGATTCGCTTTTCGACCGAGACCAGCGATGACAAAACCGCTCTTCGGGCCTGCGCGGTGGCTGCGCCTGGCCTTCGCCTGCCTTTGTGCCGTGTCGGGCCTCGCCGGGCCGGCTGCGGCGCAGGGCTTTTTATCGTTCCTGTGGAGCGGAGGCTCACGCGAGGTCGTGGCCTTCCATCCCTCCCATGCCCCGGGCCAAATCATCGTCAGTTTCGGGGACCGGCGGCTCTATTGGGTGCACCGGCGCGGCGAGGCCATCAGCTATCCGATCGCCGTTCCGCGGGAGAAAAGCCGCTGGCAGGGCGTAACCAGCGTGTCCGACAAGCGGGTCAATCCGGACTGGACGCCAACGGCGGAAATGCGACGTGAAAATCCGCGCCTGCCGCCGCACGTCCCCGGGGGGCACCCGCGCAATCCCCTGGGCGTGCGCGCGCTCTATCTGGGATCCAGCATGTACCGGATCCACGGCACCGATGCTCCCTGGACCATCGGCGATGCGGTTTCCAAGGGATGCATTCGGCTCTACAACGAAGACGTGCTCGATCTTTATCGGCGCGTTCCCGTCGGCACGCGTGTGACGGTCACCTGGCGACGCTTTAAGGCTTGAACGCTCCTCGTTTCTGCAACGCTGATCCCGGCGCTAAGTCCCTGGCGACCTCGCGCAATGGGGCGTGTGCAAGCAATCAAACTTGCGATGGCGGTGCCGAATCACGTGCGGCCTCGGCACACCCACACGGGACGCCGATGCGCGCTCGCGGCAATGCATTTCCTCTGCGCGTGGTCGCTTCGCCACAGAAATACTCGATTTCGTGACAAGCTCCGGCGCGGTCTAAGGCAATGAAGAACTTGGAAAATTCCAAATGTGGTGAGGACCTGACAGGGTGACAGGTTTACCCACACGGTGGCCCTGCGTATCTGACAGGTGTCACACATTGCGCTTATGGTGCGCCGCTTAGCGCGGAGGATTCCGCATCGGGTGCGGGGAACCTGATCATTTGACCGGGGAGCACTCGAGCATGAAAGCATTACTTGGGGGCACATTGGCATTGGGGTGCCTTGCAGGCGTGGCCGCGATGGCGACGCCGGCGGCCGCCGACGGAGGCGGCGGCCCGGGGCCCTACTATCCATCGATCTGGCAAGGCTTCTACGGTGGCGTGCAAGCCGGCTTTGGCTGGGCGGGCGATGCCGATGGCGGCTTCGCTGGCGGCCAGGTCGGCTACAACTGGCGATCGCAGCAGTTTGTCTACGGCCTCGAGGCCGACATCGCGGCCGCCGACATCAGTGTCAGCGGCAGCGCCACGGCCTGCGACCCGG
>Ga0075425_100000934_pt1 | contig 27986 bp, 21 predicted proteins | sample SoiMethybrSBSTD4_FD_75300 | JGI IMG/M metagenome (GOLD analysis project Ga0075425, IMG submission 75300) | Bulk soil microbial communities from a Populus tree surrounding site in Tennessee, USA - Soil MetaG P. TD hybrid SBSTD4 | ecosystem: Environmental > Terrestrial > Soil > Tree plantation...
CGGTCGATCTTCTTGCCGTCGCCCCACACGACCTCGACGAATTCGAGCGGGAACGTCCAATTCACGTCAGCGCTCACCGTCCGCTTGCTCCCGGCTCCGGTGACGGCGAAGTTGGTGACGAGGATCTCGCCCGTGGTCACGAAGAAGGTCCCCTCGCGCATGGCGCGCAATACCGGACTCCAGTCCTCGTCGGGACCGGGAACGCGATCGAGTTTCAGATACGCCGTCTGATATCCGGAATACAGGTTGTCTTCCGGTCCCTGGACGTAGGTGTCGATATCCGGCAGCAGATACTTCGGCTTCAACCCCGTGTTCGCGTTCAGGTTGTTCATCGTGTCGGTCGCGTCGAAGCTTCGCCACTCGGTCATCCGCTTCTCTGACAGATCGACGCCCATCGCCTGCGTGAAATCCAGCCCGAGGAAGATGTCGTTCTTCGCAAACGGTTTGTCCCAGTACACGTCCGGCTGCCCGCCTGAGCTCTTGGTGCGCGGGTGCGAGGTGTACCAGTAGCCGTGTTCGGCTTCGAGCATGCGCTGCAGGTCTTCGGAGCTGCCAAGGTGGTAGACCTTGCCGTACACCGGGTCGTTCTCTGTGAACGGCTGCCCCTCGTTGCGAACTCTCGAGAAGTACACCGGCTTCGGGAACAGGACGTTGTAGTGGCCGCCGAAGTACACGTTCGGCTCTTCCCAAGGCAGCACCAGGAAATCCTTGTCGGAGGCCCGGCGCGACGCCTCCGCGTAATCCTTTTCGTCTTTGAACCTCAACGCGCCTGGATCATTCAGGTGCATATCGCCGTGGAAGTCGCTCAGCCCGACGATGTTGAGGCCGAGGCCCTTCATGGCGGCGAGATCGGGAAGCGGCGTGTCCAGCGATCCCGTCGCGCGCACGCGTTCGGTGAACCGCAGGTGCCAGTGATTCGTGAACGTCTTATAGCCAGGCAACGGCACGTAGGTGTCGTTGTGCGTGAACGCCAGCACCGACTGACGTGTCGCCTCGCCGGCGTCGGGGCTCGCGTACAAGTACATGCCCATGTGCTGCAGCGTGCCGGGCGGCGCGTTGTAGAGCGCGAAATCGTCAATCTCGCCACGCAGCGTCGACTCTTCGTGCTCGGCTTGGCGCACGCCCATGCCAAACTGCTTGTCGGAATCCTTCCGGTACCACACGTATCCGAGGTTCTTGTGGATCTCGCGCGCCCAGAAAAACTTGTGCGGCGCCGGGAACGTCGCGAGCGACCCGGCCTTGCCCTCGGCGACCAGCACCCGGTTGCGCGCCTTCAACGGGACGAGCGTGTCGTTCTTCACGCCGCCGAACTGGTATTGCTGCGGGCCGTCGGCCGTATCCCGCCAGATCACCCGCGACATCGTCTCGCTCGAAAAGCCCTTCAGGCCCGCGTCGTACTTGTAGGCGACGAACTGCTCGTCGGTCTTGGCGATCGCATCCATCCGGACCAGATTGGTGCCGCGGTACATGGTGAACTGCAGGCTGCCGGAAAAAATGCCCATCGAGAGACCCGGGAAGTTCACTTCGATCCGCGCGCCGTCGGTCTTCACGGCGCAGCCGGTGACGTTGAACGTCGCGTCGGCGCGGCGGATCTCCTCGGGCTTGCGCGGCAGCGGCGGGTTCTGGGTGCCGCTGACGCCCGGCACTTCGAGCGGCGCGTCATGGAACGCAAACCAGCGGTTCTTCGCCACCACCTCCGGCGTCAACGGGATGCCGGCGGCCGGCAGCGAGCCGACATGGTCGCTCGACATCCGGCGAAGGCCGCTCACGACGTGGTACTCCGGGAGCAGGTTCTGCCCGAGCGTCGCCCATTGGCCGCCCTGTTTGCGCACCGCCAGGTCCCGAACGATCGGCTGCGCCTTGTCGACGGCGTAGCGCGCGCGTAATTCGCTGCCCGCCTGCCCGGACCACGTGACAACGAGCAGGTCCTGCTCCATCGCCGCCGTCAGACCAGGACTCGCCTTGTACTGCGTGAGATCACACTTGAGCCCGTCGGCGACGAGCGACGGCGACTGCGCCGAGAACATCGCCGCCGCGAGTGATCCCGCTGCGATGCACGAAACAACCGACATTCTCGTGGTCATATGCGGTGCCTCCAGGACGCTGAGCCGTATCCGTGGCTGCGCGGATGCTATCACGCGCGACGACGATCCGGCTGAAGCCGGACACTACGGGAATCAGCGTGCGGTCGTGTCCGCCTTCAACCGGACAGTGGCGCGATCAATGCGCCGCGGCGGCGACAGGATCGTCGGCGGGCCGCCGCGTGCGAAGCGGCTCGCGCTTCAACACGAGATGGATCAGGATCGACGCTGTCATGATCACGGCGCTCCACAGGAAGATTTCCTGCAGTCCGTGCAGCAGCGCGATCTTGACGCCGCCCAGCAGCCGCTGCAGCAGCGCGGCCCCGCCCGGCGCGCGGCCGAACGCCTGCTCGAGTTGCGGGCGCACCTGCATCAGCAGCAGCGGATTGTCGAAGTACGGCAGCGCCGCTTTCGGCACGACCGGCGGAATAGTGTGCGTGAACTCGTTGTGATAGCGCGTCAGCATCACGGTGCCGAACGCCGCGACGCCGACCGTGCTGCCGATCGAGCGGAAGAAGATCGTCGACGACGTCGCTGCGCCCATGCGCTCACGGGGGGCGACGTTCTGCACCGCGAGCGTGTACACGGGCTGCAGGAATCCCATCCCGAAGCCGGCAATCACCATCGCCGTCGCGACATACAGGCGCGTCGTCGCCGCGTCCATGCGCGCGAAGAGCACCATCCCGATCGCGACCAGCACCGAGCCGACGACGCCAAGCATCTTGTACTCGCCGGTCCGTGAAATCGCCTGTCCGCCGATGATGCTGGCGAGCACGACGCCCATCAGCAGCGGCGTCAGCAGGTTACCCGACTGCGTCGCCGAGACATCGAGGACACCCTGCATGAACAGCGGCAGGTAGATGATCGTGCCGAACATGCCGATGCCGAGGACGAACGCGGCAACCGAGCAGACGGCGATCACCGGCTGCGTGAAGAACGTCAGCGGGATGATCGGCTCCGCCGCCCGCGATTCGGCGTAGATCAGCGCGCCGAGCATCACCGCCGAGACACCGAGCAGCGACACGACACGTGCTGCGCCCCAGCCGTACCGCGTCGCCCACGTCAAGGCGAGCAGCAGCGGCACGATCCAGCCGATGAGCGTCGCGAAGCCGGCCCAGTCGAGGCGACGATCCTCGCGCTTGGCCTGGATGTTCGGAAACTCGAAATGCATCGCGAGCAGCGCGACAATCCCGACGGGCAGGTTGACGTAGAAGCACGCCCGCCACGACCAGTGGTCCGTCAACCAGCCGCCCGCCGTCGGACCAAAGATCGACGCCACGCCCCAGAGCGCCGCGAAGAATCCCTGATAGCGTCCGCGCTCGATTGGCGAAAAGATGTCGCCGACGATCGTGAACAGAATCCCGATCACCATGCCGCCGCCGACCCCCTGCAAACCGCGGAACAGGATCAACTGTCCCATCCCGTCGATCGGCCCGAGCGTGAATTCGCCCGCCGCGCCGCACAACGCCGACGCGGCAACGAACAGCGTCGCGCCGAGCATGAAGAACGGCTTGCGGCCGTAGCGATCCGAAAGGCTGGCGAAGATCGGTACCGAGACCGTGGACGTCAGCAGGTAGATCGTCGCCACCCACGGATACCGGTCGAATCCCTGCAGCGACGCGATGATCCGCGGCTCGGCGGTGCCGACGATGGTCTGGTCGATCGCGGTCAGAAGCGCGGCGAGCAGCAGACCGGTCATCGTGCCGATCAACTGCGGCTTCGTCAGACGGACGAGACCGGACGTGACATACACGGGCTCTGACGTCGACATGGGAGCAGGTAGCCTAGCGCAATTTGGGTTTCTTGTAGTGCCCGCCTTTAGGCGGACTGTTCCGGTCCGGCTAACCGCCGCCGCCAAGGCTATGGCGGTCCGCCGAAGCGTTCCGCGAAGGCAGAAGCCGGACACTACGAAGCCAGACGCGCGAGAATCTGTGAGAGCATACGAGCGGTCATGTTCCAGTCCGCCTCGTTGCCTCACCGCGGGGTCGGCGCGATCGGGCTTGCCGAACTGCTGGTGATGTTCGCGGCTGCGATCACGCTCTGGGGCGTCTATCGATTGCGTCGATAATCGACGTCTCACCGGGCAGACCTCCGCTGATGATCACTGGCGCCCTCGTCGTCGCACTCGCAGCTGCCGCGTTCAGCGGGCGGGACAACCAGATTCATGTCGAGCCGCCGCGAATCGAGAGCACCGTCACGATCGACGGCGTGCTCGACGATGCGGCCTGGAGCCAGGCCGCGCGGCTGACCGGTTTCTCGCAGTACGCGCCGGTGGACGGCCGGCAGGCCGAGAACGTCACCGAGGTGCTCGTTTTCTATTCACCGACGGCGATCTACTTCGGCATCCGTGCGCAAGCCTCCCCGGGTTCCGTGCACGCGACCCTGGCCAGCCGCGATCGCATCGACGCGGACGACGCGATCCAGATTTTCCTGAACCCGTTCAACGACGGACGCCAGGCCCTGGTCTTCGGCGTGAACCCGCTCGCGATCCAGTCTGATGGTACGCTGGTCGAAGGCACCGGCAATCGTGGCGCGGTCGCGTTCAGCGCGCTGCAGAGCGGACGCGAAGCGACCGACCTGACGCCCGACTACGTCTACGAGTCGAAGGGGCGGCTGACGGCCGATGGCTACGAGATCGAGATCGCGATCCCGTTCAAGACACTCCGCGTGCCGGCGGCACGCGTGCAGACGTGGAGCCTGAACATCACGCGACGTGTCCAGAGCAGCGCCCAGGAGGACAGCTGGGCGCCGGCGATGCGCGCGCAGAGCTCATTTCTCGCGCAGTCAGGAACGCTCGATGGGCTGAGCGATCTCCGCCGCGGACTGGTCCTCGATCTCAACCCCGTGGTCACGGCGAAGGCCGACGGGCTGGCCTCCGCGGATCGATGGACCTACGACGCGAATCACCCGGAGGTCGGCGGCAATGTCCGCTGGGGCGTGACGCCGAACCTCACGCTGAACGGCACCGTGAACCCGGACTTCTCGCAAGTCGAGGCTGACGCCAGCCAGCTTACCTACGACCCGCGTGCGGCGCTGTTCTTTCCAGAGAAGCGCCCCTTCTTCCTCGACGGCGCGGAGCTGTTCAGCACGCCGAACAACTTGATCTACACGCGGCAGATCGCCGCGCCAGTGGCCGCCGTCAAACTGACCGGCCAGGCGGCCGGCACGGATCTCGCCATCCTTTCGGCGGCCGACGATGTGTTGACGTCAGCGTCGGGCGTGAATCACCCGGTGTTCAACATCCTGCGGCTGCAACGCACTGTGCGCGGTGCATCGAAGATTGGTCTCGCCTACACCGACCGGATCGACGGCGCCGATTCGAACCGGGTTCTCGCCGGTGACGCGCGATTGCAGTTCAAGTCGATCTACGACGTCCAACTGCAAGCCGGCACCAGCCGCACGGCGACGGGCGGCAAGACCGTCTGGGCACCGATCTGGCAGGCGATCCTGAACCGCGACGGCCGGCACTTCGGCTTGCGCTATGCCGCGACCGGCATCCACGACGACTTTCACGCGGCGAGCGGTTTCATCAGCCGCGGCGGCGTGATCACCACCAACCTGACGCATCGCGGCACGTGGTACGGCGCCCCCGACGCCCCCGTGCAAAGCTTCACGGCCAGCGTGCTGCTGAACGGCGTCTGGCAATACAAGGACGTCACGCTCGGCGAACCGTGGCTCGAGAAGAAACTGCACTTCAACAACAGCATCAACTTCAAAGGCGGCTGGCTGCTGGGCGTGTCGGCGCTCGTCGAGTCGTTCGCATTCGACCAGGCGTTCTACAGCGACTACCGGTTGCTGCAGACCAGCCCCAACGGCCCCACCCTCTTGCCGTTCACCGGAACGCCGCATCTTCACAACCTCGACTACGTCGTCACCGCCAACACCCCCCAGTTCTCGAAGTTCACGGGCAGCGTGCTCGTCATCTGGGGCCGCGACGAAAACTTCTTCGAGTGGTCGTCGGCCGGCATCCTGTTCGCGACCTACGCGATCGACTGGCGTCCGACGAGACAACTTCGCATCAGCCCGCAGTATCAGTTGCAGTCCTTCGACCGCCGCACCGACGGATCGACAGTCGGCGTGGGACGCATTCCGCGGCTGAAAGTCGAGTATCAAGTATCGCGGCCGGTGTTTCTGCGATTGATCGGCGAATACACCAGCCAGACCCAGGACGCGCTGCGCGACGATTCGCGGACCAACCTGCCCATCGTCATCCGCGATCCGGTAACCGGTTTGTTCGTCCCGTCGCCTGCATTCGAGCGCAACCGCTTCCGAGTCGACGCGCTCTTCTCCTACCAGCCGACGCCGGGCACGGTCTTCTTCGCGGGTTACAGCAGTCTCCTGACCGAACCGCGGGCGTTGCGATTCGACCGGCTGCAGCGCACGAGCGACGGCTTCTACGTCAAGGCGAGCTATCTCTTCCGGTTGTGATGGGCGAGTGATCGCTTTATGACCGATTCGCCCGATCAATTACATCGAGCCTTTCAGGACGCATTCAATCGCCACGACCTGGAAGCGATCGTCGCCTTATATGAGCCGGGCGCCGTCCTGGCCAGCGTCAACGGACCGGTCGAGGGAACGGACGCCATTCGAGAATGGTATCGCCACGTTCTTGCAACGCGGCCGACGATCGCCCTTCAGACACTGGGCATGAACCGCGCGGGCGATCTCGCGATGTTGCACGGGAAATGGATCCTGCGCGACCCGATCCCGTCCGGTCACATCGAGAGGGAGGGTCACAACACAGAAATGGCGCGCCGGCAGCCCGACGGGCGGTGGCTGTTCGTCATCGACAACCCGTCGGTGCCGCAGCGATGAACCGGAACACCGACTCCATGCTGCCCTGAGCCCGACGTCGCGCGCACCGGCTCTATCCAGCCAGCAGCCGAAATCACGGGTCCATGAAAGCAGATCTCATCCGTATAAGCCAACGACTCGGCGGCGGTGTTGTTTATCCAACGGTTCTCTTACAGAGAATCAACGAGCAGCAAATGGGTGCCGAGCGATCCGTCCCGCCCCACACGATTCGTGAACGTGCCGAGATTGTACGGAGCGACGTCGAGGCAGCAAACACGTCCACCGAGACGATCAAGGTTGGACGGAAGCGTCTGCGTCGGTACGCGATCCTGCACCACCTCGATCTCGACACCGTGTCGCGAGAAGTCCACCGCGTGCTGCGGCGGGGCGGCCGCGCGATTTTCCAGGAACCGGTGCGGAACTCGAAATGGGTGGAGCGACTGCGCACCGTCGTCCCGTATCAGGCCGACGACGTGTCGCCGTTCGAGCGCCCATTGACCGATGCCGAATTGCAGAACTTCGCGCGGCACTTCGTCGTGCGGCGGCAGCGCGTTCTCGCTTCCGCACATCAACCTGTGGAGCGTGTTGCCAATCCTGAAACGTCACCCCCACAAAATGCACATCATCGACGGCGCGCTGCTGCGCCGCTTCAGCCGCCTCGAGCGGCTGGCCGGGGTGAGGGTGTTCGAGATCGAAAAAGTCTAGCGCCGACCGACATTACGTGGATGTGCGCCTGACGTTCTCGGCCCTTGGCCCCTTCGGGCCATCTTCGCCGAGCGTGAATTCGACGCTGTCGCCCTCGCGAAGCATCTCGATGCCTTCGCCATAGATGGCGCTGCGGTGGAAGAAATACTCCTTACCGGCGGCGTCCTTGATGAACCCGAACCCTTTCTCAGCCCGCAGCGTCTTGATCGTTCCTGTCATGCAGTCGCGCCTCTGGTCTACGGAGTTCTGCGCGTCGCTCCCTCTGCGTCGTCCACCGCGCGCAGAACCCTCACATCGGACGACCCTACAGTTTACTCCGGCGGCGAAGCTTTGACGGCTGACCTGTGCCGTGCTCCGACCCGACGGGATCACTTCTCCCCCTTCTGCGTCAGCGCAAACGGCTGCCCGGCAATCGTCAATGTGACCGCCCGTGGCGCGCCGCTGTTCGGCTGGACGAGCAGCCGCACGGTGCCATCGCCGGACCCGCTGGCGCCCTCGGCGACGCTCACCCACGACACCGTGCTCGCCGCCGTCCACGTGCACCCCGCCTCGGCGTTGACATTGATGAGGACATCGTCGGGCCCGCGACCCGCATCGTAGTGACCCGGCTTGATCGTCGGCGCGCAGAGGCCGTTCTGCAGCAACGTAAACGGCCTGCCGGCGATCGTCACGACCGCGCTTCGCGCCGGGCCGTTGTTCGCCGGAATCTCGAGGCGGACCACGCCGTTGCCCACGCCGCTACTGCCAGCCGCGATCGTGACCCATGCCGCATCGGTCACCGCGGTCCATCCGCAACCGCTCGTTGCGGAGACGTCGATCGAGACCGTGTCGGGGCCGCGGCCGGCGTGGTAATCGTTCGGCTTGATGCTGAACGTGCACGCACCGGCCTGTTGCACCGTCAACGTTTCGGTCGCGACGCGCACGGTTCCGCTCCGTGGACCGCCGCCGTTGCCGCTCGTCGCGACGCGTAAGCTCCCCGTCCCCGAACCGCTGCTGCCAGCGACGATGCTGATCCACGGGACGTCGCTCGACGCGGTCCACGTGCATCCTGAAGGCGCCGTGACGTCGACGGCGAACGCGCTCGGATCGGCGCCGACGTCGCGCGACGCTGGCGTCAGCCGGTAACTGCATAGCTGGGCAGCCGCCTGCTGCTCGATCGTGACGGTTTGGCCCGCGACGCTGATCGTTCCGGTCCGGGAGACCGCTCCGTTGTTGGGACTTGCGGAGACCCGCACCGACCCGCTGCCCGATCCAGCACCGCCCGACGCGATCGTGATCCACGGGACGTTGCTGCTTGCGATCCACGCGCACCCGGTTGGCGCTGTCACCGCCACCGTCACATCGTCGCCCGCCGCCGCGACTGACGCCCGCGCCGGCGCGACGTCGTAGCTGCAGCCCGGAGTCGGCGGCGGCGTCGGCGTCGGCGTCGGCGTCGGAGTTGGCGTCGGCGTCGGAGTTGGCGTAGGCGTCGGAGTCGGCGTCGGAGTTGGCGTCGGCGTCGGCGTTGGTGCCGGGGGCAGCGGTTGCGTCGGGTTCCCGGCAGAGCCGGCCGCCTGGTTCACCCGGACTGTTGCGTTCGCAACAAGGACGGTGCCTGTCCGCGCGTCTGTCGCATTCGCCGCGGCCGTGAACCGCACGGTCGCGCTCCCGGTGCCGTCTGCCGGTGTGGCGCGACCGATCCACGGCACCTCGCTGCGCACTGTCCACGCGCAACCATTCGGTGAAGTGACCGTAATCGCGATCTGGTGCTCGGCGGCGTCGACAGTGACGGTCGCCGGCGATATGTCGTACCGGCACGGAGCCGGCGCTTGCGACACGTCGATGTGGTGCTGAGCGACCACGATCTGGCCGCGGCGCGGCGTTCCGTTGGGATTAGGAAGCACCGAGTAATTCACCGTCGCGGCGCCCTGGCCGCTCGTAGCGGTCAGGCTCACCCACGGCGCGTCAGACGACGCCGACCAAGTGCAGTCGCGCGATGTCGTGACCGTGAGAGTGCCGGTGCCTCCACTCGCGGGAAGTTCGGACGGGTTGTTGGTAACGGAGATCTCGCACTTTTCGCCGGACGGCCCGGTCACGCTCGTCGTCGTGGAACCGCAGCCGAGTGCGGAGCACGCGGTGGCGAGCAACGCCGCGCGAAAGACAGTGCTCCGAAAAACCCGACCGGCCCGCATGTTCATCCTGGGGTCCGCAAGCCACTCGCGTGGCAAATTGCCACCGTGGCTCGACATGCGATGCAATTTGCGGTCCTCGCACGCACGTCATGGCGCCGCCGATTGTCACGGCACGCGACCGACCGACAAGTTGAGGTGAGCGTTGGAGGAATTCGCGGAGTCAGCGCGCCGGTAGCTGCGCGGCGGGAATCCCGAGCGCCAGCGCGATTTCCCGAAGGCGCGCCTTGATCACGCGCTCGTTCCGCGGTCCCATGCGCAAGAGCTGCCGCTGAGCCGCAGTCAGTTGCTCGAGCCGTTCATCGGCATAACCGTAGCCGATCCCTTTTGGCTTGAGTCGCGGCGGGCTGTCGACAATCGGCGTCTCGAGAAGCGCGACGATCGCGCGTGTCAGCGTGCGGTCGAACGATGCGTTCTGAACGCCGAGCTCCCGGTTCGCCTCCTCGATCCGCGGTTTGAGCGTTCCGTACAACCGCGCGGCCGCCGCCGGATCGATCGAGGCGACGGCGTCCGCGATGCGGGTGTACCGGTCATAGCTTCGCGGGTCCACGTATGTGCCGCCGTCACGCTCCACGACGCGGAACGCGGAGGTCGGACGCAAGGTCGTCAAATGCTTCGCGGGTGTCGCCCCTTCGGCGATGTTCGACACGACAACGGTGAAGTTCCGGATCAGGCCATTTGTCGGCAGCCACGCCATGACCGCCGGACTCTCAGAGAGTGCCTGCACCAGAGTTCTGACGACTGAGTCGCTCGCGTCGAGTGGTGGAATCGTGACCGGCTCACCGGGAGCGCCGAGCACTGGCGGCGCAGTCGCGGCAACCGGCGCGGCCGGTGCGACGGCCGCCGACGGTGGATGCGTCGGTTGCCAGCGGAACGCGACGTAGATTGCCGCGCCGATGGCGGCAACGAGCAGGACAACGGCTACCGTCGTCGGACCGACGGCGGGCGCGGACGACCGAACAGGGTCAGTCGATTGGCCTGGCGTCCCGTGAAGGTCGTAGTCAGGCAGGTCGTCCATGTTCGACCGATCGTCTCACGGCCGGACCTCCGGGCCAAGTCACGACGGCCGACGCCGGTCGAACGCAAGCGGATGGACGTTCCGGTCAACGCTTGTGGAGCGGCACGGCCGCTTCGGCGGCCGGCTGCAGATCGGCTCGCCACCAGGCATCCGAGCCGACACGCTGCGCCTGGTTGATCCCGACCACGATCACATCGGTCGGTTCCACGGCCGAGCCATCGAGCACGAGGGTCGAGTACTTCGTCTCCCGCGGGTCGAGCATGTGTCGCCCCGGCGCCACCTGTCTGGCCTTCAGTGTTCCGTCCGCCTTGAAGACGAATGCCATCACCGTGAACTGATCGAGTGCCTGGTCGGTCAGGTTGGTGGCCGCGTACAGAACCACCGGCGGACCCTCCGCTGGCGTCAGGACCGCTGCGCGGTCCATGCGAACAGGTGCCTCCGCACCGGCGACAATCAGCGCCGGCCGTTCGCCTGCGGCCGCCGCCAGCGTGAGCGTTATCACCGCGGCTACACATGTCATCATCCCGACACAGTACCGTACCTGCACGTTTGTGCAGCGCAAATGACCCCATCGGTTGACTCCAGCCGGCTCATCTGCGATTCTGGACGCCTCCCCCTTCGGTCAGGTCGATGCATAAATCAATCGTGGCGACCACCCTCGCGTGCGTGGCGTGGACCAGTACAGCTGCCGCTCAGGATCCGCTCCCGGTATTCAAGTCGTCGGTCGATGTCGTGCCGATCAGCGCGTCGGTCCGCGACGGGCACGGCCGCGCGGTCACGACGCTGCGGGCCGATGACTTCGAGGTGCGCGACAACGGCGTCCGCCGGCCGATCCTCGGTTTCGACGTCGACGATCAGACGCCGGTCACGATCGCGATTCTCGTCGATACCAGCGGCAGCATGCGCGTCGGCTCGAAGATCGACACCGCCCGCGAAGTCGTCCGGCGGCTGTCTGCCGACCTGCTCGACGGCCGCGACGAGGTGGGACTCTTCACCTTCGACGGCGGATTGCACCAGCAGCACCCGTTTACACAACATCCCGCGGCCGTGAACGAATCGTTCACCGACATCGCCCCGTTCGGCATCACGTCGCTCTACGATGCGATTGCGGAGACGGCGCGGCGTCTCGAGGAGCGCCCGGCGCGCCGGCGCGCCATCGTCGTGCTCACCGATGGCATCGACACCGGCAGCGCGTTCTCGCCATCAGACGTGTCGTCGCGCGCCAGCGCGATCGACGCACCGGTCTACGTCGTCGCCACCGTACCGCGGATCGATCAGGCGCGCTACGTCGACCGCGCATCAGCCCCAAACGCTCGTTCGACGGCCGATGCGCGTGACCTGGCGCTCTGGACGGGTGGTGATCTGCTGTGGGCGACGGGCACCGAAGACGCCGTCGCTCGTGCGGATCAGATCCTCGCCGAGATTCGTCACCAGTACACGATCGTCATCGAGGCCGCGTCGGTCGACGACTGGCGACCGCTCGAGGTGCGCGTCCGTCGCCGGCATCTCGTCGTCCGAGCCCGCGCCGGGTACTTCGCTCGGGACAGTCGCTCGCACCACTGATCGCTTCCACACGGCGGCGGTCGTGTCCGAAATCCCGTCGCGCCTTCGCGAACTGCTGGGCGCGATTGGCGATTTCCGCGCCGCCAGCCGCCGATTCATACACCCGTTTGAGCCGGGCCTGCCAAAAATACAGTGATTTTTACGCATGGGGTGTAACTTCGACAATACGGCTTAGTTGGTTTTTTTAACACGACCGTATGCCTCGGATGTAACTCACCAATTTCACTGAGGAGAACCTTCGTCCTCGTCCGTGGCACCCGCGTTGCGGTTCGGTCTCGCCGAGCAGTCGTCTGCTCAATCCATCTACTCAGCTCGACTGACCTGTCCTCCGTCGGATGCGTGTCGCCTGTTGAGCCCGGAGGTTCAATGCGCTCTCCCTGCGTGTCTGTTCTCGCGTTCGCTGCCGCTCTCGTTGTTGCCGCCCCGCTCCATGCGCAGACGACCGTCACGCTGAGTGCGCCCTCGACGCAGGAGACCGATACGACGATCCGCGGCGGCGCATATGCGAACACCAACTTTGCCGGCCAGCCGCTGATCACCAAAGCCCACACCGACGGCAGTCTGGTCCGCCGCGCATTGCTGAAGTTCGACACGGAGAACACGATTCCCGCGGGGGCCACGATCACGTCTGCGCGACTGACGGTGACCGTCGTCAGCGGCGGATCCGATGTGTCTCGTCCGATCGGCGTCTACTCGGTGACGAGCTCGTTCCAGAGCACACAGGCGACATGGAACATCAGGAAGATGTCGTACAACTGGTCCACGCCCGGCGGGGATCTCTTGTCTTCGGCATCCCCGCTGTCGGTGGGCAACGTGGCAGGCACGAAAGCCACGTTCGACGTCACGAAGCTGGTGCAGGCCGCGGTCAACGCGCCGTCGGGGGCGTCGCGCTACACGCGATTGGGGCTGGTCGACACGGGTGCGGCGAGCGACAACTCGATGCGCACCTTCGCGTCGAGCAGCGATGCGACGGCGGCGCGCTGGCCAGTGCTGACGGTGGTGTACGGTTCAACGACCACGCCTGCGCCGACACCGGCGCCGACGACGTCCACGCTGCGAGTGCTGCAATACAACACGCATCACGGGGGGTGGGGCACCGATGGGGTGTGGAACGTCGATCGACTGATCGCGTCGGCGCTGAAAACAAATCCGGACATCATCTCGTTCAACGAAATGGAACGCGGCACCAGCTGGAGCAAGGGCGGCGACGATCTCCAGCTGTTCCTCTCGTCCATCCAGAAACAGAGCGGCCACACGTGGTACGGCGTGTTCGTGACCGGATCGGGCGGTTCGACAGGTATCGGGAACGCGATCCTGTCGCGAACCCCGTTTGTTGCGCACGCCACCTACCAGCTCAGTGATGGCCGCGCCGTGATCCACGCGCAGATCGCGTGGAACGGCCGCATCGTCAATTTCTTTTCGTCGCACCTCGACGCCGATTACACGAGCAAGCGGCTGACGGAGATCAACGAGCTGCAGCCCTGGGCGAAGACCTTCGCCGAAAACCGGATCATCTGCGGCGACTTCAACGCATCGCAGGCCAGCTCGGAATGGAACGACATGATGCAGAACTACCAGGATGCGTGGTACCAGGCGAAAAACGCCGGGACCGCCGTGTCGTACCCAGCCAATCCGGGCGGCAACACTCGTAATGGCCGCATCGACTTCGTGTGGACGTCGAAGGGTGCGAGCCAGCTGACGCTGGTCGGCGCGCAGGTGTTCGACACGCGCGACGCGAACGGCGTCCAGCCAAGCGATCACCGTCCGGTGATGGCCATTTATTCCGTGAAGTAGCGCGGACGAAGCGCGGCACCTCTACTGCCGATCGCTGCGGATCGACTCGAATAGCACACGGACCTGCTCGCTGGACGCGACGTCGATCAATCCGCGTCGGCCGAGCGCGTCGGCAATCGTGTCGTCAGCGAACACGAGGCGCGCGTGCGGACCAGACCGTGCGCGAAGCGAGCGGCCCACCACGTTCAACCACTCGGCGTCCACGGCGACCGGCGTGCCGCGCTTCACGAGATAGAGCGCCACGCCTGCGGCGACCGGCCACGTGTGATGTGCAGCAATCTGTATCGTCGGCACCTCGCCAGGCCGCGCTCTGATGAACGCATCGACGATTGGCGCAATCCGGCCGACGGCGGCGTTTGCGGGCCCAATCACCGATCCGCGCGCAACCGGCGCCGCCAACGCCAGCGCGATGAGCATCGCGCCAGCCCCCATCGCAACGAACACCGCTCGGTTCTTACCGATTCGCTCTCCCAGCCACTCCACCGTGAGCGCGCTGATGACCACGATCGCAAGCAAGCCGCACACGGAACTCCATGTCCCCAGGTAGAACAACAGCTCGCCTCGGATCGAGCGTATGGAGACGACCGCGGCGCCAGCGAGCACGAGCGTCAGTTCCGCGAGCACGCCGATGTGGCCCGAACGATCGAGACTCAGTCGCCGGCGAATTGTCGCGACCGCGATCAGTTCAGCTGCGGAAATCGCCAGCGCGGCGGAATCGGTGAGCGCCGGCAATCCGCGATGCAGAATAGTCTGTGCGAGCGCCGCGGGCAGCGCTGCGGCTTGACGCGCGAACGCGGCAGTCGTCGCCGGCCACGGTTGTTGCGCCAGGTGACGTGGCGTCGGAACGAAGAACTCAATCAGCTGTCGAAGATTGCTGGTGCGGCTCACCCACACGTCGACGAGCGGCAACGCCCAGCACACGAGCAACACCGCGAGCGTCGGCGCGATGACTGAGCGCGATGTCAGACCATTGCGTGCATGAGCGCGGCTTCTAATCCCGGCATACGCGCACAAGACGACGACGGCCAGTGCATACCCGACGTGGGCCTGGACAATCACGGAGCCGACCAACGCGAACAACGGCAGCAGCGTGGTCACGCCTCGCGCGATGAGCGCCGCCAGGAAACACAGCAGGATGAGCGGCACTATCGGGAATATCGGATTCCACTCGTTCCCCAGCAAGAACGGCAGCGCCACGAACTCGAACACGCCGAGGAGGGCGGCCACGATCGTCGCCAGGATCCGGCCACCGAGTCGATCTGCAGCCCACACGGTGGCGGCCGCGCAGATCAACTGCACGGCAAACGTAAACAGGTTCAGTGCGGGGCCACGCTCGCCAAGGGCTTCATACAGCGGCGCGGCGAGGTAAAAGAACGCGGGGCCGGGATGATTCCAACCGAAGCGAGAGTAGGCGCCAAGCAGCTGATGGCCTCGTGCCGCGTGCCAGGTCCCGAATTCGAGGGCCGCCGCGTCGCCGCCAAATGCCAGATCGGGAATGCCCCGCTGCGCAAACTCCAGCGCGCCGGGGACGAACGGGGCCGCGGTGAGAACGCAGAGCCACGCCGAATCTGCGCGCGACACGCCGCGGCGAACTAGCCGCGCGACCGGTCGCCGCCGCGATCGCCGACGTTATGGTTCATCGTCCACGCCGCGCTAACCGATCCGAGGTCGCCGGTACGCCCGCGGCGCAGCCGCGCGACGACGCCGATCACTCCGATGACCGCGGCGGTGCTGACGATCCACAGCGTTGATGTTGTGAGCATAGCGGGATCCCTAGCATCGCACAGAACGGGTTGCGTCGCCGTAACGGTTCGTCGGCGTGGAGTTGGCGCCGAAACGCGCCACGTCACGGCATCAACGACTCTCGACCACATGCCCCAAAAAATCGTGCACACGAAATCACTCGATGAGCTGGCGGTTCGCGTCCACGCCCGGCGATAATGACCGCACACATCTTTCACGGAGACCGAGATGGCGGTTTTTCACAAGACGCTTGTGCGCGCCACCGAAACGCGATCCTTCCACATCGAACGGAACGAGCCGGCAGGTTGGCGGACGCTGGCGCTTGCCAACGATCGCGTTGCTCACGAACAGGAACGCACCGAGTGGCACCGTGTGGAGCGCGACCTCGAGCGGTTCGCGCGAGAGATCGAGCAACTGCGGCGCGACGGCTGGCGAGACGCCTGACCCCCCTCATTCTCTGTAGTGGCCGGCTTTCAGCCGACCATATTCGGTACCGATGACTACCCCGCCAAGCAACCCGAAGCAACCCTGCAGCGAACAGTCAACTAACTGATCGGCGCCGACGCGGTCGCGGCCACGCGCCACGATGGCCGCAGCCGCACATACACCGTGCGCACCAGCCGCGGTGCGATGCGGAGCGCGATCGCGGCCGCTCGCACTTTCCAGGTGTGCGCACGCGCCGCCTGGAAGTGGTACTGCGCGGCGACGAAGTTGCCTTCGAGGAAGCGTCGCTTGCCCCGCTCGATTTCGAGGCGGTCGATCAACGCCATCATCCGGATGCGCAGCGCCGTGCGCGCCGCGGCCGGCAGATCGTGGGCGCCGCCGAAGCGGTCGAGGACGTTGATCGCCCGTTGCAGTTCGGTGATTGGATCGCCGGACAGGCCCGACGCGTGCACGCGTCGCTCGGCGAGCACCTGCGTGTGATAGGCGATCCGCTCGCCTGCGAGCGCAACGCGCAGCCACAACTCGAAATCCTGCCCACGCCGGAGCGCTTCGTCGAACAGGCCGGCGGCCAAAATGGTCTTGCGCCGCGCGACGACCGTCGACAGGAGGATGTTGCAGCGCTGCTCGATCAACGCGATCAGCGTGACCTCACCGTCCGACGGCGCCGCCTCCATGTAGCGCCGGCCCGCGAGCGGGGTTTCGCCGCTGAGCATGGCGTCGCCGTAGACGAGCGCAACGTCGACGTGCGCATCGAGATACCCGACCTGCTGGCGCAGGAAGTCCGGCGTCCACCGATCGTCGGCGTCGAGAAACGCCAGGTAGCGGCCGCGCGCGATGCGGATCGCCGCGTTGCGCGCCGCGCCGGCGCCCTGGTTCGACTGCTCGATGTAACGGATGCGTAAACGGTATGGCGCAATCGCCTCGACGAGCGCCTCTCGATCCGGCGAGCCGTCGTCGACGACAACGACCTCGAAATCGGAAAACGTTTGCGCGAAAACGGAAGCGAGCGCGTCGGGGATGTCTCGGCTGGCGCAGAAGGCGGGAATGATCACCGAGACGGCTGGCAGTCGCTCTCGATCATTTCTCATGGTCACTCCGTGCCGCGAGGACCTGCAAACCGAGCACCGCCTCTGCTGTTACATCGTATTCACGCCGGCGACGTGCGCACGTGACACGAGGTGGCGCGCGCGTTCATTCAACGCGTTACAGCGCTGTCAACACGCTGTTGTCAGCTGGTGATGCCGCCGGTATAGAGTGCCGCGCATGTCTTATACGATCGCGCTGCACTGCGGCTGCGTCGTCTACGTGTCCTGTCATCCGGCGACGCACCTCGCCCATACGCGGGTCATCGAATCGGTTGGCGCGCGCTGCATGACGCGCCGTCACGAGCGCGGTTCGCGTGTCTTTCTCTGGGAGTTGCTGCCCGAGCGCGAGCTCACTTTCCCGTCATCGCGATCGACCAACTGTGCACACAATAGAGACGGAGGCTCCGCGATGGCTGACCAGGACGACGACATGACGGTGGTTCCGATTCCTGCGAGCGAGACCGAGGACGAGCACCGGCGCATCCGCTCCTCGAACGACCGCGACCAGAAGGCGGAACGCGACGGAAAGAAGAACCGCCACAACGAGGGGTACGACGAAGCGGCGGACGGCAGGAACCCGGCGCCGCAGATAGAACGCGTCGTCGACGAATAGACTTCCGGTTCCACGTCGCGGCACCAAAGCTCGAACGCAAAGGCCGCAAAGACCGCAAAGCACGTCGCAGAGTTGCGCAGGGGCTCAGCGCGCGTCGCACGTCGGCCGGCTCCGCCGGCCGATCCACGCCGCGAAGCGGCGGCGTGCGACGCACGCGCCTGCCGTCCCCCAATCGCAGGCTAATAGGTGGCTAACTCGGGCAGTGAATGCGTTCTCTGCGGTCTTTGCGGTCTTTGCGTTCGAGCTTTGACGCCACAACATATGGGCGACGGCGTTGCGCACTGATTGCGGTCACATCTTGTCGCCACGCGGAGAAAGGCGGATGATCCCCGCACAAGGAGTTCGCATGCGGACACTCTGCGCGCTGACCGCGATCATCTCGCTGGCTCTCGCCGTGCCTGCCGCCGGCCAATCGCAGATCACCACCGGCGTCATCGACGGCACGGTCGTCGACTCGAGCGGCGGCGTGCTGCCGGGCGTCGACGTCGACGTCCGCAACGTCGACACCAATCTCGATCGCGTCCTGGTGACCGATCGCGACGGCCGGTTCGTCGTGCCGCAGTTGCCGGCCGGACGCTACACCGTGCGATTGCAGCTCGCCGGCTTCGCGACCATCGTCCAGGAGAACGTGCTGGTCACGGTCGGGCAGACGGTCCGGCTCACGCCGACGATGCGAGTGTCGTCGATTTCCGAGACGGTGACCGTGACCTCCTCGGTGGAAACCGTCGACACGGCGCGAACCGCGGTCGCCAACACCCTCGACGAAACGACGATTGGCACGACGCCGATCCTCGGCCGCAAATTCGAAGATCTGTTGACGCTCACGCCTGGCGTGAGCGTCGTGCAGGGGCCGGATGGCGACGAGATCACGATTGCCGGCCAGCGCGGCATCTTCAACAACATCAGCCTCGACGGCGGCGATTACACCAACGGCTTCTTCGGCGAACAGGTCGGCGGCCAGCGCGCCGCCATCGATATCACGCTCGACGCCGTCAAGGAGTTCCAGGTGATCGCGAGCGGCGCCACCGCCGAGTTCGGTCACACCGCCGGTGGCGTCGTCAACGTGATCACCAAGTCGGGCACCAACGCGGTGAACGGCTCGCTGTTCTATTACCAGCGGCTCGAGGGATTGACCGGGAACACGTCGGACGGCAAACCGCTGCAGGACTTCCACCGCGAGCAGTTCGGCGGAACGATCGGCGGACCGATCGTCAAGAACAAGGCGTTCTATTTCGTGGCGCTCGAAGGCGTCCGCGAGAACCTGCTCCGGGCGAACCTCTCGGATCCGATCGGCACGCCGTGTCCCGTGAGCGCACCCTCGCTCCCGGCCGACGCCTCATTGATCGCGACCAGCGGCGACTGCCAGCGGCTGGCGCTGCTGTCGTTCTTCAAGGCGACGCGCAACCAGGACGAGGGGCAGCCGGTGCAGCACCAGATCAACAACAACGCGCTGCTCGCGAAAGGAGACTGGAACCTGGCGCCGCCGCACAACCTCTCGGCATCGTACAACTACGACTATTCGAAGAATTTGAATCAAACCTTCGACGTGCCGACTTACGGAACGTCCGCCAACGGTACCGAAGGGCCCTCGAAGATCAACGTGCTGAACCTGAACCTGTTCAGCACGCTCAGCACGACGAAGCTGAACGAGTTCCACATCACCTACTCGCGCGAGGATCGGCCGCGATCGGCGACGCCGTCGGGCATTCCCGCCGATACGGCCATGGGCGCCGATCCGGCGCTGCCGACCTTCCGCTTCGGCAACCCGTTCTTCCTGGGGCCGAACGTCGACGAACTGGTCAAGCGCTTCCAGGTGAAAGACAACCTGTCCATCATCGCGGGTCGGCACACGATGAAGGCCGGCGGCGAGTGGATCCACACCAACAACTTTCAGGTCTTCCGCGGCTTCTTCGAGGGGCGCTACATCTTCGACAGCGTGCCCGGGTTCCTGCGCTATGCCTCCCCGGCCGCGCCGGGCGGCTTCGGACCGTTCACCGTTGGCTGCTCGAACGGTGCCTACGTCACCGCCCCGACGGCATGCCCTGTCGGCTCGACGCCGAACGGCGGCCCACTGCTCTTCTACCTGCAGTCGAGCAGCCCGGACGGCATCGCCCGCGACGCCGCAGGCGCGTCGGACATCAGCAACGAGGAACTCGCGATATTTGTGCAGGACAAGTGGCAGGCCGGCAGCGGCCTGACCTTCGACTTCGGCATTCGCTGGGACGGTCAGAAGATGCCGGCCACCGTCGATCCGCGAACGACGGCCTTTGCCCCGTTCCTCGGCACCCTCGGGTTTCCGTCGGACGGGACGATTCCGAATCAATGGAAGCAGGTGCAGCCGCGCGGCGGTTTCGTGTGGAACGTGAACCGCGACGGCAAGTCGGTCGTCCGCGGCAGCGCCGGCGTCTACTACGCGCGACAGAACATGCTCAGCCAGGTCGGCACGGTGACGACCAACGGCATCCAGCAGAAGAGCGATTTCCGCAACACCAGCTTCACGGCGTTCGCCGACATGCCGGTGTGGCCCAGCCTGCTCGCGCCGAGCGCCGTCGCGCCCGGCACGTTCCCATCATTCACCGGCGTGCGCGTCTTCGATCGCGACTACCGCAATCCCCATGTCTACAGCTTCAACGGCGGCTACGAGCGCGAGTTGATGCCGGCAGTCGTCGTCTACGTCGACGTCACCGTCGCCAAAGGCGTCGATCTGACGCGCTTCCTCAATTACAACGTCCACGGCACGAACGCCGCCGCGTCACAGCCGCCGACGCGCGACACGACGACCTATGTCGGCAGCAACCCGTACGAACCGGTGCTCGGCGATCTGTTCGTCACCAACAGCCGTGGCCACAGCCTGTATCGCGGCGCGACGTTCGGCCTGCGCCGCCGCTTTGCGCAGCACTACCAGTTCGAAGCGAACTACGTACTCTCGAAGGACAAAGACGACGACTCGAACGAGCGCGATCCGTTCACCGATCGCTCGTTCAATTTCTACGATCTCGATCTCGACTACGGGCCGTCGGACCGCGACATCCGCCACAAGTTCAATCTCTTCACCTATGCCGAGCTGCCGCGGCGCGTCTTCCTCAACGTCCGCATGCAGGGCCGAACGGCGCAGCCAATCACCACCTCGCCGCGCGTGCTTGCCGGCGTCGATCGCGGGCGCAACTGGGACCGCAAGGACAACGCCTACTTCTCACTCGACTGGCGGCTGCAGAGGCCGTTCCGGATCGGCGCGCAGGCCGAGATCATTCCGAGCATCGAGATGTTCAACACGTTCAACAACGCCAACAACGTCAACCCGCTGACGACGCCGGCGCTGTTCAACTTCGACGGGTTCCTGCGACAGGGCGTTGGCGATCCGCGGCAGCTGCAGATCGCCGCGAAGGTGACGTTCTAGGCGAGTCACACGATCACCGCGCGCGCGCGCAAGAGTGGGCTGGCGAGCGCGGCGTCGCCGTCGACGCGGACGAGGGTGCGGGTGTCCGCCGGCGGCAACGCGTTGAAGAGCAGCCGCCAGGCGACTTCGTCCGGCATCGTGAGCGACGCGGTCGGATCGACGGCATCGCCCTCGTCGGCGATCCAGCCGTCCTGATCCCGGTGCAGCGTCCATGCGCCAGAGGCCGGACCGGTGACGCGGATAACAATCGCAGTGCCGCGCGGCGCGGCGAGACTGCCGTACGCGTGCGGCAGCACGTGCATCGCGATGCGAAGAACCGCACGCAGCCACTCCGGATCGGAAAACGATCCGGCGCCCACGGCGTCGCGGATCTGCGCGCCGTGATGCCACACCTCGGTGAACTCCCGCCCGATGTCGAGCCACTGGCGCGAGCGCGCTTCGCCCGCCCATGACACCGCGAAGAACGCATCCGCGTCGAGATCGAGCGCCTCGATGAACCCGGCCAGCGCGGCGCTCGCCTCGGCGTAGAGCTCGGTCAGCACGCGGGGGCTCAAGCGCCGTGCGGCACGCGTCCACGTCGCGTTGAGCTCGTTGATGAACGCGGCGAAATCCTGATCCGACGCCGGGCCTGCCATCGCCAGCCCGTCACGCTGCAGCGACAGCCGCCTGAACGCGGTGTCGGTGAGGTGCGCGACGATGTCGCGAACCTGCCAGGAACCGGCAACCGTCGGACGCTCCCAGTCCGCAGCGCCGAGCGACCGCAGCAGGCTGACGATCTCCGCGCTCAACGGGCGGAACGCGTGGCGGGTATCGACAACCGGGAGCGGCATCAGTCGGCCAGAGGATTCTACGACCGGGTTCTGGCCCGGCACCACCCGGCCGCATTTGCGTGAAAGGCGTGCGCAGCCGGCGGTCATAAAGCGCTGCGGGTAACAGATGCTCGAGGCATCGGCCGCGATCGGTGCCTCGAGGCAGCGCGGCGCAAAATTTATCGTTCGGGGAGTACCATCCGCGATCGTCGCGGCGGTCATCGGCGATAGGACATCGTAGCGCGCAGACTGACGTATGTGCCGGCCGAGTGAACTGTACGAACGGCCGTCGTTTCTTGCCGCGACAAATCCCGACACTTTTGCCGGTGATCGCTACTATTGGCGTCCGTAGAATCTCGCGCGTGCCGAACGCACCTGACCTCACCGACCTGCTCGCTCGTCTCGATCACATCCAGCAACTCACCGAGAGACTCGCCAAAGTTCGCGGCGACACCCTCGAACAAGTCGATTTGGCGGCCCGCATCAACCGAGAAATCGAAGCCGCCAGGCTTGCCGTGAAGACGCCGCGCGACTGACCGGTTGTACGCGCTGCGGCCGCTGGCGACGAGACAATGCCTGGTGTACAGACTGACGACGTCATTGCCCGACGCGTTGACGGTGCGTACGAGATCCGTCAACGGATCGACCGCGGCGAAATCACCCTCGACGGCGGTCCGTATCCGTACGATGAAGCGGTGCGCCGCTCGCGAATCCTCGCGCGCAACCATCGATCGATCGCCTGGATCGAGGATACCGACGGTACCCTGACGATGCTGCGCTAGCGCCGGGCTGTCCCGTCAGCGAATACATCGTCCAGCGACGTGGCCGCGGATTAAAATTACGGCTCGCGAACCGTCGACTCCAGGAGCGTGCGGCGATGGCTGTCACCATCACGATCAATGGTCAGGCGCGATCGGTGGATGTCGACCCCGACACGCCCTTGTTATGGGCGCTCCGGGACACCCTCGGGCTGACCGGCACCAAATTCGGCTGCGGCATCGCCGAGTGCGGCGCGTGCACGGTGCTCGTCGACGGACGCGCCGAGCGCTCGTGCATGTTCCCGGTTGCCAACGCGGAAGGCGCGTCGGTCACCACGATCGAGGGCCTCGCGCCGAAGGGATCGCTCCACCCGGTGCAAGAGGCCTGGGTCACGCATCAAGTACCGCAGTGCGGCTACTGTCAATCGGGCATGATCATGGCCGTCGCCGCGTTTCTCGGCGAGCATCCGCACCCCACAGACGAGCAGATCGACGCGTCGATCACCAACATCTGCCGATGCGGGACGTTCGCGCGGGTGCGCCGCGCGATTCACGCCGTCGCGGAGACCTAGAAAGCAAATGGCCCCTTCAGGCCCGCAGCGCCAGAGGAGTTTCATGCGGAAGTGGACGCGACGCGCCTTCATCGGTACGGGAACGCTCGTCGGCGGCGGCTTCGTCCTTGGCGTTTCCGGTCTTGCGCTGGCGCCGAGCCGCCACAGCGTCGTCTCGGAGAACGGTGCCGAGAAGGGCGAGCTGACGACGTGGATCACCGTCACGCCCGATGACGTGGTGACGGTGCTGGTGCCCCATTGCGAGATGGGCCAGGGCACCCAGACTGCGCTGGCGATGATGGCCGCTGAAGAAATGGATGCGGACTGGACACTCGTTCGCGTCAGCGAAGCGCCGGCGCTCGACAACTACGCGACCGCGTACATGGCGCGGCCGATGATGCCGCCGGTTCCCGCGCCGTTTGTCCGCGGCGTCGATTACGGCACCTATCGCCTCGCGCGGTGGTTTGGATTCCAGCCCACCGGCGGTTCCACTGCGGTCCGCGGCACCGGCGTGTACGGGATGAGTGTGGCCGGCGCCGCAGCGCGCGAGATGCTCGTCGCCGCCGCGGCGGCCCGCTTCGGCGTCAGCACGGCCGAATGCACAGCGACCAACTCGCGTATCGTCCACGCGGCGTCCGGACGCAGCGCGAGCTTCGGAGAGCTCGCGAAGGCGGCTGCGAAGATCTCCGTCCCGACGAGCCCCGCGCTGAAAAACCCTGGCAGCTACACGATCCGGCGCACGGCTCGGCCGCGCCACGACATTCCCGCGAAGGTGAACGGCAGCGCCATTTATGGCATCGACTTCTCGGTGCCAGGCATGCTGTATGCGGCCGTCGAGATCGCGCCGGTGTATGGCGGCAAGTTGCTGTCTGTTGACGCTGCTCCTGCCGAGACGATGCCCGGCGTGAAGCGCGTCGTCAAACTCGACGAAGCCGTCGCCGTCGTCGCGGACAGTTATTGGCGGGCGCGACGCGCGGTGCTCGCGCTGAAGCCCGTGTTCGACGATGCGGGTCACGGCGACGTCTCGAGCGCCACGATCTTCGCAGCCTTCGACAAGGCGCTCGGGGCTGCGCCTGAGGTCTCGGGAAAAGACGCGCGGGTGATTACATGCGACTATCGCGTGCCATTCCTGGCGCACGCGACGATGGAACCGATGGCGTGCACGGCGCGGGTGGACCGAGATCGCGCCGAGGTCTGGGCGGGCACGCAGGATCCGCTCAACGCTCGCTCGATCGCGGCCAGGGCGCTCAAGATGAACGTGGAGAACGTCCACTTCACCAATCTCCTGCTCGGCGGCGGCTTCGGACGTCGGTTGCCATTCACGTTCGATTACGTGGACATGGCGGTGCGGATCGCGAAGGCGATGTCGCCGACGCCGGTCAAGATGGTGTGGAGTCGCGAGAACGACATCCAGCACGACTACTATCGGCCGGCAGGCATGGCGCGCTTTGCTGGCGCGCTGGACGCCAGCGGCACGCCCATCGCGATCCGATCGCGCTATGCCGGCGGCGGCGACGGCGAATCGCTGTTCATGCCGTACGCGATTGCCGACAAGCACGCGGAGGCGAAGGACGCAGCGCACCCGGTGCGTCTGGGCGCGTGGCGCTCGGTGCTGAATTCACAGCACGGGTTCTTCAAGGAGTCGTTCGTCGACGAGCTGTCGCATGCGGCCGGCAAGGATCCGTTCCTGTTTCGGCGCGATCTCCTCGCGAACGAGCCACGTTTCCGCGCCGTCCTCGAGCGGGTCGCCACGATTGCCGGTTGGGGCGGCGAGCTGCCCGACGGCGAGGGCCGCGGCATTGCGCTCACCGAAAGCTTCGGATCGATTGTCGGCGAGGTCGCGCACGTGGCGGTCTCGCCGGACGGAACGCTTCGCGTCAAGCACGTCTACGCAATCGTGGACTGCGGTGACGTCGTCAACCCCGATAGCGCGATGGCCCAGGTCGAAGGCGGCATCATCTTCGGGTTGTCGGCGGCGTTGCTCGGCGAAATCACGATCGGTGAAGGACGCGTGCTGCAGCGCAACTTCCGCGATCATCAGATGATTCGCCTGGCCGCCGCGCCGCGCATCACCGCCGAGTTCATCAAGACCGACCGGCGTCCCGGCGGACTCGGCGAGCCGTGTGTGCCGCCGATCGCGCCCGCCGTCGCCAACGCGATCTTCGCGGCCACCGGCGTCCGCGTCCGGAACCTGCCGATCAAGAATCAGTCGCTGGTGCGCAACACGTAGCCTAGGCCGGAGCGAAGCGCAGGCCCTGAACGCGGCTGAGCACCGCCGCACACTGTAGCCGTCGGCGCGATCCCCGACGTTGTCCTGGCACACTCGTTCGGCTGTTCCTGTCAACGACGGATGCTTAGGCCGAAGACGTCGCGGGAAACGGCGATCGATCGGCCGATTCGATGTGCGGGGTACGCCATCAACAGTAGCGGCATCACAGACGTCCCTTCCATTGCGCGAGCAGTTCCAGAGCGACGGCGTGCTTCGGATTCCGCTGGAGCAGACGTTCCAGCACCGCGATCCCCTCCTTCGAGCGGCCGGCGATGAAGTGCAGCTTCGCCAGCGTGACGTAGGCCGACTCATAGGTCGGAGTCCGGCGGATGACGGCCTGAAGAAGGTCGACCGCTGCGTCAGCCTGCCCTCGTGACACGAGCACGAGCGCGAGATTGTTGGCCGCCTCTCCGTAGTCGGGCCTCCGGCCGAGCGCATCGCGGAAATAGCGCTCCGCTCGATCCATGTCGCCCGCCCGGCCGAACAGGAGGCCCAGATTGTTCAGCGCTTCAGGAAAGTCCGGCTGCAGCGCCAACGCTTTCTCGTACAGCGCGCGAGCCTCCTGGTCATTGCCGGTCAACAGCAGGGCGTAGCCTAGATTGTTCAGCGCGTCCGGATAGTCCGGCGCCGCTACCAGCGCCGCACGAAACCGGTCAATCGCGGCGCCGAGATCACCGGCCTGCGCGAGCAGTGCGCCGAGATCGTTGCTGGCTTCGGCCAGATCCGGCTGCAGCGCGAGCGCGCGCTCGTACGCCTCGCGGGCACGGGCCGGCTCCCCGCTCCTGGCGAGCAGCGTTCCGAGGCGATAGAGCGTAGACGCGCCCGGGTTGGCCTGAGCGGCGTGCTCGAACGCCATCACGGCCGCGCGCTCCAGGCCATTGTCGAGAAGCTCGCGCCCGTACGGCAGGTAGTTGCGAAGCGGCGGTGCAGAGTAGAACGTTCCGCGGAACGGCACCGCGCGCTCGAGGCGATCGGCCGCGGGCGCGTCGATGACGGCCGCGTCACGCACGATCTCGTCGACCCCCACCCGCTCGCGGTACACCTTCACGACGTTGCCGCCGGCATCGAGCAGCAGGGCCGTCGGTAGATGCAGGTCCTGCCGGTTCATGAACAGATGTCGGTAGAGGATCACGTAGCTGAGGGCGACTTCGGGCGTCGCCACGACCAGCGGCGTCGTGCCCGACGGGTTCGCGCGCATCGGCGGCACCTTTGGCGTGCCGATGGCGACGGCGATCGATCCGACACCGGCCTGGGCCAACGGCTGCGCGTCGCGCCCGAGCGCCTCGACCGCCGCGCGTGAGCCGGCCAGGTCGGATGCCTCGAGCAGCACGATCGCCGGCCTGCCTCTCAGCGCCGCGAGCGATCGCGGCGCTCCGCCGAGATCGGTGAGTGAAAAGTCCGGCGCCGGAACCGGTTCGTACATCCAGGTCGTCCGCGGCGGCGCCGCCGCTGGCGTCGCCGCGGTGTCCCGTCCACGCAGCCGCGGCCGCAGCGCCCTGGCCACGACTCCACCGCCTTCGGTGATCTCGATCCGCGTATTCAACGGGATGTCGGTGAGGACCTGTTGTGTTCCCGAGGGCCAGGAGACGGTCATTTTCGAAATCCGTGTGCTCGCACCCAGACCGATCAACAGCTCCTTCGAGTGCTGCGACAGGAATCCGGAACCGGCCTGCACGAGCCGGGACTTCCGCAGCCGATCGGTCTCGATCACGACGCGGGCGCCGATCGCGTCGCGGTTGCTGGCGGTGCCGCGAAGGCGGACGGCGATCGAGGTCGAATCGGTCTCGAAATCGTTTCGGAAGATGCGCAACTGCGGCGCCTGCCGGGCGGCCATTACGGCGAGATCAGGATCGCCGTCGCCGTCGACGTCGAGCACCGCGAACGAGCGGCCGTCCTGATCGAGATCGAGGCCGACGGTGCCTGAGATCTCGTCGAAGCCGCCGTGCCCGTCGTTGCGCAGGAACACGTTGCGCTGACGGCTGGCAATCGACCCGTGCACCAGCAGTTGATTGATCGCCCGCCATGCATCGTCGTACGGCGTGCCGGGCGCTCGCGTGAGCGGCGACCGGGCAACGACGCCGCGCCAGAAGAACCCCTCCAGATCGCCGCCGGCGGCAGCGTCCTCCTCCCTGGTCAGCATGCCGTTGACGATGTAGAGATCGTCCCAGCCGTCGCTGTCGAAGTCGATCGCGTC
>Ga0075425_100000936_pt1 | contig 27911 bp, 22 predicted proteins | sample SoiMethybrSBSTD4_FD_75300 | JGI IMG/M metagenome (GOLD analysis project Ga0075425, IMG submission 75300) | Bulk soil microbial communities from a Populus tree surrounding site in Tennessee, USA - Soil MetaG P. TD hybrid SBSTD4 | ecosystem: Environmental > Terrestrial > Soil > Tree plantation...
AAGGTCTTCCGCATCGGCCATCTGGGCGACACCAACGATTTGACCATCCTCGCAACTCTGGCCGGCGTCGAGATGGCGCTCAAGCTCGCCGGCGTGCCACACGAGGGCAAGGGCGTGCGGGCGGCCATGGACTACTTCACCACAACGGCTAAGCGACCAGGCGATTGATCTCCTTCTCGACGTGGGCTGCGCGCCACACGTTCCTCAAAAAGTACACCTTCTGCCCGCTACCGGCAGTGCTAAAGCGCACCTCGATGTCGCCGGTCCCAAAGCCCAGGAACCACAACCCCAAGAGGCGGTGCACGAAGATGTCGTCACTCTGACGCGAGGTCTCGACTTGCGGGGAGGTGTAGCTCTCCGCGGCATCGGTGAACCAGTACTTCTTGGCAATCGAGTTGGGTCCGAATTCCCAGTAGACGGAATGGTCGGTGCCGAGCACGACGAACAGCCAGGCCGCGAGCAGTACGCCCGAGAACAGCAGATAGAACGCCAGGTTCATGTACACAAGCAATAGCGGGAAATACTGCAAAATCTCGGTCCAGCCAGCGGTGAGCTGCACCACCAGCCCCAGGACCGTCAAAGACAAAAACAGCACGAGCGATTTGACCCCGCGCGCCCGAGCGTTGGTGAACACCAGCACAAACAGGGCCAGGAAGACGAAGGATATGCCCATCCAGGCGTGGGGATAGATCAGCACCTGTTTGTGGCCCGGTGACACCGTAACATATTCGCCGCGCAGCCACGTCCACAGGGCGCAGGCAAGCCCATAGGCCCACACCACCCACCAGTAGATCAGGTCAGAATGCTGGTGAACGACCAGCCTCTCCGAAGCCATCGCGAGCGGCGCCGCGACAGGTTTCGGTTCGCTTTTGGTAGCTGTCATGAGCGCGTCCTTTCGAGCCGTGGCTTGCCACATTGCCGCTTCTCTGTAGCCGCTTCAAGGCGCTGTAGCGCTTCAAGGCGGCGGGCGCCGCCGAGGCCCACATGCAACGGCCGAACCCCCAATTGCCGTCAATTGCCGCGCTCGCCTACCGAACCGGCCATCACATCCGCGACACGGATGCGGCGGCATTGACGATGTCATATTCGCAGGCAATCGTTGCTGTCTTCTGGTTCGCAGTCAGCAGCAGGTAGGGATTGCGGTAGCGAGCATTCCACATGGGATCGTCGACCTGCCAGGGATAGACATCGATCGAACTTTTGCCGATCAACAGCCGGATGGTCTTTGGATTGGCCCAGGCCTGCGCACCCAACCCGAGTGTCTGGGTCCTGGCGTCCCTCTGGCAAGCCTGCACCGCGTGCTCCTTATAGGCACCTATGAGCGCGTCGCGGGCTGCACCGCGAAACAGATATTCCTGGTAGCCAAGCTTGGCGGCGGCGAGCAGTGCGAGCAGGATCACAACGGCTCTCATCTGAGCGAACCTATCGGGTTGACGAGCGCCCCGTTCGCTCAGGCCCCAGCCGCAATGCTGACGGCCCGACTGCCCTGGCGATAGCCGCAGTGTCCGTCGCTAGGGTAAACAAAGGGTTGCGAGGCGACGAGATCGGGATCGCTCGTTTCCTCGGGAGGATTGACCCATGGCGAAGATAGGTTTCATCGGGCTCGGCAACATGGGGTTGCCGATGGCCGGCAACCTTGTCAACAACGGCCACGAAGTAAGGGGTTTCGATTTGGTGACCGGCAACCTCGAACAGGCCGCGAAGCTGGGCGTGAGTGCGGCTGCCTCGCCCGCCGACGCCGCAAAGGGCGTCGAGGCGATCATTACCATGCTGCCCGCCGGCAAGGACACGCTCGCCGTCTGGGGCGGAGGCATGCTGTCGGCCGCTGCACCTGGTGCGTTGATCATCGACAGCTCCACCATCGACGTGACCTCAGCACGGGCAGCCCACACCATGGCGGCGGCACAAAGCATGCTCTCTCTCGATGCTCCGGTGTCGGGCGGCGTCGGCGGCGCGCGGGCCGCTACGCTCACCTTCATGTGCGGGGGCGCAAGTGAAGCCTTCGCCAAGGCAAGGCCCATCCTCGAGGTCATGGGCAAACGCGTCGTGCACTGCGGCGCCGCCGGGGCCGGTCAGGCTGCCAAGATCTGCAACAACCTGATGCTCGGCATCAGCATGATCGGCGTGTGCGAGGCCTTCGTACTTGCAGAGAAGCTTGGCCTCTCACACCAGGCACTGTTCGACGTGGCCTCCACCTCCTCGGGACAATGCTGGGCGCTTACCAGCTATTGCCCCGTACCAGGCCCGGTGCCGAACGCACCATCCAACAACGCCTATAAGGCGGGCTTTGCCTCGGCGCTCATGCTGAAGGATCTCAAGCTCGCGCAAGAAGCGGCCGCCACCGCCAGCGCTTCCACGCCGCTCGGAGCAGCCGCCGCCCAGCTCTTTGGCTTGCACAATGCCTGGGGCGAGGGCCGCACGGATTTCTCCGGCATCATTCACCTGATCCGCGGCAAGGCGCCCTGACGGCTCACGCGAGCGCGCCCACGGCGGGCCCGCCCGGTGGAGCGCGCGCCGCACAACCGTCTTCCTCGTCAGCGCTTGCGTGCCTTCGGCGGTGGAGTGCGCGGATAACCGGGTATACGCGCCAGAACGTCCCGCAGCGGATCGTCGACCCAGGCCCGGTTCACGAACTCGCCGTGCAGGACCTCCTCGGGTGTCGCCAGGAAGACGATGCGGCCGGGTCCAAGTCGCTGTGGCAGCGCGCTTAGAAAATCGATCCCGCGCCCGGCAAGCAGCTGCTGCAACGCGGCATTCTCATCGCGGGCGGAACGCGAATAGGCGCTGAAGAAGAAAGCCGAATGGCGCCTCTCGATCCAAGCTGCAAACTTGTCGAGCTCGGCATAAAGCGCATCGAGCAAGATGACGCCGCGCAGCCGATCGCCGATGCCCCCATGGTGGACGGCCCAGGCCGCCGGCGCGTAGCCGCCGCTATAGGCAACGAGGATCACGGGAAGGCTTTCGATGGCCGCGCGGGCCCGTGCATCGCCATTGAGCCGCGCCAGCCGCACGCCCGCCTCCTCGACGAACCGCCGGAAGTGACCGGCCTCGTAGAAGCGCCCAGCGCTGGAATCGAGCGCGTTGACCGCAAATTGAGGGGCGACCAGCACCGCATTGAGACCCGACTCGGACACCTGCCTTGGCACCTGTTGATGGCGATACACGACGCCCTCCAGGTTGGTCATGTTGCCGTGGAGATAGACGATCATCAGCGCAGGCAGCGCCGGGTTGAAGCCGCGCGGAATGTGCAACAGCACGCGGCGATCACTGTAGGTGAGGTCTTCCCAATAGACGCCCCCACGCGGCGAGGTGTGCCCGCGCCGGCCATCCCTTTCAAGGTCGTAAAACGGCTTGTCTTGTCCAGGCGGTTGGCCGGAATAAGGAAACGGCGAATTGTCAAAGGCGACGAGCTCGGTCTTTGCCGACTTGGTCGGTGCCGCACGCGCCGGGATCACCACGGGTGGGCTCGCAAGAATGGCGAGCATGAGCATCCCTGCCCCAATGACGCGCTCGCACACGGCGGGGCCCACGTCAGCCTGCGGCGCTGGAAGGCGGCGATGCCAGCGGCAGCAACACCGCGAAGAAACCCACAGTTGCCAGCAGATAAGCACAGCCGCTTGCCATCAGCACGGCTCCCAACCCAAACGACGTGGCGATCACTGGTACTAGCGCCGCACCCACCACGGAGAAACACCCGTTGATGCCCCACGCCCACAGGAACATATGGTCCTTGCCGAGCCGCGCCAACAACGTCATCGCGATCGGCATGGGGAAACCCATCAGGAATGCCGGCGGGAAGATGAGCACGAACGAGAAGAGCAACCTCAGCGCATAGGGGAAGGTGCCAATCCAGTCGAGCACGCTGTCGAGCGCCAGTCCGTAACCGATCAAAAGGGCGCCGATGGCTAAAAAAATGCGCGGCATCATAGTGCGTGCGCGCGCAAAGTAGCGCTCGGAAACGAGACTGCCTGCCCCGGAGCACACCAGCATGCCAGTGATGAGCACAGAAGCCGAAACCGTCGCATTACTCAGCGCCTCAATGAATTTCGAGATCAGCCCCACCTCGACCATGATGTAGCCCGCGCCGAGGCAGGCGAAATAGATGATGGTGCGGAACTTGCCGGGATTGCGGCTGAAAATCGTGCGCCAACCGAAGGCGAGTGGCAACAGCACCAGCGACAGCGCAGCAACACAGGCAATCGCCAGCGTCGCCCACACCAGGAGAAAGCCCCACTCGTCCTGCAATAGCTCCAACCGGTCGCTGACACGCACCAGATCGGCGGGCTTAACATACGCGGCGAAATAGGGCCGATCGTTGGTGAGGAGGCGCGTGTCGAACACGTAGCCGCGCGCCAGCTCGTCCCAGCCGCCATGCACCAGATGGTGCCACGCCATCTGCCCCATGGTGGTGGCAGGCAGTGTCCCGTTCTCGGGCGGCGGACCCTCGCCACCTCTGTGTCCATCGCTCGCAGCGTCCGGATCCTGCGTTGGCCCATCGGGGAAGATCGAGTTCTTGTAATCCTGAAGGACCGTTGCGGCGTCCTTGGGGTCGAAGGCAAGGCCGGGATAGTAGATCTCATCAAATGACATCGCCCGCGTGTGCGCGCGCAGCTTGGCGGTCTCCTCGGGCGTGAAGCCACCGCGCTTATAGAGCACGCTAGCGGTGGAAAGATAGCTCGCCACCACAAAGAAGCGGTCGGCAAAATTATCGCCGTCCACCTCGCGCGCCGCCGCGGCCATCGTGGCGTAAAGCTTGAGCACCGACTTGGGCGGCTCTTCCTTGTTCCATAGCGTCACCGAGAGCACGCCGCCATCCTTGAGCGCGCGCATGTAGCTTGTCATGGCCTCGCGGGAATAGGCGAACTTCTCGACGATGGCAAAGCCGCCGGGGCTGGACAGGCCCGCCGAGTCGGCAAGACTGAGATCGATGATGTCAAACCGCTGCTTGGCATGCGCTAGATAGAGGCGCCCTTCGTAGTCGATCACCTTCACGTTCGGGTTGTTGAGCACGTCGCCCGTGAATTCGCGCAGCCCCTTGTCGTTGCGGAACGCGGCGAGCACCGCCGGATTGCCCTCGGCCACGGTCACACTCTTGGAACCGCTCTTGAGGGCGACCGCCGTCGAGATGCCGCCGCCGAACTGAACAACGAATGTGTCCGGTGCCGGCTTGATCAGGTAGGGGTAGATCATCGGCAGGTAACGAAAATAGCCGGTCTCGGCCGCTGGCAAATCGCGGATGATCCCGCTCGGACCCTCGCCGTCGATGTAGAGGCCCAGATAGGCGTTGTCGGGCATGGCCGGCAGATTGAACGCCGCGTTGTCGGAGAGTCCGGGCGCAAAGTGCAGATAGGAGCTGGCGTAGACCTCCAAGTACCCGAACGGCGAGGCCCGCTCATAGACGCGCTCGCTGTCGGGGAACTTGCGGGCATAGGAAACGCCCTTGTAGTCGGATACAGCCAGGGTAGCGAGGCCCAGGGACGGCGCGGCCAGATGAACGACCCCGCAGCCGATCGCCGCTGCGCTCACCCAGGCGATGGCGCCGAGGCGACCGATGGCCACGAACCACAACACGCTGCCGGCGCACCACAGCGCGAGCGGGACCACGAGCAGGTTCTCCGGTGCAAGCAGATACATCGCCCCCAAGAACACGAGCCCACACAGCCCGGACCCCGTCAGGTCGGCGAAATACACCCGACCAAACAGGCGTTGGGCCTTGAGGAATACCGTTCCCAGATAGAATGCGCCGGCTAAGAACGGCAGCATGTAGACCAGAAAGTTGCCGAAAAGCCGCCATTTCTGTGCTGGATCGGAGACCAGGAAGATCGCATTGAAGGGGATCTGCTGCGCCGTCAGATTGGCCGCCACCGTCAGGGGCCCAAACAGCATGAGCGCGGCCATTGCCACTCGCTGCCAGTGGCGCTCGAACCAATCCTTGCGCACGCACATGATGGCGCTGGTCAGGCCGAAACCCAGCATGGCGAGGCTCACCACCAGGGAACCGAAGTGCGACCAGCTGCCGACCGAGAAGATCCGCATGATCGCGATCTGCAGCGCGATGACCGCCCCAGCGATGAGACCCACCGACAGATAAAGTTGTGGCGTCGCCTCCAGCTCGCTGTCGGACTGGCCGCGGGCAGGGGTGGGCAATGACATGGTGCTGAGTATGCGCCTGGAGAGCGGCCTAGACAGCGGCCTCAAATTGAAGGTCCCGACGCGCCGCGCCGTTCGATCGTAGCCGGCGCGGGCGACGAGCCCGGCGAGCGCCAGCCATGCCGCTGCACCCGTGCGCAAGCCTATCGGCGACCCTTTGTCGTGACGCTGCCTCACCGCTGGTTGTGCGTCCCCCTGATGGTGTCGCCGTCGAGTTTGGTGAACGGCACGAAGGGAACGATCCTACCGCCGTAAATATCCATGCGTGCGACCTTTATTGTCCCGTCGGCTTCCTGCTCCTTGACGATCTTCAGCAAACGCTGGGCTCCCGGGGGTCCTACGGGGATCACCATGATGCCCCCCAAACTCAGTTGTTGCAGCAGCGGCGGCGGAACGTGGTCTATGCCGCAGGTGACGATGATTTTGTCAAACGGGGCCGCCTGCGGCCAGCCGGAGTAGCCGTCGGCATGGTCCGTGGTAATCGCCTTATATTCGCTGTAACCGCGCTCGATCAGCGCATCCAACACACCGCGCGTGCGCTCGGCGAGCGGCTTGATGATCTCGATGCTCCACACCTTGTCGGTGAGATTGGCAAGGTACGCGGACTGGTAGCCCGAACCAGTACCGATCTCGAGTACCTTCTCGCCAAGTTTGACGTTGAGCGAGGACGTCATGCGGCTGACAACGTGCGGGCCGGAGATCGTTACGCCAAAGCCGATGTCGAGGAAGGCGTGGTCGTAGGCGCGTTTTTGGTTGCGTTTGAGGGTGAACTCCTCACGCGGTGTCATGAGAAAGGCGCGCTTGTTGCGCTCATCGAGCACATCGCGGTTGATGACCAGCATCTCATAGCGCTCGAATCGCTGCGCCAAGAAAGGTGCCTCCTCGCCTCGGTTTGTCACCATCCACTTCACAAAGGCCTCGCCCGTGGCGGTGGGCGGGGCCACCTCCCAGCTGTAGGGCTTGGGAACAGCCCAGGCGAGCGGCGCGCGTGCAGCAGCCGCGCCGACGACTGCGGCCGCGCAGGTCAAGAATGTCCGACGTTGCAAGCGCTCTTACCTCTTTGGCTGCCTTTGCTCGCTCGTGTGCCGACCCTTGCTGTCCCGGGCTGGCCGCGTCCACCGCCAGGACGTCTCGGCACTTGCAGCCCCGAATCTTCCGGCAAATCTAGTGGATTGGCGCTGGTAGCACTGTGGCTCCGAGATCACGCACACAACAAAGGCTTGCGCCCGGCAACGGAGCATGCCTCAACCGAGGCCGGCCTATAGTCCTGGGACGCCAGAGGGCATGCGATGGGCCGCGAAAGCCGGCGGCAGCATGGGATCCGCGCACCATGAACCCAACAACCCCCATCACTTACCGTGTCGAGGCCTACAACGTTTCGCACGCGTCGGAGAACAAGATCCACGACGACGCGGTGGCCCGCCAGCTGGGCTTTGCCGGCGGCCTGGTGCCGGGCGTTGAGGTCTACGCCTACGCCTGCCATCCCGTCGCCGAGCGCTGGGGCCGCGCGTGGCTGGAGCGCGGCGGCATCGAACTGCGCTTGCTCAAGCCCGTCTACGACGGACGCATCGCCGCAGTCCATGCGCGCGAGGCCGGCGCCGGCCTGGAGCTTGAGGTGCATAGCGAAGGCCGACTGTGCGCTGCGGGCCACGCCTGGCTCGCCGACGGTGCACCCCCCGGCCCACCCGCACCGGAAGCCTTCCCATTCCGTGCCCCGCCCCAGACGAGGCCTCCGGCCACGCCTTCCACGCTCTGCCCTGGCACGGTGCTGTGTCTTCTCCCCCAGCGCCTGACGCCGGCAATGGCCGCGAACTATCTGCGCGACGTGCGCGAGACCGATCCGCTCTATGCCCGCGAGGGGTTGGTCCATCCCGGCGCGGTCCTGAGGCTGTGCAATCTCGCGCTCAAAGAGAACGTTGCGCTGCCGCCCTGGATCCACGTCGGCAGCCGGGTCGCCAACTTTGCCGTGGCCCGCGTCGGTGACGAATTGTCGGTACGCGCCCGCGTAGAGGCCAACTACGAGAAGAAGGGCCACCGCCTCGTCGATCTGGATGCTCTTGTCATCGCCAATGGGGGCACGGTAGTCGCCCGGGTCGCGCACACGGCCGTCTATCAATTGCGCCAGCTGGCGGCGCGCGCGTGAGGCGTCACGCCGGCATGGCCGACTCTACGAGGCGCGCCCAATAGGAGATGCCGGCCGGGATCGCGGCATCGTTAAAATCGTACTTTGGGTGATGCACGCCGGCCGTGTCGCCGTTGCCGAGCAGGATGAATGCACCCGGCCGCGCCTCAAGCATGAAGGAGAAGTCCTCGCCACCCATCAGTGGCGCAATGTCGGTGTCGACCTTGTCACGGCCGGCAACCTCCCCGGCGACAACAGCCGCGAACTCGGTCTGCTGGGGGTGATTGACGGTCACGGGATACTTGCGCTCATACCTGACGCGCGCCGTGGCGCCATGCAGGCGCGCCGTTCCCTCTGCCACTTCGATGATCCGCCGTTCGATGAGGTCGCGCACCTCATCCGTCAGCGAGCGCGCCGTGCCCTTGAGCTCCGCTGTCTGTGGGATGACGTTCAGCGCCTCGCCGGAATGGAACATGCAAATCGAGATGACCCCCGATTGCAGCGGGTCGAGATTGCGTGAAACGATCGAGTGGAGTTGGGTGACAACGTGCGAACCGACGAGAACCGGGTCAATGCACTGGTGCGGCCTCGACGCGTGTCCACCCTTGCCCGTGATCTCGATGTGGATGCCGTCGCTCGCAGCCAACAGCGGGCCCGGCCGGATCGCGAACGTCCCGGTCGGAATCCCTGGCATGTTGTGCATCCCATAGACTTCCTGAATGCCCCAGCGCTCCATCAGGCCGTCATCGACCATCGCCTTGCCGCCGGCGCCCCCCTCCTCGGCGGGTTGGAAGATCACCACCGCAGTACCGTCAAAGTTGCGCGTCTGACAGAGGTACTTGGCGGCGCCCAGCAGCATGGCCGTGTGCCCATCGTGCCCGCAGGCGTGCATCTTGCCCGGTGACTTGGAGGCGTAGGGCAGATCTGTGTTCTCGGTCATGGGCAGCGCGTCCATGTCGGCGCGCATGCCGATCACCTTGCCTGAAGCGCCCTTGCGCCCGCGGATCACGCCCACCACACCAGTCCTGCCAATGCCGTCCACCACCTCGTCGCAGCCGAACGCCTTGAGTTTCTCGGCGACGATGCCGGCCGTGCGATGTACCTCATAGAGAATCTCGGGGTGCTCGTGGATATCGCGGCGCCATCGGGCGACCTCGTCCTGCATCGCAGCGACGCTGTTGATGATTGGCATGGAAATCCCCGGAGTGGAACGCGTGCACAGGCTGGCGGCACAAGCCGTAGCTCGCAAGGAAGCAAATCGCGTCTTGAGGGTCAAGGCGACCGCATCGGAAGGCGCTATGGGCCATCCTTCTTCGCTGCGGCGCGAAGCGCCGCAGGATCGGCGAGACCATAGTCCTCGCGTGCCGCGCGCTCGCTGACATAGCCGTCGATGAGGTCGCAAGCGATGGCGGCAAGATCGCGCCGGCTCGGTGCGCCAAAGCCGCCGGAACCTGGCGTGACCATGTCGATTACCGAGCCCGCCGGAACCATGAAGGCACCCTTACTCGGCAGGCGGCGACTGGTTCCATCCGGCGTCGTCAAGGTGACGACGGCGACGGCTCCCGCCTTGCCGCCCAAAAGTCCAAACGGAGCCGAGGTCATGCGCTCCATGCACAGCGAACCGACTGCATCGGCCCCGTCGAGCAGCCGCCACACGCGGTGTGCGCCGCAACCGCCGCGATATTGCCCTGGGCCACCGGAATCGGGATTGATGGCGTAGCGCTCCACGCGCACGGGAAACGCCGACTCCAGCACCTCCACCGGCGTGTTCATGGTGTTCGATATACCGGAGGCGACAACGTTGATGCCGTCCTTATTGGGCCGAGCGCCAAACCCGCCCTTGATCGTCTCGTAGGATACGTAGCGCCGCCCCGACCGCGGATCGATGCCACCCAAGGTGAAGACGGCGGAGGTTCCTTGGCTGCAGGCCATCACCTGCCGCGGCCAGATGCTGGCCAACGCTCCCATCGCCATGTCGGCCACGCGGTGGGAGATCTCGTGGTTGGCATAGACCACAGGCGAGGGAAACTCTGCGTTCACCACCGAGCCCTTCTCCGCCGTCACCTCGATAGGTCGCCAGCAGCCTGAGTTGGGCGGGATCAGACTGTTGGGATCGACAGCGGTCTTGAGTGCACAGAAGACGCCCGAGGCGGTCACCGACAACGGCGCGTTGATCGGCCCCTTCACCGCTCGATCACTGCCTGCGAAATCGACGCGCACTCGGTCGCCGGTCTTCGTCACGCGCATGCGTATCCAGAACTGCGCGTCGCGACCGTGCGCATCGTCGGGGATGCCATCGCCATCGCAGAAATCCTCGAAGGTGCCCTCGCCGTCGGGTAACCCGGCCAGGCTCGCACGCATGAGCCGCTCGGAATAGTCCAGCACCTCGGCCATGGCACCGACGATGGTATCGGTGCCGTAACGTCGGGCGAGCTCGGCCAGCCGCTCGGTGGCGCGCAGGGTGGCCGCCAGCTGGGCCCCAAGGTCGCCCTTGCGCTCGTCGGGCGTGCGTACGTTGGCCAGGATCACCTTCTCAAGTTCGACGTTGAGCGTGCCGCGGCTCACAAGCCGCAGCGGCGGCAAGCGCAAACCCTCGCCATAGATCTCCGTCACCGCGCCGTAGCTGCCGGGCGTCGCCGAGCCGACGTCAGGCCAGTGCGCCCGCAAACACGCATAGCCGAGCAACCGCCCCGCGTAGAAGGCGGGGCGCACCACGTTGACGTCGGGCAGATGACTGCCGCCGAAGTAGGGATCATTGTGGATGAACACATCGTTGTCGTGCACGTCGGACCCAAAGGCGGCGACCACGGCCGCGACGGCGTCGGGCATCGACCCCAGATGGATCGGCAGGTCCGGCCCCTGCGCCACCATGCAGCCTTGGCCATCAAAGACGCCGCAGGAGTAGTCGCCAGCAGATTTGAGGATCGGCGAATAGGCGGTCTTGGCGAGGACGACGCGCATCTCCTCGGTAATTTTGTAGAAACTGTTCTTGAGGATCTCAAAGAGCGCGGGATCGGCCTTGAGCAGCCCGTCTTGCATCGGTTTCCTCCTCCTAGCCGCGCGTCAGCAGCACAAAGCCATCATCGTCCATCGCCGCCTGCCAGGCCGAGGGAACGAGGATGGTCGATTCTGCGGATTCGATCACGGCCGGCCCCGCACACACAAAACCTGCCGGCATGCGTGCGCGCTGGTAAACCCTGGCGCTCGCCTCGCCGGTGTCACGCAACCACACGCGGCGTTGGCCCTTGAGCGCATTGCTGCCGGCCGGCGCCGGCTTGCGCCGGATCGCCAGCGGCGGCATGGCGCCGATGGCGGTGACACGCGCGCTCACAAGCTGCACGGGCTCGGCGCGATTGTCGTGCCCGTAAGTGACGCGGTGGCGGACGTGGAATGCCTCGGCAATTTCGCCGAGTGCCGCTCGATCGAGCACACGCGGCGGGACGGGGACGGGGAGCTCGTAGGACTGTCGCTCATAGCGCCCATCGAAGGAGCGCTCGAAACGCCGCTGCTCAGGGGCGATGCGCGCGCGATCCAGCATCGCATCGCCTTGTTGCTCGAGTGCGGCGAACACCGCTTCGAGCACCGCGGGATCGGCGCACGCCGTGGTGGTGTGAACCGTGCGAACGTAATCGCGCTTGAGGTCGCTGCCGACGAGCCCAAGGGCAGAGAACGCACCCGGGATAGGCGGACAGAGCACTTCGGCAATGCCGAGCTCGCGCGCCAGCGCCGCAGCATGCAGCGGTCCCGCTCCGCCGAACGCAGCGAGCCCGAACTGGCGCGCATCGTAACCGCGCCGCACCGACACGATCTTCAAGGCCTCAGCCATCGCGTGGTTGACGACGTCGATCACCGCAGCCGCCGCCGTGCGCACATCCACACCCATCGGCTCGGCCAGGCGCTTGGCCACCGCGGCTTCGGCCGCTGCATGATCGATCGGCAGATCGCCGGCCAAGAGCGAGCCCTTGTCGAGATAGCCAAGCACGAGATTGCAATCGGTCACGGTAGGCTCGCTGCCGCCGCGCGCGTAGCAAGCGGGACCGGGATCAGCGCCGGCACTGTGCGGGCCCACGCGCAGAGCGCCGGCAGGATCCACCCAAGCGATCGAACCGCCGCCGGCCGACACTTCGGCAAGATCAATGACGGGCACGCGGATCGGATGGCCTGTGCCATGCATCCAGCGGTTGCCACTGGCGCCACCGCCCACCTCGTACTCCGGTGTCGTCTCGTACTGACCGTTGCGGATGAGGCTCGCCTTGGCCGTGGTGCCGCCCATGTCGAACGAGATGAGGTCCAGCCGGCCGGACTGCTGAGCCACAATCGCTGCCGCCACCACTCCCGCCGCTGGGCCCGACTCCACCGCCATGGCCGGCATGGCCATGGTTTCGGCTGCCTCGAGCACGCCGCCCCCCGATCCCATCACATAGAGCCGCGGCAGATCCTTCCCCCGCGTGGCGCCTTCCAACGCCTCGAGGTAGGAGGCCAGAATCGGCCCCACGTAGGCGCAAACGGCGGTCGTGCTGGTGCGCTCGAACTCCCTGATCTCGGGCAGCACCTCCGAGGACACATACACTGGCACACCCGGTAGCGCCGTGCGCAGCCTGGCGCCCAGTCGCTGCTCGTGCTCGGGGTTGAGAAAGCTAAACAGCAGCGAGACCGCCACAGCCTCCACGCGCTCCGCCTTGAAGGCCGCAATCAACTCATCGATTTCCTGATCCACCAGCGGTGTGACGACCTGGCCATCGGCCCCGATGCGCTCGGTGATCTCGTAGCGCCGCCGGCGCGGGATCAGCGTAGCTGGCGCATCCTGAAACAAGTCGTAGAGATCCGCGCGCGCCGAGCGACGCAGCTCGAGCACATCACGGAAGCCCCGCGTGGCCACGAGCGCCGCACGGGCACCCTTCTCCTGCAGAATAGCGTTGGTGACCACAGTGGTCGCATGCGACAGCAGACCGACGTCGCCTGCGGCGAGATCGTAGCGCCGCATCGCCATGTCGATGGCCGTCAAGACCCCGTCGGCGAAGTTGCCCGGCGTCGTAGGCACCTTGACGACGCCGATCTCGCCCGTGACGTCGTTGATCAACGCCACGTCGGTGAATGTACCCCCGATGTCGACCCCCACGCGCCATGCCATCTGGTACGCTCTCCTCGCCTGGCCGCGCCATCATAGTCGGGATCAAGGTCATTGGAACGCGGGGCTCGCGACGAAGCCAGGGGAAGCTGGCATTGTCAATCTAGCCTACCTTCAATGTCAGTTTCGCCATCTGGCCCCTTGGCCGCCGCTCCCCAAATGCGCAAATATTCAACCTAGCGAGGAGCAATGGCCATGAAACGGTATATCATCGAGCGCGACATCCCGGGTGTTGGCGGCATGACGAGCCAGCAGCTCGAGCAGGCCGCGACAAAGTCCAACGCGGCGCTCGCCAAACTGGGCGGACGGGCGCAATGGGTCCATTCCTACGTGACCGGCAACAAGACGTTCTGCATCTATTTGGCCGACGATGAAGCCGCCGTGTGCGAGCATGCCCAAGTGAGCGGCTTTCCCGCCAACAAGATCACTGAGATCCATACCATCATCGATCCGGTGACCGCGGGCTGATCTCGCGCCCGCCGGCGCAACCGCGCCGGTGGGAGGGCAGCAGGAGAAAGCGGATGGGCATGCTCGATGTGACGGTCGTTCTTCTCAACGACAACTATGCGTCGACAGCCATCGGACCCATCGAGGTCTTCCACAGCGCGGGATCGCTATGGCAGGCACTGCACGGCGATGCGCAAAACCCGCGCTTTTGCGTCACCATTGCCTCGCTCGATGGCCGGTCCGTGACAAGCCCTTACGGTGTGCGGCTGGTGCCGCGCGTGGCCATTGCCGCCGTCAAGAAAACCGACCTCGTCGTCGTCCCGTCCTCGGGCTTGGATCTCGACGATCAATTCCAACGCCACGCCGCGTTGCTGCCCTGGTTGCGCAAGAAGGCCGCGCAGGGTGCCTACATTGCCGGAACCTGCACCGGCGCGGCTTATCTGGCCGAAGCGGGCCTCCTCGATGGACGCGAGGCGACCACCCATTGGGCGACCGCGGACGCGTTCCGCCGGCGCTATCCGAAAGTCAACTGGCAGCCAGAAAAGCTCATCACCGAGGACCGGCGGGTGCTATGCAGCGGCGGCGTCTATTCATCAATGGACCTCAGCCTCTATCTGGTGGAGAAGTTCTGCGGGCACGACGTGGCGCTGCAATGCGCCAAGTCGCTGCTCATCAACATGCCGCGCGCCAAACAATCGGGCTATGCCGTGCTGCCCCTGTCGCGGCCGCATGAGGACAATAAGGTTCGCACCGCCGAGGCTTACATCGAACAGAACTACGCGCGCACCATTTCCATCGAACGCCTTGCGTGCGAACTCAGCATGAGCCCGCGCAACTTCATCCGCCGCTTCAAAAGCGCGACGGGACGGCTGCCGGGAAATTACCTGCAGGCCATGCGTGTCGCTGTGGCCAAGGAGATGCTGGAGGACGGCGCCAGATCGCTGCGGGCCGTGAGCGCGGCGGTCGGCTACCGCGATGCGGCCTTCTTTCGTGCCGTGTTCAAGCGCTCAACTGGTATGACGCCCGGTGAATACCGCGAGAACTTCCGGGGCGTGAGCTGCGTAAATCCACACGCCCCGCCCAAGCGGGCCAGGATCGCGCGCAACGGGGAGGAAACCAGCTCTCGATCGGCGCGCAGAAGCCCACGGGCGATCATTGTCCCGGAGCGCGCTCGCAGCCGCACTTAGCGCAAAGGCATCCCCCAATTCGCTGCTCGGGGTCGAGCGCTTCTCCGTTGCCCAGGCGTGCAAATTGCGCACGCAGCACAGGATCCTCCCCTGCTCAATTTGACCAAAGAGTTGCATCTCCCCCGCTCGCGCCAATCCAACAATCCATCACCACCTCACTTTCGCTGCGTAATGATCTTATCCGCCGCCAGGCCATCGATTTCACGCCGGCCAAGGCCCAACAAGCTCTCCAGTAGCTCGGTTGAATGCTGCCCCAGCATGGGCGCGGCCCGCACGGCCACGGGCGTGCCGTCGTGCCGGACCGGCCAAGTCGGCATGACATAACCCTTGACCCGCGGCTGGTCCATCGTTTGCAGGATGCCCCGGTCATGGAACGTGCGATCCTCGGCCAGCTCCTTGGTATCAAGCACGGCGCCCGCGGGGATACCGGCGGCACCGATGATTTGCATCGCCTCGTGCTTGTCGTGCTCGCTCGTCCACGCCGACACGATGGCGTTGACCTCCTCTTCGCGCGCGGCGCGGTTGGCCGAGCACGGTACGGCCGAGGTCGCCAGACTTTGGATTCTCGATCTTCACCACTTCGGCGCCAACCCACGCAAGCGCCTCGGGGCACGACGGACCCGCCTCGAATTGCGAAAGGTCCAGCACCCTCACCCCGTCGAGACAGCTCAAGGACTTCTGCGTTTGGGCCATGGCGCTTTTCGCTCCCCGTCGATCCTGCGTGTGGTCGAATTTAACCGCCTTGGCAGTGACCAAGACGTATGCCGCCTGCGCAGATCTGCCGTCACACCGTCGCAACCGGGGTTGCCGGCGAGCCGACGGCACCTGGCAACCTGAGCGGTGGGGCGGTAAGCAGGAAACGGCTGCGATTGTTGCTCCTCAGCCAATCGGCAAGCTCTGACAGCCGCCAGATCTCGCCAAGGTTGACGCCGGTCTTGAAGAGGCAATGATGGTGCAGCGGCAACATCACGCAATCGCCCGGCGCCAATGCGGTCGGCATCAGCTCAACGGCATAATTGTCCGAGATCAGCGCAACGAGCTTGGTCTCGGTAATCCACTGCTGCAGCCGCGCATCGCTACCGTCGAGACCCGTGCAGCTCGTCTCCAGCGTGCGTTGATCGGGCTTCCTGTTACCCTCAAGAATGATCTCGTCGAAACCCGTCCGTAGCAGGACAAAATCGCCGACCTCGACCTTGACGCCGTCGGCGGCCAGGATGCGCATGAGGTCGTCGTAGCCCACCGCGTGGCGCCTGCGACCGTAGTGTGCGAACAGGTCGATCATGACCCCGCGCCCCTGCAGGCACTTGACCGCCATGTTCTCTGCGCCCAGTGCATTGGCCGACGAGGTGCCCTTAGCCTCCACGAAGGTACCTGGCAGCGCGCCGGCTTCCTTCGTATCGCTGGGACCGACGAGGTCCACGCCTCCGCGGTAGCCATTGTAGAAGGTGGGCTCGGGCTTGCCCGTGCCGTTTGCATCAAACAGGGCGCCGACGTGGGCCAGCGTGTCCCACTGTGTGGAGTACTGCAGGTGCATGATGACGAGGTCATCGTTGACGACGTCGATAAGGCCTGGCTGTTGCCATTCCGTGCGGTAGAGCCAATTGGGCTTGTCCGTTCGCACCGAAGGTCGCAGCTGCGGGGGATGTCGGCGCGGGTTCAAAACGTTGCCGCCCGGATAATCGAGCGGCATGGATAGGCAAAACGTCTTGCCTTCTTTGACCTCGGCGATGCCCTGCTTGATCTTGGCGGCAGTAAGCTCATTCATGCGGCCGAGCTGGTCGTCGGGTCCGTAGTCGCCCCACGTTGAGTTGTCGGGCCGGCGCTGCCATCGCCTCTGCTCTGCCATTGCTTGTTTCCTCCAGACTGTGCGCTGCAAACGGCCCACTCCCGTGCTAGCCGATGCTAACATCGCGCGCCCGCCCTGCCACCCAGGTCTGTCGCATGTGGGCGCAATGGACGAGGCGCGATGCGGGCGAGAGGTCCAGCGGGGATCGAACCACGAATTCGCCCTGCAAGAGAGGGCGGGGTTGAACTTGCCCCCCGCGTCACCCCCAGGGCACCGCGACGTGGTCCTGGGATTGGGGTCACGCGATTGGGTCCAGGGATTGGGGGCCCGCGGTTTGGGCCCAGGCAACGAACATAGGCAATGGACCCGGGGATTTAGGTCCGAACGGGCATAGCGATGGTGAGCCTGGTCTGCCTGCCCTCAGCCGACGCCCAGCTTGCGCTGCAGAGACGACGACGAGGTGGTGTACTGGAACAGAAGTTTTTTGCCGGGATAGACGATATGGTAGGCGGCTTGCGCCATCAGCGCCGCCTCGTGGAAACCCGATAGAATGAGCTTGAGCTTGCCCGGATAGGTATTGATGTCGCCAACGGCGAAGATGCCAGCCTCGCTCGTCTCAAATTTCGCTGTGTCGACGGGAATAAGGTTCTCATGGAGATTGAGCCCCCAGTTGGCCACGGGGCCGAGTTTCATGGTGAGCCCGAAGAAAGGCAGAAGGCGGCTGCAATCGACGCGCACGTCACCCTCCTTGGCGCGAACGGTGGCGCCCATCAGATTGCCGTTCTCGCCATGCAGCGCGCTCACCTGCCCAATGCGCAGATCCATCTTCTCTTCGGCCACCAGCACGCGCATCTTCTCCACCGAATGCGGCGCACCGCGGAAGTCGTCGCGCCGGTGAACCAACGTCAGCCGCTTCGCGACGGGCTGCAGGTTGAGGACCCAGTCAAGCGCCGAGTCTCCCCCGCCAACGATCAGCACATCCTTGCCGCGGAAATCCTCGATGCGACGCACTGCGTAAAATACGGACTTGCCCTCATAAGCCTCGATGCCTGCGAGCGGAGGGCGCTTGGGTGTGAAGGAGCCACCGCCCGCCGCGACCACCACCACCTTGGTGGCGAACGCGGTGCCCGTATCGGTCAGGAGCCGGAACCGGCCACCGCCCAGGCGCTCCAGCGCGTCAACGCGCTGCCCCAGATGGAACGTGGGCGCGAAAGGCTTGATCTGCTGCATCAAACGGTCGGTCAGCTCTTGACCGGTCACGACCGGCAAACCCGGGATGTCGTAAATCGGCTTCTCGGGATAGAGCTCGGCGCACTGTCCACCGGGCTTGTCGAGGATGTCGATCACATGCGCCTTGATGTCCAGAAGGCCCAGCTCGAACACCGCGAATAGGCCCACCGGTCCCGCGCCGATGATGACGGCATCCGCCTCGATCGGCGCTCCCGTGGACCCATTCATGGGCAGGCCGCCCATCGCACCTTCAGCTGACATCGCAGACTTGCCTTCTTTGCGGGTCGACGGGGGTAGCCCCTGGTACGCCTACTGCCTCTTGTCGGTTGCTGCCGAGATATAGTGCTGGACCGAGCAATCCTTATACCCAGCGCCGGCAAACATCTCCCGCACATTCTGCGCCGCCTCGCGGCCGTTGGCCGCAGCCGCTGCGGCACAGTCACGGCGCGGCTGTGTGCAGCAGACAACGGCAAATACCTCGTTGAGGTCGCGCGTGGACGCGGGTCCGTTGGCACACGTCTTTGACACTGTTCCTGCAAGCCTATACGGCGCGCTGCCGCGCCTCCTCCTCGCTGGCTCCCCACGCCACAGGCGAGGAACCCTCGCCATTGGGATCAAGCGCCGCCCACCCTCGCTGCTGGGCCGCAACCGAGTGGGAGATCCCCAGCACGATGAGTGCCGCCCAGAGAGATCTCGACGCCTTGCCCAACAGCCCCATCCTCGCTCGCCAACGGGTGCGGAGGCCAACTGGCGCTTGGCATGGGCGTATCCCCGGAAGGAAGGTCCAGGCGACGCGCCAAAGATCACTCCTGATCGAAAAGACGGTTTGCACGAGCTACCCACGGCCCAGGCGCTCGCTAGAACTGCTTCTCCGGCACGCGCAGAACAAGGCCGTCAAGTGCATCGGTCACTTTGATCTGGCAGCTCAAGCGGCTCGTGGGGCGCACGTCGAAGGCGAAATCCAGCATGTCCTCCTCCATCTCAGAGGGACCACCAGTCCTGCCGAACCACGCTTCATCCACAAAAACGTGACAGGTGGCACACGCGCACGCCCCGCCGCACTCCGCCTCGATGCCCTCCACCATGTTCTTCTTGGCCTCCTCCATGACCGTCATGCCGATTTGGGCATCAACCACCTGCTCGGTGCCGTCCGGTTGGATGAACGTGATTTTGGCCATGACGGCAGACTTTCTAGGGGATCGGACCCCGCGGCATGGGTCGGGCTGGGGCCGGATTGGGGCTCGGCTGGACCTCATTCGCGCGCCAAGAGCTAATCGCGGCGCGAGCCGGACGCGGAGTGTTAGCGGGCTGCCGAGGCAAATTCAAGCCTTGGGGCCCGGACTGGCTCAGCGGCCTGGCTCAGGGGCCTGGCCCAACGGACTGGCTCAACGGACTGGCTCAACGGACTGACTCAACGGACTGGCTCAACGGACTGGCTCAGCTGCCGGGCTTAGCTGCTGGCAAGCCTGCGGCCGATGAACCGGCAGGCTTCCTCGGCGGCTCTGGCAACGCCCACAACCGCCTTCTCGCGCTCCGCTTCCGGGGCCGCAAGTTCGCCGTCCACCTCAACCCTTTCGGCGAACTGCGCACAACCGGCGAGTCGCCAGGCGCCGATGGCGCTGGCGGAGCCCTTGATGCTGTGGGCGGCTTCTCTCCAGGCTTTGCGCACCCGCGCCTTGCTCAGCGCCTCCAGATGGAGCGGCATTTGCGCGGCGAAGAGCTGCAGCACCTCGCGCTCCAGCGCGATGTTGCCGAGCGTGAAGCGCGCTAGGTACGCCAGATCGACAGGAGCGCCCGTCCCACGCTCTTCAGACTGGCCCAAACCGCGGGCGAGGCAATCACCTGCCAGTTTTCCGGTCAAGGGCGTACTCCTCATTTCGGCGAAGGCGATTCGTTCAGGCTCCGCGCGCCAGGCCGCTAGAGGGCACATGCCCCCGGCATGGGAATCCTCCTTTCCAGTGAATAACCTTCTGTTAATCCGGCCCCCAATCACGCCCAATGGTAAATCCTCCGCCTTCACTGGCCGGTGCGCCGGCCGGCAAATCTTGGTTTCGCCCCATTGCCTGCTTAGCTAGGGCTGTGGCGAAGGCGCACGGGGGATGCTATGCGCGCCAATCACTTACGGTTCGGCTGATCACCAGCTTTCAGCGCGGCCTGCCTGTGCCGCAGCCGGAAAATGCGTTATGTGTCGGGGCTAAGGGGTTCGGCGCTCGTGGGCGCCGAAATGGAACGGGGGAATGGCTCACGACGGCAAGACGCAGCGCGAGGCCAGCGAGCGCCCGCCGAACGGCGCGCGCGAGCGCACCGAGCCTGCAATCGCAATGCCCTCGCTCGGGGTCCCGCCGCCGAGCGCAGCGGGACCGCCGCCCTTTCCCTTGGCGGCACTTGGCTCCCTGAAGCCGGGCGGCCGTGACCACGCTACCTCGGGCAACGCCGGGTCCGGCCCAGATCCGACGCCCCGACGTCCCGCCAAGCGCCGCCCGGCCGGTCCTGCGCGCGCGAAAATCGCGGCCAACGATGACGCACCGTCGATCGGCGGCTTGATCTTCTCGCTGCAGCAAAAGCCTTCCAACCGACCCTTCCAAGTCGCCGCCGGAGCCTCGGCCGGATGGCTTGCGGTCGGCGCCGTTCTGGCCTGGGCGATGCTGGCCTCAGGTGGACCCGGCTTCTCCGGCCCAATGTTGGTGGGCGCCCTGGCCACCGTGCTCTTGCCGATCGCTCTCTTCTGGTTCCTGGCGATGCTGGTGTGGCGCGCCCAAGAGCTGAAATTGATGTCCTCGGCCATGACCGAAGTGGCCGTGCGACTTGCCGAACCGGATCGCTCCGCCGAGCAGTCGGCGGCTTCGCTAGGCCAGGCCGTACGCCGCCAGGTATCGTTCATGAACGAGGCGATCTCGCGCGCACTCGGCCGGGCGGGCGAACTTGAGGCGCTAGTCCACAACGAAGTCGCCGCGCTGGAGAAGTCCTACAGCGAAAACGAGCACAAGATCAAAGGATTGATCCAGGAGCTGGTCGGCGAGCGGCACGCGCTCGTGAGCACTACCGACAAGGTTTCGGAAACCCTTAAATCGATGGGCAGCGAGGTACCCTCGCTGATCGAGAAGCTCTCCCAGCAACAGATCAAACTCGCCAAGATCATCGAAGGCGCCGGCCAGAACCTGATCGCCCTTGAGAACAAGCTTGCAAGCGCCAGCGGAAATCTGGAGAGCACCCTCGCCAATCGCACCCAGCAGCTGCAGGCCGTACTCGACGACTATACGGTGGCACTGGATGCAACGCTCGCCAACCGTGCCGAAGCGCTCGACATGCAGCTGGTGGAGCGCACGCGGGCGCTCGATGCTGCCTTCACCGAGCGCCTGGCACTGTTCGACGCCTCGATGTTGCGCCAGGCGTCGGCCATCGACAACGCCGTCAACGAAAAGGCACGCGCCCTCACTGCCGCCATGGAGAATCACGTGCGCGCCCTTTCCGATACCTTGGGCCGGCAGGCGAGCAACATCGATCATTCAATGCTCACCGGTATCGACCAGGTCCGCCGCACCAGCGATAGCATCACGCGCCAATCACTCAAGGCCATCGAAGGCCTCTCCAGTCAGACCGATGTGCTGCGCGGCGTGTCTGAGTCGCTGGTGCGGCAAATCTCCGGGGTAACCAGTCGATTCGACAATCAGGGCCAATCGATCGTTAGCGCCGCCAACGCGCTCGAAGGGGCCACCTTGCGCATCGATACGACGCTGCAGAAGCGCCAGGCCGAGCTCAACGATACGCTCCAGCGCATGTCGGGAAAGGCTCAACAACTCGATGACGTCATGCGTGGCATGCGCGTGCAAACGGACGCGCAATCCCAGGCGGTGACTTCCGAATTGGAGCGCCTGCGCGCGCACACCGACGCGCAAAGCATGCGCACGATTGAGGATATGCGCTCAAGGGTTGCGGGTATCTCCCAAGACATGAGCCACGACCTGAGTGCGGAGGACCCGCGCGTCCACGCCGCCCGTACGCCCATCGTCAATCGCGAGAGCGCCGAGGCCATGCGCAGCGCCCTCAACGATCAGCTGCGCGCGCTGGAGCAGCTCTCAAGCCTTGCTGCGCGCGAGCGTAGCGCGGCATATGCGCCAAGCCCGCTGGCACCTGGCGCGCCGCTGTCGCTTTCCGGTGCCTACACGGCACAGGCCGTGGGTGTGCCCCCACCGCCACCACCGCCGCACGTGCCGCCCGAGGCCAGCGAGCGCTGGTCGCTCGGCGACCTGCTGGCGCGCGCCTCCCGTGACGATGACGGCACGGTGCGTGCGCCGATGCTCGACATCGAAGCCATCGCCGGCGCCCTCGATCCCACCACCGCCTCGGCCATCTGGTCGCGCTTCCGCGCAGGCCAGCGCGGCATCATGGTGCGCTCAATCTACACGGCCGAGGGACGGTCGAGCTTTGATGAGGTAACCGAGCGCTACGGCCGCGACGCGGATTTCCGACGCACCGTCGATCGCTTCCTCGCCGACTTTGAGCGCCTGGTGCGCGAGACCGAGCAGACGAGCCCACGCGCGGTGCACGATCACCTCGTCTCGGACGCCGGCCGCGTCTACCTGTTCCTCGCCCACGCCAGCGGCCGCCTGCGCTGAGCTGCCCTAGCGCCGCCCTCCCAACTCAGCGGCGCCTGGGCGCAAACGGGTTATCTCCGCGACGCAGCTTGATGCGGATGGGCACGCCCGGAAGATCGAAAGCCTGGCGCAGGCCGTTGGTGAGGTAGCGCAGGTAGGCCTGCGGCAGAGCCTCGGCGCGCGTGCAGAAGGCGACAAAGGTGGGCGGCCGTGCCGAGGCTTGCGTCATGAAGCGGATTTTCGCGCGGCGCCCCTTGGCGGCTGGCGCCGGATGCCGCTCCAGCGCTTCGCCGAGCCACCGGTTGAGGTCGCCGGTGGGTACGCGGCGGTTCCAGATCGCGTAGCTGCGCATCACCTCACGCATGAGCCGCTCCTGACCACGCCCCGCAAGCGCCGAGACGGCGACTAGGGCCACACCGGCAACCTGGGTGAGCTTATCCGCGACCGTGTCGCGCAGGTCTTTGAGCGTCTTGTCTTTGTGGGCGACGAGGTCCCACTTGTTGACGGCGACGACGAGGGCGCGGCCCTCCTCCGCCACAAGGTCGCCGATCGTGAGATCTTGGTGCTCGAAGGGATGCTCGGCATCGATCACTAGCACCACCACTTCGGCAAAGCGGATGGCGCGCAGGGCATCCATGGCAGCAAGCTTCTCAGCACTTTCACTCACTCGCGCCTTGCGCCGTAGGCCGGCCGTGTCGAACAGCCGTACCGGCCGACCACCCCAACTGAAGTCGATGGCAACAGCATCACGCGTCAGACCCGGCTCGGGCCCCGTGATCATGCGCTCCTCTCCAAGGAGCGCGTTGACCAAGGTCGACTTGCCAACGTTGGGGCGGCCGACAATCGCAAGCCGGATCGGATGGACCGCAACAGCCCCGGCTTCCCCATCCGCAACGGCAGCTACATCCGCGTCGGTGAATTTGCGCTCCGGTTGCAAGCCGAGCGCCGCCAACATGGCCGCAGTAAGTTCTGCCACACCCTCGCCGTGCTCGGCCGAGATGGCGATCGGCTCGCCGAGCCCCAGGCGGTAGGCTTCATAGAAGCCCTCCGAACCTGCACGCCCCTCACACTTGTTGGCTACGAGGACCACGGGCCGGCCCCAGTTGCGCACCACGCGCGCGAAGGCTGCATCGGCGGGCATCACGCCATCGCGCGCATCGAGCACGAAGAGCACAAGATCGGCGCGCTCGATCGCCGCTTCGCTCTGTGCGCGCATGCGCGAGGCGATGCTGCCAGGCGCCGCCTCTTCCAGGCCCGCCGTGTCCATCAACTGCATGGCGTGGCCGCCGATCCGCGCCTCACCTTCGCGTCGGTCGCGCGTCAGGCCTGGCGTGTCAGACACCAAGGCGGCGCGCTTACCCGTCAAGCGGTTGAAGAGCGTCGACTTGCCGACGTTCGGCCGGCCGACGATGGCGATCGTAGGGGACATGTGAGCTCGCGCCGCGCTAGCGTCCGGAAGGCCGAGCGCTAGCCCGAAACACCGGCAAGTTCAACACGGGCGTCAATTCAAGGCGATGAGCTTGGCCTTGTCGGTGAGCACATACATGCGCCCCCCGGCAACCACCGGGGCGATGAAGACAGGCTGGCCCAGGTCCTGTTTGGTCTCGACGCGCCCCGTGGCCGCATCGACGCCCACCAGCTGGCCTTTGTTCGACGCCAGCCACAGCCGGTTGCCGGCCAACACCGGCCCCGACCACGTATTGCTCCCGGCCAGCTTGATGGTCCATTGGATCTTGCCGTCGCGGCGCGCAATAGCCATCAACTGCCCCGTGGTGTCGACCACGAACACTGTGTCCCCGGCAACCCACGGCGCCTGGCTGCTCGCCACGGTCAGCGACCACAAGCGCTCACCCGTCTTCTGGGCGGTGGCGATCATGCGCCCACCATGGCCGACGGCAAACACCGTGCCACCATCGATGGCAGGCCGCGCCACGTCGCTCAATGCCGACATGGAGGAGCCCATGTGCGTGCGCGCCAGGGATTCTGACCAAACCGGCCGTCCGGTGGATACGTGCAACGCAACAAGGTCGCCCGTTGGATAGGGAACAACAACGATTTCCCCGTCGACGGCGGGGCTAGCGTTCGAGAGCAGGCTCGCGCGCTCGGGCATGCCACGGAACGCCCATAGTTCGCTGCCGTCGGAACCCGACAGGCAGTACACCTGCCCTTCCTTGGTCAGCGCAAACACACGCTCGCCCACCGCCGTCGGCGACGAGCGCACCGGGGCTTCGAGGCTCTTTTCCCAAAGCTTGTTGCCGGTCCGAGCATCAAGCGCGACTACGTAACCGAAGCCGGTACCGGCGTAGATGCGGCCGCCGTCCGCCGCCAGCCCACCACCGAAGCCCTCCTGGTCCTTCTCATTCGGCGGGGTAACGGACATGCGCCACACCTCAGTCCCGCTCGCGGCGCTGAACGCCGTGACCCTGCCGCCGGCATCGAGCGTGTACACTTTGTCTTCGTAGACGATTGGACTTGCGGTGAGCCGACCGTAGAAGCTCGAACCCCGGCCCGCATCCGCACTCCACGCGCTCTGGCCAGCGCCAGCCAAGGCAAGGTGCCCCGGCGCGTTGCTCGGAACGCCACCGGGCTCGCTCCACGCCTCGTTTTGGCGCGGCGGCGGCAGCATCAGGGGCCTGTCCGCCGCGGCCAGATTGGTGGCCACATTTTCCTGCTGGATCACCGCCACGCGTTTGCCGGGTAACGGTGTCGGCTTCTCTGCCCACGGATTGATGTCATCAATCTTGGGCAGGCTGGGCATGCTCATGCCGACGAAGGCGTCGGCGCAGCCGCTCAACGCCAGGCCGCACAGGAACAGGACACCGGCGGCGCCCAGCTCGCTCCTGGTACTGCCTGCAATGCCCATCATGGTCGCTCCGGTCGCCCCTCCCGCCTACTTCGTCGTCTTCGCCGGCGCTGGGGCCGGCGGTGCGGCCGGCGCGTCGGCCTTGCCGTCGCCAGCGGGCATCTTGGGCTCCGGGGAGGCTGCGCCCGCCGCCAACTCCGCCTCGGTCAACATGGCGAGCATCATGCGGGCCCGTTCACCGACGCCGGGCGGCGTACCGCGATCGCCCAGGAGGCGCTGCAATTGCGTGCGTGCCTCCTCCGCCTTGCCAGCCTTCTGCGCCGCCAGACTTAGGAGCTCGCGCGCACTGAAGCGCCAAGGGTTGCCATCCGCCGCCAAATCGTTGAGCCGATTCTGCATTTCCGTCCAGTCGGCCCTGTCAAGCCGCAAGCTGGCGGCTTGCAGCCGCGCATAGTCGGCGAGCAGGGGATCAAGCCCCTTCTCCTTGGCAATCGCCTCGTAGGCTGCCAGGGCTTCAGCCCTCCTGCCGGCCTCCCGATCGGCAGCCGCCAGCCGCAACCGGGCGAGCGCGGCGTAGCCGGCGGGTGCATTCGATTGGATCTCCTCCAGCGCCTTCTGCGCCTCGGCGGTCCTGTTCTGGGCGGCTTCCCGAGCTGCCGCCGTAAAGCGCGCCCCGGCCGTCTCGGCAGCGACCGTCCGTCGATGCTCGAAATACTTGAAGCCGCCGATGCCAATGATGATGAGGGCAGCGACGGCGATCACGTAGGTGCCGTATCGATCCCACAGCTTGAGCAGCTGCTCACGTCGCAGCTCCTCATCGATCTCTCTGGCCAGGCTGTCGCGTTGGTCCGTCATGCTGCGTTCTTCTCTGGACTGCGCCCGTGGCGTGCGCGCGATGTGCAAAGCTGTCGTAAAATAGCGCGCGCCGCCCCCCACCGAAAGGGTGGGCCCGGCCGAAGCGGTCCAGCAGCCACATTGCCCGCCAGTTTCCGGCTTTTTTGCGGCTCCGTGGGTGCCCTCGACAGCCTCGCCGGCCGGACCTGCCACGTGTGGCCTCGCCACCACGTCGCAGGGGGCCAAGTGGGGCGCCACCTGACCTCCCTCGGCCGATCTCGAGGGCCGTGCGCAATCCGAGCAGCGCGAGAGCGGCCCGGCGGCGCTTCATCGATGCGCTTCGCCCAGGAAGGACCGACGCGAAAGGGCCTCCCCCGCCTCAAGCCCAGTTGGCCGCGCCGATCAGATCAGACCACGGTCTCCTCCTCGCCGCCGTCTGCGCCAGCACACACTCGGGCGCTCCAAAATCGCGCGGCTCACACGCATCGAGCGCAGCCTGATCGAAATGTCCTGGCTCGCAAACCCCGCACATCAGGGCTCGCTTAGGGTGCGCTGATGCGCTCGACGTTGATGGGGGGATACGACGCCCACAGGGGAGGGGGCGATGTGCGGAGAGCGGTGAATGTCGCCACTCCCACGTGCTCGCATGGTAGCCAAATGACGCCGGCCCTCGGCGGCCGCGCCAAGCTCTGGCGCCGCGAGCTCGGCCCCGCCGTGCGCCGCGAGCTCCCATCAGCTCAGCGTACGCCGCCTGCAATTGCGTTCGCCCAGCCGCTCAGCCGCGCGGGCGTGAGCAAACTGCGGGCCGAGCGCAAGTGCCGCGGCTCACGTCTTCCACACCAGGCCCCCACCGCTCGTGTATTCCAGGCTGCAGAAGCTGCCGCCCTGGAAGTAGTCGCCGATCGGATCGGGCTTGAGCTTGGTCTGCTCGGCCATGGCGTGCTCGCGGTAGTCCTCGGCGTGCCCTGCGGGGCGGTAGCCGTACTCGTAGGCCCTATGGTTATCCCACCAGCCCCGCTCGTTCCAGGAGGACCCATAGAAGATCTCGAAGCGCAGGTCCGGGTGTTCGAGGCCGATTTGGATGAGTTGGGCAAGGTCCTCGGGCTTGAGCCAGATGGCCAGCCGGCGCTTGTCGATCGGCACCTCACCCACATTGCCGATCCTGAGGCATAACACGCGCAGGCCATGCTTATCGGCATAGAGCGCGCCCAGCGCCTCGCCGAAGGCCTTGCTGACACCGTAGCGCGAATCGGGGCGCACCGCGACGTTGACGCCGATGTGATGGTGGCGCGGGTAAAATCCCACCGCGTGGTTGGAGGAGGCAAACACGATGCGCTTGACGCCCTTCCGGCGCGCGGCCTCGAAGAGATTGTAGCAGCCGATGATGTTGGACTGCAGGATCACCTCCCAGGGTCCCTCGACGGAGAACCCGCCCAAATGGATCACTCCATCCACTCCATCCACGGCCCGTTCCACGTCCTCGATCCGGGCAAGCTCCGCTGGCACAAATTCCTCATCGGGGCCCAGATCAGCCGGTTCTTTGATGTCGCTCAGCCGCAGCTCCGGGTAGACCGGTTTGAGGATCTTGCGCAGCCGCGTGCCGATATCGCCGGCAGCGCCCGTGAGCAG
>Ga0075425_100000939_pt1 | contig 27878 bp, 26 predicted proteins | sample SoiMethybrSBSTD4_FD_75300 | JGI IMG/M metagenome (GOLD analysis project Ga0075425, IMG submission 75300) | Bulk soil microbial communities from a Populus tree surrounding site in Tennessee, USA - Soil MetaG P. TD hybrid SBSTD4 | ecosystem: Environmental > Terrestrial > Soil > Tree plantation...
GAGACGAGCAGCGGAATGATCAGGATCGCGACGATGTTCGTGATCTTGATCATCGGGTTGATGGCAGGGCCGGCGGTGTCCTTGTAGGGGTCGCCGACGGTGTCTCCCGTGACGGCGGCCGCGTGGGCTTCTGACCCTTTGCCTCCGTAGGCGCCGTCCTCGATCAGCTTCTTCGCGTTGTCCCAGGCGCCGCCGCCCGAGGTCATCGCGATCGCAAGGAACAGGCCGGTGACGATCGTCCCGATCAACAGGCCGCCGAGCATGCGGGCGTTGATCAGGCCGATGATGATCGGGAAGGCGATCGGGATCAACGCCGGCAGGAGCATGCTCTTGATCGCCGAGCCGGTGACGATGTCGATCGCGCGCCCATACTCAGGACGTGCGGTGCCCTCCATGATCCCTGGGATCTCGCGGAACTGCCTGCGAACCTCGGTCACGACCTGGCCGCCGACGCGGCCCACCGCCTCCATCGCCAGCGAGGCGAACAGGAACGGCATCAGGCCGCCGATGAAGAGGCCTGCGATCACCCAGGCATCGTCGAGGGCAAAGGTGATCCCATTCAGGCCCTGGCGGTCGAGCTCGCTGTGGTAGCTGTCGAACAGCACGAGCGCGGCGAGAGCGGCCGAGCCGATCGCGTAGCCCTTCGTGACGGCTTTGGTCGTGTTCCCGACGGCGTCGAGCGGGTCGGTGATCGCTCGGACCGATTCGGGAAGGTCCGCCATCTCGGCAATCCCACCGGCGTTGTCGGTGACCGGACCGTAGGCGTCGAGGGCGACGATCAGGCCCGTCATCGACAGCTGCGCCATCACGGCGACGCCGATCCCGTAGAGGCCGGCGAAGTGGTGCGCGACCAGGATCCCGGCCGCGATCACGATCACCGGCAGGGCCGTGGCCTGCATCCCGACGGCTAGCCCCTCGATGATGTTCGTCGCGTGCCCGGTCTGCGAGGCGCGTGAGATCGACTTCACGGGGCGCCACCGCGTCCCCGTATAGAACTCGGTGATCGCGACCAGCAGGAAGGTGACGACCAGGCCGACGATCGCGGAGACGTAGAGGTCGGAGAAGTTGTACTTCGAGTTGTCGTCGAAGGCCAGCGTCACCGGGATGAAGCCGACGGCGGAGAGGACGGTCGCAACGAGCACCGCCCGGTAGAGGGCGTTGATGATCGAGCCGTTGCGGCCGACTCGCGCGAAGAAGACGCCGACGATCGAGGCGAGAATCGAGACGCCGCCGAGCGCCAGCGGGTAGAGCGGCAGGCGGCCGTGGAAAGGGAAGCTGAGGCCGAGCAGCATCACCGCGACGGCGGTGACCGCGTAGGTCTCGAACAGGTCGGCCGCCATTCCGGCGCAGTCGCCGACGTTGTCCCCGACGTTGTCGGCGATGACGGCGGGGTTACGCGGATCGTCCTCCGGAATCCCGGCCTCGATCTTGCCGACGAGGTCGGCGCCGACGTCGGCCGCCTTCGTGTAGATACCGCCGCCCAACCGGGCGAAGACCGAGATCAGCGAGCCGCCGAAGGCGAGCCCGATCAGGTCGCGGATCGCCGCGTCCTGCGACTTGTTGAACCAGCTCGTCAGCACGCCGTAATAGCCGGCGACGCCGAACAGGCCCAGCCCGACGACGAGTAGCCCAGTCACCGACCCGGCGCGAAAGGCGACGTTGAGGGCGGGCCTGAGCCCGTGCCGCGCCGCTTCGGCGGTACGGACGTTCGCGCGCACAGCGACGTTCATGCCGATGAAGCCGGCCGCGGCGGAAAGCCCGGCGCCGATCAGGAACCCGACCGCCGTTCCCCAGCCGAGCTTGTGGTAGAAGCCGATCAGGAGGAAGGGCGCGATCGAGACGACCCCGATCGTCATGTACTGGCGCCGAAGGTAGGCGGCCGCGCCTTCCTGCACGGCGTGGCTGATCTCGCGCATGCGCTCGTTGCCGGCCGGCTGTTGGAGCACCCAGATGGTCAGCCCGATCCCAAAGGCGATCGCGGTGCCCGCGCAGAGGAGCGCAAACAGCACGGTGTGATGGTGGAAAAACGAGCTCAATCCGCCTCCCTCACAAAGTCAGCGCCGGGATGCCCCGGCGCGGCGCAGTTTCTATCAAACGGGCGGCCGATGCGCGGCGGCTCAGCGTCTCCTGCAGGCGCCCAGCGTTGCGCCGTGCCTGCGGAGCCTCTTCGCGACCGCCCTGGTCACGTGCACGGTGTGGTGGCGATAGCAGAGCGTCACCCTTAAAGGCGGCCTGAACGGCGCCCGCCCTTTGCTGACGACGAGGTTGACGACGGCGCCGTTCGCGAGCTGCTTGCCGGGAGCCGCGGCCTGCGAGATCACGCGGCCCTTCCCGACCGTTCGGGAGAAGCGCCGCGTGATCGTGCCGGCGGAGCAATGTGCAGCCAGCAGCCTCGTCCGGGCGGTCGCAAGCAGCAGGCGCTGGACGGGCGGGACGACGCAGATCGGCGGTGGCGGCGGCGGAGTCGGGGGCGGCGGAGAGACGATCGGGAAGGGGCCCAGATTCGCGACGGCGCTCGGCGTTCCACCGCCGTCGACGGCCTCGAGGTGCAGCCACCATGAACTGCCTGCAGCGAGCTGCGGGCTGACGAGCGAGACAGCGTCCCGAGGCAGGGTCACGTCGGTGGCAGGGTTCGGCGGATCGGTCGGGCTCGTCGACCACTTGTAGACGTACGAGACCGCACAGTCGTCCGGGGGAGTCCAGCCGACGTGGACGACCCCGTTCCCCGAGTCGACGCCGGGGGTGTGATCCGAGCTCGCCGGGCTCGGCGCGGCGGGCCCCGGATGGGCCTGCGCGGCCAGCATGCCCCACCACGTGCCCCACGTTCCTGGATTTTTCGACGATTGCGGACCGGTAAACAGCTTCGCGTACTCCTGAATCGTCCACAGCGACGAGTCGTCGCTCGGGTCGACCCAGGTGCCGCTGTAGTCGCCCCAGCGGTTGACCGTGCCGCTGTAGGTCTTGAAGTAGCTGCCCAAGCCGGGCTGGTAGGGAGCCTCGTCCCGGAAGGCGTCCGCGCTGTCCGAACAGGCGCGGTAGGCGTAGTCGGCGCTCGCGTATTGGTTTGAGGCGAAGCGGGAGAAGCCGAGGAGCGCGTCGTTGTACTTGTTCACGGCGATGCTCGGGTATGCGAAGAACTGCACGCCCGTCGGGTCGCCGATCCGGCCGGCGTGCACGACGTTCGGGGCCGCCGGAGTCGGGTCGATCTCGTACCACTGAACCGCCGAGTGGGTCGGAGCCGCTGTGGGGAGGAAGACGGTGTTCGCGCACCAGATTGCCGCGTTCCGATAGACGCACTGGGTCAGCCGGGCGTCGCCGTTGTCGATCTTCTTGGCCGAGCCAAGCTGAGGCGCGAATCCGACACCGCCGCCCGACACGTCGCTCCAACCGCCGAGCGCCGAGAGCGCGGCGCCGGAGGGATCACCGAGCCGGGTGAGCGTCGCCGAGCCCACGGGGCCGCTGAGCCTGAAGAGCCGAAGCGGCACGGTGCTGCCTCCGTCGTAGTCCTCTGTGAGGTACAGGTCGGACGCGTTCGCGTCATAGGTTGCCGCGGGGGCGAGCGTGAAATCGTCGCCGGTGAGCGTGAAGAGTTGGTAGGCGCCGCCACCGGAAGCGGCGCCCGCATAGGCCTTGGCCTTGTCGAACGCGTAGGTCTGCGTGCCTGCGAACGAGTCGAAGCTGGTGGTGAACATGTTCAGGCTGACGACGATCCAGTTCTTGTTGAAGCCGACCGTCGGATAGTCGCCCCAGACTCTGTTCGTCCCATCGACGTCGACGCCGTACTCGTTCCAGCTCCCTGCAGGGTCCGAGGTCTGGGAGACGGCGAGCAGCACGTCGGCAGCCGACGACTCTGCGTTCGAGACCGCGGCGACGATCCAGCGGCTCGCGTAGGGGTCGAACAGGACGTGCGGGTCGAAGACGATCCCGGCGCCCGGAATCGCGGCGAAGAAGCTGTCCAGCGTCGTCGCCGAGACGACGCTGCCGTCGCTCTTGTTTTGGATCTGAACCGTCCCGTTGACGGTAACGAGCAGCTTGTCTAGCCCAGGGGCGCCCTCCGTGTCGGGTGGAACGAAGAGGCCGTTGTCGTCGAGCGCCTTGAAGCTCGCGGCGAGCACCGGCGACGGAGCGAGGGCGGGCTCAGCCTGGAACGGACGGACGCGGCGGAGGGTCGGGGCCCGCAAGCGACCCGCGACGCGAAGGTACTCGAGCCGCTCTTGTCGCCGCTGCCACCGCTCCGGGAGCGCGTCGCGCTCGCGGCCCATCAGCTTTCGCGCCTCCCGTCTCTTGTTCAGCGCCAGTCGCCTGAAGTTGACGGCCGGAGCAGCCGTCGCCACTCCACTCGAGCTCCCGGCCGTTCGGCCCGGGAGCGAGGCCGAGGCGGAGAGATGGCCGGCGATCGCCGCCGACCCGAAGGCGAGCGCCAGAAGCGCAGCAATGACTGCGTACCGCCGGCGGCTTCCGCGGACGTTCATGGCGAAGCCCTCCCCCTCTTAGACCCCAATCGGTTTTAGCAAGTTTCGGAGAGAAAGACTAGGCGAGCCTTAGGATGTTTCCGTCTCCTCGACCGCGCCCGCGTAGGCGAGCTGCATGTTCGCGAGCACCTGGTTGAAGTCGCGAACTGCCTCGTCGGGAACCGCACCCTCGAGGACGGGCACCAGCGCCTTCAGCGCCTCGATCGCCAGCCGTGCCTGCTCGAGGTCCCTGGTCTCGCCGCTCAGCCGGTGGTAGCCAAGGGAGGAGATCGTGTAGACGGTCTGCAGCAGCAGGTCGGAGACCTTGAGCCTGCCGAGCTCGGCCTGGAGCTGCTCGACGAGCTCGCGGTCGCTCTCCGAAGGCTCGGGAGGCTTTTCAGCCATGGACCGGACTCCTGCCACGGACGAGGGCCGAGTAGATCTCCTGCAAGGACGCGCCGTCGTCGTAGTGCGCGAGCTGGCGCTCGGCCGAGTTCGTAGCGGGCACCGCCAAATAGTGAGCTGCGCCGAGCTCCTCGGCAACGGGTGCGATCCACTCGAGCAGCCGCTCCAGATGAGCCCGGGCCGGACGGACGTCTCCGCTCGCGAGGTCGATCAGCTCACCGGCCAGGCCGTAGCGAATAGCGCGCCAGAAGTTCTCCTCGATCAGCCGATGTGGATAGTCGGGAAGCGGCTCTCCCTCATCGAGCGCGCGGGCGATCCTTGCCGTCAGCCCGTAACAAAGCGCGGCCAGCGATCGCGACTCCTCGAGATCGGGCTGCCCATCGCAGATCCGGATCTCGACGGTCGGAAAGCCGAGGTGCGGCCTGACGCTCCACCACATCTGCGTGTGCTCGGTGATCGAGCCGGTCGCGTAGAGGAAGCGGACGTACTCCTCGAATCCCTCCCAGCCGTTGTAGGCGTCGGGTACCCCGCAGCGCGGAAACACGCGGGTGAAGATCTCCGTCCGCGCGGAATGCAGGTAAGTACAGACGCCTTCGACGAGCGGCGAGCTGGCGGAGACTGCAAGGAGCTCCGGGAGGTAGTTCCGCAGCGCGTTGCAGACGGCGACGGCACGGTCGGCTCCCCTGATGCCGACGTGAACGTGGAGGCCGAAGGTGTTGTTGCGCCAGACGACGTAGCGGAGAATCTCGTCGTTTCGGCGGTAGTGAGGCGTGTCGATGATTCGCTGTTCCTGCCAGGGGCTCCACGGATGAGTGCCGATGCCGGCGAGCGCGATCCCGAGTCCCCCCGCGAGCTCGTCGAGCTGAATGCGGCGCTCGCCGACCTTCGCGGCCGCCTCGGCAAAGCTTTCGCAGCGACCGGTTCGCACCTCGACCTCCGAGGCGATCAGCTCGCCGACGAGGTGCTCCTCGAGCGGGGTTCCCTTCGCCGCCGCCTGCAGCTCCTCGAACCGGTTCGTCAGCGACAGCGTCTCGGGGTCGAGGACGGCGAACTCCTCTTCGACCGCGAGGGTGAAGTCGGTGCCGTTCTCGTACGCCTCGCGGGCAGAGCGGATCTGCTCGTCCGGGGTGAGATTCTGCGCGTCGCCCATGAGTGAGCCGCCACTTTAGTTGGTGAAGGGTTGCAGCAACCTCCCCGAGACCTGCTCCCAGCTCCAGCGCCGAACGACCGCTCGGCGCGCCGCCTCGCTCAACGCCTGCCGCTCCTTCGCCGAAAGGGCCAGCAGGGCCGTGAGCTTGTGATCTAGATCACTCGCGTTACCGGTCTCGAAGCTCGTCAGGTCGTGGTAGTCGGGTGGGTACTCGGCCTCGAGCCCTTCCGCGATCTCCTCCAGGCCCGAGTGCCGCGCGATGAGCGGCAGAGAGCCGGCCGCGGCGGCTTCGGCCGCGACCATTCCGAACGCCTCGGGGAAGATCGACGGAACGACCGTCACCTCGCAAAGCGGCAGCAGGTGCACGAGGTGCCGGTGCTCCAGCGGGCCCGTGAAGAGCGTGCGCGGGGGCGCGATCCGCTCGAGCTCGGCCCGGTAGTCGCCGAAGCCGACGATGATCGCGCGGCTCGGGCTCCCGGTCTCGCGAAGCGCCTCGAACAGGACGTGGACGCCCTTGTTGTAGAGCAGCTTGCCGAAATAGAGAACGGTCGGCTCGTCGCTCTCGAACCAGGCCGCGAGCCGCTCGGCGTTGCCCTCGTCGGGCAACCGCTCTTCGGCGTTGCCCGGATTCGGCGGATCGCGCCGCGCCTCGGCGAGCAGGCGCTCGAGCGCTTCCGTTGGCTGTTCGGGCTTGAACTCGTCGGTGTCGACGCCGGGCGGCACCTCGTGGACATGGTCGACGTGACCGACGACCTCCTCGAGGACGGCACGGATGTGCGCCGAGCCCACGTAGGTCACGGTTGCCCTCGCGAGCGACTCTCTCCCCCACGCGGCCAGCTCCTCGTTCCCGCGCATCGAGTACTCGAGCTCGGAGCCGTGGGCCTTGACCGCGTAGGGCGGGCCGGCGGCCGACGCGACCGGGCCGCCAAGGAGGACATGGTTCGCGAAGACGAGGTCCGCGGGGAGCTCGGCGCGGACGGCCGCGGCGTTCGCCTCGACGTAGCGCGCGCGCTCAGCAGGCGTCAGCTCTTGGAGCAGCCGCGGCTCGAGCCCCTCGTACCGGTCGAGCACGAAGACCGGCAGCAGTTTGCCGGGCAGCTCAGGCCGAACGACGCGCGCGCCGCCCAGATCATAGGCGCCGGGGTTGCGTTCCTGGCAGACGACCACGACCTCGTGGCCGAGCCAGCTCCACGCGCGCGCGAGCGCGCGTGTGTACACGTTGGAGCCCGTTCCACCGAGCAGGTAGCCGTGCCAGAGGACGATCCTCACGACGGCAGCCTTATCGAACCCGCTCGCGAACGGTGGCGGCGGGCCGAAACCGTGGACTGTCCACCCGAACTGCCGCAAGCGGACGGGTGTGGACGGAAAGTTGCACTTCCACTACACGGGAGCCCGGCCGTGCCGGACGTGTGCCCGGCCGCTTAGGTCAGGTGGAAGTAGAGCGCGTGCAAGAGCTCCACGGCCGGGTTGGACGTGTGCACCTGGACGTCGTGCGGAACGTCGAGCAGCGCCTCGGAGTAGTTGAAGATGATCTTGACGTTCGAGGCGACGAGCTCGTCGGCGGCGTCCTGGGCGTTGTCCGCAGGCACCGCGATCACCCCGACGATGATGTTCTTCTCATGAACCGCATCGCGCAGCTGGCGGTAGTCGCTGACCGGCATCGAGCCCACCTCGCGCCCGACCTTCTCTGGGTCGGTGTCGAAGACGGCGGCGATGTTGATCCCGTGCTCCGCGAAGATCGGCGAGCTTGCGATCGCCTGCCCGAGCCGGCCGGCCCCGACGAGCGCGACGTTGTGCTGGCCCTGCGTGCGCAGAATCTTCCGGATCTCGCCGAGGAGCGAGTCGATGTTGTAGCCGACGCCCCGCTTGCCGAACTTGCCGAAGGTCGACAGGTCCCGGCGGATCTGGGTCGCGTTGATGTTCGTGTAGTCCGCAATCTCCTGGGAGGAGATCCGGTCCTTGCCCATCTTCTTGGACTGGGTCAGGACCTGGAGGTAGCGGCTGAGCCGAGCGGCGACGCCAACGCCAAGCCGGTCGCTCGAAATCTCCGTCCGTTCGGAAGTTTGTAACAACGCACGAGCATTCTGCCAATTCCGCTCCGGGCGCCGCTTGGAGATGTCACAAACCGGGCGTTTCAGCCAATCCTTGTGCGGCCGCGAGCTTGCGCCGGAATGGTTCCGGCTGGACGTAGTACGTACAGACGCGCTCCCCGTCGATCTCGACGACCGGGATCAACTCGCGGTACCGCGACTCGAGCTCAGCGTCGCCGTCGATGGCGATCTCGACGAGCTCGAACCCCAGCTCGCTGCGTAACTCGGCGAGCTTGGCCTGCGCCAGCTCGCAGAGGTGGCACCCCTCAGCCTTGTAGAGGACGACGCGAGGCGATTGCGCTGGCCCGGACCGTTCCACTTAGTAACAGACTGTTACTTGGATATCGAGCCGACGCGAGCCTTCGAGTCCCATGTTTTCGGGGTTCGGGGCCTTTCCGAGCTTGTAACAGACTGTTACTTGGACGACCGTCGCGCTACGGATAGAGCCCTCGCGTGATCGTGGCGTCGGCGACGCGGCGGACCGCCAGGCCGTACGCGGCCAGGCGCATGCTCGTCTTCCGCTCTGCCACCGTGCGCCAGGTCTCGTTGAACGCGCGCGTCGTGATGTCGCGGAGTTTCGAGTTGATCTCGTCCTCCTTCCAGAAATACTCCTGGAGCCCCTGGACCCACTCGAAGTACGAGACGACGACCCCGCCCGCGTTTGCGAGCACGTCGGGGAGGATCAGCACGCCACGGTCGTCGAGAATCTCGTCGGCGGCGGGCGTCACCGGGCCGTTCGCGCCCTCGGCGATGATCCTCGCCTTCACCTGGTCGGCGTTCGCGCTCGTAATCACCTGCTCGAGCGCGCACGGCGCGAGCACGTCGCAGTCGAGCAGAAGCAGCTCTTCGTTCGTGATCAACTCGGCGCCGCGTAGCCCCTCGAGCGCGCCCGTCTCCTGCTTGTGCGCCAGCACGGCGGCCATGTCGAGGCCGGACTCGTTGAAGATGCCGCCGCGCGAGTCCGAGACTGCGATCACGGTCGCCCCCTGCTCGGCGAGGAACTTGGCGAGGAAGCTGCCGACGTTGCCGAATCCCTGGACCGCGACCCGCAGCTCGTCCATCCTCAACTCGCGCTTGCGAACGGCCTCCTGAATGCAGTAGAGGGCCCCGTGCGCCGTCGCTTCCAGCCTGCCGAGCGAGCCGCCGACGTTGAGCGGCTTGCCGGTGACGACCCCGAGCACGGAATGGCCCTTGTTCATCGAGTACGTGTCGAAGATCCAGGCCATCACCGCAGCATTGGTTCCGACGTCTGGCGCCGGGATGTCCTTCTCCGGGCCGATCTCGTTGATGATCTCGCTCGTGTAGCGGCGCGTCATCCGCTGCAGCTCGCCCTGTGAGAGCTTCTTGGGATCGACGCGGATGCCGCCCTTCGCGCCGCCGAAGGGAATCCCCATCAGCGCGCACTTCCACGTCATCCACATCGCCAGCGCCTTGACCTCGTCGAGCTCGACGTCGGGGTGGTAGCGGATGCCGCCCTTCGACGGGCCCCGGGCGATGTTGTGGGTGACCCGGTAGCCCTCGAGCGCCTCAATGGTGCCGTCGTCCATCGTCACGGGGACCGAGACGACGACCGCCTTCTTGCACTCCTGCAGGACGTTGACGAGGTTTGGATCGACGCCGAACAGATCCGCGACACGGCGCAGCTGCTCCTTGGCGATGTCGTACGGGTTCTCGCGCAGATGTGATTCGGGGACTTCGAGTGTGGTCACTGACGCTCCTTCGAGGCTCGGCAGACGGAAAACCGCCGCAAATAGCGGCCTTGAGTATAAGGAACTACTGGATCGTGAAAGTCACCTTGCGGTAGGTCCCGCGGGTGCCGTCCGGCGGGATCGCGGCCAGCGCGAGGGTGTAGTCACCCTTTGGCAAGGTGTTCCCGTTCGGATCGCGGCCGGTGAGACCGAACGCGTAGCTGCCGGGCAGCAGGTCGCGCATGCGGACGAGCAGCCCGAGGTGGGTGCCGGCTGAGTTCGACAAAACCATGTCGAGCCGGCCGACGGGATGGACTTCGGTTCCGCCTGGGCCGGGCGTCAGGGCGCCGGCGCGGAACGAGAGCACTGCCGGGGTCGTGTCGGAGGGCCTGAAGCTGGTCTTCGACAGCTGGAGGCTCGAAAGCAGCGGTCCGGTGTAGCGCCCGAACGGGATCGCCCACGGGATTCTCAGCGGCAGCGTCGAGCGAGCGCCGATCTGGATTGTCCCCTCCGCGGGAGCTCCCGCCGTGGGAGTGCCCTGGAAGGCCGCCTTCACCCGAATCGTGACCTTGCCGCCCGGAGGGAGTCGAAAACGCTCCGGGGTGGCCGTGAGCGCAAGCCCGGCGCCGCCTGTTTGCGGCAGCGCCACGCGGAGCTCGAGCGCGCGGCTCGACAGGCTGCTGATCGTCAGCTTCTGCACGGACTGCCAATTGGGGCGGGCCGCGGGGCCGAAGGCGAGCGCGGTCGGGTCCGCCGCTACCTCGGCGGCGGCCGAGGCGCCGACATCGACGAGGCCGGTGCCCTGCGTCGTCACGGCGCCGTTCTCGAACGGCCGCGCATAACCGGCGAGGATGCTGCGGAGTGCTTGCGCGTCGAGATCCGGCCGTGCCTCGGCGAGCAGCGCGGCGGCGCCGGCGACGGTCGCGGCCGCCCCGCTCGAGCCGTTTGCGGTCCCATAGGCAGCGGTTCCGTCCTCGGCGGCAGACGGCTCGGACGTCATCAGTGCTACGCCCGGCCCGACCATGTCGGGCCGGACGCGCCACTCGAACGAGAGCCCGCGAGACGAAAACGGTGCGGTGCCGCCGCCGGTGCCGTTCCGAGCGACGCGCGATGCGCCGAGCGAGAGGGCAGGATGGCGTCCGGCCGCGAGCGCGTCGAGCGCCGTTCGCGCGACGTCGGCCGGGACTGCCACGACGGGGACGGGCACGCTCTCGTCGAGCCCCAGCCCGCCGGCCGGGATCGAGGTCCCGTACAGCACCACCGCGGCCGCACCAGCGCGCGCCGCGTTATCGACCGCGGTGACCGGGTCATCACCCGCGCGGACGAGAGCCGCACGGCCGGCGACGACGCTCAGGCCCGCCTTGTTGAAGAACGAGCTCAGGGAGGGCGGTGCGAGAAATCCGGCCGGGCTTGCCTGCGCGCTTGGCTCGCGCGGCGCCGCGAGCGCGAGCTCGCGCGCGTGCCTCGGCAACACCGCCCCCGCGAGAGGCAGCAGCCGGTCGACCAGCACATTCAGCGCGACCCGGACGACGACCCGCACCTCCTCCGTCTGCGAGCGCAGGTCGGCCGCACCGACGCTGAGCGCGTCGGCTGCCGCGCCGGGGCTGGAGAGGCTCCCGAACGCAGGCCCGGCCGGGCCGTCGTTTCCGGCCGCGGCCACCACGAGGGTGTCGAGATCAAGGGCCCCCTCGACCGCACGGGCATCCGGGGAATCTGCGAACGCCGCGAACGGTGCCGCGAGTGGCACGAGCGCGATCCTGGCGGCGTCATGCGCGTCGCCGTCCTCGTTCGGGTCGACGGCACGCTCGAGGCCGGCGATCAGCTGGTCGGTGCGCGAGTAGATCGCCCAGCCTCCGCCGACATCCTGCTGCCAGCCCGCGACGCGGATCGGCAGCACCGACGCGCCGGTCGCTACACCCGAAAGCCCATCCGGCCCGCCGGCGCCAACGAGCAAACCGGCCATCTCGGTTCCGTGCCGCTCGAGCCTGGTCGCGTCGTCGGGCTTGGTCGCCGCCAGCGCGCGGAAGTCGCCGTCGCTGAGAATGTTGATCCCGTCCTCGACCCGGCCCCGGAGAAACGGCTGCGCCCGGTCGACGCCGGTATCGAGGAGGGCGATCGTGACGCCGCGGCCGTCGTACCCCGGCAGCATGATCTCGGGCTCGTGGGCCGCGCCCCGAGCGAGCTCGTCCTTGGCGAGCAATCCCGAGGAGACCGTCGCCGGATACGCCACGCGCACCGGGTAGACCCCCGCGACTTCGGGTTCGCGCTCCAGGAGCGCGACCGCCTCGGAGTCGAGCGCAGCCGAGAAGCCGTTGATGACGCGCGAGTAGTAGTAGTCGACGCGCACCTGCACCCCATGCTGGGCCAGGGTCCCCAGCACCTGCTGCTGTGCGGCGAGGGCGGCTGTTGTCCATTGCCGCTCCTGCGAGTCGGTTGCGTGTCCGCCGGCGCGCGCGACGCGCTCGGCGAGAGACGGTGCCTTGAGCACGACGATCACGCGTTGTCCTACGTCGACCTGCGGCCGGGCACTGCCCGCGAGCCCACGCCAGGCGGCCGCGGTCGAGGAGAGCGTCGGCGGGGTCGATCGCGTTCCACCCGCCCCGAGAACGACCGCGACCGTGGCGAGCGCGACGGCGACGAACGGAAGCGCCTGACCCGCCCTAGCCAGATGCGTACGCATCGAGAGCAAGATAACCGGGGAAGGGGACTGCCTCCTCGTACCGTGCGGCCGAGGCGATCATCGCGGCGTTGTCCGTGCACAGTGCGAGCGGCGCGAAGACCGCCTCGGGTAACGCGGCACGCAGCGCCGAGTTGGCCGCGACGCCGCCGACGACCGCGATTCTCGACGCGCCGGTTTGCTCCGCGGCTTCTTGCACCCGGCCGCTGAGCGCGCGGACAATCGCGTGCTGGTAGCTCGCTGCGAGGTCGGCGCGGCGCCGCTCGAGCTCGTCGTCCGCGAGGTCGCGAACCGTGTAGAGGAGAGACGTCTTCAGGCCCGAGAACGAGAAGTCCAGCCCGGGCACACGTGCGACCGGGAAGTCGTAGGCGGCCGGATCTCCGTTGCGGGCGAGGCCGTCGATTGCGGCTCCGCCCGGATAGCCGAGCCCGAGCAGGCGGGCGCCCTTGTCGAACGCCTCGCCGGCGGCGTCGTCGAGCGTCGTCCCGAGCAGCCGAAAGCCGCCCGGCTCCGGGACGTCGATCAGCAGCGTGTGACCGCCGCTCGCGAGCAGGCAGAGCAAGGGCGGCTCCGCGGGCTCGGGTTGCATGTAGAGCGACGCAACGTGGCCGCGCAGGTGGTCGACCGGGATCAGCGGCAGCCGGTTCGCCCAGGCGATCGCCTTGGCGGCCGAGAGGCCGACGAGCAACGCGCCGACGAGCCCCGGGCCTTGAGTGACCGCGACGGCATCGAGGTTCTCGAGCTCGGCGTTTCCCTCCGCCAATGCCTCGCGGAGCACGGGCACGACGAGCTCGAGGTGCCGCCGCGAGGCGACCTCGGGCACGACCCCGCCGAAGCGAGCGTGCAGCTCGGCCTGCGAGGAGACGACGTTCGACAGGATCCGACCGTCGCCCGTGACGACCGCGGCCGCGGTCTCGTCACACGAAGTTTCGATCCCCAGGATCACGGCATGGGGGAAACCGTGTTTCCCCCATGAGCCCCCTTCTTCTTGTCAGCTTCGTTGCGGCTGTTCACCGCGGCTCCCGCCGGGCGAAGCCCGGCTCCGCCGGCAACCGGATCCTCACTCTTCAGCGAGCTCGGAAATGGGGTCTTTCCACATGATCAGGGCGTCCTCACGATTGTCGGTGTAGTAGCCGCGACGGACGCCACGTGGCTTGAAGCCGAGACGCTCGTATAAAGCAACCGCACCGGAGTTCGAGACCCGCACCTCGAGTGTGTAGCCGCGCCGGCCGCGCCCGGCCGTGACCTCGAACAGCCGCTCCAGCATCGTCGTCGCGATTCCGCGGCGGCGGTGGCCGGCCGCGACGGCGACGTTCATCACGTGCCAGGCATCGACGTAGCGCGAGATGACTAGGTACCCGACGAGCTCGGCGGATTCGAGATCGAAGGCGCCGAGACAGATCGAGGACGGCTTGGCGAGCTCGCTCGCGAACATCGAGCGCGACCATGGCGTCGGGTAAGAGGCGCGCTCGATCCGCTCGATCGCGTTCAGGTCCCGCATCTCGAGGCGCCGCAGCTCGACCCTCGTCATCTCCTTCATCGCGACTGCTCCGCGTCGGGGAGCCGAAGGTAGAGCGGCTCGACGGTCTCGGGATCGACGAACTCTCGCGCGAGCTGGGCGTGGAACCGTGCCCGCGGCGAATGCAGCTCGCTCTCCCGAGGCGGGACCTGCGCGCCGAGCGCTTCGAGCGCCTCGCGGTAGCGGACGGCGCCGTCGCCGACGCAGGTAGTCCCCGGCTCGACCCGCAGCGCGTCCGGCGCGGCGACGGCCGGAGCGCCGTCGACGAGCGTGAAGACCTCTCGCCGCCCGGCGTCGACCACCGGCAGTGCGCCCGGCGCGCCCGCAGCCAGGGCCGCGAGCGTCGAGACACCCGCAAGCGGGAGATCAAGCGCAAACGCGAGCCCCCGCGCGGCCGCGAGCCCCATCCGCACACCGGTGAAGCTCCCCGGGCCGGTGCCGACGACGAGTCGGCTCAGCTCGCGTGGCTCAGCGCCGGCCTGCTCGAGCAGTTCCTCGGCATCGGCGAGGACGCGGACCGCCCTCGAGGAGCGCTCGCCGAGCACGTCGCCGTCCCGGACGAGTGCGCTCGTGGCGACGCCCGTGGCGGTGTCAAACGCGAGCGTCAGCATCGCCGGAGACCTCCGCCAACAGCTGCCGGTCGTCGCTTTCGACCTCGATCAGCCTGTGTTCACGATCCACGTGCGACAAACGTAGCGCGACGCGCAACGGCGGGAGGGCATCGGCGGCCGCCTCGGGCCATTCGACGAAGCAGATCGCGTCGTCGAAGTACGGCTCGAGATCTCCCCACTCCGCGGGTGAAAAGCCCTGGAAACGGAAGAGATCGAGGTGCGAGACGTCCGGGCTTCCCGGATAGCGGTGGCCGATGGTGAAGGTCGGGCTCGTCACCGGAACCTCGATCCCGAGCCCGCGGCAGGCGCCACGGACCAAAGTGGTCTTGCCGGTGCCGAGCTCGCCCGAGACGGTGACCACGTCGCCGACCCGCAGCCCGTGAGCGAGCCGGCCGCCGATGCGCTCGGTCTCCCTCGCCGAAGCAGAGGTCAGCTCGAGACGGGCCACGCTTTTCGCACTTCCCGCTCGAGCCGTCGAGGCACCTGGATGCCAAGCTCAGCCTCCGCAGCGTGCCGCGCGTGCAGGTAGGACGAGCGAGCCGCGTCGAGCGTCGTGGGCGGTTGTCTGACCCCCAGCGGGCCCAGTAGGTGGTGCCACAGCTTGTCGAGCTCGACCGATACGAGCTCGCTCTTGCCGGCCGCTTCCTTCGAGCCGAGCCAGAGGAACCAGTCCCAGAAGTGGCGGTCGACTGCCTCGAGCGTCTCGCGGCTCACGACCCATGGCGGCTCGAGCCCATGAGGCTCGGCGAGAAACAGCAAGTCGACCTTGATCGGCCCTGCCAGCATGAGCATGTAGCACCAATGCTCGCTCAACCGGTCCCACTGCTGCGCCAGCGGCTCGAGGGATGCGAGCAGCGATGGCAACGCATGGCGCACCGCACGAAAATCGCCGACCTCGACGGCGAAGTCCCAATCGGAGTAGTCGGTCGCGGTCGCCTCGGCCCGGGAGCCGATCAGTGTGACCTGCGTCACGTTGGGGTCGGCAAGAAGGCCGGCTCGGACCGCCGCTGGAATGTCGAGAGCGCCCGTCGGCCTAGAAGAGCCCGAGCTGAACAACCGGCTCGGGCACGAGCGGCGCGGGCTCGGGCACCGGCTCCGGCTTTTCGACGGCGCGGCCGAGCAGCTCCGGCAGCCGCGCGAAGTCGACCTCGAGCACCTTCAGCATCGCCGGCGTATACAGCGCCGCGGCCGGATGGTAGAGCGGGTAGAGCAACACGGAGCGGCCGCCGAGGGTCGCTTCCTGTTCGGCGCCGTGAACGCGCGTGATCCCCGTCGGCTTGCCGGACAGCAGCTTGGTCGCGAAGTTTCCAAGCGTTGCGACGACCTTCGGCTCGATCAGCGCGATCTGCCGGAACAGGTGGCCCTCGCAGGCCTCGATCTCGTCCGGCTGCGGGTCGCGGTTGCCGGGAGGGCGGCACTTGAGCACGTTTGCGATGTAGACCTGGTCGCGCTCGAGGCCGATGCCCGCCAGCAGCGTGTCGAGCAGCTTGCCCGCCTGGCCGACGAAGGGCTTGCCCTGCTGGTCCTCGTGGAAACCGGGCGCCTCGCCGACGAACATCAGATCGGCGTCCGGGTCCCCGACACCGAAGACGACCTGGGTGCGGCCCTCGGCCAGCCGGCACGTCGTGCAGCCGGCGACCTCCGTCGCGAAGGCGGCTAGCTCAGTGGCAGCCACACGAACCGCCGCAACAGCCGCCGCCGCCGCCGAAGCTCGGTTCCTGTTGCCCGGTGCCGTGAGCCGCGAAGACGGAGAACTGCTTCCGCACGTTCGGGGCGCCGCAGTCCGGGCAGTCTGGGTCGTGACCGTTCCGGACGAGCTCCTCGAAGTGCGACTCGCACTCCATGCACACGTACTCGTAGATGGGCACTAGGCCTCAGACCGTAGCATCGGCTCGAGCTCCACGAGGTCGGATCTTCGAGAACGCACCGGACGGCACGCTGTAGGAGGGTTTGGCGTAAAGCCGCTCGTCGCTGGGGTGCGATGCTCGTTCCCTGGGGAGGACGCAGGGAGCGTCCATATCCAAAGATATGGGCGCGACTGAGGACGCTGCCAGGGGGCGAGCAGCGCGGCCCAGCGGCACAGACTGTTTTGCGCCAAACCCTCCTAACTCAGTGGAAGAGGTTGCCTAGAGCGATTCCGCCACGAATCAAGCTGTCGATCGGGGCCGTCTCGATCACCCGACGGGCAACCGAGGCGAGGAAGCTTGGAAGGTCGCCGCGGGCCTCGGCCTCGTCGACCGCACGCAGCAGGCCCGCTCGGATCGCGTCTTCGACCTTGGTTCGATCCGCGCCGTCGATGCGAACGCCGGTACCCGGCTCGAGCGAGAGGACGAGCTTCTCGCGCGTCGTCCCCAACTTGCACGCGGCGCCGTCGAGGCCGTCGAGGACGATCCGCTGAATCGCCGCGTCGACGCCCCCGCCCGGAAACGGCGAGCGGGCCCGGCACGGGTTGGCGAGCGGCGGCGAGACGGTCCGCGCCGCTCCCTTTCCGAGCTCGACGCCGATCAGAACGGCGGCCGACGCGAGCAGCGCGAGCAGAACGGCGGCGCCGCGAGTAAGACGCCTGGTCATTCGATGAACCTGCGCCGGGCGAGAAGCGCCAGAGCCGCCGCAAGTGCAGCGAGCGCGGCTGAGAAGAGAAATGCAGGCCGGAAAGCGCGGGTGATCGTCTCTTCGATCGTTTCCACCAGCGTGTCGCGCGTGGTCGCAAGGTTCGGGTCGTGCCCTGCACCGTGGTCGTCGAACGGCTTGGCGAGGTCGGGGATCTTCCCTGCCTGGGCACGTTCGAACTCGCCGGCCAGTTCGAGGGCGACCGGCACCTTGGTCGAGAGGCCGACCGGGGCGTCCAGCAGCACGCTTGTTGCCTTCAGCTTCGCCTGCCGCCCGGCAGCCGGTAGCTCAGCCGCTAGTAGTGGGGCGATCAGAGCCAGGGCCAGCACGAGCCCGAGGTGACGGACGCCGACCGTGAAGGTGCCGCTCCTGGCCAAGCCGACGTCCCGGTCGAGGGCGATCCCCGACAAGGTTGGAACCGCGAGCCCCAGCCCGATCCCGCACAAGGCGAGCGCTGCGGCCGCCAGCCAGGCGCTCGGCGATGGAAGCAGGGCGAGCACCACGAGCCCCGCGGCGACCAGCGTCGCGCCGCCGGAAATCGCGGTGAGCCCGCCCAGCCACCGCCCCAGTGGCCGCGAGACGATGGTCGCGGCAGGCAGGACGCTGACGATCGCTGCACCGGCGATCGGCGAGTAACCCCAGACAGTTATCACCAACAGGACCGCGAGGAAGAGCACGCCGACCAAAGCGCCAAAGAGCAGCCCGAGGCAGGCATTTGCCGGCAATGTGGCTGCAAGGGAGGAGCGCCACCCCTCTTCGAGCGTCGCTCCCCCGGGGGACAAGAACGCACCGACAAGGCCGAGAGCTGCGACCGGCGCTTGCGCAGCGAAGATCGCTCGCCAGTCGAAGGCCTGCGTCAGGACGCCCCCGAGTGCCGGCCCCAGCGCGATGCCGAACGTGCCCGCAAGCGTCCAGATCGCCGCCCCCCGGTCGACCGATCCCGTCAACGCACCAAGCACCGGAAGCGCCCCCGCCAAGAGCAGGGCCGCGCCGGCTCCCTGGAAGCAGCGGGCGGTGATCAGGAAGGCGAGGCTTCCGGCCAGCGAGCACGCAACGGATGCGCTGAAGAAGAGAAACAAACCGATCACGAGGATCCACCTGGCCCGGATGCGATGGATGACCGCGATCAGCCCGAACGCCGCCACGGTGACGGCTGCGTTGTAGGCGGTGATGACCCAGGAGACGCCCTCGATCGAGGTGTGGAAGTGGCCGTAGAGGTCCGGCAGCGCCAAGACGACGATCGATGAATCCGCAAAGGCAACACCGATCGCCACTGCGATGAGAGCGGTCAGTAGAGAGGTCGATCGGTCGATCGCGATGGCCCAGTTCTACAGCCGGGCGCGTCGCGGTGGGATTACGCCGGCCCGCGAACCAGCCGCCCGGCCAGGCGACCGCTGAGCGTCTTCGGCCCGACCGCGAGCTGCCCGTGCAAGGCTTTCGCGCCGGCAACGCGCACCGATCCGACGAATCTCGCCGGGAGCACCGAGCCCCTTTCCGGCCTGAAGAGCCTCAGGGTTCCACTCACTTGCACCCCCGGTACGAAGGCGTAGCGCTTGAGCGTGAACGTCGTGCCCGAGATCCGGAGGGCGCCGGCGTACAGGCCGGGGATCGAGTGCGCGCCACTAAAGCCCGTCAAGGCGAACGCCCACGAAGCCGCCGCCTCTCGAAGGGTCTTCGCAACGGCGACGAGCGTGCGCCCGTGGACGCGTGATCCGAGGGAGTTGAAGGACGTCGGGATCGGGCCAATCGGGTTGACGAGCAGCGGCGAGCGATCGCAGCGAGTGGGCGGAATGCCACCCGAAAGCCAGGTCGCGAGGGCGTTCTGCGCGCAGTTGGTGAGGTCGGTGCCCAAAACGCTGTGGCCGACTCCCGGCACTGTCACGAGGTGCCCCTGCGGGAACTGGGCGGCGATCGCGGCACCGTTCGAGACCGGAGTGCGCAGGTCGCGCTCGCCTTCGAAAACGAGCACCGGCACGTTCGGCAGCGGGCCCGAGCCGATTCCCGGGCGCGAGGGCTGCGGCGGCCAGGTGAGGCAGAAAGCGGCCGGGCCGAGGTCGGTCGCCCAGAGGCCGAACGGCCCGGTCGAGCCGCTCGGCAGCGCTTTGCGGGCGTTGGCGAGCAACGCCGCGCGTTGCGCCAGCGGCGTGTCCGGCGCCCAGGGGAACGGGCCGTCGTCGCAGACGGTCGCGGCGAACAATCCCGCGCTCAGGTCCGTCGCCGGGGTGACCCCGCTCTCCCGGTCAAGCTGGACGAGCCGAAGCAGCGCGCGGACGCGGCCGCCAAGTGCCGCATGCACCGCCGCAGGAAGCTCCGAAGCGAGGCCGGCGTTGAGGTCGGAGTCGAGGAGTGCCCCGCTCAGGAAGTCGATGCCGGACGCGCGCACGGTTCTCGTCCCCCCGCCCGCCTTCGCGACCTTGCCGGTGAGTGGATGCGTGGCCATCCGGTTCGCGAGCTTGACGACGTCGCCCACGAAGTTGGGTGTCGCCGCTCGGCAAAGCTTGCCCGAGCACAGCGAAGCGAGTCCCTTCGTCATGTGCTGGAGGTCGTCGAGCGCGAACGGGTCCCGGCCTACGGCATCCGCAACGGAGTCGAGGAGCAGCCGTTGGACATGGTTCGGGTAGGTCAGGGCGTAGGCGACCGAGAGCTGCGTGCCGTACGACGTCCCCCAAAGCGCGATCTTGTCCACGCCGAGCGCCTGGCGCACGGCGTCGATGTCGTCGACGTGATCGCGGGTCGAGTAGAAGGCGCGGCTAGGGCCGATCTCGTTTGCACACCTCGCGACGAGCTTCTGCGCCGTCGCCGGTGCCGCAAAGGGGTTGGCCTGGAGCTCGGGGCAGCGTAGGACGCCCGAACTGCCGGTTCCACGATTGTCGAAGGCCACCAGTGTGTAGCCCGGAAACTCACTCCGAAAATCGAGGGCGTTCGCCCCGAGGGCGAAAGTGCCGGCCGATCCCTGCCCGGGGCCGCCGGCGACGAGGAACAGGACGCCGCGAGGCGCGCCGGGCGCGGGCAGCTCCTCGACGTGGAGCCCGATGGTGCCAGGCGTCGCGCCGCTTCGGTCGAGCGGCACATCCACGGTTGCACACTGGACGCCGTTCTGCCCGCAGGGCACGAAAAACGGTGACGGCGCAGCCGGCGAGACGTGCGGTGCGCCGAGCGCGGCGCACAGCACCGTGAGGACGATTAGACCCCGGAACCGCATTGACAGCCCGCCACGATACCGACACGCAGGTACGCTTCGGCTGCCCGGTATCCGCTACGGAACTGGAGCTGGCAGATGTTCGAAACCGTCAACGTGATCGGTCGCGGCCGCGTCGGCACGGCGGTCGCCGCACGGCTCGAGGAGCGAGGCGTCGAGCTGCGGGAGGACGAGCCCGAGCTCGTCCTGCTCTGCGTACCGGACACGGCGATTCGGGACGTGGCGCGGGACCTGGTCCCCGGACCCGGCTGGATCGCGCACGTCAGCGGCGCCACGCCGCTGACAGCGCTCGACCCGCACGAGCGGCGCTTCGGGCTCCATCCGCTGCAAACGTTCACGCGCGCGCGAGGGCCGGAGCAGCTCGACGGGGCCTCCGCCGCAGTCACGGCCGAGACCGGCGAGGCGCGCGAGCGAGGGTTCGAGTTGGCGAACCTGCTCGGGCTGACGCCTTTCGAGCTCGCCGACGAGGCGCGTCCCCTCTACCACGCCGGCGCCGCGATCGCCTCCAACTACCTCGTCACCCTCCACAGGGTCGCTTCCGACCTTTTCCGCGCGGCGGGCGCGCCACCTGAAGCGCTTGTCCCGCTGATGCAACGAACGATCGAGAACGGCTTCGAGCTGACCGGCCCGATCGAGCGCGGCGACTGGGAGACGGTCGAGGCACATCGCGAAGCGATCCGCTCCACACGGCCCGACCTGGAGCCGCTGTACGACGTCCTCGCGGAGGCAACGCGGCCGTGAGGATCATTCGGACGATCGGGGAGCTTCACCTCGCGCCGCGCGGAAGGACCCTCGGTCTCGTGCCGACGATGGGCGCCTTTCACGAGGGCCATCTCGCGCTCTTCCGTGCCGCCCGCGAGGAAAACGAGGTCGTCGTCGCCAGCCTGTTCGTCAACCCGGCCCAGTTCGGGCCGAGCGAAGATCTCGCTACGTACCCGCGCGACGAGGAACGCGACGCCGCCTTCGCGGAAGAAGCCGGCGTCGACATCCTCTTCGTCCCTGCCGCCGAGGAGCTGTATCCGTCGGGCTTCCAGACCTGGGTAGAGGTCGAGGAGCTCGGCCGAATCCTCGAAGGCGAGTTCCGCCCCGGCCATTTCCGCGCTGTCGCGACGATCTGCCTGAAGCTCTTCAACATCGTCGGCCCCGACCGCGCCTACTTCGGGCAGAAGGACGCCCAACAGGTGGCGGTCGTCAAGCGGATGGTTCGCGATCTAGATCACGAAGTCAAAATCCGTGTCGTCCCGACCGTTCGGGACGCCGACGGGCTCGCGCTCTCCTCGCGAAACGCCTACCTCTCGCCGGAGGAGCGCGAGCTCGCCCTGCAGCTTCCGCGGGCGCTCGCGACCAGGGATCCGGCGCTCGCACGCGCGAGTCTGGACGGCCTCGACGTCGACTACGTCGAGATCGCCGACTTCGAGCCGCGCGTGCTCGCGGCGGCCGTCCGGATCGGAAAGACGCGGCTGATCGACAACGTCGTCCTCGACAAGGAGTCCGTATGAGCACCCGTCCTCGCAAGCCCGGCCCCGCCACGCCTGCCCCCGGAAAGCTTGCCCTCCCCGAGCTCCTGCAGATGAAGGCGCGCGGCGAGAAGATCGTGATGGTGACGGCCTACGACGCGCCGGGAGCCAGGCTTGCGGATGCCGCCGGAATCGATCTGATCCTGGTCGGCGACACGGCGGCGATGGTCGTACTCGGCCACGACTCGACCGTGCCGGTGACGCTCGACGAGATGTTGTTCCTCACCCGTTCGGTCGCGCGAGCGGCCAAGCGGCCGCTGATCATCGGCGACATGCCCTTCGGGACCTACGAGGCCTCGGACGACGACGCCGTCCACAACGCGGTCCGCTTCGTCAAGGAGGGCGGCGCCGACGTGGTCAAGCTCGAAGGAGCCGGCCCATCCCTCTCACGCGTGCGGGCGATCACCGGAGCCGGGATCGGCGTCATGGGCCATGTCGGGCTGACCCCGCAGTCGGCGACGGTGCTCGGAGGCTTCAAGGCCCAGGGCAGGACGGCCGCCCAGGCACGCCGGCTCTACGACGACGCGATCGCCCTCGAGCGCGCGGGCTGCTTCGCGGTCGTGCTCGAGGCCGTCCCGGCCGCAGTCGCGGAGCGAATCACCGAGGCGCTGACGGTACCGACGATCGGGATCGGCGCCGGCGCTGCCACGGACGGCCAGGTGCTCGTCTACCACGACTTGCTCGGCCTCTACGAAGGCCGGGCGCCGCGCTTTGTCAAGCGCTATACGGACCTGGCCACAGAGATCAGGGGTGCGCTCGAGCGCTACGCCTCCGACGTGCGCGAGCACCGGTTCCCCGAGGAGCAACACACCTACTCGATTCCGGTCGAGGAGCTCGCCGAGTTCGAGTCCGAGCTCGCCGAGTCACCCGCCGAGCAGCGTGAGCGCTAGGTCGACGGCCGCCAAGAGACCGCCGAACAGCGCAACCGCCCCGACCGTTCGCGGCCAGCTCCAGCCCTCGACGACGCGGATCCCGACCGCGAGGAGCGCGAGCGACCAGAGCGCGAATCCCGCCGCGAGCGCCGTGAAGACATGGGCTCCTGCGCCCGAATCCGACCCGCCGCTGCGGAAGATGTCGTCGCCGTAAAGGGCAAGCCGCACGGGTAGGAGCACAAGCGAGAGCGCAAGCGGAACCGCCGCAAGCGCAAGGAGGTGGCGCGCCTGCCTGTAAGTGCTCTTCGCGCCAAGCCAGTCGAGGGCGAGGTAGAGGACGCCGCCGCCGAGCCAGTAGTTGACGATCCCGACGAACAGTCCGGCGATGAAGAGCCAAACCGGGATCACGATTCCCGCGCGTGCCGGGTCGTCCGCGAACGATCCCGCCTGCGAGCTCAGTAACGTCAGCGCCACCCCGGCGAAGAACGCGATCGCGGCGATCGCGTCCTGGCGAGCCTCCGCAGCCTCCCGCGAATCGTCGCGAAGCTCGGCGAAAACCGTCCGCGGCGCCTGTGGGACGAGCAGGACGCGCTGCCACCACGCCCGGGCCTCGTCCGGCTGCGCCCGGTCGGCCTGAATGCTCATGCCGGGAGCGTACGGGACGGCGCCCTGCAGACGAATCACCCAAAAATTCATCCAATAAACCTGTCGAAACCTACGTCTTGACCCTCAAGTCAATCGAGTTCTTGCCGATGACTCAGATGCGTCAAGAACGTATTTGGGATGACCTGGCGAGCCCCCCGAACCCCTGAGCAGCGATCCGGCCTGCCCCGGCGGCGTTCGCGTGGCCGAAAGCTTTTGCTCACGATCGCCGTGCTCGGCGCGACCGCGAGTATCGCCGGTCTCGGCACCTTCGCAACCTTCACCAGCGCCACCTCGGCCAGCCATACCGTTTCCTCCGGCACCGTCGCGATCGCTCTCGGCGCCACGGGGGCGTCCACGAACCGCCTCAATATCGACGCGACGGCGATCGCGCCGGGCGACACCATCCAGCGGTCGGTCGACCTGATCGACCAGGGCACGCTCGATCTGGCCTCGGTCACGCTGACGACGCAGGCAACAACGAGCTCGGTGCTCGACACGGACGGCACCAACGGGCTCCAGATGGTGATCGACAAGTGCTCGCAGGCGTGGACGGAGTCCGGCCCGCCCTACACCTACACCTGCGGTGGATCGACGTCGACGGTCCTCACCTCTCGTGCGGTGATCCAGAGCGGCGTCACCCTGAGCAACCTCAGCTCGCTGACCGCCGGCAATACCGACCACCTCCGGGTCACGCTCACGTTCCCGAGCGGGGCGGGCAACAGCTTCCAGAACAAGTCGTCGACGATCCAGTACACGTTCACCGGCACGCAGCGGGCCGCGACGAACAAATAACGTGAGCTCGGCCCAGCGGCTCGAAGTGGACAGGGGAAACAGGATCGCCGATGTCTTGCTGCGGCTCGCGCTCGGCGTCGCCTTCACCTTGCTTCTGTTCTTGGCCCTGATCCCCCACACGGGGCTCTACAGGCCCGAAACGGTGCTGTCGGACAGCATGAAGCCGTACTTCGCCGCCGGCGACCTGGTGATCGTGACTCCCGAGCCGGTTCGCGACGTCCGAGTCGGTCAGGTGATCAGCATCAAGATCCCGACCGGCGACCACCACGTCCAGACTCATCGCGTCATCCAGATCGTGCGCGGCGGAGCGCATCCGGTGATCCGGACGAAAGGCGACGCCAACACGGCCCGGGACGACTGGACTGCGCGTCTGGACGGCTCGACGGCCTGGCAGGTTCGGCTCGTCGTGCCCAAGCTCGGCTGGCTGATCGTCTGGCTGCGGGATCCGCTACTCCGGTACTTCGGGGTCTTCCTGGCTCCGGCGCTGTTCGCGCTGCTTGTGCTCCGCCGGATCTGGAACGACCCGAGCGACGACGAGCCTTTGAAGGAGGCGCCGAATGCTCCCTCGCAGGTGGCTCCGCTCGTCTGACGTCCTCCCGAAGGGCTCTCGCGTTGCGGCACTCGCGGGCGCGGCCTTCGCTGCGTTTTTCGTCGTGTCGCTCGCAGCGGCGGGATTCAACTCGACCGGTACGGGCGGTCCGATGTCGGTGACGACGAAACGGATCTTTTCCGGCGCGCGCTCGACCGCGCCCGGCGACCTCCGCGACGTGAGCAGCGGCGTCACCTCGAACAAGTCCGATCCGCTCGACTATGACGATTCGATTCCCACCCAAACCGGGAACTGGGCGAGCGCGTTCTCGGCGAGCCGCTTCTTCCAGATCGACTACAACAGCCCGCGGCCGGCCGGAGTCCCCACCTCGAACGTCAACTTCAACATCAAGTACGCGAGCAAGGGCGGCGGCGGGTCGGGCAACGCGTGCATCTACAAGATCGAGGTTCGGCGAGCTTCGACCGACAGTCTGCTCGGGACGCTCGACCATTCCGCGAGCCCGCTCTGCAGCACAGGCACGACGTACCGGGTCGTCAACGAGGACATCTCCGCCTGGATCACCTCGACCGACATCGCCAACGACCTCCGCATCAAGATCTTCGGCTACGAGACGGGCGCGAGAGGGTGGAACATCGAATACGCGACCGTGACAGGCACCAGTTACGCCAACTGGACGCTCTTCGACACGACGTCGACCGACCAGTCGACAGGCACGGCAACGACGTCGGACTGGGCGCTCGCAAGCGCCGAGGGCACGGGCGCCGCGGGCACGGTGTACACGGACGCCACTAACTGGCCGTCTGCCTCGCCGAGCACGAGCAAGTACCTCCAGTTCACCTTCGACCACCCGGACGTCCCGAGCGGTGCCGTCGTGCAGAGCGTGACGCTCAAGAACATCTGGCGGGACTCCGCGGCACCCGGCAACGGCGGCACGGTGTGCAACTACTTCGACGTCTACAACGGCGCCACGCTCGTCGAAACGCACGGGGGCAACACGCAGGCGACTGCCCTGTCCTGCAACAGCAGCGCCACGACCTGGCAGATCGACAACGTCACGCTCTCGAACGTCGACACTGTCGCCGAGGCAAACAGCATGACCATCAGGGTCTATTACTGGGGGGCGCCCACTTGCGGCGGCGGCCAAAATCCGTCCTGCGTCAAGTCGGTGACCGATCAGCTGCAGGCGACCTTCACGTACTACCTCGATTGACCTCCGTAAACCCCCATTCGGGTCAGGGGCGCGGCGTTCATCGCGCCGACAACAAAGGCACGATGCGGCGAGACCTCTTCCATGCTCGGAAACTGCTCCTTTCGATCGCGGTGCTCGGCGCTGCAGCCTCGATCGCGGGCCTCGGCACCTTTGCCACCTTCACCAGCTCGACGAGCGCCAGCAACACGATCGCGAGCGGGACGCTGTCTCTGACGGCGCCGTTCAGCCGCCTCGGCAGCGGGGCGAGCCCGATCGCCCCCGGCGACACGATGCAGCGCGCGATCGACCTCAGCTACTCGGGCTCGATCTCCTTTGCTTCGGCGACGCTGACGACGAGCGCGACTACGTCGTCGCTGCTCGACACCGACGCGACGAACGGTTTGCAGATCGCGATCGACAGGTGCTCGGTCGCGTGGACGGAGTCCGGCCCGCCTTACACCTACACCTGCGGTGGTTCGACCTCGACCGTGCTCGCCTCGCGGGCGCTGGTCGGCAGCAACATCGCCCTCGCGAACCTGACCCTGACGGCGGGCGCGACCGACCACCTGCGCGTCACGCTGACGTTCCCGAGCGGAGCGGGCAACACGCTCCAGAACCAGTCGTCGACCGTCAGCTACACCTTCACCGGCAACCAGCGCGCCGGCACGGATCAGTAGCGCCTAGGCCGCGGCAGCGGCGTGCGCCGGCAGCACCTCGCGCAGGTACTGCCCGGTGAACGACTCCTCGACCTCGGCCACCTGCTCCGGCGTGCCGGTCGCGACTATCTCGCCGCCGGCCTCCCCGCCTTCGGGGCCGAGGTCGATCAGCCAGTCTGCCTGCTTGATCACGTCGAGGTTGTGCTCGATCACGAGCACGGTGTTGCCGGCGTCGACCAGCCGCTGGAGGACGTCGAGCAGCTTCTCGATGTCGGCGAAGTGGAGACCGGTGGTCGGCTCGTCGAGCATGTACAGCGTCCGCCCCGTTGCGACCTTCGAGAGCTCCTTCGCGAGCTTGATCCGCTGCGCCTCGCCGCCTGACAGGGTCGTCGCCGGCTGGCCGAGCTTGATGTAGTCGAGCCCGACGTCGTGCAGGGTCTGCAGCTTCCGCCGCAGCTTCGGGATCTTGGCGAAGAAGGCGAGCGCCTCCTCCACCGACATGTCGAGCACGTCCGCGATCGACTTGCCCTTGAAGCGGACCTCGAGCGTTTCGCGGTTGTAGCGGGCACCCTTGCAGGTCTCGCAGGGTACGTAGACGTCGGGCAGGAAGTGCATCTCGATCTTGATCTGGCCGTCGCCCTTGCACGTCTCGCAGCGCCCGCCGCGGACGTTGAACGAGAAGCGGCCGGGCTTGTAGCCGCGAACTTTTGCCTCCGGGGTCAGCGAGTAGAGCTCGCGGATCGGCGTGAACAGGTCGGTGTAGGTAGCCGGATTCGAGCGCGGCGTCCGTCCGATCGGCGACTGGTCGATGTCGATCACCTTGTCGAAGACCTCGATCCCCTCGACCTCGTCGTGGTCGCCCGGCTTGACGCGCATCCGGTGCAGGCGGTTGGCGAGCGTCTTGTAGACGATCTCGTTCACGAGCGTCGACTTGCCCGAGCCGGAGACACCCGTGACGCAGATGAATTTGCCGACCGGGAACTCGACGTCGATGTGCTTGAGGTTGTGCATCGAGGCTCCCCGAACCCAGAACGAGCCCAGGTCGTCGATCCGGCGCTCGGGCACCGGAATCGTCCGCGTGCGGGAGAGGAACTGTCCGGTGACCGACTTCTTGTTCCGTTCCACCTTGGTCGCGGACCCCTCGGCGACGACGTGGCCGCCGTGCTCGCCCGCGCCGGGCCCCATGTCGACCAGGTGGTCGGCCGAGCGCATCATCTGCTCGTCGTGCTCGACGACGAGCACCGTATTGCCGAGGTC
>Ga0075425_100000940_pt1 | contig 27858 bp, 25 predicted proteins | sample SoiMethybrSBSTD4_FD_75300 | JGI IMG/M metagenome (GOLD analysis project Ga0075425, IMG submission 75300) | Bulk soil microbial communities from a Populus tree surrounding site in Tennessee, USA - Soil MetaG P. TD hybrid SBSTD4 | ecosystem: Environmental > Terrestrial > Soil > Tree plantation...
AATCTCGTAGTACATCTCGAGGCCGTTCACTGGAACGTAGCCGGTCTTTGCCGCAGTCTCGGTGGTCATCGTGAGCCCTTTCCGACTCTAGTGAGGAGTGTCTTGCCGAACCCCCAGCCCGGCGTCCCTGGCCCGCAGGATCGCCTGCGATCGGTCGGCGACCTGGAGCTTGGTGAAGATCGAGGACAGATGGTTGGCAACGGTCTTCGGCGAAAGTCCGAGGCGCGTAGCGATCATGGAGTTGGGCATGGCCGCTGCGAGTAGGTCGAGGATCTCCCGCTCCCGACCAGTCAGCTCTGGGAACGGATCGGCTGCCACCGGCGCAGGGCTCGCGAAGAAGCGCAGCACTCGTTGCGCGACGCCTGGTCCGAAGATCGCCTCGCCTGAGGCGACGGCGCGGACCGCGCGGCCGATCTCCTCTTGCTCGGCGCCCTTGACGACATAGCCACGAGCCCCAGCCCGCATGGCGGCGAAAACCGAGTCGTCGTCGTCGAACATGGTGAGCACCAGTACCGCGACCTCGGGCGCCACGCGGCTGATCTCACGTGTTGCGGCGAAGCCATCCTGGCCCGGCATCTGCAGATCGAGCACCGCGACATTCGGCCGGTGCAGCACGACCTCCTTCACGGCCGCATGCCCATCCGAGGCGACCGCCAATACCTCGATGTCCGGCAACGAGCTCAGCAACGCTGCCAGCCCTGCCCGTACGACGGGGTGATCGTCAGCCAGCACTACTCGAATCGTGCTCATCGGCTCACCAGTGGAAACGAGGCCGAGACCGATCCGCCCGTCGGAGAAGGCCCAGCCTCGAATGCCCCACCGAGCTCAGCCACTCGCTCTCGCATGGCGATCAAGCCGACGCCCGGCGACCAGCGGCCATTCGGTGGCCCGTTGTCGGTGATCGACACGTCGAGCCGGTCACCGACCGAGATACGAACCCGCGCCGTCGTGGCCTTCGAGTGCCGGACCACGTTGGTCAGCGCTTCGGTTGCTATCCGATAGGTTGCGACCTCGACGGCAGCCGGCAACGGCGGCATGTCGGCCGGGACGTCGAGCTTCACGTCGACGGACTCGCCATCCGCACGCCAGGCCAGCTGATCGGCTCGCTGCTTAAGTGCTGCGATCAAGCCGAGCTCGTCGAGAGCACGTGGTCGCAGGCCATCAACGAGCCGGCGTACGTCGGCGAGCGCGCTCCTCGTGTCACGGCGAAGGGTTGTGAGAAGTTCGTTTGCCTGCTCGGGAGCGGTCGCGACCAAGTTGGCGGCGGCGTCTGCGCCAAAGGCAATGCCAGTCAGGGTGGGGCCGAGGCCGTCGTGCAATTCGCGGCGTAGCCGCCGCCGCTCCTCCTCGCGTGCCGCGACGATCCGCTCTCGAGATGCTTGCAGTTCCGAAGAAACCACGGTCGAATGCACCGCAACGGCAACCGGATCGGCGAGCATGGCTAACGCGCGACGATCCGCGGCAGCGAGCTCACGTTCACCAGGGCGCAGACCGATCGTCAACCTGCCCTCCGACTTGCCTCCACGGGCAAGCGGCCAGCGGTGCAGCCGCTCTGGCGGATCGCCGTCGCTGGCCAGCACCGTGCCATCCCGCTCGATCGCGAGGTAGGGCAGCCGCAGGGCTGACCGGATTGTGGTGACCACTCCCTGCAGCCCAGCGTCCGGGGTGGCAAGCTGCTCGCCCAGCCGGGACACCACGCGGGCCGGGTCGCCGCGGTCGCCGTAGATCGCGCCATCTACGAGCCGTTGCAGTCGGGGTAACAAGGGTGCGGCCACGAGAACCAGCAACACCGTGATCAAAGCCGGCCAGGCAAGCCGAGGGGTGGCAAGGCGATTAAGCAGCGCGACCAAACCTGTGTAGGCGACGAGGACTGCCAACAAGAGGATTAACCAGGCGAGGAGCCGGGAAACCACGAGCCGTATGTCCAAGAGCTGATCGCGCACGATTGCCACAGTTACGGCGATGGGGATGAGCGGGATGGCGAACAGTACTTCGACTGGCGTGCCGGCGACCAGGTCCCATGGCAAGATCACGATCAGCGCGAGTATGACAGCCAGCAGCAGCCAGAGAAGCTGGCGGCGTTCGACATCTGATCCCCGGCGGTACCGAACGGCTAGAGCCGCAACGCCGAGGAACAAGGCTAGAAAGTTGCGTATGTTCGCTGCAGCCCAGAGCAGGTGCAAGTTCTCGTAGAACGGGATCGTGAGATAGCCGATCGGATAGCCCGGCTCGATTGGATAGGGGAAGGTGCCCATCTCCAAGCTGAACAGGGGTGCGGTAACGATTACAGCGATCACGACCCACCGCCAGCGCCGAGAGGGCGGGCGTCCGTCGGGGAAAAGCAGCAGGGCAAGGGGCAGAACGAGTCCGATTGCCAACGGCCAGGACCAGGTGAAGACCGTAATCACCAGTCGCTGAACTGCAATGGGTGCGGCTGCTTCGTGCAGCGCGGCGCCTAACGGCGCGGCCAGCGCCGCCGTCGCATAAGCCACGCCGCCGGCCGCGAACAGCCAGCCAATCGGATTCCGCGGACGATGCCAGGCCAAGATGGCACCGCAGATACCGAAGCTCAGCGCTATCGCGGAATTGGTGACGACGAAGGCGTCGATAGCGTCTCTCCAGGACCATCCAGCGAGGACGCTGAGAACGGCTGCGGCAATGACCTCGAGCGTTACGAAGACACCAAGAATGGCGGGCAACGCCCGGAGCCCCCGGCCCGTACGGGCCCAAAGCACTCGGCCGGCACGCGCGGGCGGTGTCATAGGCCAAGTTTGCGCCTGAGACGTTCCCGATGTCTCGGGAAGGTTTCCCGGAGGAACCGGGGAAGCTCCCGGCTCGCCCAGATCTTTGACTCATTCGGCCGCGCCCCAGATGAAGCCACGCTGAAGTCGGCCGATCAGATCGGTCGGTCGAAGACTCGTAGGAGGCGAGGAAATGTCAGCTCTCTATCGCAGCGGGGTGGTGCTGCTGGGCGTGCTCTCGGTGATCGGCTTGACCACTGCGCTATTCACCGACGGACAGCACCCACCGATGATCATCGCGATCATCGGCGCTGTGCTGGACGTGATCAGCATCGTGCTGGCTGTGCTGGCCTGGCGCGGTCGTGCGGCCGCAGCCATCGGCCTGAGTGTGGTCCGGGTTCTGTCAGCGCTGACGGCAGTACCGGCGTTCTATGTTGGCGGGGTGCCCGGACCGATCATGGCGGTTGCCGGGACATTCATCGTCTTCACAATCGTCGGCGTGGTGCTCACGCTGGCCGGCTTGCGGCGGCCCGCATTGGTGGATGCATGATGACCGCCGTTGAGCAGACCACAAAGCAAGCTGTTGCTCAGCCTGCTACATCCGGACGCGTACGCCGGGTGGGCGGCGCCCTTGCGCTGGTCCTTGCACCATGGGGTTTCGTGATTGCCAACGCCAGCTACGCGTGGATGATCCGCAATGGTGGCAGCGACGAGACTGGAGCCGAAGCTCTGGCCCTGGCCGCGGCTGGCCCCGGAATACTTCGGCTCGGGCTGGTCGCCGGAATGATCGGCTGCTTGCTGATCATTCCGGCAGTGATGACAGCGTTGCGGCTTGCGCCTCGGTCCCGGCTGGCCTTCGCGGGCGGATCCTTGATGATCGCCGGGTACGTCTGCTATTTCGGTGTACTGCTCAGCAACATGATCATTATCGCGATGGCTGAGCGCGGCGGACCGCTGGCAGACTACGCGGCGGTGATCGACGCCAGCCAGGCCGACCCCTGGACTGGTTGGGTGTTCCCGATCTTTATCGTGGGTAATCTGCTGGGCACGCTGCTCTTCGCGATCGGCTTGCTGCGCAGCCGTGCGGTAGCGATCTGGGCGGCGATCCTGATCACGCTTTGGCCGGTGCTGCACGTCAGCGGGCTGATCATCGGCGGCGAGATACTCGAGGTCATCGGTGCAGTGCTGCAGGCAATCGGATTCGCCGCTGTCGCAGCTGCGGTGCTACGGCGGTCGAATCAAGAGGTGTCCGTAGGCTAAGCATATGGACGAACGCGTACTCGGTCGTACCCTGCGGCCAGTCTCTGCGATTGGGCTCGGCACTTGGCAGCTCGGCGCAGACTGGGGCGAAGTAAGCGAGACGGCGGCGCTGGACGTACTCGGCGCCGCCGTCGAGTCTGGAGTAACGTTCTTCGACACGGCCGATGTCTATGGTGATGGCCGGAGTGAGCAACTGATCGGCCGATTCCGGGCTCTAAATCCCGAGCTGCCGATCATGGTCGCGACCAAGATGGGCCGGCGGGTTGATCAAGTTCCGGAGAACTTTACGCTGCAGAACTTCCGCGCTTGGACCGAGAGATCTCGCCGCAATCTGGGCATGGATCAGCTTGATCTCGTTCAGCTGCACTGCCCACCGACCGCTGTCTACTCTCAAGATCAGATCTACGACGCGCTGGATGCGCTGATCGCGAGCGGAGTGATCGCCAATTACGGCATGAGTGTCGAGACCTGCGACGATGCTCTCACCGCGATCTCGAGGCGCGGCACGGCAACCGTGCAGATCATTCTCAACGCGTTCCGGCTGAAGCCGCTGGAGGCCGTGCTGCCCGCCGCGATCGCCAATGGTGTGGGGATCATTGCCCGCGTTCCGCTTGCTAGTGGGCTACTCAGTGGGACGTACACGACCTCCACCAAGTTTGCCGAAAATGATCATCGAACCTTCAACCGCGCGGGCCAGGCCTTCGACGCAGGTGAGACCTTCTCCGGCGTTGACTACGAAACCGGCGTACGAGCAGCGAAGGATTTCGCTGATCTTGTAGCCAAGCTGCCGTTCGAAGCCACCCCGGCACAGGCTGCATTGGCCTGGGTCGCGCAACAGCCAGGCGTCACGACGGTGATCCCCGGCGCGCGTTCTGCTGCACAGGCGAGAACCAACGCGGCGGCCGGTGACCTGCCGGCGTTGGGCCAGGAGTTCATGGATGCCGTGCGCGATCTTTATGATCGGGAGTTGCGCGACCAGATCCATGATCGCTGGTAGGACGTGTCGGCTAGGCCGCCGACCAGGTGTTGCATGACGTCCCCCAGCGACCCTTACTCGGACCGCTGGGGCTCAGTGATCTTGATGCTAGTCGATCTTGTTACGGGATGAGGTGGAATACCGCACCCGTTCCGGGACAGATGGCAACGATCTTCTGGTTGCCCTTTGCTGCTAGCTCCACGATCTCCTTAGCGTCACGCTCGTTAACGCCGCACACGTCAGAGACCAGCAGCTTCGCCGCGACGCCGAGGTCCATATTCTCGAACGTGTGGTTATCGCCGATGACCACGGTGATCAGTGTCCTCGGGGTTTGCGCGCTGGCGTCCACTCCCAGCATCCCGACAGCGAGACATCCCGTCGCAAACATGACCGCAAGTTTGCCAATAAACTTCATCTTGATCATGATTGCGACTCCCTTCCAACCGTTGGCGATTTTACACCTGACGAATAATTCCCGCTGCTGATCTTGGTTTGGGCAGACGTCACCGAGATTTGCAGAATGACCACGGTGATCCCCGCCGCACTCTGCCGTACCGGCGAGAACCAATGCGCGGCCGGTGCCTGCCGACGTCGGGCCAGGAGTTCATGGACGCCGTGCGTCGTCGTCTGCGTCTCCGGATGCCTACCCGTCGGATTGCTAAAGGTGCGGGTTGTGCGCTCCCGTCCTCGGTATCACCGACCGTGAGGTTGCCTCACCCTCGCCCTTGCCTCGAACGACCAGCAGAGTCGTCTGCACTGCCGGGGCCCGCAACAGGCCGTCAGCTGGACTAACTCGCGTGCTTCGCAGAGGACCGACTGTGCCGGACCGGGCTGAGGCGGTTCGGCGTACGGACACCTGGCTGATCGGTTTGCTCAGAATTGTTGGCCTCCAAGGCGGCCACATCAGGCGGACCTGCGAGCTTGTCTTTGATCTCCGCTGAGGCCCCGCTGGCGTCAGCTTTCGGCCTATCCTCCGCCTGGCCCGCAGAACGAGTGGATGTCAGAGTCGTGTTGTTCTCCAGGAACCGCAACAACTCGACCGGGAAGGGCAACACGAGCGTCGAGTTCTTCTCGGCAGCCACCGACACGATGGTCTCGAGCAGTCGCAGCTGCAACGCGCCGGGCGTGTCGGCCATCGCGGCCGCTGCCTGTGCCAGCCGATCGGAGGCCTGCAGCTCGCCCTCGGCGGAGATGACGCGGGCGCGCCGCTCGCGTTCGGCTTCTGCCTGGCGTGACATCGACCGCTTCATGGTCTCCGGCAATGCCACATCCTTGATCTCGACCCGATCGATGTGGATGCCCCATTCGACCGCCGGATTGTCGAGCATCAGCTCGAGTCCCTGGTTGAGCCGCTCCCGGTTCGTCAAAAGATCATCTAGATCACTCTTACCGATGATCGAGCGCAATGACGTCTGTGCTACTTGGGAGACAGCGAAGGGGTAGTCCTCGACACTGACAATCGCTCGCACCGGATCGACCACGCGAAAGTAGACCACCGCATCGACCTTGACCGTCACATTGTCGCGAGTGATGCCCTCCTGCGCGGGCACCGCCATGGTCACGATCTGCATGTTGACTTTGCGCAGCCGATCCATGATCGGCACGATCATGGCCAGGCCAGGACCGCGTACCTGATCAAGGACCCGACCGAACCGGAACACCAGGCCGCGCTCGTACTGCTTGACTACACGGAGACTTATCGCGGCGGCCGCCAAGGCAACCCCGCCCGCCACCGCTAGCACGTCTAACAACATCACAACCTCCAAACGTCAACGCTCGGAGCCGATAGGTGAGGTCCTGGCGGATGCCGCTTCCGAGGTTGATCGCTTCCTCCACGGTAGTCCCGGTTTCGGTGAATCAAGCCTCCGCTTGAGGGTGGTTGCGCGGAGGCCGTTGGCGAGATCCTCCAGTCTTCGGGGTGTCCTCTGTGCGGGCCCGGCTCGCCATGTCCCTGTCCAGCGGCTGCGCTCGCGAAGCTGATCGATCAATGTCCGAGATCCCGCAGTGATCGGTGATTGGACTCGGATACGTGGCTGAGTGCGTCGAAACTCTGCACTGGTCGGAAATCTGAGGACAGGCTGATCAGCGGGCGGCCTCGGGATCTCCCAGCAGCGTGGATGCGTGGTCGGGCACATACGTGTACTGCTCCCGAGGGGGTCTCTGGTAGTCCGAGGTCTCGGTGAGTCGGCGAGGGAGTTCCACATCTGGGGAAGGGACCTCGGCGTAGGGGATGCTCGACAGCAGGTGCGCGATCATGTTCAGCCGGGCGTGCTTCTTGATATCGGACTCCACCACAAACCATGGGCTGGTCGGGGTATCGGTGTAGACCATCATCGCGTCTTTGGCGCGAGAGTAGTCCTCCCAGCGGTTGATCGATTCGACGTCCATCGGGCTGAGCTTCCAGCGGCGTACGGGGTCACGATGCCGGGACCTGAAGCGGCGCAATTGTTCGCTGTCGGAGACCGAGAACCAATATTTGCGGAGCATGATGCCGTCATCGATCAGCATCTGCTCGAAGATCGGGGTCTGCTGCATGAAGCGGTCGTATTCCTCTGGCGTACAGAAGCCCATCACCTTCTCCACGCCGGCGCGGTTGTACCAGGAGCGGTCGAACAGTGCGATCTCACTCCTGCTCGGCAGGTGCGCGACATAGCGCTGGTAGTACCACTGGCCGCGTTCGCGCGAGGTGGGCGTGGGCAATGCCACGATGCGGGCGATCCGCGGGCTGAGATATTCGGTGATCCGCTTGATAGCGCCGCCCTTGCCCGCCGCGTCGCGACCTTCGAAGATCACCAGGATGCGGGCTCCGCTCTGGCGCGTCCACTCCTGAAGCTTGACCAGTTCGGTTTGGAGCCGGAAGACCTCGGCTTCATACACCTCGTTGGAGATCTTTGGCGGTTTTTTCCGCTTTTTCGCCATTTCCCGACAGTAGTGCCAGTCCGCTGTGGGCGAACAGAAAATTGCGTTGGGGAATGTCAGTGGTCGGTCATAGCGTTGTCGCGTCTAGTCGGCGTCGAAATGAGGCGATGAGTTTGGTCGTGACCGTGAGTCTGAACCTTGTGAATGACGCTTTCGCGTAACCGAAGTCGACAGAGTAAGGATGGGTCTGGGTGTCCACCACAACCAGCCAGGAGGCGGGGCTCTCGCATTCGCGGCTACCAGCGCGGGACCGTCAGGTCATCGGAATTCTGCTGGTCGCAGCATTTGTGGTGATCCTGAACGAGACGATCATGAGCGTGGCACTGCCGCGGTTGATGGTCGATCTTGACCTCTCGGCTCGCACGGTTCAATGGCTGACAACGGCGTTCATGCTGACGATGGCAGTGGTCATTCCGACAACTGGCTTCCTGCTGCAACGGGTCTCCACTCGGACTGTCTTCATGCTTGCTATGGGTCTGTTTTCGGCCGGCACCTTTCTTGCAGCGATCTCGCCAGGATTCTGGATGCTGCTGCCTGCTCGCATCGTGCAGGCCTCAGGCACCGCTGTGATGATCCCGCTGCTGATGACGACTGTCCTCACGCTTGTTCCAGTCGAGCGCCGTGGCGTGGTGATGGGCAATCTGAGTATTGCGATCTCGGTTGCGCCGGCAATCGGCCCGACGTTGTCAGGGCTGGTCCTGCAGTTCTTGTCCTGGCGGTTCATGTTCGTGCTGGTGTTGCCGATCGCGCTGGCGACTTTGGTGTACGGCTCCCGTCGGCTGGTGAACGTCGGGCAGGCCGGGCACCAAAAGCTTGACGTGCGCTCTGTCTTGCTCTCCATCCCAGCCTTCGGCGCCCTTGTGTACGGGCTCAGCCAGTTGGGTCGGGGCGCCTCAGGGCCGGCCGTTGCCCTCGGATTCATAACCTTCGGATTGATCTGCATGCTGATGTTCGGCTGGCGCCAGCTACGGCTGACCCGGGGCGGCGGCAGCCCGTTGCTTGACCTACGCGCTTTCAGCTATCGCATGTTCAGTCTGAGCCTGGCACTGCTCTGCCTCGCCATGCTGGCGCTCTTCGGCATGGTGATCTTGCTGCCGATGTACCTACAAACCGTCCGCGGAATTGGATCCCTGGCAACGGGTCTGATGTTGCTGCCAGGCGGTCTCTTGATGGGCCTGGCCGGGCCTACCGCCGGCCGGATCTTCGACCGATACGGGCCGCGGGTGCTGACCGTTCCAGGCGCCCTTCTGCTGACCTTCACGCTGTGGCGATTCAGCACAGTGAATGCCACGACGCCGATTTGGATGCTTGTCGGGGTGCACATGTTGCTCATGCTGGGACTCGCGTGCCTTTTCACGCCCGCCTTTACCGCTGCGTTGAATCCACTGCCGCCGCATCTCTATTCACACGGCAGCGCGATCTTGGCCACCCTGCAGCAAGTGGCAGGTGCGGCTGGAACCGCCGTGCTGGTGGCGATCATGGCGAGCAAGACAGCCACCTTGGGCCAAGCAGGTTTGCCACCGTTGGCTGCGCTCAACGGCGGCATCCAGGCTGCTTTCAGCGTCGCGGCCTTGATCAGCATCGCGACAGTGGTCTTGGCCTTCTTCATCCGCAACACCAAGCCGCCCGCGGATGAGCAGTCGAGAGAGTATGAGCATGCTGCCGGCGAGGAGCCGATCTCTGACGAGGCGGCCGCTACGCGCGCCTGATTAGCCGGATCGGAGCGAGCCGAGCAGTCAAACTCAGCGGATCGCGCGCCGCCGTGCTGAGGAGGAGCGAGGGGACATGCTCTTCGTCGCCGAGCGACGACGAAGAAGGTGGCTAACAAAGCGCGATCCGCGCGGAGCGAGCACCAGCGAGCGGAGCAGTCAAACTCAGCGGATCGCGCGCCGCCGTGCTGAGGAGAAGCGAGGGGACATGCTCTTCGTCGCCGAGCGACGACGAAGAAGGTGGCTAACAAAGCGCGATCCGCGCGGAGCGAGCACCAGCGAGCGGAGCAGTCAAACTCAGCGCACGACCTTGATGTTGAATTCAGGGCGTCCGAGCTGACCAAAGATCCGTACCCAGAGCGGAATGAACATTTCCAAGCCGCGGGCTGCGGTGAGGTCACCCAGGTCGAAAATGTCGGTCCAGCCCAGATCGGCTGCCACCGATGCCGCGGTCTGCCGTGCGGCAGCATCGTTCCCCGCCACGAAGATCGTCGAGTCTGCATCGAGCCCGCGCGGATTGATCATGACTTGGTTCGCCATGGTGTTGAACATCTTCACCAAGCGGGCCTGCGGCACCTCCCGTTGCAGTTGCTCGGCGAGCGAATCGGTATTGCTCACAAAGAGTGAGGGTGGGAATCCTTGCGAGAAGTCGAGCGGATTCGAGGTATCGATCACCACCTTGCCGTCGAGAGCCTCACCCACAGCTTGGAGCGCGGGCAACGAGCCGCGGCCATTCGTGGCGTTGATCAACACCTCTGCGTCAAGGTCTCGGTACGCCGCAAGCGGCAGGTCGATTCCAGCCCACTGCTCTCGCTGCCTGGTCTCCTCCGGATCCCGCGTACCGATGGTTACCTGATGACCTGCGGCGCTGAGGGCCTTAGCGAGTGCCGGTCCAACGGCACCTGTGCCCAGAATGGCAATCTTCATGGACACATCATTTACGGATAAGTCGGATCGGAGACGGAGGCCATGGGCGACAAGATCGCGGTAGTAACGGGAGCAGCTACGGGAATCGGGGCAGCGGTCGCAACCGGTCTCGCGAGTGACGGCTGGTTTGTGGTGCTTGCGGGTCGGCGGCGTATGCGACTGGAGGAGCTTGTCGCTGCCCAGGCCGACCTGGCTTTTGATCCTGTGCCAACCGACGTCACCGACGAGGAGTCCGTGCGCAACCTGTTCGACGTCACCGTTACGCGACATGGTCGGGTTGATCTGCTGTTCAACAACGCCGGCATGGGAGCACCGCCTCGAGAACCTGACGAGATCCCGCTGGAGGAGTGGCAGGCCGTCGTCGACGTCAATCTGACCGGCGCCTTCCTGTGTACGCGCGAGGCGTTCCGCGTGATGCGCCGGCAACGGCCGCAAGGCGGTCGGATCATCAACAATGGCTCGCTCTCCGCGCATACGCCACGGCCGCGATCCATTGCCTATACCGCAACCAAGCACGCCATCGCCGGCCTCACCAAGTCCACAGCTCTGGATGGACGCCCGTACGACATCGCGTGCGGGCAGATCGATATCGGCAACGCCGCCACCGACATGACGGCTGAGAGCGCCAAAGGAGCCCTGCAGGCCGACGGCAGCCTGCGGCCCGAACCACGCATGCGCGTGGAGGATGTCGCACGCGCGGTCGTATACATGGCAAGCCTTCCGTTGGATAGCAACGTGGCGACCTTGACGGTCATGTCAACCAAGATGCCCTACGTGGGTCGCGGGTAGTCCGGACTCGTGCCGGCGCTAGATTCTTGAGGTGCCCATGATCTTCATCAAGCAGTTTGACGAACTCGGCCGCGACGACATCGAACAGGCTGGTGGCAAGGGTGCGAACCTGGGCGAGCTGACGCGCGCCGGCCTCCCGGTGCCGCCTGGTTTCGTGATCCTCACCGACGCCTATCGGGCCTACGTTGCCGAGCATCAGCTGGGGGACAAGATTGTTGGGCTGGCGAGGCCGACCGATGATCCTGCCGGATACGAATCCGCCTCGGAACAGATCCGGGCGCTTTTTGCCGAGGAGGTCTCCGACTCTTTGCGAGCAGAGATCGCCGATCAGTATGCGATCCTCGGCGACAATGTGCCGGTCGCCGTGCGCTCCTCGGCGACTGCCGAGGATCTGCCTGAGGCAAGTTTCGCGGGACAGCAGGACACCTACCTCAACGTCCGCGGGCTGCAGGATCTACTGGCCGCGGTTCGCGATTGCTGGGCGTCGCTTTGGACCGCTCGGGCTATGGCGTACCGGGCGCGCCAGGCCATCGATCCGGCAACGGTCAGCCTGGCCGTCGTTGTTCAGCAGATGGTCGATGCGAATGCTGCCGGGGTGATGTTCACCGCCAACCCAAGCAATGGGCGTCGCGATGAGGTAGTCATCAGCGCCGCCTGGGGTCTCGGCGAGTCAGTCGTCAGCGGGTCGGTCAATACCGACAACCTCGTGGTACGCAAGCCGGACGGCACCGTGGTGTCAAGCGACACGGCCGACAAGGCCGTGATGACCGTCCCGGCGGAGCAACGTACGCAGGAACGCGCCGTCCCGGAGAGCCAACGCCGGGAACCGGTGCTTAGCGTGGCCGAGGCCGCCGCGCTGGCCGGGTACGGCACGCGCATCGAGAACCATTACGGAGCACCTCAGGACATTGAGTGGGCACGTGCGGACGGGCAGTTCTTCATCGTGCAGGCGCGGCCGATCACCGCGCTTCCCGACGTTGAGGCACCGATGCCCACCGATTGGACCGTCTCGGAGCCGACCGCGATGTACGTGCGGGCGAGCATTGTGGAGCAACTACCCGACCCGCTTTCGCCGCTGTTCGCTGACCTGATCGACCCCGCGGTCACCCGCTCGATCAAGAGCCTGTTCCGAGAGTTCCTCGGGGAGGACGTGATCCTGGATAGTGACGTTGGATTGCCAACGGTCAACGGATACGCCTACTACCGCTACAGCCGTTCGGGGATGTGGCGGCTGACGTGGAAGAGCCCGAGGGCCTTTCGGGTGCTGTTCGCCGGCGGAAACATGAGCGGCCAGGGTCGCTGGCGCAACTACTCTCATCCGAAGTATCGCCGGATCGTCAACGACTGGAATGCGCGCAACATCAGCGAGATGAGCACCGAACAGCTCTTGAGCGGCGTGGAGGAGCTGGTGGAGGCGGCCGCCGAGTACTACACCGCAGTGCAGACGATCATCCCGGCGGCGGCAACGAGTGAGGTGCTGCTCACGCGGTTCTACAACGCCGCAGTTCGTGGCAAGGACGATCCGCCCGCGCAGGTGTTCGTGCTCGGATCAGACAGCGAGCCGATCAGAGCCGAGAAGTCCCTCTACGACCTTGCGACCTGGACTCGCAGTCATCAAGAACTGGCAGCGTCACTGCTCGCCTTGCCGCCGCAGGAATTCCTGGAGCGGGCTGCCGCATCGGACGATCCGGTGTGGCGTGAGTGGCACGCCCGTTTCCAAGCCCACCTCAGCGCGTACGGGCACACGGTCTACAACCTCGACTTCATGAATGCAGTGCCTGCCGATCATCCGGTTCCGCTATTGGAGACCTTGCGGTTCTTTGTGAGCGGAAAGGGTCACGATCCGTACGAGCGGCAGCGGCATCTCGCGCTCCGCCGCGACGAGGCGACTGCCACGGTTCTGGCGCGGTTGGATCCGGTACGCGCCAAAGCCTTCAGCCGGCTGGTGCACTGGGCCCAGGACGTGGCTCCGGTCCGAGAGGACGCGCTCGCTGACGTTGGACTGGCATGGCCGCAGCTGCGCCGCATGCTGCTCGAAGTGGGGCGGCGACTCCAGCAGGCCGGAGTGATCAACGAACCCGCTGATGTCTTCTGGTTGCACCGCAGCGAAATCGACGAAGGTCTGGGCAACCTCGCTGATCAAGTGGAGCAGCGCAAGCAGCTGTGGCGAGGGGAGCGCCGCGCGACACCGCCACAGTTACTGCCCAAGGGCGGCTGGGGCGATATGTTCCGCAACTGGATGCCGGCTGCGTCCGAGGAGCAGACCGGCGACGTCATCAAGGGCATTGCCGGAAGTGCCGGAACCATCACCGCGCCAGCTCGAGTGCTCGGCGGACCAGAAGACTTCGGGCAGATGCAGCCCGGCGACGTGTTGGTGGCGAGCATCACAACGCCTGCATGGACCTCGTTGTTCGCGATGGCCTCGGGCGTGGTCACCGATGTCGGCGGTCCGCTCAGCCACAGCTCGATCGTGGCGCGGGAGTACGGCATTCCCGCTGTACTGGGTACTGCGGTGGCCACCCGCCGGATCCGTAGCGGTCAGCTGATCAAGGTCGACGGTGATGCAGGCACAGTCACGCTGCGCGACGGTCAGGATCTCCCAGACGCCGAGCAAATCCCGAAGGGCTCGCGGCGTCGGAAGATCATCGCTGGGGCCGCCGCTGCAGCCGCTGCAGCTGGGCTCACGGGGTGGCTTGTCCGACGTGGCAAATCGCGCCGCAACGCCGGCTGAGCCTCTCGGAGCCAAACCTGCACTCCAAAGTCCGCACCGGTCGGAAATTCGACCGTCAATTGCCAGACTCCTGGTCGAAAGTCAGCGCTGGTCGGAAATTTGAGGTAGCAGCGCCCTACGAGAAGCTCGGCACCTCCAGTTCGTTGGCGATCCGCTTGCCGATCTCCAGAGATGCAGTGGCGGCCGGAGAGGGCGCGTTGAGCACATGGACTTGGCGCGGCGCCCGCTCGTAGTAGAAGTCGTCGACCAGTTGTCCGTTCCGGCGGAGCGCCTGGGCGCGTACCCCGGCATGCGTCGGTAGCAGGCAGTCATCAGGAAGATCGGGAACGAGCTCTCGAAGACTACCGAGGAATCGATTCTTGGATAATGATCTTGCCGCCTCATCCAGCCCGGTCCGCCAGTAGCGCCTTCCCAGCCGCCACAGGCCCGGCCAAGCGGCGCTGTCGAGGAGGTCCCTGGGGTTGATCTTGAGCTTGGTGTAGCCCTCCCTGGCCAGCGCGAAGATCGCGTTCGGGCCGGCGTGGATAGTTCCGTTGATCATCCGGGTCAGGTGTACGCCGAGGAAGGGGAACGCCGGATCCGGCACGGGATAGATCAAGCCCTTGACCAGGTACGACGCCTCCGGTCTCAGTTCGTAGTACTCACCTCGGAACGGGATGATGCGTACCTCCGGCTTCAACCCCGCCAAGCGAGCCAGCCGATCACTGTACAGTCCGGCGCAGTTGACGAACTGATCTCCGCGAACCTCGGCGATCTTGGTCATAACGGTCACCGCATCGGGACGCGATGCGATCCCCACGATTCGTTGTCCGAAGCGGATATCACCGCCCGCCTGCTCGATCTGGCGTCGCAGCGCGTCGCAAACCCCCCGGAAGTCAACGATCCCTGTCGAGTCCACCCGCAGCGCAGCGACTGCCGAGACGTACGGCTCGTACTCCTTGGCCTGCTCGGCACTGATCATCCGGCATGGCACGCCATTCGCCTGACCGCGTCGGTGAAGCTCTTGGAGGGCCGGTACCTGCGCCAGTTCGGTCGCTACGACGAGCTTTCCGCAGATGTCGACAAAGACGCCGTTCTCTTCAGCAAAGCGACGCATCGACGTTGCTCCGGCCGTGCCCAGCTTTGCCTTGAGGCTCCCGGGCTTGTAGTACAGACCGGAGTGAATGACCCCCGAGTTGTGGCCGGTCTGGTGTTGAGCGATGCCCGACTCCTTCTCGAGCACCGTCACCGCGTGCCCGCGCCGGATCAACTCAGAAGCAGTCGCCAACCCAACGATTCCGGCCCCGGCGACAATAACGTGACTTCCCATTGGCCTATGTCTACCAGGGCTGAGTCTCCATTGCTGGGCTTCTGCTGGTCTGGCGAAAGACTCACCCGTGGAGAGTGATGTACCCATGGAACCGACGCGCAATACTCAAGCGAATCCATCCGAGGGGAAGGTGCTGTGAACAGTTTTTCTGATTTCTTCTGGCTGTTGATCTGGGCTTTCGTTCTGGGCTGTTATCTCGTAGTGCTGTTCCAGATCGTCGTCGATCTGTTCCGTGATGAGGATCTGAGCGGGTGGGGGAAGGCGGCGTGGATCATCTTCCTGATCATCGTGCCGTTCTTGAGCGCGCTGGTCTATGTGATCGTCCGAGGAAGGGGAATGGCCGAGCGGCATCAGGCCGCCAGGACTGGAGGACGCGCGACGGAGGCGCCGTACGTGCCGCCGCCCATTATGAAGATCGATAACCCAGCCGGTCAGATCGCGACAGCTCAGCAGTTGCTCGACAGTGGGACAATTAGCCAGGCCGAGTTCGACCATCTGAAGCAGAAAGCGATGGGTTAGACAGACCGATCAGGAGGCCAAACGATGACGAGCGGCAAGTTTTCATGAGTACGCCGGAGAATGGCCGCGCGATCGCCAAGCGGAGGACGTCGGCGAGGGCACATCGTGGCACCAGGCGGCGCTTCTCGCGACCGTCGTCTCGGCTGGCGGAGCGGTGGACCACCATCGATGACGTCGATATCTTCTACCGCGAATCCCCCCACCCGCCCAATGCGCCCGTCATGATGCATCTGCACGGTTTCGGGCTCTCCGGTCGTTATCTCCTGCCGACGGCCGAGGCGCTTGCCGATGAGTTCCACACGCTGGTGCCCGATCTGCCTGGATTCGGCCGCAGCGGTAATGCCATCGAGCCGCTCACCGTCGAGGAGCTTGCGCACGCGGCGGCCGCATTCCTCGATACCCAAGGCATTGAAAAGGTCACCCTGGTCGGAAACTCGATGGGCTGCCCGGTCATCTGCGAGTTCGGCTACTCGTATCCGGATCGGTTGGAGCGGGCAATTCTGGTGTCACCAGCTGGCGGGATAAACAATCAGCCGCTGCCGCGGGCCGTACGCCAGCTCAGCCACGACGGTATCCGCGAACCGGCCCGGCTGTTGAGCGTGGCAGTGCCGGACTATGTGCGGTTCGGCGTTCCCAGTACATTCCGGATGTTCCGAGCCTTGACCCGCTATCCCTCTCTGGACAGGCTGCTTGGCTTGGATGTGCCCACTCTGGTGGTCGCGGGGAATCGCGATCCATTGATGCCGGGACCATCGCGCATCCAAGAGGTCGCGGAACAGGTGGAGCATCGCGTCGTCTTCGTCGTCATCGACGGCGCGGCTCATGCGATCAATTTCTCCCATCCGGGAGAGCTGGCCAACGTCATCCGACAGTTCATGGACGATCGACCCATCGTGGATGATCCGAACTCTCCCGGGAACGCACGGGCTTACGAGATCCATCGTGGGATCTTCGCCCCGAAAGTCCGTTACGACACCGATTCCTAAATCACGAGCTGTTCAGGCCCGCCGTCAGGGCGGCCAGCTCGTACGTTGCCCCGAGCGCCAACTGTGCTGCTTCGACTGTCTTCTCACGATCAGCTCTTTCGGCAGCGGGCACGGCTGCCTGGATCTCTACTCTCAGCCGATCCGCCGAGGCCAGCTGGCGGGCGGCTTCCGGCGCGTCTCCACGTTGCATCGCAAGCGCTGCCAGTTCGTCGCGTACGCTCGCCTCCCGCCAGCGATCGCCGAGCTTGTGGTGCTCGGTGAGGCTTGCGAGCTGCATTGCCAAGGCGCGTTCAGTTTCGCCGCGCAACCGGGCCACCACGCCAAGCTGATTGAGGGTCCATGCGATCCCCTCACGAAATGACAGTTCCTCACACAAGTCGAGACCCTGGCTGAGCAGCAGCCGGGCCCCGGTCAGGTCGCCTCGGTAGCGCGCAGTGGTACCCAAGTTGATCAACGCCCAGATGACGCCTTCTTGATCGCCGAGCTCGCGCATCCGGCGGAGCGCATCGGGGCCCAGTGCCTCTGCCGCAGCCAGGTCGCCGCTCAGCCAGGCCAGGAAGCACAGATAGTTCAGCTGGACTGCGGCGTCATGATCATCACCGGCCTCCTGAGCGACTCTGAACGCCTCCCGATGCAGTGCTGCCGATGTCTCGTATCGGCCCTGCTCTCGCGCAATCGCACCGAGCCGGCCGATCGACCAGACCAGGCCCGCTCGATCACCGGTGGCGGCGAAGAGAGCCTGCGCCTCCTCGACCAGCGGCCTGGCTTCTGCGTAATCGCATTGCAAGAACGCCAGAGTTCCGGCGAGCATCAGGACTTGTGCTCGCACCTCGCTCGGCGCGTCTGGCCAAGCCCGTAAGGCGCTCGCGGCCCAGCGCCGGCCGTCGGTGTAGCGGCCGCGCAGATAACACCAGCGCCCCAAGGCAGCGACTGTGCGCATGGCGATCTCTGGCTCGTGCTGGATCGACCACCGTATGGCAGGGCGAATATTTCCAACCTCGCGGTCGATGATCGACAACCATTCGTGTTGATCATGACCGTTCATGAGAGGTGCCGCCCGTTCGACAAGATCGCGGTAGTACTCCGCGTGGCGGCGATGGGTAACGACCCGGTCGGGGTGCAGCGCGAACTCGCTGCGTGCGTACTGCCTGACCAGTTGCAGCAGCCGGAAGCGGGCTTGGGTGCTTCCCTCATCCTGGCGTACGACGAGCGACTTCGAGACCAGCGAAGAGAGTATGTCGACAACCTCGATCTCGCTCAAGCCGGTTCCGCAGACCTCGGCCACTGCCGCACGGCTGAAGCTGCCGCCGAACACCGACAGCCGCTCGAAGATCAACTGCTCGGTGCTGCTCAGCCGCTGATAGGTCCAGCCGACCATGGCGTCGACCAGTTGCTGCGCACCGCCAGGGCCGGGAGCCTGCAGGATGTTGAGTTCGCTCTCGAGGGTCTCGGCAAGCTCCTGCACAGTGAGCACATTGGTTCGCGCGGCAGCAAGTTCCAAGGCCAATGGCAACCCGTCGAGTCGATGGCAGATGCGGATGACAGCATCCGCGGCCGATTGGTCGAGTGGGTTGTTGATCAACGACCGGGCGAGGAACAGTTGACACGACGGAACAGTGCCGAGCTGATTCGCGGAGGTGCCGAGGCCGGGGAGTTGCAGCGGAACGATCGGGAAGGCTTGCTCGCCGGGGACTCCCGTGAGGTGCCGACTCGTGATCAAGATGGTGAGCTTTGGTGCCCCGGCCAAGATGGCGCGGCAGAGCTCGGCGCACGTCGTCAGGTGGTGTTCGGCGTTGTCGATGACCAGCAGGCATGACAGCGGCCGCAGGTGGTCGATGATCTCTTCAACGGTGGCCTTCGGTGAGCCGCGTACGCCAAGCGCTCCGGCCAGTGCGTTGAACACGGTCGCCGGATCGTTGAGAGTGCCAATCGGGAACCAGTGCACCCCATCGGGAAACCGGGAGGGCTGCGTCGCGACGTATCCGACGGCGATCCTGGTCTTGCCCACTCCGGCCGGTCCGAGCAGCGTCAGCAGCCGGGTGTCGTCGCGTTCGATGAGCTCGGCGACTTCGCGTAGCTCTTTGTCGCGGCCGACCGGATGGTCGGCAAATACCGGAAGCGAGGGGGTCGGGGGGTCGTGGAGGTTGACTGATGCGAACAGGGCGGAGCGATCGGCTTCGGGAAGGCGCAGCCCTTCGGCCAGCAGCCGCATGGTGGTCATTCGCGGCGAGCGGCGACCGCGTTCGAGCAGCGAGACGGCTTCCGGGCTCAGGCCGGCGCGTGCGGCAAGGGTTTCCTGGGAGAGGCCGGAGCGCCTGCGGAGCCGCCGCAGCTCTACTCCGAATAGGTTCATATTTCCCTTGCTACGTTGCAAAGCGCGTGCCAGTCCTGCCGATCTGAGCAGTCTCGACGGCAGCCATACGACCTCATTGTTCGTCTGCTGTTCGTGGTCGCACAATTGCCGCAGTGTTCAAGATATGTGAGGCGGGTCTGAGGGGGATAGACCGGCCGTCGGGGGAATTCCAGCCGATCTCGCGCCTCTGGGAGGGGCGTCAGCGGCGTGGAGCGTGGAGGGTGTCGGTCTACGGGGGCCCGCTTGGCGTAGTGGGATGACCGCACCCTCCGATTCGGGTCCTTAGTCTCTGCCGTTTCGCGTCTCAAGACGGATGACGACGGTCTGATCGGAGTTTGGGACCCACGTTTGCCGTCTGAAGAGTGCAAACGAGTAGCGGAGTCGATGGCCGGGAGCTGGCGACGCTCGAAGCGCCAGGCCGCTAGCTTTGGGGCGTGACCAGCCCGTTCGCGCCTGACCTCTGGCATCCGGTGGAGGGTTTTGACCTCACCGACATCACGTATCACCGGGCCAATGAAGCTCCAGTGGTACGGATTGCGTTCGACCGGCCCGAGGTGCGCAACGCCTTCCGCCCGCACACCGTCGACGAACTGTTCGCTGCGCTGGATCATGCCCGGATGTCTTCCGACGTGGGCGCGGTGCTGCTCACAGGGAACGGGCCGTCGCCCAAGGACGGCGGATGGGCGTTTTGCAGCGGTGGCGACCAGCGGATCCGGGGTCGCGCCGGTTATCAGTACGACTCGGCGGCAAGGACCAATGACGCCGCCCTGGGACGACTGCACATTCTCGAGGTCCAACGGCTGATCCGCTTCATGCCGAAGGTGGTCATCGCGCTGGTCAACGGTTGGGCGGCGGGTGGGGGCCACAGCCTTCATGTGGTCTGCGATCTGAGCTTGGCCAGTGGCGAGCATGCGCGTTTCAAGCAGACCGACGCCGACGTCGGCTCATTCGACGGTGGCTTTGGGTCCGCGTATCTGGCTCGGCAGGTTGGCCAGAAGGTGGCGCGTGAGATCTTCTTCCTGGGCGAGACCTACTCCGCCGAGGACGCGTACCGAATGGGGATGGTGAACCGCGTCGTACCGCATGCCGAGCTGGAGAATGTTGGGCTCGAGTGGGCGAAGATCATCTGCGGCAAGAGTCCGACCGCACAGCGGATGCTCAAGTTCGCGTTCAATGCGATAGATGACGGGCTGATCGGGCAGCAGGTGTTCGCTGGCGAGTCGACCCGGTTGGCGTACATGACCGATGAGGCCGTCGAGGGTCGCGACGCGTTCCTCGAAAAGCGTTCGCCCGACTGGACCCGGTTCCCCTACTACTACTGACCCTGACATGTCGGCGCTAGACGACGCCGTATAGGCGATCTCCCGCGTCCCCCAGACCCGGGACTATGTAGCCGACATCGTTGAGCTTTTCGTCTAGGCCGGCGAGTACCAGAGTGCACGGGATCTGGAGCCTCTCGACCAACTCCTCGAGCCGAGCGATCCCCTCCGGAGCCGCGATCAGGCAGATGCAGGTGATGTCGTCGGCGCCGCGCTTGACCAGGAACTGTACGGCCGAGCCAAGGGTGCCGCCGGTCGCCAGCATGGGGTCGAGCACATAGCACTGGCGTCCAGTCAGGTCCGTTGGCAACCGTTCCGCGTATGTGGTTGCGATGAGGGTCTCCTCGTCGCGGACGAGGCCGACGAACCCGACCTCTGCCGTCGGTATCAGCCGGGTCATGCCCTCGAGCATGCCCAGACCCGCGCGCAGAATCGGCACCACCAACGGCCGCGGAGCTGACAGTTTCACGCCCACCGCGGTTCGCAAGGGAGTCTGGACTGTACGCGGAACGACGCGGACATCGCGCGTTGCTTCGTACGCCAGCAGCGTGACGAGCTCCTCGGTGAGTCTGCGGAAGGTCGGGGAGTCTGTGGTCTCATCCCGCAGCACGGTGAGTTTGTGAGCAACCAGCGGATGGTCGACGATGCGTAACTCCACGCTGGAACCGTAGCGAGGGATGGTCAGAGATTGGGGATTGGCCTCGTGCGAGGCCAAGGTGTCTGACACGATGGAGCGGGTTTGCGATTCTGCGGAGGAGGGGAGTCATGTCGGAGTTCGACGACGAGGAGTATGAGTCGTTCGAGCTGGACGGTGCGGGCAGGAGCGCCGACTCGACGAAAGGGCCGGAAGATACCGGTGACGAGTTGGACGACGATCTCGAGGATGACGACGATTTCGACGAAGTTGATCTTGAGGATGCGGCCGACGACGAGATCGATTTCGTGCTTGCCGCCTATCGGGAGGATGGCCAGCCCTTTGTGCAGTCCTTGGGCAAGGACCTCGCCAACGATCTGGACGAGCTGATCGTCCAGTTGCGGCGATTGCCCGGCGACGCAGGCGCGCTCGGTTTCGTAAGCCTCGTCGAAGAAGTCTTCGTGATCACCCGAGTGCGTGGTCAACACGTACAGGTCCTCTTATCCGACGCTGCGGCGGCCAGCGACTGGCCGATAGCGCGAGACGTCGTGGACTATCTCGGTGAGGAGCCTGTGGAGGACGAGGACGAAGAGGAAGGCGAGCCGATCGGCGATCTTGGCATTGTCGCCGACCTCGGGCTGAGCGACTTCGATATGGGCGCCATCATCGACAACCTGGATCTGACCAGCGTCGAGATGCTGGTCGACATAGCCGACAAGATCAAGCTCAATCCGCAATTCCGCAAGGCCGTTGAAGCTGCCGTTGGGTGAGCGAATACAGCGGGTTGAGCGAGTGGGAAGACCCCATGCGGCTGGCCCTCGATCAGGCACGAATGGCGTCGAGACACGGCGATGTGCCCGTCGGCGCCGTGATGATCGACCAAGCCGGGCGTGTGTTGGCGGCCGCCGGCAATGAGCGTGAGATCAGGCATGATCCGACTGCACACGCGGAGATCTTGGTGTTGCGGGAGGCTTCCAGACGGCTGCGATCCTGGCGGCTGACCGGCCTTACCATGGTCGTCACCCTTGAGCCATGCACCATGTGCGCCGGCGCGCTGGTTTTGGCCCGGGTCGCGCGGCTCGTCTTCGGAGCATTCGATCCGAAGGCCGGCGCGGTGAGTTCACTCTTTGATGTCGTTCGCGATCCCAGGCTCAACCATCGCGTCGACGTACGCAGCGGCATCCTCGAGACGGAGTGCAGCGCACTCTTGAAGGAGTTCTTCGCCAGCCGCTGAGCCTCGCGCACAATCCTTTGTCCAGAGGGCGCCTTTGTCCACAGGGCGCCGCGGGCGGTGTCCACAGATTTCTGAGCAGGCGCCACGCACGGCGGACGCAACCGCAAACTCCGCGTGTGAAAGCACGTCATGAGTTACCCATGGCACTGACTCGGCTCGCCGATGCCCAGGCAGGTGTAGTCAGTCGTAAGCAGGTCCACCTGCTCGGTGTTACGGATGAAGTAACGCAACGTTTGCTCCGAGAAGGTAGGTGGCAATTGGTCGCGCGGGGCATCTATCACACAACCGCATCACGGCCAGCCTGGGATGGCCTCGCGTGGGCTGGAGTCCTCCTCGGGGGGAATGGCACGCGGCTGGGTCCGCGAGCGTCAGGCTTCTTACACAACCTCGTCAATGACGCGCCTCGACCGGTTGACGTGCTGGTTCCAGTGGGACGCAGCGCGCGGGTCGGCGGCGAATGGCAGTTCATTAGGGAGCGTCCCGGGGCGAGATCAGCGCGTTCCGTGGGTGCTCCCCCGCGTCTGACGGTCGAAGACACGGTGCTGGATTTGTCTGGCGAAGGAAGCGTGACGTCGGATCTTGTCGCATTGGTCACCAAGGCAGTCCAGGGCAGAAAAACAACGTCACGCCGCCTGCTCAAGGCTATGAATGGGCGCAGCCGCTACAAGCACCGGAAAGTGCTCGGCGACATCTTGCGTGATGTTGCCGTCGGCGCCGAGTCTCCGTTGGAGATGAGGTTCCTCCATGATGTCGAACGTCCGCATGGCCTGCCGCGGGGGAATCGACAGCAGCGCAGACATGGCTTGCCATACCTCAGCGATGTCGGCTACGACGGCTATCGAGTCTTGGTCGAGCTGGATGGCCGACTAGGTCACGAGGGCCCTGGTCGCTTCCGGGACATGAATAGGGACAACCAGTTCGCCCTCATCGAGTGGATCACGCTGCGCTACGGCTGGTACGACGTGGTGCACAGACCGTGTCTCGTCGCTCACCAGATTGCTGCCGCCCTGGTGGCACGCGGCTGGGATGGCCTCCCGGCGAGGTGCCACCACTGCGTCAATGCAACCGACTTGGACCTCTGTGGATGATCGTGCGCGTTTGACCGCTGAACTCAACGGTCAAACGCGCACGATCATGGAACCTGGCCGCGGCTCGCACCACCCTTGGTAGTCTCTCCGGCGGTGGCGTGTCTGAGCGGCCTAAAGAGCGCGCCTCGAAAGCGCGTGAGGGGCAACCCTCCGCGGGTTCAAATCCCGCCGCCACCGCCAGCCTGACCAGGCCAAGCGCCCGCCTCGCCGCAAGCTGGGCGCCGGCGTTCTTGATTGTTGTCTCAAATGTGGTCTCAACCCACCTGGCACCTACGCGGCCGATTACTCTCCGGTCGCGGTCGACGACGAGCCAGCTCAGGCTTTTCTTGCTCCTTCGGGAAGTGGGACCTTCTTGCTGCTTTCAAGGAGGAGCCACACAAACGGCAGGAGCAGCACAAGTTTTAGCAGCGGTGGTACTCCACTGGGTCCGGAACCGAAATACCGCACGCCGTAGCTATAGATTTCCGCACTAACGGCAACGGCCATCACGCCGATCCCGAACAACTTCACCTTGCCATGACTCATTAACAGCACTGTTGCGCTACACCACACCAAGAAAACGTCGCCGGACCATGCTTCGACCTGTTGCCCAAGGATTTGAAACGCCAGGTACGTGAGCCAATCGATGTGAAGCAGCTGACTGATGCCTTGCAACAGAAATGTGATCCCTAGGGCGCCAATCGATAGACAGCCGACCCAAGGTAGCCATCGCGGTGGCGCGAAATCGAATACAGCGAATGCTGTGAGAAGAAACCCGACCCCCAGCACAATATGTAGGACGATTTCGGCACCGCTGCCAACAATGAGCTGAAATAGTAAAGCGATCGGAACGCCCAGTAAACACACGCTGGCAGCTAACACTCCGCGTGGCGATCGCACGGTTAAGGATCCTCCCACGACGCTACTCAAACGATATTCGGCGTCCAGGGACCCCGATCACGACAACCGGGGCGCCGACTGCACCGCACAACCTTCGGCCTCTGTCAGGCACAGCATAGAGGCGCGTTGGATGTCGCGTTGGTAATCAAAAGTTTGGGTGCGACAGGAAGTTGAGCGGCCGCAGTCGGCTGCCGAGCCTCGGCTCAGGCGCGACCAGCCCCAATCCGGTGACCTCCGAAGTTGGCCGCTCTCGGTCCGGAAGCCGTTCAGTCGGCTCGCGACAACGTTTAAGAATCGGCGCGATCAGGTGCGCGTAGCTCAGAGATCGGCCAGGGCCTCGCGGGCGGCGCGGCGCCCGGCCTCGACGGCGCCCTCCATGTAGCCGCTCCAGGCATTCGCCGTCTCGGTCGCTGCCCACTTGATCGGACCGATCGGCTTGCTGAGCGCCTCCCCGAAGTGGATCAGGCCGCACGGTCCAGTGTTGGCGTTGTAGCACCCGCGGGTCCACTGGCGGTCGGCCCAACCACCCTCGACGATCAGGCTCGGCTTGGCGGCGCGCGGCCCGAAGTGGCGGCCGAGCTCCGCTCGGAGGGCCTCCGCCCGTTGCGCGGCCGGCCATCGGCCCGCCACTCGAGCCGACTCACCCTCCAGAAACGCGAGGATGACGCCTGGGCCGCCGGTTTCGTCCGGCATACAGCTGTCGTTCGACATCCGTGCCGGGCCCACTTCGGAGATGAGCTGCGCGTTCAAGCCTTCGGCCCGCCAGAAGGGTTCGTCGTACAGCACGAACATCTTGTGTGCTGACGCCTGCGGCATCCGTTGGGTCAGCTGATCGCGTATCCCGGGTAGCGGAGGATCGTACATGATCCGGCCGGCGAGTGTTGGCGCCAGAGCCACGACGACCTGCCGGCCGGTGGCGGTCAGTCCCCCTCGACACGTGACCGTGACCCGGTCGTCGGAATAATCGATGGTCAGCACCGGTGAGTTCAGCTCGATCCGATCGCCGAGTGTGGCGGCCAGCCGGAGCGGAATCTGCGAGGTGCCCCCGACGAAGCGCTTGGTCTGGGCCCCGCCCTCGGACTCGGCCAGCAACTCGGCAGTCACCCCGCAGACCGCCACGTTCTCCAGCAGACACAGCAGCGACACCTCGACCGTCGGCATCGCCAAGATGCCGACCGTGCAGATCTCGAGCAGAGTGCGCGCGACGGGGGACAGGCCCTGGTTGTCGTACCACTGGCCGACGGTGATGCGATCCCACTCGTCGGCCCGGGGCGCGGTCCACGGCGCCTCGACGGGCACAGTGTCGGCCATCCGATCGATCTCGCGGAGCACCCGCTCCAGACCGGCCAGCTCATCGGCGTACTTGGCGTGGAAGGTGTCGCCGCGCAGCACCTCACCGGCGAACTCGTACGTGGTCTCGCCGTCCTCGAACTGGTCGTAGATCTTGACACCGAGCTCATCGGCGAGAGCCTCCATCCGGTGGTGGGTGTCGCCGATCCATTGCGCTCCCAGCTCGAGCGGGACACCATCCACCTCCTCGGTGAGGATTCGTCCGCCGATCCGCTCGTCAGCCTCCAGGACGAGCGGCTCCCGTCCGGCGTCGAGAACCTCGCGGGCCGCAGCGAGCCCCGACAGTCCTGCGCCGACGATGATCACATCAGCTTCGCGTGCCATCCTGCCTCCTGACTGTGTCGCTCGGTTGCCGCATGTCGTCGTATCGGGTTCGTCGCGGATGCTCGGCACTAGGATTCGAAACCCAGTCCCATCTTGTCGAGGGCGCGCAGCCAGAGGTTTCGTTTCCCTCCGTTACGGTCGGCATGCTCGATGGACCATCGGGTCAGCTGGATCCCGCCGTAGCGGAAGGGCTCAGGTGGGAAGGGGATGGGCTTGGTTCGCACCATGGCCAGCCTGGTGCGCTCGTTGTCAGCGCCGTCCAGGAGGTCGAGCATGACGCGGGCCCCGAACCGGCTGGCACCGACGCCGAGCCCGGTGTAACCGACGGCATAGGCCAGGCGGTCACGGTAGGCGCGGCCCCAGAATGTCGTGAACCTGCTGCAGGTGTCGATGACTCCGCCCCATCGGTGAGTGAAACGCAGTCCCTCGAGCTGAGGGAACGTGGTGAAGAACTGCTCGGCCAGTGCGGCGTGTGTGGTCAGCCGCTGATCCTGCTCGGCACGGATCCGGTTGCCGAAGTGGTAGATGACGTCGTATCCGCCCCACAGGATCCGGTTGTCGGCCGTGAGCCGGTAATAGTGGAACTGATTGCCAAGATCAGCTAGGCCCTGCCGACCCTCCCAGCCGACGGCGTCCTGCTGCTCCGGCGAGAGAGGTTCGGTGACCAGGACATAGTCGTAGACCGGCACGATGTAGTTGCTGAGCCGACGCAGCAGGTTGGTGAAGGCGTTCGTGGCCAGCGCCACCTGCCGCCCCCGGATCGAGCCAAACGGGCAGCTCAGCGCCAGACCGGCGCCGTCGGAGGTGATCTTGGTGACCTCAGTGTGTTCATAGATCCGCACACCGAGGTCGAGGCACGCCTGCCGCAAGCCCCAGGCCAGCTTGGCCGGGTGGACCAGCGCCACACCATCGGCGTCGTAGCGACTCGCGAGGTAGGTCGGCGAGTGCACTAGCGCCTGGGTCTGCTCGCGGTCCAACAGGACCGGTTCGGTGCCGTGCTCCGCGAGGACCTGGGCGAACTCGGCCAGCTCGGCTACCTGCCAGTCCTCCACCGCGATGTCCAGTTCTCCCGTACGTTCGAACTCGGCGTCGATCCCGTGTCTGGTGATGGTGGCTTCGATGCCGTCGAGGTTCTCCCGGCCGAGCCCTTCGAGGGTGTCGAACTCGTCCGCGAACCGGTCCAGGCCGTTGGCTTCGCCATGGGTCAGGCTGCTGGCACAGAAGCCGCCATTGCGACCGGACGCAGCCCAGCCGATGGTCGCCGCTTCGACCAGGATGACGTCGCGGCGGGGATCGGCCTCCTTGGCCTGCAGCGCGGTCCACAGACCGGTGTAACCGCCGCCGACGACGATCAGATCGGCGTCGACCGCACCGACCAGCGAGGGCAGCGCAGGCGGTGCTGCGGGGTCGTCGAGCCAGAACACGGAGGGTTCGGCCTCGGCCAATGACCGCATCGCCCGTGACGTCCAGATCGATTCACTCCCACGTGCCTTCGGGTGTCGACCGCGGCGTGCGGGCATGCCGTCACCCTATCTTTGGCAGACTTTTCTGGTAAATGGCTTTAGCCTTCGTCGTAACGGCGGCGGGCGCCGTGACTGCAGAGAAACGAGCTGCGATGAGTCATGCTGGCCATGAGGTACCTGCTGCACACGACCTAACCGAGCACAAGGGGCTCAACGAGGGCGCGCTGACGTTCTTCGGCACGCTGGTAATCGGCCTCGCCTCGGTGGCACCGGCCTACTCGTTGGCGGCCACGCTGGGTTATGTCGTGATCGAGGACGGCACGCTGGCCCCCGTGGCGGTGGTGCTCG
>Ga0075425_100000941_pt1 | contig 27850 bp, 26 predicted proteins | sample SoiMethybrSBSTD4_FD_75300 | JGI IMG/M metagenome (GOLD analysis project Ga0075425, IMG submission 75300) | Bulk soil microbial communities from a Populus tree surrounding site in Tennessee, USA - Soil MetaG P. TD hybrid SBSTD4 | ecosystem: Environmental > Terrestrial > Soil > Tree plantation...
GTACTGGGCTCGAACCAGTGACCCCCAGCTTGTCGAGCTAATCCAACGCGAGCACGAGCGAGCACGGGGCGACACCAAGCGGCATGGTTAGGCGGAATCGGCGCGGTACTCGTACCCGCTGATACCGCCCGATAACCCGTGGGGTGTGCTCAAAACGTGCTCAAGGCCACGCCGCCGGCGCGGCGGCGCAATGCCGTTTACAGCCTCCTGGCCACGGGAACCCTAAGCCTACATGCGCGCCCGCACTTGACCTGCCTGGCGGCGGATCGGGCGCGCTTATGAGTGTGCGGCAAAGGCTCTTTGCGAGAGGGGTACTGCCGCCTCTCATGCAGCGAAAGCGGCCGGCCTAGTGAGCGTGGGAACCCAACCAGACCGGCCGCGGTCGCGTGGCGCAAGGAGAACCGCCGCGCAGCGCCTCAAAGCGGCCCGGGGAGGTCGGGCAGCTCGTCTAGGAACAACACTCCACGGTGCCCCAACGTACGCGAATGTCACATGAGCTGATGCCTGTGACGGCGTCAAGGGTCATCGCGCGTGCAGGGATGGTGAGCGGAACTGGACGGCACCGTTCAACGTCAGATTCATATGCGGCGAACCGCGGGCCTCGCTACAGCGCTTCTTATCCTGGCGATCACCGCTGGCTGCTTCGGCACGTCAACGGTCTCAACGGCCCCGCAAGCGTCGAGCCCAGCATCGTCAGTGGCCACAACCGAGACGGGCCGGATGCGCGGCACGCTCGCAACAATCGGAGGCCCGGCCTGCCTGCTCTCATTGTGCTCGCGCCCGACCCCGCACACCGCCTTCCGCGTTCTCTCCAACGGTCGACTGATTCGAATGGTGCGGACCGATGGACGCGGTCGATTCTCTATCACGCTCCCCGTAGGGCGCTACACCCTAAGAGTCGGGACTCGCACCCCCATCCACCCCAAGGCGGTTCGCATCACCGCTGGACACACCACCCGCCTGGTCATGAGCGTCCAGGCGAAGTAGCGCTCGCCCACCACGACGATCAAAGGTGTGCGCAACATGCTGCCCCCAACGTACGAGACCACATGAGCTACACGTTGCGCCTCAAAGGTCTCGGCGCGCACCCGGTATTAGGCGAACCGGCGAGCCTCGGCGGCTTCGCCAGGCGGCCCCACTCGCGTAGAGCCGCCTGGTTATGCCGTTTTCGTGAGGTGGGCGGTACTGGGCTCGAACCAGTGACCCCCAGCTTGTCGAGCTGGTGCTCTCCCAACTGAGCTAACCGCCCCGGCCGCATGGTTGAGCCAAACCGGCTCGACCATTCGGGTGGGATCCGGATTCTACAAGGTGGGCGGACTCGAGCCTGCTGCGAGGCTCCCGTGGTCCCTGCAGACCGGCCGAAATCGGATAGCGACCCACGCCGAGGCGGTCGGTAGGATGCTGCCCCCGTGAGTTCCCCGAACTCGAGATCGCTCATGCGTGCGCTGGTTGGCCCGGGTGGAGGCGAGTTCCGGCGGTTCTGGCTGGCGACTGCCATCAGCGTGCTGGGCACCTGGATGGCCGCGATCGCCCTGGCCATCCGGATGTTCGACATGACCGGCTCACCGGGCTGGGTGTCCGCGCTGCTGTTCGCCGAGTTCACGCCGGTGGTGCTGATCGGCTTCCTGGTCGGGGACCGGCTGAATCGGCTGCGCGTGCGGCGCAGCCTGGTGATCTGCGACATCGGCAGCGCTGCCGTGTTCGCGGCGCTGGCGCTGATCTCGACGCCGTGGGCGGTGGTCGCCCTGGCCGCGCTGGGAGGCGTCGGGGTCGGCGTGTTCCGGCCGCTGGCGACGGCCGCCGTGCCGATGCTGGTGGCCGACGACGATCTCGAGGCCGCAAACGGCGCGCTCGGCTCCGTCGACCACACCATGACCTTTCTGGGCGAGCTGGTCGGCGGCTTTCTGGTCGCAACCGTCGGCGCCGACCTGGCGCTGGGCCTGAACAGCGCCTCGTTCCTGGTCTCCGCAATCCTGATCTCCAGCTGCGGAGCGCTGGCCGGCGCCGGACGCCCGGCCGCTCCAGATAGGGCCGAGATCGGCCTGGCCAGAGGGTTTGCGCGCACCACGCTGGCCCGCATCCAAGGCTCGCCGGTGCTGCTTCAGATCGCGATCGGCTGGACGATCGCCACCTTCGTGATCGGCGTGGTGCTGGCGGTGCAGGTGCCGCTGCTGCGCGGCACGTTCCACGCCTCGGCGACGGTGGTCGGGCTGCTGCTGGGCCTCGATGCGCTGGGCCTGGTTGCGGGCAGTCTGGTGGCCGGATCGCGCCGTTTCGGGCGGGCCGCCTACCCGCTGGCCCTGGCCGGGATCGGTGGCTGCGCCATGATCGTCGGCGCCGCGCCCGACCTCGTGCTGGCGGCGTTCGGATTCACGCTCTTGGGCGTGTTCAACGGGTTCGCGCTGGTGCTCAACCGCACGCGCGTCGTCCGCGGCACCGAGCCGGGCGAGCGAGCCGGCGTGATCTCGTTCCTGATCGCGCTCAGCGCCACCGGGCAGGCCGCGGGCACCATCTGCGGCGGGGCGTTGGCAACGGTGGTCTCCGAGCGCTGGGCGTTCGTCGCGTTTGGCCTGCTGACCCTGATCGTGGCTGCGCCGGCCGCGCTGATGGTCGGGCCGCGTGCAGAATGGCATCTGCAGCCCTCCCCATGGCAGGCGAAACGCAAACGACGCCCATAATTCGTCGCTTGCCAAATCCTTACGATCAGATCATCGCCCATTTGCAATCCCGGCCTAGAACGAGGCACAGGGCACGATGGGTCAGTCAACATGAAACACCAGACTCGATGGGCGCTCTTCGCACTGGCGTGCGTTGTTCCCGTGGCCATCCCGATGGTCGCCGCCACACCGGCGAACGCGACTCGGATCCACGGCCAGCACGTGCGGCTGTTGCGCATGGGCGACCACGGCCCTCTCGTGGGGACGCTGCAACACCTCCTGAAGCTGCCGGTTGACGGCATCTTCGGGCGGCACACGCGGCGCGCCGTGAAGCAGTTCCAGCGCGGGCACCACCTGCTGGTAGACGGCCAGGTGGGCCCGCAAACCTGGAACGCTTTGCTTCGGCACCGTCACACGGCGGCACGGTCACGGCGCGCTCACGGCGACGGCATCCTGCGGTTGGGGGACCGCAGGCCTGCCGTGGCCCGTGTCCAGCGGATGCTGCACATCCGGGTCAACAGCCTGTACGACCGCCGGACATGGCTGGCAGTGCGGCGGTTCCAGCGCCGGCACCACCTGGTGGTGGACGGCGAGGTCGGGCCGCAGACGCTGCTGGCACTGCACCGGGCGTCGCGTGGCGGGAGCGGGAAGCGGCACTCGTCCCACCACGCGACGCTGGGGGCACGGCTGGTGCGCGTAGCCAAGCGCTACGTGGGCGTCCGCTACCGCTGGGGCGGCGAGTCGCCCAGCCGCGGCTTTGACTGCTCCGGCCTCGTCCAGTACTCGTTCGCGCAGCTGGGCGTGTCGGTGCCCCGTGTCACCTACGACCAGTGGCACGCCGGCAGGCACATCAGCCGCAGCCACCTGCGCCGCGGCGACCTGGTGTTCTTCCACCACCTCGGCCACGTCGGCATATTCCTGGGCCACGGCTGGTTCCTACACGCGCCGCGCACCGGCGAGCGCATCCACGCCTCGGCGATGGGGCACGGCTGGTACGACCGGCACTATGACGGCGCCGTGCGGATCGGCTGAGCCGGCTCAGATCTTGGTCAGCGGCGCGTAGCCCAGCACCAGACGGCGCTCGGAGCGGTCCTCGCGGAAACGCACCGTGACAGTGCCGTCCCCGGACAGCGCGGTGACCACGCCCTCACCTAGGGTGGCGTGCGCCACCTCGTCGCCCAGCGAGAGGTCGATCCGCGGCAGCTCCGGCGCATCGAACGCCCGCCGCGGCGTGCCGGTGACGGTGGTACCGCCTGCCCCGGACGCCGACCAGGCCGGCGCCTGCCGCTCCCACTCGATGCCCTCCGACGGAAGCTCCTCCAGGAACCGTGACGAGCGGTTGAATCCGCGCGCGCCGAAGATAGTGCGGGCGCGGGCGTAGGTGAGCGTGAGCGTGCGCCGCGCGCGGGTCATGCCCACGTAGCAGAGCCGGCGCTCCTCGCCCTCGTTTCCTTCGTCCAGCGAGCGCTGGTGCGGGAACAACCCCTCCTCGAGGCCGATCATGAACACGACCGGGAACTCCAGCCCCTTGGCGTTGTGCAGCGTCATCAGCGTCACCCGGCCACGGTCCTCGTCGATGGCGTCCTGATCGGTGTACAGCGAGATCTCCTGCAGGAACGCGGACATCCGCGACGACTCCTCCACCTGCTCGCCGCGCTGGTCGAACTCGCGGGCGACGCCCACCAGCTCGCGCAGGTTCTCGAGCCGCCCCTGCGACTCGATCGTGCGCTCCGCCTCGAGCATCTCGGCGTAGCCGCTCTCCAGCAGCACCCGCTCCATCAGGTCGCCCACCGGGGCGGCATCGGCGCCGTCGCGGAGCTCCTCGATCAGCTCCCGGAAACGGGTCACGCTGGAGGCTGCGGCCGCGCCCAGCGGCGCGCCCTCCACGTCCAGCATGGCGTCCCATAGCGTCACGCCCAGCGCGCGCGAATGCGCGCTCAGCCGGTCCAGCGAGGTGTTGCCGATGCCGCGCCGGGGCTGGTTTACGATCCGCCGCAGCGACACCTCGTCGGACGGGTTGTCCAGCACCTGCAGGTAGGCGATCAGGTCCTTCACCTCGGCCCGCTCGTAGAACTTTGGGCCGCCAACCACCCGGTAGTCGATGCCCTGGCGGGTGAGCAGATCCTCCAGCACCCGCGATTGAGCGTTCATGCGGTAGAAGACCGCGATCTCGCTGGGATTGGCGCCGTCGTCAAGCGCCGACTGGATGCGGCCGGCCACGTACCGGGCCTCGGCGTGCTCGTCCTCGGCCTCGACCACCCGCACCACGTCGCCCGCGCCGAGGTCCGACCACAGCCGCTTCGGCTTGCGGTCACGATTGTGTTCGATCACGCTGTTCGCGGCGTCCAGGATCGTCTGGGTCGAGCGGTAGTTCTGCTCGAGCGCGATCACGACGGCGTTCGGGAAGTCCTGCTCGAACTCGCTGATGTTGCGGATGTCGGCGCCGCGGAAGGCGTAGATCGACTGATCCTGGTCGCCCACCACCGCCAGGTTGCGGTGCTTCTCGGCCAGGATCGAGACCAGCTTGAACTGGGCGTGGTTGGTGTCCTGGTACTCGTCGACCATCACGTAGCGGAAGGCCTGCTGCCAGTGGCGCCGCGCCTCAGGCACCCGCTCGAGCAGCAGCACGGTCTTCATGATCAGGTCGTCGAAGTCCATCGCGTTTGCCTCCGACAGCCGCCGCTCGTAGAGGTCGTAGACCGAGGCCACCGCCTCCTCGAAGAACCCCCCCACCTGCTCCCGGTACAGCTCGGCGGTCAGCAGCCGGTCCTTGGCGTGGGAGATGGCGCCGTGCACGGCCCGCGGCACGAACCGCTTCGGATCCTTCCCGAGGTCCTCGATGCAGTTCTTCACCAGCCGCACCTGGTCGGCCTGGTCGTAGATCGTGAAGTTCGACCGGTACCCGATCAGCTCGGCGTCGCGGCGCAGCATGCGGCCGCAGGCGGAGTGGAACGTCATCACCCACATGCGGGCGGCGATGCGGCCGCCCACCAGCTGCTGCACGCGCTCCTTCATCTCGGTCGCGGCGCGGTTGGTAAACGTGATCGCAAGCACCTCGGTGGGCGAGGCCAGCTCCTGGTCGATCAGGTGCGCGATCCGGTGCGTCAGCACGCGCGTCTTGCCGGAGCCAGCCCCCGCCACCACCAGCAGCGGGCCTTCCGTGCAGAGCACCGCCTCGCGCTGCTGCGGGTTCAGTGCCTCCAGCGTGGCCGCGGGCGCCGCCATCAGCCGGCGCTCGTTTCGGGTGCTGCGGCGGCTGAAGCGAGGGACACAAAGGGATTCTAGTTGGCGCCCCGGGAGCACCGGGCGGGCGCGTCCCCGACGCCCGACCGGTGCACCGCTCGATGGTGGATTCCGCGGGACTCGTGGGTTATGGGCGCAAGCACCAGCTCCAGAGTCACGCAGCTCGCGGAATCAACCATCTAACCCACCCGCACCGTCACGCTGCGGCTGGTGCCGGTCGCATTGGCCGCCGTGGCGGCCGCGACCACCCGGAACACGTAGCGGCCGCTCACGCGCGGCAGCAGCGTCGCCGTGAACCGCGAACGGGCGCTGAGGTGCGGCCTGGAGACCGTCACCCATCCCCGCCTGGTCAGCAGCTGCACCCGCACGGCTGCGCCCGCGCGGGCCGGCTGAACGCTGCCGGACAGATGGATCGTGCCGCCGCGGTGCACCCGCGACCGCGCCGCCGACAGGCTCACGCGCTGCCCCACGACGACGGTGCGGACGTCGCTCTCGGCCTCGCTCTCCACGACCACCACGCGGTACTCGGTGGTGACGCGGGGATGCAGCGTCCACGATGCATCGCCACCTGCGTCGGTCACCCGCACACCCGCGTCGGTGAACCCGGCCTGCCCGGCCGGGCGGCTCTCCAGCCGCAGGCTGGTGCCGACCAGCGGACTGCCGTTGGCGGTGGCCCGGTAGCGCAGCCGCGCCGAGCCGCCGGCCGTGATGCGCGACGGGAGGGACAGCGCCGACACGGCCACCCGCGCCGGGTCGGCCACGGCGAACTGCCACATGACCGGGCCGGCCACGTTGCCGGACATGTCTGCCACTGTGACGGCGATCGTGTGCACGCCCGCGCCGAGATTCCCGGGCGCGTAGACAAAGCGGCCGGAGCCGAAGCTGCCCCAGGACGTGACGTCGGAGCCGTCGACGGTCACCCGCAGCGTGTCGTCGTCGATGCCGGTGCCGTCGTCGCTGACCGCAAAACCGATCGGGGTCGCCCCCACCACCGTCGATCCCGGCAGCGGGCTGCGCTGGGCGATCACGGGCGGCGTCTCGTCACGCACCTGGAACGACCACGTGAGCGGCATGGACACGTTCCCGGATCGGTCGGCGGCACGCGCGGAGACGCTGTGGCTGCCATAGCCGAGCGGTTCCGCGGGTACATAGGCGAAGCGGCCGCCCGCCAGCACCGCGCGGGCGGTCACGTCGCGGCCGTCCACGGTCAGCGAGATCGAAGCGGGATCCAGCCCGGTGCCCGCATCGGAGACGGCGAACGAGATCGCCGGGGTGCGGTCGGCGCCTGCGGATCCGTCATCGGGACGCACGTCACCCAGCGCCGGCGGCGTCGCGTCGATCACGTCGAAGCCCCACTGCTGCGGCACCATCGCGTTGCCGTAGCGGTCGGACACGGAAACGCTGACCGTATGGTGGCCGTACGCGAGGTCGGCCGCCGGGACGTAGCCGAAGTGGCCATCGATCAGCGTGCCGAACGGCGCCACGTCCGACCCGTCGAGCAGCACGTGCAGCGTCGCCGGATCGATGCCGCTGCCGTCGTCGGCAAGCGTGAAGGCAAGCGGCGGGCGGCGCAGCTCGCCCCCGCTGCCGGCCAGCGGCGCCGCGCCGCTCAGCACCGGCGGCAGGGCATCCACCACCCGGAACGTCCAGAACCCGTCTCGGTGGTTGCCGGCCTGGTCGGTGGCGGTCCAGGTGACCGTGTGGGCGCCGAAAGCAAGGTCGGCCTGGGGCTGGTAGAACGCATCCGCGCCGCTGACCGCCATCGGCTGGCCGTCCACCCACGCCTGGAAGTCGGACAGGCCGCTGGGGCCTGGGTCGACGGAGAAGCTGACCACCGGCTGCCGCTGCGTGGTGTCGGCCGGTGCCGTCGCGATCGCGGTGGGTGCGTGACTGTCGACACGGGTGGTGAAGGGCACCTCAACGGCCTCGCCGGCGGCGTCGGCCACACGCACAACGAGGTCATGGCTGCCGTCAGTCAGGTGCGACGGAGTCAAGCAGAGGTCGTGCATGTAGCTGGGGTCGCCGGGCTGAGCCACGGCGGCGATGGCCAGCGCGTGCGAGTCGAGCACCGCGGCCACGTTGTCGCGCAGCTGGGACGAGGCCACGCCGGAGCCGGCGTCGGACGCCGACACGGTGGCGCAGACGGCCTGCGCCTGGTTCAGCCACTGCCCGGAGGCCAGCGGGCCGGTCACGGTCGCGACCGGCGCGATGTCGTCGCGGAGCACGGCGTCCAACGACACCACCCGCAGCGTGTTCGACCACTTGTTGCTGAAGGAGTGGTCGGCGAGGCTGGTCAGGAACAGGCCGACGTTGCTGGTTCCGGCCGGGATCTTCCAACCGGCGGTGCCGTCGTCGGAGGCGGTGTGCAGCTGCGGCTGCGACGCGTAGGCGAAGTTGCGCAGGCGCGCCTTCATGAAGACGCGGGTATCGGCCGTGGTCGCGTAGTTGACCGTGACCGAACCGGAGGCGATCGAGACGGTGGGAGGCGTCTCCCATGACCAGAAGGCCAGGCCTCCGGCCTTGACGTCGCCACGGGCGAACAGGCGCAGGGAGGTCGGCGCCGGCACGTCGGCGTCGGCGCAGGGACCCGGCCGGCTGGTGAACGAGCAGCCCCAGAAGCCGCCGTCGTGGCTCAGCGTCCAGCCATCGGTGCTCTTGGAGGTGTCCATGGCCATGTGGTAAGTGCCGGCTAGCGCGGGCGGCGCGATCACAAGCGGCGCGGCCAGCGCGGCGGCGGAGCAGAGCATCAGGAGCAGACGTTTCACGGAGCCGGGGTCCTTTCGGGGCGGAGCGGGTTGACCGCCTCATGGTGATCCCGGGCGCCGTCACGGATCCAGACCCGATCGTCGCCGAAGCCGTGACGAACCTGTCACGACTGCCGTGACGGATGGCCGCCGGGGACTACCCTGCGGCCCGTGGATGCGGTCATCTTTGCGGAGGACGCGCTCGCGCCCGGAGATCGCCTGTGGCGCGACGCCGTGGAGCACCTGGCCCGCAAGCTGGGCCGGGTCACCCCGCTTGATCCCGCCACGGTGTCCGACGACCGCTGCGTGGCGCTTCCGCAGTTGGAGGCATGGGCCGGGGACGAGGTGTCCAGCTGGCGGCTGGAGCTGGCCCGCTTCTACGAGGAGCACATCCCGGTCTACGTGCGCCCCGACCCGGCGCTGAACGGCGCGGTGCGCCAGATGTCGGCGGCCGGCGTGCGGATCGCCGCCTGGTCACCCGGCCCGGCCGAGGTGGGCGCGATCGTAAGCCACTTCCTGGGGCTGTCGCGGAGGTTCGAGCTGGAGCGGGTCGAGGCCAGCCACGCCGGTCCCGTCAACCTGATCGCCGAGCTGGGGCTGGAGCCCCAGGCGGCGCTGGTGGTGTCGGCCTCGCCACACGTGATCGCGGAGGCCAAGCACGCCGGCGCAGCCACCGCCGCCGCCGTCTGGACGGGTGGATCACGCGACGACCTGTTGGCCGTGCTGCCCAGCTACCTGGCCGAGACGCCTCACGAGCTGCCCGCGCTCGTCGCCGGCTGATCAGTCGATCCGTGCGCCCTGCTCGGCCACCGCGACGACGCGCACCAACGCACCACTGAGCCCGGAAAGTCGATCGGCCACGTCCTGCTCCGAGCCGGGCAGGCACCACACGAGCACGCTGGGGCCGGCGCCCGACAGAGTCGCCCCCAGCACGGCGTGGTCGCCGGCAACGCGCTCACGCACCGCCGACAGCAGCGGCGCCAGCGGCGCCCGGTAGGGCTCATGCAGCCGGTCGTCAAGCGCGTCGCGGAGCAGGTCGGCATCTCCCGACCCCAGCGCGGCAACCAGCAGGGCCGCCCGCGCGGCGTTGTGCACGGCGTCGGCATGCGGTACCTGATCTGGCAGCGCCGCACGCGCCTGGGCGGTCGACAGCCGCTGCTCGGGCACCACCGTCACGAAACGGGCCTCCGGGACGCCGAAGCCGATCGCGGACACCCCGCCGGCGCCGGTCCAGGCCAGCGTGAGACCGCCGTTCAGCGCCGCAGCGACGTTGTCGGGGTGACCCTCCAGCTCGGTCGCCAGCCCCAGCAGGTCGCGCGGCGGCCGGTCGTGCCAGGCGTCGGCCGCCACCAGGCCGGCCACGATCGTGGCCGCGCTCGAGCCCAGGCCGCGCGCGAACGGCACCTCGTTATGCATGGCGAAGCAGAGCCCGGCCGGATCGCCGCCGGCGGCCACGAACGCGCGCAGGAACAGGTTGTCCAGTCCGGCCGGAGCCTCACCCGCCCCCTCCCCGGCGACCGTCACCTGCGTCGCCGCCCCCGCGGCCGCGCTGATCTCGACCCGGTTTCGGATGTCCAGCGCCAGCGCCATGCAGTCGAAGCCGGGGCCCAGATTGGCCGAGGAGGCGGGCGCGCTGACGACCAGTGCATCAGACAAGCGCCGGCTCCTCGGCGAACGCCAGCTCCTCGAGCCGCTCCACCGCCGGCGGGCAGCGCATGATCTCGGCGCCCTCCTGGCCGGCCGTGTCGGGATCCTTCAGCCCGTGGCCGGTGAGCACGCACACCACGCGCGCGCCCGGTTCCACCAGCCCATCGCGAGCCGCCTCCAGCAGCGCCGCCACGGAGGCCGCCGAGGCCGGCTCGCAGAACACGCCCTCCTCCTGCGCCAGCAGCCGGTAGGCGGCCAGGATGCCCTCGTCGGGGATGGCACGGATGCCGCCGTGCGACTGCTCGACCGCCTCCAGCGCCTGATCGAGCCGAGCCGGGTTCCCGATCCGGATCGCGGTCGCGACCGTGGTCGGATTCGGCACCGGCGCCCGCGTCACCAGCGGCGCCGCTCCCGCCGCCTGGCCCGCCAGCATCCGGGGAGCCACTCCCGACTCACCGAATCCCTTCCAGTAGGCGGTGATGTTTCCGCCGTTTCCGACCGGCAGCGCCAGCCAGTCCGGCGCACCGCCCAGCTGCTCGATCACCTCGAAGGCGGCGGTCTTCTGACCCTCCAGCCGGTAGGGGTTGATCGAGTTCAGCAGTGCCATCGGGCGGCGGTCGACCAGCTCTCGCACCAGCCGCAGCGCGTCGTCGAAGCTGCCCTGCACGGCGATCACGCGGGCGCCGCAGATCTGGGCCTGAGCCAGCTTTCCGCGGGCGATGGCACCCTCCGGGAGCACCACCGCCAGCCTGATGCCGGCGCGGCCACAGTAGGCGGCGGCCGAGGCCGACGTGTTACCGGTCGAGGCGCAGACTGCGTGGGTCGCTCCCTCCTCGAGCGCCTTGGAGACGGCCATCGTCATCCCCCGGTCCTTGAACGAGCCGGTCGGATTCAGCCCCTCGTACTTGAGGTGCACGTCCAGGCCGGTCAGCGCCGAAAGCCGCGGCGCCGCCACCAGCGGCGTCGAGCCCTCCCCCAGCGACACCACCGGCGTTACATCGGTGACCGGAAGCCGGTCGCGGTAGCGCTCGATCAGACCGGCGGTCACAGAGCTTCCAGGGCTAGGCGGGCATCAACTGTTGCTTGAGCTCGTCCTCGACGTCGGGCTCGAGGATCGCCATCACCAGATCGCCCGGTGCCAGCTGCGTCTCGCCGATGGCGATCTCGGCGCGGCCGTCGCGGGTGACCGAGATCAGACGTGAGCGGTTCGGAAGGTTCAGCTCGCGCACGTACTTGCCTGCCGCCGGCGATCCCGAGCCGATCGCGAACTCGACGATCTCGAGATTCTCGCGCTTCAGGTCGATCAGGGTGACCAGCTCGTGCTGCGGCAGCTGGTGCTCGATCAGGGCCAGGATCGTGGCCGTGGCCGAGACGGTCAGCGTGATCCCCACCATGTCGAAGTGCGGCTGGTTGCGCGGGTCGTTGACGCGCGCGATCACCTTGGGCACGCCGTACTTCTCTTTGGCCACCTGGCAGACGATGATGTTGTCCTCGTCGTCGCCGGTCACCGCCACCACCAGATCGGCCCGCTCCACCCCGGCCCGCTCCAGCACGAACAGCTCGGTGGCATCTCCCGGCCGCACCACGTGCTCGAACTTCTCCTCGAGCAGCGCGTAGCGGTCGCGATCGCCCTCGACCAGCGTCACCTCATGCCCCATCTTCATCAGCGTGGAGGTGAGGTTGCTGCCCACCTTCCCGCCGCCCACGATCAGGATGTACATCGGTTAGGTGTCATCCGTCATGCGGCCTGGAGTCGCGCAGATGGCCTCGGTCATGATGTCGATCGAGCGCGACGTCGGGCACACCGTCTGCAGCCCCAGCGTGTCGTAGAACGCGGCCCGCGCCGGGTCGAGCACGCGCGTGACCACGCACGGGCAGTCGAACCGCTTGCGCGCGATCTGCGCGATCACGATGTTGGTGTTGTCGCCGTCGGTGCAGACCACACAGGCATCGGCGGTGCCGATGCCGCCCTCGACCAGCACCTCGGTGTCGAGGCCGTGGCCGTGCACGAAGCGTCCCGGCCATGACTCGGGCAGGCGCTGAAGCGCCTCGGGGTCCTCGTCGATCACGGACACGTCATGCCCGTCATCGGACATGTTCCGGGCAATCGACGAGCCGACCCGCCCGCAGCCAACGATCAGAAGCTTCATACAGTTAGCGTACTAGGTCCCGCAGGTGGGTGCGACCGCTTGGCTGCGCCGGTTTTCGGTATCGTGCCGCGGTCGTGACCGGCACCTCACCCATCACAATCGGACTGCTCGGATACGGCACCGTCGGCTCCGCCGTGCACCGGCTGCTGCGGGACAGCGCCGAGTCGATCGAGCGGGTCACCGGCCAGCCGGTCGAGGTGGTCGCGGCGCTGGTGCGCGATCCCGCCCGCCACGCCGACGCGCCGGAGGGCGTGCTCACGACCGACTTCGCACGGCTGCGCGACGATCCCACCATCAGCGTCGTGGCGGAGGTGATGGGCGGCATCGACCCCACACGCGAGTACGTGCTGGCGCTGCTCGGGGCCGGTAAGTCGGTGGTGTCGGCGAACAAGCAGCTGCTGTCCCAGCACGGCGACGAGCTGTTCGGCGCAGCCGAGCGAAACGGCGTGCAGCTGCGGTTCGAGGCCAGCGTCTGCGCCGCGATCCCGGTCGTGAAGGTGCTGCGTGAGTCGATGATCGTTACGAACGTGCACCGGATCGACGGCATCGTCAACGGCACCACGAACTTCATCCTGACTCGCATGATCCAGAGCGGTGCTCCCTACGTCCAGGCGCTGGCCGAGGCGCAGGCGCTGGGCTACGCGGAGGCCGACCCCACCGAGGACGTGACCGGCGCCGATGCCGCCGCCAAGATCGCCATCCTGGCGTCAATCGCGTTCCACACGCGGATGCGGCTGGAGGAGGTCGATCACGTCGGCATCAACCTGCTCGACCTGGCCGACGTGGAGCACGCCGCCGAGCTCGGATACGCGGTCAAGCTGATCGCATCGGCCTGGCGGTCGGGTGGCGAGGTGGCGGCGCGGGTGCATCCCTGCCTGCTGGCGGGGAACCACCCGCTCGCGGCCGTGGACGGCGCCTTCAACGCGGTGATGCTGCAGGGCAGCTCGATTCGCGAGGTGATCCTGGAGGGGCCCGGCGCCGGCGGCGAGGAGACGGCCACGGCCGTGATCGGCGACGTGGTCGCGGTGATCGGTACGCAGGGCACGGGCTTCCTGCAGCACGACGTGCACTACCGGGACGTCGGCCGGTTCCCGCCCGGGCGGCTGCAGAGCCCCTGCTACCTGCGCTTCACCGTCGATGACACGCCGGGCGTGCTGGCGCAGGTGGCCCAGCAGCTGGCCGACCATGACGTTTCGGTGGCGCAGGTCGTCCAGCACCCCGGCGAGGCCGGCGTACACATCGTGATCCTCACCCACCGCGCCGCCGAGGGCGACGTGCGGGCCGCCGCCGACGGCGTGGCGGCAAAGGACTTCAGCCGCACCGCACCGGTGATGCTGCCAGTGCTCGAGCGGCACGCCGACGCGACCTGACGACCGGCCGTCTCCCTACGGCACGGGCACCGCGTGTGCCGCCTCGACCGCCTCCTCCGAGGGGAAGTGCGTCACGATCACGCGGCAGGGCGCCTTGCGCAGGACGAAGTCGACGGTGCGGCCGAAGAAGGCCTCCTGGCGGTTCACCGCCAGCCGCCGCTTCTCCGGCGACCCGATCACGATCAGCGTGGCGCCCTGGTCGATGACCGCGTCGACGATCGCCCGGCCCGGGTTGCGCGTGCGCACCACCACCCCCCGGAACTCGATACCGTAGTCCGCCGCCAGCGAGCGCGCCATCTCCTGCACCTGTGCCACCGCCCGCTCGCGTTCGGGCAGCTCGGTGTCGAGCGGATCCTGCACCGGCACGTAGATGGCGCTGACCGCGACCACCGGCGCGCCCGTCTCGGCCGCCAGCCGGCAGGCGGTCGCCATCACCTCCTCTGCCAGCTCGTCCGGTTCCTCCAGCGGCACCACGATCGGCCCGCTGGGCAGCTCGACGGCCTCCTCCGGCGGCGGTGCTCCCGGCTCGTAGCGCTCCATCAGCGGGATGCCCGCGCGCACGCGCACCATCGTGTAGACGCCCAGGCCGACGATCATCCACAGCACTCCGACATCGCGGGCGCCGGGATGGGTGCCGAGCGCGATCACCCAGGCGGCGAACGCGGTGACCGCGCCGGCCACCGCCGTCACCGGGATCAGCCGGCCCCGGATCCAGACGTTGCCGTGCATCATGAACGGGCGCGGCATGTCCGGCTCGGTGATCCGCAGCCACACGATCGAGGCATTCGCCAGCCCGAAGGCGATCAGGATGCCGAAGCTGTAGATCGAGGCAAGGGACAGGATTTCCTCGCCCTGGAACAGCGCCGCCACGATCACCGACGCCGAGGCCAGCAGCCCCACCCCCAGCAGCGCGAAGGTCGGCTGCAGCGACCGGCGGTTCCGCTTCGCGAACCGTCCCGGCAGCTCCAGCCGCTCCCCCATCGCCACCGACAGCCGCCCCGCCCCCGAGAAGCTGGTGGTAATCGCAAGCAGCAGGATCAGCGAGGCGGTCACGCCCACGATGAACCGGGCCGCGGTGGCGGCGGTGCTGCCGAACTCGTTGCCGACGGCGGTCGCCAGCCCCAGCATCGGCGCGTCCAGCCAGCGCGTGGTCAGCTCGCTCGCGTAGCCGGCCGGCGCCGACGGGGCACGGTGCGAGGGAAAGGCCGAGATGGCCGCCGTGGCCACCGCCGCATAGACCAGGATCACCGTGAACACCGACGAGCGAATGCTGTCGGGCACCGACTTCTCCGGCCGCTTGGCCAGGCCCACCAGCCCGGTCACCTTCTCCAGCCCGGTGAACCCGATCATGGCGATCGGCAGCGCGAATGCCAGCGAGTTCCAGGTCGGCTTCGTGCCCAGGTCGATGTTGTTGGTGAGCGCCGTCCAGTCGAACAGCAGCATCAGACCCATCAGCCCCAGCCCGGCCTGCACCACCAGGTCGAGCACGGCCAGCACCACCGTCGCCATGTACACGTTCGTTCGGCGGGCGATGCGGGCGGCCGTGATCACGAGGATCAGCAACACCGCGAGCAGCTCGCTCTGGTCGGCTGAGAGCGTGTCCTGCCCGATCGCTCCCAGCACGTAGTGGGGCAGGAACAGCGCCGCCAGCGAGATCGAGATCACGTAGTCGAGCACCGTCGCCCAGCCGGCGATGAATCCCACCAGGTCGTTGAACGCGCGGCGGGCGAACGTCGACGCGCCGCCCGGCTCGGGGATCGTGGCCGCGCCCTCGGCGTAGGCGGCGGCCGTCAGCGCGAAGATCAGGCCGGCCGCCAGGAACACCGCCGGCGTCAGCGACAGGGCGTAGACCGCGGTGATGCCAAGCGCGTAGTAGAGCGAGCTGCCGATCTCGCCGTAGGCCATCGCGTACAGCGCCGGCGCGCCCAGGAATCTGCCGAGAACGGGGATCTTGCGTGCCACTGCGGCTCAGATTAGATGACCGGTCACCCGCGCGTCGCCCGCAGACGCAGGATGCCCAGCAGCAGGAACACCGCGGCCTCCAGGTAGCCCACCTGCCCGCCGCCGTGGACGGTGGTGACGACGGCCAGCGCCACCCCCAGCACCACGAAGGCGACCGCCAGCAGCTGGTTCACGCGCAGCATCAGGTGGGCGCCGGCTCCGCGCCCACCATCACCCGGCAGTGGGCGTTTCGCAGCACGTAGTCGACGCGCGGCCCGAACACGCGCTGGCCCGGCTTGTGCCGGTCGCGCGCTCCCAGCACGATGATCTCGCTGCGCCGGCGCTCGGCCTCCTCGACGATCGCCTGGCCGATGTTGCGGGTGCGCACGATGCGGGTGATCACGTCCACGCCGTACTCGCGCGCGAGCGCCGCGGCCTGCCGCAGCTGGTACTCCGCGTCGGCCACCTCCTCGTCCAGCGGCGCCGACATCGTGACGTTCAGCGGCACCTCGATCGGGTACATCACCACCAGCGTGGCGTTCGATTCGGCGGCAAGCCGCAGCGCGGTCGCCGTCATCACGTCGTCCACCCGCGCCGAGGAGATCGGCATCAGGATCGAGCGGTACTCCACCTCCAGCGCCGGGCCGGTCAGCGCGTGCGGCGCCAGCACCGTCTGCGTCAGCGGCAGGTGCTGCGAGCGCCGGTAGGTGTAGTAGACGACCATCCCCAGCAGCAGCCAGATCATGCCGACCGGGGCGACGTAGTCGGAGATGTGCAGGAACACCGTCACCAGCCACGAGAGGAAGGTGCCGATCCCGCCCAGGATCGCGAACGTGGGCACGTCGTACCCGCCTAACCAGAACGAGGTGGGCCCACGCCAGGGCACGTCCTCATCGGGCATCGTGTGTCTCATCCAGACCACCGACGCGTGGGCCAGCGTGAACGACAGCATCGCCCCGAACGCGTACAGGTTGCCGAGGAAGCTGACGGCGCCGTTCGGGATCATCAGCAGGATCGCGATCAGGCTGTAGAGGATGATCGCGACGTACGGCGTGTTGTAGGTCGGGTGCACGCGCCGGATCGCCTCTGGCAGCTGCCGGTGCTGGCCCATCGAGTAGGTCAGCCGCGACACCCCGATGATGCCGGCGTTGGTGGCGATGATCAGGATCGTCGCGGCCAGGATCGCCACGTAGAAGGCCAGGCCGCTGGTGACCGTATCGGGCAGCCCCAGGTGGTCGACCACGCCGGCCACCGGATCTCCCGCAAAGCGGCAGGCCAGGTCGGACGTGCGATCACCCACCTGCAACCCATGCTGGGCGGTGCACTGGTACTTGGAGACGTTGGCGACGTCGTGGGCGCTGGCTGCGTGCACGGGCAGCGCCGAGAGCGCCACCGACGGCAGGAACGCGTAGATCGCGAACACCGCGACCACCACGTACATGATCGAGCGCGGCACGTGCCGGGGCGGGTCGATCGCCTCCTCCGCCATGTTGGAGATCGTCTCGATGCCGGTGTAGGCAACCATCGCCACCGGGATCGAGATCACGAAATCCTGCCAGCTGGGCGAGATGCCCAGGTCGACGTTGGCCTGCAACACGTGCGGCGAGAACACCGTGATCAGGCCGATCGTGACCAGCAGCGCCTGCGTGCCCAGGTCGGCCAGCGCCAGGAAGATGTTGAGGCCGGCCGCCTCCTTCACGCCCACGATGTTCAGCGCCACCAGCAGCAGCACCACGACCGCGCCGCCGTAGATGTCGTTGGGGTGCGTGTCCAGGTGCCCGCCCGGCCAGAACTTGGCCAGGTAGTGTGGAACGAAGATCGCTGATATCGCGATCGTGACCGTGTAGTTCAGCATCTGGGCCCATCCGGCGAAGAACGAGACCGCCTCGTTGAAGGCGTGGCGGGTGAACGAGGAGGAGCCGCCGGCCTCGGGGAACCGGGCCGTGGCCTCCGCGTAGGTGACGGCCGTGAAGAAGAAGATGATGCCCGAGATGAAGAACGAGACCGGGGTCAGGCCCAGCGCGTAGGCGGTGACCAGCCCCAGCGCGTAGTAGATCGACGAGCCGACGTTGCCGTAGGCCGTCGAGAACAGCGCCGCCGTCCCGAGGACTCGGTGCAGACCCCCGGCTTGGCGGCGCTTCACGGGCACCGCGCTGTTATACAGCGCGCGGCGGTCTGGCTTCAGCCTGACCGCGCACACGGAAGGGCGCGGTCAGGCTGGTTCCAGATCCCGATCGTCGCGTTGACCCCGACCCGGTCAGCGCGTGAGCAGCGGGATGATCAAAATCGCCACGATGTTGGTGATCTTGATCATCGGATTGATCGCCGGTCCGGCCGTGTCCTTGTAGGGATCGCCGACCGTGTCGCCGGTGATCGACGCAGCGTGCGCCGGCGAGCCCTTGCCGCCGTGCGCGCCGTCCTCGATCAGCTTCTTGGCGTTATCCCACGCCCCGCCGCCGGAGGTCATCGAGATGGCGAGGAACAGCCCGGTCACGATCGTGCCCACCAGCAGCCCGCCCAGCGCCTGGTAGGAGATCAGGCCGACCACGATCGGCACGGCCACCGGGATCAGCGCCGGCAGCTGCATCTCGCGGATCGCGGTCTTGGTGACCAGATCGACGCAGCGCGCGTAATCAGGCTTGGCGGTGCCCTCCATGATCCCCGGGATCTCCCGGAACTGGCGGCGCACCTCCTCGACCACCTGGCTGCCGGCACGGCCGACGGCGTCCATCGCCAGCGAGGCGAACAGGAACGGCATCAGGCCGCCGATCAGCAGGCCGGCCAGCACCCACGGGTCGTTGATCCGAAACACGATCGGGTGGCCCACCTGCTTGGCCAGCTCGTCGTTGTAGCTCTGGAACAGCACCAGCGCTGCCAGACCGGCGGAGCCGATCGCATAGCCCTTGGTGACGGCCTTGGTGGTGTTGCCGACCGCGTCCAGCGGGTCGGTGACGTTGTCGCGCACCTCGTGCGGCAGGTCGGCCATCTCAGCGATGCCGCCGGCGTTGTCGGTGACCGGGCCGAAGGCGTCCAGCGCGACCACCATCCCCGCCATCGAGAGCATGGCCGTGACCGCGGTCGCGATGCCGTAGATGCCGGCCAGCTTGTAGGAGCCGAGCGTGCCCACGACCAGCACGATCACCGGCAGGGCAGTGGCCTGCATGCCCACCGCCAGGCCGGCGATGATGTTGGTCGCGTGGCCGGTGGTGGACTGCTGGGCGATCCGTTTGACCGGGTTGAACCGGGTGCCCGTGTAGTACTCGGTGATGCCCACCAGCAGCGCTGTGATGACGAGGCCGATCAGGGCGCACAGGTAGATCCGGCCCCAGCCGTGCGGCAGGTCGCCGGCCACCGAGTGGATCACCGGGATGTAGATCAGGGCCGACAGCGCGGCCGAGACGAATACGCCGGTGTAGAGCGCCGCCATGATGCTACCGCTCTTCGGCAGCCGCACCAGCAGCGTGCCCACGATCGACGCCGGGATCGCCAGCGCACCCAGCAGCAGCGGCAGCACAACCGCCGCGTGGATGCCGCTGAGAGCGCCCAGGAACATGGCCGCGACGATGGTTACCGCGTAGGTCTCGAACAGGTCGGCCGCCATGCCGGCGTCGTCGCCGACGTTGTCACCGACGTTGTCGGCGATCACGGCCGGGTTGCGCGGGTCGTCCTCGGGGATGCCGGCCTCGATCTTGCCCACCAGGTCGGCGCCCACGTCTGCGCCCTTGGTGAAGATGCCGCCGCCCAGCCGGGCGAACACGGAGATCAGCGAGCCACCGAAGGCCAGGCCGACCAGCGCCTTGGTCGCCGTCTGATCGCTGTAGTCCATCACGCGCAGGACGCCGTAGTAGCCGGCCACACCCAGCAGGCCCAGGCCGACGACCAGAATGCCCGTCACCGTACCGCCCTTGAACGCCACCGACAGCGCCGGCGCCATGCCGCTCTTCGCGGCCTCGGCGGTGCGGACGTTCGCGCGCACGGCCACGTTCATGCCAATGAACCCCGTGATCCCTGACAGCACCGCGCCGATCACGAACCCGATCGCCACCTTCACGCCCAGGTCGCCGGTCCAGTGGCCGGCCACGGCGATCGCGACCGCCACCACCACGGCCACGCCTGCGATGGTCGTGTACTGGCGGCGCAGATAGGCTGCCGCCCCCTCCTGGATCGCCGCGGCAATCTCGCGCATGCGGTCGGATCCCTGCGGCTGCGCCAGCACCCAGCGGGTCAATCCGAGCCCGTATACAACCGCCGCGGCGCCACACACGAGGGCGATCAGGACGGCATGGTCAACCAGTGAACTCACGTGGCAAGCTCCTTAGGGGGTCGATGACAACCGCGCGATTGTATCAGCGGTCGCGGCTTGAACAGGCGGGTTACCCGGGAGGTTGTGACGCCCGGCTGCGGCCCTGCCGGATTTCTAGAATCGGGCTCCGGTGAGCGCCGTCGCGCAGGTGTCCTGGGGCTGCGGGCCGATCTTCGGGATCGCCTCGAACAGCAACCGCCGCAGCTTCTCGTTGTTCTCGGTGAACACCTTGACCACGGACTCATGGCTGACAGGTTCCACGTCCGGGTCGTCCTCCAGCCCCACGTCGTAGTCGGTGATCAGCGAGACGTTGGCGTAGCAGAGCTCCAGTTCGCGGGCCAGCCAGCCCTCGGGGTAGGCCGTCATGTTGATCACGCCCCACCCCATCTGGCTGAACCAGCGGCTTTCCGACCGGGTCGAGAAGCGCGGGCCCTGGATCACCACCACGGTGCCGCCGTCGCGGATGTCGAGTCCCTGCGAGCGGCCGGTATCGAGCAGGATCTGCCGCAGCTCCGAGCAGTACGGGTCGGCGGCCGAGACGTGCGTGGTCACGGGCCCGTCGTAAAACGTGTCGGCGCGGCCGCTGGTGCGGTCGACGAACTGGTCGCAGACCACGAACGTGCCCGGCGGCAGATCCTTGGACAGGCTGCCCGACGCGCACGGCCCGATCACCCGGCGCACGCCCAGCTCCTTCATCGCCCACAGGTTGGCCCGGTAGGGGATCGCGTGCGGCGGCAGGCCGTGGGTGCGACCGTGGCGGGGCATGAACGCCACCCGCTTGCCGCCCACGTCGCCGATCACGAAGCGATCCGAGGTGGGGCCGTACGGCGTGTCCACCACCACGTCCTCGGCGTCGTCGAGGAACGAGTAGAACCCCGACCCTCCGAACACCCCGATCTCGGCGCTGCTCATACGTCTCCTCCCGGCGTCCAGATGGGCGGTCGCGGCGGCGTCTCGACCGCCGGTTGCGTGTCCTTGGGCGGCTTCTCAGGCTCCGGTCTGGCCGCCGGCCCGGCGGCGGGCGCGCTGGCCTCGGCGTAGGCCAGCTGCAGTTCGGAGAGTGCGCCGCGGAACTGGCGCAGATGCTCGGGCGGCAGCAGTCGCGCCACCACCGGCATCAGCGCGTCCGCTGTATCGATCGCGAGCTGCGCCTGCTCGAGATCGCCCTTGCGCGCGATCTCGTCGGCGGCCAGCGAGATCGCCAACTGCGCCGTCGACAGCACCAGCTCCGGCACCGTCGGCATCCGCAACTCCTGCTCGGCGCCGCCCGGCTCCGGCCCCTGTGCGCCCGTGTCGCTCATAGCGCTCCCTCCCTGTCCGACAGCCATTCCCCGACCGACCGCTGGTTACGCTCGACCACGTCCGGCCACAGCTCGCGCGGGTCGGCGCCATCCTCCATCAGCTCGTCCATGCGCTGCGACAGGGTCGGTTCGCGCAGCGGCGGCAGGTAGCGCGCGATTCCCAGATCGGTGGCGGTGTCAGCGACCTGGTCGAGCACCTGCTCGAGGCGCTCCAGCGCCGGGATCGAGCGGCGCGCAGCCAGGTCGATCAGCTCCCCCGACATGCCCCAGCGGATCGCCCGCCACATGTTCTCCTCGAGGTCGCGGCCGGGGTAGGCCGGCAGCGGCTCGCCGGCGTCGAAGCGACGCGCGAAGTCGGCGGTCAGCGCCACCATCAGGCCCGATAGCGCCACGGAGCGCGCGAACTCGGGCTGCCCGTCGCAGATCCGGGTCTCAACGGTGGGATAGGCCTGGTGCGGGCGCACGCTCCACCAGATCTCCGTGTGCTCGCGGATCGAGCGCGTGTCGATCAGGAAGCGGACGAACTCCGCGTACTGATCCCAGCCCGAGAAGCTGTCGGGGATGCCGCAGCGCGGGAAGAACTTGGTGAAGATCTCGGTGCGGGTGGAGTGCAGGTGCGTGTGGCGCCCCTCCAGCCAGGGCGAGCTGCCGGAGAAGGCGAGCAACTCCGGCAGCACCGAGCGAAGCGCGCTGTTGACGGCGATCGCGCGGTCGGCGCCGTTGATGCCGACGTGCACGTGCAGGCCGAACGTGTTGTTGCGCCAGGCCACGTAGCGCAGCGTCGACTCGACGATCGCGTAGTGCGGCGTGTCGATCACCTGCTGGTCCTCCCAGCGCGAGTACGGATGGGTGCCGGCGGCGCACAGGCGGTAGCCGAGGTCGTTGGCCAGATCGAGCAGGTCGGCCCGCCGCTGTGCCATGACGGCAGCAGCTTCCGCGAAGCTGCCGCACTTGCCGGTCCTGACCTCGACCTCGCTGCGGATCAACTCCCCCGCCACCATCTCTCGCAGCGTCGGGTGATCGCGGGCGGCCACGTCGAAGCGCTCGAAGCCGGGCGTCATCTCCAGCGTGCCCGGTTCGAGGATCGCGAACTCCTCCTCGACCGCGATGGTGAAGTCCTCGGCCTGCTCGAACTGGACGCGCGCGTTCTCGAGCGCCGCCAGCGGGTCGGTGATCTTGGGCGACTCTCCCATCCGGGGCGGCACGATACCCGAGCCGCCGCCCGGCGGCAGGCTTTCTACTCGGTTCGATCCTGTCTGGTCTCGTGCTCGAACCAGCTCTCGGCTCGTTCGAGCCTACTTGCGGACTCCGGCTCGATGGTCGCGCTCTCCGGTGGATCGTGAAGCGGAAGGTGCGCCGCCTCCTCGGCCGAGATCGAGAGCGTCACGCGGCCCGGGTCGATCGAGGCGACCTGGTCGGCTGGCACGTAATGTGGTCGATCCTCGTAGTTGTGGAAGACGAAGGGGCCGCCGTGATGGGTGATGGCAAGGCCATCGAAGATGTCCTCGTTCTCGTCACCCACGACGAGGAACACCTTGCCGACCTGCTCGCCGTCGGCTGCGTACACGGGCCAGTTGTGCTCGATGGTCTTCCAGGCAACGGTCGTCATCGTCAACCTCCGATCAGGTCAGCGAAGTCTAGTGGGGAGCGTCCCCGAGATCAGGCTGTCGGCGATTCGCTCCCAGCTCCAGCGGGCGCAGACCCGCTCGCGGCCGAGCAGGCCGATCGCCTCCCGTTCGGCTGCGGGCAGGTCGAGGATCTCACCGACTGCGCGTTCCAGGTCGTCGACGGAGCCGTCGAACGTACGCGAGGCCGGCCCCAGGCCGGCCGCCACCTCGGCCAGCCCGGAGTGGTCCGAGACGACCGTCATCAGGCCGCAGCTGGCCGCCTCGGCGGCGACCATCCCGAACGCCTCCGGCAGCACGCTCGGCACCACCACCAGCTCGGCGCACGGCACCAGCTGCTGCAGCTGGGCGTGATCCATCGCGCCGGTGAAGATCACGCGTTCGCCGGCCAGCGACTCCAGCCAGGCCCGGTCAGAGCCGAAGCCGACCACCACCAGCGACGTGTCCGGGTACCGCGGCGCCAGCCGCTGCCAGGCGTCGAGCAGCAGGTGCACGCCCTTCTGGCGCAGCAGCTTGCCGAAGTAGAGGATGAACGGGCCCGCCTGCTCGAGGCGATCGGCGGCGTCGGCGTCCGGGTGCCGTTCCGGGTGGGCGCCGGGCTGGTCTGACCGCAGCAGCTCGAACAGGACCGGCCGCGAGCCGCCGTCCGGGCGAAACGCGTCCACGTCCACGCCGGGTGGGACGATCGCGATGCGATCGAGGTACGGGCCGTCGCCGAGCAGCTCTCGGGTCACATCGACGATGTGCTGCGACCCCGCGAATACGGCGTGCGCGGAGTCGAGCGGGCCGCGCGCCAGGTCGGCCAGGCGCCGGCTGCCGCGGATCGCGTACTCCAGCTCGGACCCGTGCAGCTTGACGGCGTACGGCGTTTCGGAGGCCGCGCAGCCGCGCTGCGCCACCGGACCGCCCATGATGGCGTGGTTTGCCAGCACCAGATCGGCCGGCTCGCGCTCCAGCTCGGCGTCCAGCGCGGTCGCGTTCAGGTCGAGGTAGCGCTCCAGCTCGGCGTCTGCGAAGTCGCCGACCAGGCGCGCCTCGATGCCCTGGTAGCGGTCGAGCACGAACGTCGGCAGCAGCGGCCCTGCCTCAGGGCGGATGATGCGCACACCCGGGCCTAGCGAGAACAGCTCCGGGTGCGGCTCCTGGCAGAGCAGGCGCACGTCGTGGCCGAGCCGCGCCCAGGCGCGGGCCACGTGCTGGGTGTAGATGTTGGAGCCGGTCCCGGACAGCAGGTAGCCGTGCCAGAGGATCAGGTTCACGACGCTCCGGCGGGCTCGCGGGGGGACACCACCCTATTCAAGCACCACGTGGTGCCGGCGGTACTACGTGAGGTGGAAATAGAGCGCGTAGAGCAGCGCGGCGGCCGGGCTGGAGCGGTGCACGGTGACGTCGGGCGGGGTGTCGATCAGCGCGTCCGAGTAGCTGAAGATGATCTTCACGCCGGCCTCGACCAGCGCGTCTGCGGCCGGCTGCGCCGCGGCCGGCGGCACCGCCAGCACGCCCACGATGATGTTCTTCTCGCGCACCATCTCGGCCAGCGTCGCCGGGTTCTGTACCGACAGCGAGGAGATCTGGGTGCCGACCTTGCGCGGGTCGCTGTCGAACACGCCCGCGATGTGGAAGCCGTGGTCTGCGAACACGGTCGACGAGGCGATGGCACGGCCCAGGTCGCCGGCGCCGATCAGGGCGATGTTGTGCTGGCCGGACGTGCGCAGGATGCCGCGGATCTCCCCGATCAGGGAATCGATGTTGTAGCCCACCCCACGCTTTCCGAACTTGCCGAAGCCGGACAGGTCACGGCGGATCTGGGTGGCGTTGACGTTGGTGTATTCGCCGATCTCCTGTGACGAGATCGAATCGCGTCCCATCTTCTTGGCCTGCGTGAGCACCTGCAGATACCGGGACAGCCGCGCGGCGACCCCCACCGTGAGTCGTTCCTGCGACAACGATTCCTCCCTGGCCATGGTTCCTTGTGACATTGCACGAGCAGTGTAGCGAGCGGCTTCCTTATGCGCGTCCGCTTGTCACAAGGGTCGTCAGGAAGCGGACGATTGTGACGCCGCCACCACCCGCCGGGCCAGCTCCACCGGCTCCACGCGGTACTTGAACGCCTTGCGGCCGGCCACGTACACGACCGGGATCTGCTCGCGATGGCGCGCCTCGAGCTCGGCATCGCCGGTGATGTCCACCAACTGCAGGTCGAAGCCGAGCAGCGGCTGCTGGCGTTCGAGCACGTCCTTGGCGACGTCGCAGAGGTGGCAGCCGGGCGCGCCGTACAGCACCACCGGGACGCTCACGCGGTGGCGTAGGCGTCGCGCGCCAGGTACTCGGGATAGGGCAGCGCCGGGCAGAAGCGTGCGGCCGACGCGATCATGGCCGCGTTGTCGGAGCAGAGCGCGAGCGGAGCCAGCGCCAGCCGCACGCCGGCGCGCGCGCACTCCTCCTCCAGCGCGGCGCGCAGCACGCCGTTGGCCGCGACGCCGCCGACCACAGCCAGCGTGTCGCGGCCGGTCACCTCCAGCGCCCGCATCGTGCGCGACACCAGCGAGCGCACGAGCGCCCGCTGGTAGGACGCGGCCAGGTCGGCGCGCCCGCCGTCGTCGCCGCCCGCGGCCAGCACGGCGGTGCGCAAGGCGGTCTTGAGTCCGCTGAAGGAGAGGTCGAGGCCGTCGCGGCCGGCCATTGCCACGGCGAACTCGTGCGCGCGGTCGTCGCCGTCGCGCGCCAGCCGCTCGAGTGCGGCGCCGCCGGGGTAGCCGAGGCCGAGCAGACGCGCGCCCTTGTCGAAGGCCTCGCCCGCGGCGTCGTCGAGCGTCTGCCCGACGACCTGCATGCCGGGGCCGCGGTCGTCCACCTCGGCCAGCAGGGTGTGGCCACCCGACGCCAGCAGCACCAGGAAGGGCGGCGCCACCGGCTCCGGCTCCAGGTACAGCGACGCGACGTGACCGTGCAGGTGACCGACGGGGATCAGCGGCAGACGGCGCGCGAAGGCCAGCGCCTTGGCGGTCGCCAGCCCGACCAGCAGCGCGCCGATCAGGCCCGGGCCCTCGGTGACGGCGACCGCGTCGACCCGGTCGAATCCGACGCCGGCGTCGTCCAGCGCCCGCTCGACGACCGGCACGCACAGCTCCAGGTGACGGCGCGAGGCCACCTCGGGGACGACCCCGCCGTAGCGGGCGTGCAGCTCGGCCTGGGAAGCGACCACGCTCGACAGCAGCCGCCCGCCGTCGTCGACCAGGGCGGCGGCGGTCTCGTCGCAGGAGCTCTCGATCGCGAGGATCACGCCACCGGCTCCGGGTCGCGCCACATGATCAGGGCGTCCTCCCGGTTGTCGGTGTAGTAGCCGCGGCGGACGCCGGTCTCGACGAAGCCGAGGTCGCGGTAGAGGGCGATGGCGCTGTCGTTGGAGACGCGCACCTCCAGCGTGTAGCCGCGATCGATGTCCTCGCCGGTCAGCTCGAACAGCCGCTCCAGCATCTGCCGGGCGACGCCGCGGCCGCGCCAGGGCGCGTCGACGGCCACGTTCATGACGTGCCAGGCGTCGACATAGCGGGCAACGATCAGGTAGCCGAGCATGTCCTCCCCCTGGAAGGCGCCCAGACAGATGCCGCTGGGCTTGGACAGCTCGCCGGCGAACATCGACCGCGACCACGGGGTCGGGTACGCGCGGCGCTCGATCCGCTCGATGGCATCGAGGTCGATCGGACGCAGCGGCCGCACATCGACGGCGGTCATCATGAGGCGGTCCTCGCGGGGGGCGACCGGTCGGCGTCCGGTGCGCGCACGTAGAGCGGCTCGGGTGCGTCCCAGAGGTCGGACAGCGATGCGTGGTGGCGGGCCCACGGCGTGTGGTGCGGCGACGCGTCGGGCGCGATCACGGCGGCCGGCTCCAACAACTCGCGGTAGCGGACGGCACCGTCACCGGCCAGCGAGGTGCCTGGCGTGATCAGTTCGGCCAGCTGCGCAGGCGCGATGGCGCACAGATCGATGCCCGCTCCCTTGCAGAACACCTCGCCGCGGCGAGCGTCGATGCAGGCCACGTCCACGCCGTCGCCGCAGAGCAGGGCGTCGAGCGTGCCGACGCCGTGCACCGGCACGGACAGGGCGAAGCCGAGCGCGCGGGCCGACGCCAGGCCGATCCGCAGCCCGGTGAAGGTGCCCGGCCCGGTGCCGACCACAATCGCGGTCAGCTGCGACGGCTCGACGGCGGCCGTGCGCATCAGGTGGTCTACGTCGTCGAGCAGGTGCTGGGCGGCTGTGGAGCGGCCGACCGTGGCCGACTCGGCCAGCACCTCGCCGTCCCGCCACAGGCAGGCGGTTGCGGTGTCAGTCGCGGTATCGAGCGAGAGCAGCAGCAAGGGCGTTCAACAGACCCGAATCGTCGCAGGACAGCGTGATCAGCCTAGCATCGCCTTGCAGGTGGTCGATGTCCACGGTGACACGCGGATCGGGCAGTAGCCCAGCCCCGGCGTCGGGCCACTCGATGAACGCGATCGCATCCTCGAAGTAGGGCTCGAGGTCGGCCCACTCCTCGATGGTGAGGCCGGTCGAGCGGTAGAGGTCGAGGTGGGCGACGCTGACGCCGTTTCCCGCGTACCGGTTGCCCACCGTGTAGGTGGGGCTGGTGACCGGCTGCGCCACCCCCAGCGCACGCGCAGCGCCGCGCACGAACGCGGTCTTTCCCACCCCCAGCTCGCCGCGCAGCCAGACCGAGTCTCCCGGCTCGAGCCGGGAGACGAGCTCGGCCGCGATCGCCTCGGTATCGGCCGGCGACCGGGATCTCAGGGGAGGGTCAGCCACGGCCACCGACCATAGCCAGCGGGCGGGCGTGAGGTGTCAAACACCGCTTCGGCCACCGTGGCATTCCGG
>Ga0075425_100000942_pt1 | contig 27831 bp, 23 predicted proteins | sample SoiMethybrSBSTD4_FD_75300 | JGI IMG/M metagenome (GOLD analysis project Ga0075425, IMG submission 75300) | Bulk soil microbial communities from a Populus tree surrounding site in Tennessee, USA - Soil MetaG P. TD hybrid SBSTD4 | ecosystem: Environmental > Terrestrial > Soil > Tree plantation...
TTCCCGCGCGTCATCGACTATCCGGCGACGCCGGAGACGGTTGCTCTGGCCGCGCGCGTCATCGGGAACGAGCGCAGCGCAACGGGAAAAGCGGCGGCGATCGAGCAATACCTGCTCCGCAACTATCGCTACGTCTCGCGTCCCGAATCGATCGGACATCCGATGACCGTCGACGACTTCCTGCTGCGCGAGAAGCGCGGCCACTGCGAGTACTTCGCCGCCGGCATGGTGGCACTGCTGTCGGTGCAACGCGTTCCCGCGCGCATCGTCGGCGGCTACTACGGCGGGCGTCTCAATCCGCTCACCGGATACTTTCTCGTGCGCCGCGAAGACGCGCACGCATGGGTGGAAGTGTGGGACGGATCGAAGTGGACGACGTACGATCCGACGCCGCCGGCGATGCGTCCCGGCAACACGCAGGGCGGATTGCTGAGCACCTACGCGACGGCGATCAGCGATTCCGTGAACTACTTCTGGGATCGCTACGTCCTGACCTACGGCCTCGGCGATCAGATCGCGCTGGCCGCTGACCTGCTCGCGCGTCTACGCACGACGCTCGATTCGTTGAAGCAGCGCCGCTTCCACATGCCGGCGATCAACATCGTTCCGACGATCGCGGCGATTCTCTTCGCCGTCCTGCTCGTGACCGCGCTGGCGCGCCGGCGCCGCTCGCTCTTCGACAATCTCGCGGAGCATCTCGCGCGGCTCGGAATCGAAGTCGGGCCGGCGATGACGATGGAGGAGGCGCTCGAGCGATTGAAACGCGAGCTCCCGGCCGCCGCGCAGGATCTCGCGCCGCTGATTGCGATGTACGAGGCGGAACGGTTCTCCGCGCAACGTGACGCGCGCCGCGTTGCCGCGATTCGTAAGCGGCTTGCGGAGCTGCGCGGATAGAGAGCCTCTTACACCCGCCGCGGATTCCGCATCAACGCGATCATCTCGCGCACCGCCGCATCCAGCCCGACGAGCGATGCCCGCGAAATGATCGAGTGGCCGATGTTCAGCTCTTCGATGTCGGCGATCGACGCGATCGCGTCGATGTTGCGATACGTCAATCCGTGTCCGCCCAACACCGTCACGCCCATCTTTCGCGCGGCCCGCGCGGCGGTGGCGACTTTCTCCACTTCCGCGCGCCAGTTGCCGCTCTTCCACGCTTCGGCGAATTTGCCGGTATTGATCTCGACTTTCGGCGCGCCGATCTTGTGACAGGTGCGGATCTGATCGACGTCGGGATCGACGAAGATCGAGACGTCGATCCGCGAGTCGAGAAGTTGCCGCACGACCTTCTCGATGTTCGCCGAATGCAGCGCGACATCGAGTCCGCCTTCGGTCGTCACTTCGTCGCGGCGCTCGGGAACGAGCGTGACCTGATGCGGCTTCACCGTTTGTGCGACGCGCACCATCTCGCCCGTCGCCGCCATCTCGACGTTGAGATGCGTCGCCACGACGCGGCGCAGCAGCTCCACGTCGCGATCCTGAATGTGTCTTCGATCGCCGCGCAGATGGACGGTGATGCCCTGCGCGCCGGCCAGCTCGCAGATGACGGCCGCTGCGACCGGATCCGGCTCGTCCGTTTTGCGCGCTTCACGAATCGTGGCGATGTGATCGATGTTGACGCCTAACCGCATGCGCGAAGGTTAGCGCATCAGAGGCGCCGCAGCGTCACGTACGCAATGACGGCCATGGCGATGAGGTTGAAGAAGCCGTAGACGAAAAGGATGGCGATGGTCTTCAACGTCGTGAGCCATCGCGGGCCGCCGTACACGCGCCGCAGGGCGATGGCGAGATACGGAAACAGCGCAAGGATGAAAACGAGACGGACGATGGCGACGACGCGTGTGTGAATCAGCGTGCCGAGCTCGAACAGCGTCAGGTCGATGAACGTGAACGCGTGGTAATGAACGGCGAAGTAAAAGTGCGGAACGTACATCCGCTCGGCGCGCCAGTACATCGCGTAAACGACCAGCGCGAAGAGCGGCATCAAGATGAACATCGCCTTCGGAAACGCCGACTCGAGCGCGTGCGCGAGAATCGATGGATCGCGATTCACGCGTTCCGCGGCGCGCGACAGTTGAGGGCTCGCACCCTTCGTGATCGAAACGTGCAACGGACGCGTAGGCATCAGCGTCATCGTGCCGAAGAAGAGAAGACTGCAGATCAGATACAGCCGGATCGGCGTCACCGATCGCACGCGCTTTCCTTCGAGGAACTCCTTCGTCAGCGCGCCCGGCTTCGACACGAGGAGCGACAGCGTGCGAATGATCTTTCCGTCGAGATGAACGAGCTCGTGCAGCGCTTCGTGCAGCAGCTCATGGACCGTGGGACGCAGCTCCGTCTCGCGCTGGCCGCATGCGGCGCACCACTGCCCGGCGAGCGGTGCGCCGCAGTTGAGGCAATCGCCCCCGTGCATGCGAGGACGATAGCAGACGGCGTTAGGACATCCAGTGGAGGATAGGCGCCTCGCCTGTCCGTTTTCTATCGGCAACGAGGGACAGGCGAGGGCGCCTATCCTCCACTCCTTAGTGCCACACGATGCCGAAGCTGAAGTTCACGTTTTTAGCCGTCCGCCCTTTCACGCGCTGATCGAAGTCGGCATTGATCGTCGGCGTCGTGCGATCGCGGCCGAACACCGGAACGTAGTCGACCTCGATCAATCGCACATCGAAGCGCGGCGTGACGTTGATGTCGAGTCCTGCGCCGACGTTCATCGCCAGGCTCGTCGAGTGATCGCGAATGCTGAAGTTGAACGGGCCGGTCGACGTCTGCCGGTCGTCGGACGAGACGCGCGCCGCGCCGATCATGGCGTGCGCGAACGGCCGCCAGCGCGGCGTCGCGTTGTCGCCGAGCTCGACGCCGCCGAGGAGGAGATAGCTGCGATCGGTGATGTGGCTCGTGTCGATGTGCTCGTCGGCGCCGGCGCCGAACGCGTCGACGGCGCGATCGCGATTGAACAAGCCGGTGAAGTCGCCGCGGATGCCGACCCAGCGGCTGACGTTGTACTGTCCCGCGACCTGGAAGCCGTGGAAGTCGCGTTTGTCGCAGAAGATCCTCTGAAGATGCGATCCGAGGATCTCGGCCGAGTCGCTGGCGCATGGCTGCAGCGGCGGGAACGTTTCGCCCCCTTCGGAGACGATCAATGAGCCGACGCTCGACTCCTGCCGGCCGTGCGCGGCGCCGAGGTACCAGTTCCATTTGGCGTAGTTCTGAGCGAGGGCGCTGCTCGAGATGATGAGAGACAGAATGAGCACGAGTTTCCGCATAATGCTTTTCTCCTTTGAAGTTGATGCGGAACGTACGCGCGCTCGAATCCGGCAGCCGTGTGCTCGCCGTAATTCATTGTCAGTATTTCGATAAGAGAATCTCAGGCGAGTTCTAATCGTGCCGAAGCCGTCGTATGAGTTCGCGAATTTTCGGATCGATGGCGACCTTTGCGCGCTGCTGCAGGACGGCCGCACGGTCCCGCTGACGCCGAAGGCGTTCGACACGCTGCTGCTCCTCGTCGAGAACCGCGGCCGGCTGCTGGAGAAAGAGCTGATGATGCAGCGCCTCTGGCCGGACGCGGTCGTCGAAGAGGCGAACCTCGCCAACAACATCTCGCTCCTGCGCAAGATCCTCGGCGACCGCGCGGACGCGATTCAAACGGTTCCGCGGCGCGGCTATCGATTCGTCGGCGATGTCCGTGTGATCGGCGAGGAAGCCGATGTGGCACCGCCGCCCCCGGCGGTGCGTCTCTACGTCATCGCCGCCACCGCAATCATCATCGCGCTGATCCTCGGCCTCTTTGCCGGCCGCAAGCTCTGGAAACACGATCCGCCGCTCTTCGAGCAGATCACGTTCCGCCGCGGCCTCTTGTGGGGCGCGCGCGTCGCGCCGGACGGCGAGACGATCGTCTTCAGCGGCGAGTACGACGGACGCGCGCCCGAGCTCTTCATCGTGCGCGCCGATCATCGCGAGCCGCGGCCGCTTGGCGTCGAGGCGTGTCTGCTCGCGATCTCGAAGAGCGGCGATCTGGCGATCTCGCTGAAGTCGAAGCTGATCGGATTCGTGCGCGTCGGCACGCTCGCACGACTGCCGATCACCGGCGGCGCACCGCGCGAGATCGCGGACAACGTGCAGGAAGCGGATTGGGCGCCCGACGGCTCGCTGGCGGCGATTCGATGGGACTTCCCGATCATTCGCGTCGAATATCCGATCGGGCACGTGCTCTACAAAGCGCCGCAGCCGATCTGGGTGAGCAACCTGCGCGTGTCGCCGGACGGAACGCGCGTCGCGTTCATGCTGCACGAGTCGGAGCGTTTCGACGATCGCGGCCGCGCGGTCGTGATGGATCGCAACGGAAAGATCTTGTCGAGCTCGCGCGACTTTCCGAGCGCGAATGGATTGGCGTGGCGGCCGAACGGAAAAGAGTTGTGGATCAGCGCCACGCCCGACGATTTGAACAACGGGATCTTCAGCGTCGATGCGAGCGGACACGATCATCCGCTGACGCGCGTCGCGGGACGGCTTACGCTTTACGACGTGACGCCGAGCGGCGTGGCGCTCGCCTCGCGTGAAGACAGCCGCAGCGGCATCGTCGTGAAGTCGCTGAACGACGCGCGCGAGCGCGATCTGTCGTGGCTCGACGGATCGTGGATGCGCGACATCTCCGACGACGGCAGAACGATCTTGTTCGACGAAGAGTCGACCGGCGGCGGCGCAACGGCGCACACGTACGTCCGTCCGAGCGATGGCGGTCCAGCCGTGAATCTCGCCGAAGGACACGCCATCGCGCTGTCGCATGACGGCGGTCGCGTGCTGGTTCGCCAGCGCTTCACGAATCCGCCGCGGCTCATGATCGTGCCGACCGGCGCAGGACAGTCGATGGTCTTGCGCACCGGTGCGATCGAAGCAGCCGAGCGCGCGTCGTGGCTGCCCGACGGCAACGCGATCGTCTTCGCCGGAACGGAGAAAGGACGCAAGCGGCGGATGTATCTCGCCGACCTGCGAACGAACGCCATTCGTCCCATCACTCCCGAAGGCGCAGTCCTCGGCGTCGTCACGGCTGATGGCACCTTCGTCGCGGCGAAGAAACCGGACGAGCAGTGCCTGCTCTATCCGATCGCCGGCGGCGCGCCGCGCGCCATTCCCGGCGTCGATGCGAAAGACGTCGTGGCGCGATTCAGCATCGATGGCAAGAGCGTCTACGTCGAGCGCCCTTCGGAGTACACGATCGATCGCATCGACTTGTCGACGGGCCATCGCGAGCGCATCGCCACCTACGGAGAAGAACGTCCGGCGAATTGCCTCTACACGAGTCTCGCTACCGTCGCGCCGAACGGCGCGTACGGATACACGTACTTTTCGTCCGAAGCCGATCTCTACGTCATCAGCAGGCTGCGATAGCGGAACACTTTCGACCGCTTCGTCGTTGAGAGCGACCGCATGCTGTATCGCTTCGACAACATCGAGAAGTCGTACGGCCCGCACGATGTGCTGCGCGGCGTCACGTGGCAGCACAATCCGGGCGAGCACGTCGGCCTCGTCGGCCGCAACGGCGCGGGAAAGACGACGCTTTTCCGCCTGCTTCTCAAGCAGGAAGAGCCCGATCGCGGCCAGATCATCCGGGCATCGGGCCTCACGATCGGCCACGTCGGACAGCATCTCGACGCTGAGCCGGGCATGTCGCTCTTCGACTATGTCGAGACCGCGTTCTCCGACGTTTTGACGATCGAACGGAAGATGCGCGCGATCGAGCACGATCTCGCCGACGCCTCGCGTCCCGATCACGATCGCCTGCTTGAAAAATACGCGGAGCTGCAGCACGACTACGAGCATGCGGACGGCTACACGCTGCACGCCGAAGTCGAGCGCGTGCTGACCGGCGTCGGATTCGAGAAGCCGGAGTTCGATCGTCCGATCGCCGAGTTCAGCGGCGGCCAGCAGAACCGCGCCATGCTCGCGCGCGTGCTGCTGACGAAAGTCGACCTGCTGCTCCTCGACGAGCCGACGAATCACCTCGATCTCAAAGGAATCGAGTTCCTCGAGGAGTTTCTGCAGTCGTTCACCGGCAGCTACCTCCTCATTTCGCACGACCGAACGTTTCTCAATCGCACCGTCACGAAAATCCTCGAGCTCGCGCACGGAAAGCTGATCGAGTACCACGGCAATTACGAGAAGTTTCTCCAGCTCCGCGAAGAGCGGATGGAGAAGATGGCGGCGGACTACACGCGGCAGCAGGAGTACATCGAGAAGACGCAGGAGTTCATCCGCCGCAACATTGCCGGCCAGAAAACGAAGCAGGCGAAGTCGCGGCGCAAGATGCTCGGCCGTCTCGACGAGCTCGAACGTCCGGAGACGGACGAGACGCTCGCGAATTTCAGACTCGATGCCGGCCCGCGCTCCGGCGCGATTGCGTTGACCGCCGATCGTCTCTCCGCGGGCTACGATCGTCCGATCGTCAATCACTTGTCGATGACGATCCGCCGCGGCGAGCGCTACGCGATCATGGGACCGAACGGCTCCGGCAAATCGACGCTGCTGAAGACGTTCGCATCGCGCCTGCAGCCGATCAGCGGCACGGTCACGTTCGGCCACAACGTCCACGTCGGCTACTACGATCAAACCCTCGGCGATCTGAATCCGAAGGGCAACGTCATCGACGAGATCTGGAACCTCGATCACAACCAAACCGAGGAGCAGGTGAGGAGCTACCTCGCGCGGTTCTCGTTTTTCGATGACGACGTGAACAAGAAAACGCGCGACCTCTCCGGCGGCGAGAAGGGGCGGCTCGCGCTCGCGAAGATCATGTACACCGGCGGCAATCTGATGCTGCTCGACGAGCCGACGAATCACCTCGACGTCTACACGCGCGAGGCGCTCGAAGAAGCGCTCGAAGCGTTCACCGGCGCGCTCGTCGTGGTGTCGCACGATCGCTACTTCATCGATCGCGTCGCGGAGAACATCCTCCTCGTCGAAGACGGAGCAGCCGAGGTGTATGCGGGGAACTACTCAGATCTCGTGGAGAAATTTCGTGGAGGGCAGGCGCCTGCGCCCGTCCGGACAGGCGAGGCGCCTATCCTCCACGGGACGGCGGCGCAAGTCGATCTGCCGAAGAAGAACAGTGATCCCGAAAAGAAAAAGCGCGACAAGCGCATCAAGAAGATCGATGAAGAGATCGCGCAGCTCGAGGAGCGCATCGCCTCGGCGGAGCGCGAGCGCGAGCGGAACGAGCAGCTTCTCTGCACCGAGGAAGTTTTCCGCGACGGCATACGGGTGAAGAAGATTCAGCAGCAGAATCACGATCTGAAGTCGATGATCGAGCTGCTGATGTCGAAGTGGGAGACGCTGGAGAAAGAGAAAGAAGAGTTGGAGTCCGCGGTCGTATGAACGCATCGATCATCGCCGTCGGCTCGGAAATGCTCGGACCGACGCGCGTCGACACGAACTCGCTCAAGATCACCGCGCTTCTCGAACTGTTCGGCATTCCGCTCGTTCGTAAGAGCATCGTCGCCGACGCGCTCGACGAGCTCGCGGACGAGATCACGCACTCCCTCGATTACTCCGACATCCTCATCACCTCCGGCGGCCTCGGCCCCACCGAAGATGACCTGACGCGCGAAGCGCTGGTTAAAGCGCTCGGGCTCGAGGTCGACGTCGATCAAGCGATCATCGACAAGCTCGAACAACGCTTCGCCGCGCGCGGCTGGAAGATGCCGGAGGTCAACAAAAAGCAGGCGAACGTTTTTCGCGGTCACACGACGCTGCAAAACGAGCGCGGCACCGCGCCCGGTTTTCATCTCGAGTTGCGCGGCAAGCACGTTTGGGTTTTTCCCGGCGTGCCTTCCGAGCTCGAGTGGATGTTGAAGACGTACATGGAGCCGTGGCTCGAGCAGGTGAGCGGCGGACGGACGCGCCATCGCCGCGTGCTGAAAGTCGCGGGCCTTGGCGAGTCGGCCGTCGAAGAGAAACTGAAGCCGTACTACGACGCGCACAAAGGCGAGCCGCTGACGATTCTCGCCTCGCCGCACGGCGTCGAGCTGCATCTCATCTTCGACTTGCAGGAGGAGATCGCGAGACGCGAGCGCGAGCTGCTCGACATCTTTGGCGTGCGCATTTTCGGAGTCGACGACGACACGCTCGAAGCGGTGATCGGACGTTTGCTCACCGAGCGCGGCGAAACATTGTCGACGGCGGAGTCGTGCACCGGCGGATTGTTGGCGCAGCGCATCACCGACGTCGCGGGATCGTCGGCGTACTTCATGTCGGGCGTCATCTCGTACACCGCGGAGGCGAAGATCGCGCTCGTGGGCGTCGATCCGGAGATCATCAAAGCGAACGGCGAGGTGTCGGAGCCGGTGGCGATCGCGCTCGCGCAAGGCGTTCGCGAGCGATTTCAGACGACGTACGGCGCCGGCATCACCGGCATCGCCGGACCGAGCGGCGGATCGGAAGCGAAGCCGGTCGGCACGGTACACATCGCGGTGGCGAGCGCCGATCGCGTCGAGCATCGCAAGCTTTTCTGGCCAGGCACGCGGCAACACGTGCGCTGGTTCTCGACGCAAAGTGCGCTCGATCTGCTGCGCCGATTTATCCTGCAGCAATGAGCTCACTGCTGTGGCGATGCCTGCAATGGCCCGGACATGAATTCGTGCGCCTCGACGGCCGCAACTTCTCCGGCCACGCCGTCTTCGCGATGAAAGGCGATGTGTGCAGTCTCCAATACGAGATCGCATGCAACGACGAGTGGGAAACGCGATGGGTGAGCGTGCAAGGCTGGGTGGGCGATCGTTCGATCGAAGTCGACATCGATGCGACTGACATCGGTCCATGCCTCGACATCGATCTCAACTTCAGTCCCTCCACGAACACGCTTCCAATCCGCCGCCTCAACCTCAGCATCGGCGAGAGCGCGCGCGTGACCGCGGCGTGGCTCAAGTTTCCGTCGTTTCTGCTCGAGCACCTCGATCAGACGTACACGCGATTGAGCGAGAACATCTATCGCTACGACAACGTCGCGAGCGGATTCAGCGCGGAGTTGCGCGTGAATGAAGAAGGGCTGGTGTTGGAGTACGGCGACTTGTGGCGCGCGGAATGACTATCCGTGCGCGCGGAACATATTCGTGAGCACGTCGTTGTAGATCACGACGATCATCAGCGCCGCGAGCACCGCGAATCCGAGCTGCTGGATGCGCTCCTTCACCGTCATCGACAGATCGCGGCGCGCCGCCCCTTCGATCAGCAGGATGAAAATGTGTCCGCCGTCGAGCACCGGAATCGGCAGCAGGTTCATGATGCCGAGCTGCAGCGAGATCATCGCCACGAGTCCGATGAACTTCAGCCAGCCGGCGCGAAGCATGTCGCCGCTGATGCGCGCGATCGAGAGCGGGCCGCTCAGCTCTTTCACGCTGCCGTCGCCGCGGAAGATGCGGCCGATGGCGATGCCTGCGTACTTCAGCATCTTCGTGTTCTCGTCGATGCTGTAGGTCACCGCCGAGGCGAGCGAGTACTTCTTGAGGATCGACTTCGGATACATCCCGCGGTACGGATCGCCTTCGTCGACGGGCGACGGCGGAAGCGTCACGTTGAGCTGCTGCGCGCCGCGCTGAAGCACGAGCCGCACGGTTCCGGCTTTGGTCAGAGGATCGGAGAGATCGTAGAAGTGCGTGACGAGATGATCGTTCACGCTCAGCACGCGATCGCCGACCTTCACGCCTTGCTTTTGGGCGATGCTGTTCGGAAGCAAGTTCCCGATCACCGGTTCGATGAACGGCGTGATGCCGGCGCGGCCGACGGGCCCGAAGTCGGTGTCTTCGCTCCGGGGCGTCATCATCGTCGACTGCGGAGCGCCGTTGCGCACGTAGTCGACGCGCACCGCCGTGTTCGGATGAACGCTGATGGCGAGCTTGAGGTCGTCGAAGTCGCTCATCTTCTCGCCGTTGATGGCGGTGATGACGTCGCCGACCTGCAGTCCCGCAGCAGTCGCGGCCGATTTCGGCTCGATCGCCGCGATCTTCGTCTTGATGGGAATGTCTTCGATGCCGTGCATCGCGATCGCGGCCACGACGCCGATCGCGATGATGAGATTCATGGCCGGGCCGGCGAAGAGAATGAAGAAGCGTTGCCACTTCGGCTTCGAGAGAAACTCGCCGGGATCGCTGGGGTGATTCTCTTCCGGCGTGTCGCCGGCCATGCGCACGTAGCCGCCGAGGGGGAAAACGGAGACGCGGTAGTCGGTGTCGCCGCGGCGGAAGCCGAAGAGGCGCTTGCCGAATCCGAGGGAGAAGACCAGAACGCGGACGCGGAAAAGCTTGGCAACGAAGAAGTGGCCTGCTTCGTGGGCGAAGATCAGAAATCCGAGCCCGACGACGAAGGCAAATCCATCGACGGCGTAGTTAGCGAGTTGGTGCATCAATGTCGTAGTGCAACAGAGATTCCGCGTGTTTCATTGCGAGCCCAGGCGTCCCATTGGAGCGCCTCTTCCACCGTGCCGATTGCAGCGACCTCGCCAAGATGACGGTCGAGCACGCGGCTGACTACTTCTACGATTCCGGTGAAGGGAAGTTCTCCGGCCAGAAAGCGCTCTACGGCGATCTCGTTCGCGGCGTTGAGCACCGCCGGCGCGGAGCCACCCGCGCGCAACGCCGCGTACGCGAGCTCGACGGCGGGGAAACGGTGCGGGTCGATCGGCAGAAAGTCGAGGGTGCGGATCTTGGCGAGATCGAGACGCGCGAATGGCGCGACGACGCGCTCGGGATACAGCAGCGCGTACTGGATCGGAAACTTCATGTCGGTCGTCGAGAGTTGCGCGACGATCGATCCGTCGACGTACTCGACCATCGAGTGCACGATCGACTGCGGATGGATGAGGATGTCGATGCGATCAGCCGGCATCGAGAAGAGGTGATGCGCTTCGATCACCTCCAGTCCTTTGTTCATCATCGTCGCCGAGTCGATGGAGATCTTGTTGCCCATCCGCCACGTCGGATGCGCGAGTGCGGCTTCGATGGTGATGTCGTCGAACGAGGCGAGATCGCGTTTGAGGAACGGGCCGCCCGACGCGGTGAGGATGATGCGCTGCACTTCTTCGTGCGTGCCGCAGCGGATGGCCTGATGCACCGCGTTGTGCTCGGAGTCGACAGGGAGAATCTCGCCGCCGTGCTCGCGCGCGGCTCGCGTCATCACGTCGCCGGCGGCGACGAGCACTTCCTTGTTGGCGATGCCGACGCGTTTTCCGGCTTTCAGCGCGGCGTAGACCGGCGCGATGCCGGCGGCGCCGACGATCGCGGCGATGACCGAATCGGCGGACGGCATCGACGCGACGGCCGACGCGCCTTCCGATCCGTGCACGATCTCGACATCGCGAACACGCGCGCGGAGTGTCGCGACGTCGCTCTCTTCGCGCACGGAAACGAGCTCGGGACGATAGCGCTCGATTTGTTCGACGAGGAGATCGAGGTTGCCGCCCGCCGCGAGCCCGACGACGCGCAGCGACTCCGGGAATGCGTCGACGACGGCGAGAGTGCTGCGGCCGACGCTTCCGGTGGATCCGAGAATGGAGATGCTTCGCATTGACTGTATGAGGACTGAGGACTGAGGACTGAGGTGAAAGAGGGGTTCCCCCCCTCAGCACTCAGTCCTCAGTCCTCAGCACTTATCCTTGCATGATATTCAACGTCTTGAAGCCGTGCACGATGAGCGACCAGTACGTGTAGAGAATCGGCGCGGTGAAGAAGATCGAGTCGAAGCGGTCGAGAAAGCCGCCGTGTCCGGGGAGCAGTGTTCCTGAGTCCTTCACGTCGGCGGAGCGTTTCCACATCGACTCCGCCAGATCGCCGACCACGCCGCAGAACGACAGAATCGTTCCGGCAATGATCGCGTGTACGAGCGGGAACTCTTTGAAGAACGTGAAGTGGATCACGACCGCGGTGATCATCGAGGTCACGATGCCGCCGACCAGTCCTTCAACTGTTTTCTTCGGGCTGATGCGCGGCGACAGCTTCCGTTTGCCCATCGACTTGCCGGTGTAATACGCGCCGGCATCGCCGAGCCAGACGACGAGGAGAAGAAAAAAGATCAGCTTCGGTCCAAGCGGAAAGTCGCCGCGGAGCCGGATGAGCGATCCGCCGAGCATGCCGACGTAGAGCGTCGCCATCACCGCGATCGCGCTCGACGGCAGCGCGTCGTCGAGGCTTCCTTTCATGAAGACGTACGACGCCGGGATCAGCAGAAGCGCGACGAAAACGCCCATCTCCACCGAGACCTGCTCGAGCACGAACGCGGAGAGGATCAGCGCCGCCACGAGGAGGCACAGTGCGATCGGCAGATGAAAGCCTTTCTTGCGGCCGAGAACGAGGAACTCGTAGAGCGCGAGAAGGGCGATGATGAAGATCGTGGCGTCGAAGGCGTATGTCGGCGACCAGCCGATGATCCAGATGGCGATGGGTGAAGCGATCGCGGCGGTGATCTCTCGCGCGAACCTCATTCGCCGGACTTGTTCTCCGCTTCGACGAACATCTGCTTGTCCGACGGATCGACGCCGCCGTAGCGGCGCTCGCGCGACTGAAAATCGATGATCGCTTCGAAGAGATGCCGCTTCCGGAAGTCGGGCCACAGCACCTTCGTCACGTGAATCTCGGCATATGCGATTTGCCACAGCAGAAAGTTCGAGACGCGCAGCTCGCCGCTGGTGCGGATCAGCAGATCGGGATCGGTGATGTTCGCGGTGTAGAGATGCGCGGCGAAGAAGTCTTCGTCGATGACGGCGTCGCTCATCTCGCGATCGCGCAGCGTGGACATGATGCGGTTGACCGTGTCGACGATCTCGGCGCGTCCGCCGTAGTTGAGCGCGATCTGAAAGAGCAGTCCGGTATTCGCCGCCGTCTTCTCCTGCGCGTACCGCAGCTCGCGCTGCACGCTCGGATCGAGTCCGTCGATGCGGCCGATCGGAGTGAAGCGGATGTTGTTGTCCATCAGCGTCGACAACTCTTTCCGCAGGTACTCCTTCAGCAGCATCATCAGCGTGGCCACTTCGTAGCGCGGGCGTTTCCAGTTCTCGACCGAAAACGCATAGAGCGTGATGACCGGCAGCTCGAGCCGCGCGCTGGTCTCGACGATCTCGCGCACCGAGGCGATGCCGGAACGGTGACCTTCGACGCGCGGGAGGTTGCGCGATTTGGCCCAGCGGCCGTTGCCGTCCATGATCACGGCGATGTGGCGCGGAAGGCGGTTCAGATCGATCTTCTCGAGCAGCGTCTCCTCGATCGAGCCCGGTTCAGCGAGCTTGGAGAGATCGATCATCGTCGTTCCGCGGATGTTAGTACCGAATCTCTTCGAGTACCAATCCTTTCGCCGGTGCGGTCCAACGCGCTTCCGCCAACGCTGTGACGGCGTCGACTTTGCCGCGTCCGAGCTCGATCAACGAGCCTGCAATTCGTCGCACCATGAATCGCAGAAAGCCATCTGCCGTCACTCGAATCATCAGGACTGAGGACTGAGGACTGAGGACTGAGATGTGTTCGATTGTCCTCACGGTGCTCGACACCTCGGGCTCGATCACGGTGAAGCGTTTGAAGTCTTGTGTGCCTTGCAGCGTTTGCGCGGCTTCGTGCATCCGTTGCGCATCGAGCTTCTGCGCGACGTGCGCGTGCGTCTCCCATCGAAAGACGTCCATCACTTCCGCGTTCCAGATCTGATACGCGTATGTCTTCGACTTCGATGCGAAGCGGCAATGAAAATCGTCAGCGACCTCTTCGACGTTCGTGATGCGGATGTCGTGCGGCAGAAGATCGTTCATGCCGCGCGTGAGTCCGCGCAGCGGGATCGCGAACGGCGCGTCGTAATGCGCGCGCTGCGCGAGCGCGTGCACGCCGGAGTCGGTGCGGCCCGCGCCTTCGATGCGGATCGGCGCGCCGTACATCCTCGCCAGCACCTCTTCGACGACCGACTGAATTCCGACAGCGTTCGCCTGCATCTGCCAGCCGGCGTAGCGCGTGCCGAGGTACTGAAGGGTTAGGAGGAGGCGCACAGTCTGACTTTATCCCGAGCGCCAGCGAGGGATCAGCGGAGGCGCAGCGACGAAACGAACCGACCGTCGCTGTGCCTCCACTGATCCCTCGCTTCGCTCGGGATAAACGTAGCTATCGCAAGTCCTTCACCAACACCTGCTGCGCCGCGAATCCGGTCGTGTTCGAGACGTTGTCGACCACGCCGACCGACACCTTGTCCATTCCCTTCTCCATCAGGAGATCGAGCGTGTAGGTGTAGTACTTCCCTTTCGTGTTCGGCATATCGGTGCGGGCGATGCGGATCTGATGCGAGCGGCGCTGCACGTCGGACATGTCGCCGTCTTTGTTCGCTACGACGACGTAGACGTCGAATCCGCCGGCGAAATCGGTCTCGCCTTGCGGCAGGAACGTGAGCGCGTCCATCGGAATCTGCACTTCCACCGGCACGCGAAGGAGATCTTCGTCGTCCGTTGGAATCGGCTGGTTCGTCTTCAACAGCACGTTCAGCTCATTCGTCTTCGTGCGATAGAGCAGGTTGGCGATGACGCGGTCGTTCATCTCCGTGTACGTCGACTTCTCCACGAACGACTGGCGCGCGCGCACCTGATACGCGCGGTTCTTCATCTTCACCTGCAGCGTGCGCTGGCGGTCGACGCGTTCCGTCCCTCCGCGATAGCCGAGGGAGTAGTACGAGTCGAGGTCTTTGCGGATGCGGTCGAAGGCGAGGTTGTAGTTGTTGGTCTGGATCGAGGCGACGCCGCCGGTCATCTCCGCCATCATCTGCATCGAGTCGGTGGAGTTCATCAGCGCGGTCTGCGACACGTTGAACGAAGTCGGACGCGAGTTCTCGGCGCTGTTGTCGTTGTCGGCGCCGAGTCCCGCCGCGTGAATCGTGTACATCGTGATGCCGTTCGCGTTCGCGGTTCTGGCGATGTTGCGGATCAGCTCATGCGAGTCGAAGATCATCCCTTCGAGCATCGAGCCCGTTCCGTTGGTCCAGTTTTTCTCGCGCGCCTGCTCGTCGAGAAAGGCGAACACCTCGCGCCCCGGCTGCATCGGGAAGCCTTCGCTCGTCAGCACGAGGACCTTCTTCCCTTCGACGCCGGCGAGCGTCGTCATGAGTCCGGTCAGCGCTTCTTCGCTCTGGCGCAGATCGTTCTCGACCGACTCGGCGTACGTGCGTGCGGTCGCCAGCGCTTCGCCGTACGACTGCGCGTCCCGAATCTGATCCTCGGCCGTTTTCCGCTCGCTCTTGTTCGAGAGTCCCATCGCCGATTCGCCGAGGATGATGTCGAGCGTCGTCTGGATTTGGACGGGGTCGCGCGTGAACGGCACGCGCACTTTCATGCTGCGGTTGAACGTGGCCAGCATCGCCTCGTCGCCGGGCCGCATCACCTGCGTGATGAACTCCTTCATGTTTTTGAAGACGCGGTTGCGGTTGAACGGCGCCATTGACAGGTTGTCGATATAGATGATGATGCGGCGCTTCTGATTCTCGGGGATGTCTTCGATGCGCGGCTTGGCCGGAAGCGGAGCGGGAGCGGCGGCTGCGGTCACCGGCGGAGCGGCGGGCTCGTTCTTCGCGTTGTTGACTTCGTAGAAGTTCGAGATCGGCTTCTGTACGCCGTTCTCGTAGATCTCGAAGTCGTCCTTCGTCAGTCCGCTGACGGGATTGCCCTTTTTGTCCGTGACGACGACGTCGAGGTTGATGACGCGGACGTCGATGCTCTCGCTGAGCTTCGGAACCTCGGCTGGCTGAACCGGTTGGTTCGATTGGTTCGTTTTCGGCTGTTGCGCGAAGGCAGCGCCCCATGAAGCCATGGTTGCGACGCAGGTGAAGACGAGGAGAAAACGTTTCACTTTTTAAGGAGCTCCTTGTGAAGTTCCGGTCCGTCCCTTGCGTGCGACAATACAGGACCGCCCGGTGGAAACGGGACGCGAAGGCGAAACAATTTCCACGCGCGCTTTGCGCGCCGCGGCATGAGTGATGAGGCATGAGGCATGAGTGGTCATGCCCCATGCCCCATGCCTCATGCCCTGACCACAAACGCGAAGTCGACCGAGCCTCTGGCGTTCTCCAAGATGTCCGGCGCCGGCAACGACTTCGTCGTCATCGACAATCGCTCGCTGCGCATCACCGATGCCGGTGATCTGACGCGGCACATCTGTACGCGCCGCCTCTCCGTCGGTGCCGACGGTCTCATCCTCATCGAGACCTCGGCGCGCGCGACGTTCCGCATGCGCTACTACAACTCCGACGGTGGACTGGCCGACTTCTGCGCGAACGGCACGCGCTGCGCCGCGCGTTTCGCGTTCATGAACGTCATCGCGCCGAAGCGGATGACGATCGAGACCGATGCGGGAGTCGTCGGCGCGGAGATCGGCGAGCGCGGCGAAGTGACGCTGTCGCTGCCGGCGCCGCAGTCGTTCCGGCGCGAGCGGCCACTCGATGTCGGCGGGACCGTCGTCCGCGGCAGCTACGTGATGGTCGGCGTGCCGCACTACGTCGTCTTTCTTCGCGACGACCTGTGGTCGCAGAACATCGAGAACATCGGACGGGCCATTCGCCAGCATCGCGAGCTGCAGCCGCACGGCGCGAATGCGAACTTCGTCGTCGTGCGCGACGAGCATTCGATCGAGGTGCGCACGTACGAGCGCGGCGTCGAAGCGGAGACGATGGCGTGCGGCTCGGGCGTCGTGGCGTCGGTGACCGCGGCGGCGATGTTCGGACGCGTGAAGTCGCCAGTGTCGGTGCTGACGCGCAGCGGCATCACGCTCGAAGTGGCGTTCGACCTCGCGGGCGGCGAGCTGCGCGACGTGCGGCTGAAGGGCGATGCGCGTTTGGTATTCCGTTCTACTGTGACGCCTGAGACGCTGGAAGGGTTCGATCCGGAGTGGGCTCGCACCCCGACGCCTCCAGTCGAGGTACCGTAGAACTCGCGTGGTCGATCGTCGCGCTGTTTTCTGGATCGCTGCCGGTGTGCTGTCGTTCTGGGCGCTCTGGTGCCTGAACGCGCCGTTTCTGCCGTGGGTCGCGATCGTCGTCGTCGCGATTGCCTGGATCGGCGACTCGACGGCGGTGCTCTGCGCGGTCCCGCTCCTCGCCGGGTGCGCAATCGCGATCGCTGATGAGCGCACGCGCCTGATCGGCTACGGCGTCATCGTGGCGATCGCGTTCTGCGCCGCGGTGCTGAACGTCAAGGAGTTGACCTTTCCGCGCACGCTCGGATTCGCCATCGCCGGAACCGCGCTCGTGCGTTGGATCGCGCGCGAGCAGTTTTCGTTCTTTCGCGAGGCCATGCTGCTGATTTGCGTGGTGATCATCGTCGCCGTCGCGAAACGATCGGCGTTCGGAATCGCGCTCGCGATCGCCGCTGCGTTGTACACGCCGCTGATTCCGCTGCGCACGCTCGGGATTGCACTGGCGTTCATGCTGATTGCCTTCCTGACGCGCCCACTCATCACTCATCACTCATCACTCATCACTCTTTCATTGTTGTTCATCGCCATCGTGCTCACGCTGTTTGCCTACAGCGGCATCCTCGCGCGCACGCCGCGCTGGTTCCGCTACGGCAGACCGGCGACCGATCGCGTGAATCTCTACCGCGCGATGAAGCCGGGCGAGAGCGACACATTCGACGTTCCACCCGATGCGCGCTATCTGATTCTGTCGCTCTCGAATGGCGCGAAGTTGAAGCCGCACACGATTGTCGGACGTCTCGAAGATCGCGAGATGCACGCCGGCGATCTCGCCGACTGGGGCTTCGCGCGGCGCAGCGAGTGGTGGAATTCGACGAATCGCTTGCCGCGCCACTCCGCGGGACTCGTGCGCGCGTACGGCTACGACGCCTGGGTCGACGGCGCGGTGCGATTCGCCATTCCGGCGAACGCGCGCGTCGTCCGTGTGAGTGTCGACCGCCGTCTCCCGGCGAACACGCTGTTGCAAGTGGAGGCATTCGAGCGATGCCGATGATCGCCGCCGGATTCATCGCGCTCGCGCTGATCGCGTTTCGCGGAAAAACGCTGCAGCGCTATCTCACGTTCGAGATCTGCAGCGACGTCTTCGCGTGGGTTCTCCTCGGTCTCATCCGGCCGCCAGATCCTCACTTCGCGCTCACGGCGATTGCCATCCTGAAGCTCGCCGCGTTCTCGATCGCGCTCGCGGGCGGCGCGGAGGTGAGATGGTCGGCGACGCGCGCCGCAGTCCTCGCCGCGATCGTCTACGCATTCGTCATCCCGACGCAGATGCGCGCGCCGACCGACGGCGACGAGTCGTTCTACCTCCTCATCACCGAGTCGCTCGTCCACGATCACGATCTCGATCTGCGCAATCAATACGCGACGCAGTCGCAGTCCGCGACCGGCCGCACCGATCTCGTCCCGGAGGTCGGCGATCCCGTCGGCAAACACGGCGAGCAGTACTCGCGACACGAGCCATTCCTGCCGATCCTGCTGATTCCCGGCTATCTGGTCGGACGTCTTGGCGGTGCGCTGGTGACGATCGCGCTCTTCGGCGTGCTGCTCGTCCGCTCGACGATTCGTCTCCTCGAAGATGAAGGCGTCGACGAGGAGACGACACGCGCGCTCTTCCCACTCTTCGCGTTCGGGCCGCCGGTCATCTTCTACGTTGCGCGCATTTGGCCCGAAGTGCCTGGCGCGTTTTTCTTCGTCGAAGCGCTTCGCGGCGTGCGCCAGCGACGCATTCAGCGCTGGCTGCCGTCGCTGATCGGACTCGTGCTGCTCAAGCTCCGTTTTGCGCTCATCGCCATCGTGCTTCTCATCGCAGCGATCTGGAAACGCCGCACGCAGTGGTTCGCCTTGGCGATCGTCGCCGTGCCGCTCGTCATCATCGCGGCGATCAGCGTCCACTCATGGCGCGAGATCCTCCCGCTGAATCCATCGCGCTACGCCGCCGGCATCTTCGGCCTCCTCCTCGACGGTGCATCCGGCCTTCTCTTCCAGGCGCCGTTCTACCTCCTCGGCATCTTTGCTCTGACGAAGTGGAAAGACGCGCCGCCCGCCTTCCGCCTCGGATGCGTCGCCGCATTGCCGTACGTGATCTCGCTCGTGCCGCGATCGGAGTGGCACGGCGGATGGTCGCCGCCGCTCCGCTACATCGTCATCTTCATGCCGCTTCTCCTCCTCGGCGCCGCGCGCGTCGCGCGCGCGTTTCCGCTCGCGGCGCTCTGGTCGATCGGCCTCACGATCTACGGCCTGGCGTTTCCGTGGAAGCTCTTTCACATCGCGAACGGCGAGAACGCGGTGGGGGAGTGGCTGTCGTCGAAGTACCACAGCGACTTCTCGCGCCTCTTCCCGAGCTTCGTCCGCCTGAATCACGCTGCCGTGATCGCATCGATCGCGCTGGTGATCGTGTTCGTCATCGTGCGATTCGTGCGCGTGCCGCCGCAGCTCGTCGCACCGATCGCCGCGCTCTTGCTCGTCTTCGCGTTCAGCGCAGGCCGCCAGCCCGGCAGCACGATCGAATTCGAAGACGCGCACGTGATCCACAACGGCGGCGAGCTCTATCCGCCGTATTACACCGTCGCGCGATTTCTCTATCGCGCAGGATGGGTGCTGCATCAAGGCCAGTCGGTCTCATTCCTCGCGCGCAGCGGACCGTCGGTTCTCGAATACGCGTGCGCGACGCCGGTGACGATCGAAGTCGACGGCGCCGCGATGACGCTTCCGCCGACCGGCGTCCGCTTCGGCACCGCGCCGATCGATCTCGCGCGCAGCGGCCGCATCATCATTCGTTGCGTGAGTGGCACGATCGATCTCGATCGGATGGATCATGAGTGACGTCGACGTGATCATCCTCGACATCGACGGCGGCGCGATGCTGCGGGAGTGCTTGTCGTCGATCGAACGCCAGACGCTGAAACCGAATCGCGTCATCGTGTTCGACAATGGATCGCAAACGCCGACACCCGTCGCCACCGCGCGCAGCGAGAAAAACCTCGGCTTCGCCGGCGGCGTCAACGCCGCACTGCAATACGCGACGTCACCGTTCGTCGCGCTGATCAACAACGACGTCGTGCTCGACGACGATTGGCTCGCGACCGTGCGTAACGCGATGGATGACAAGACCGCAGCCATTCAAACGATCACCCGCCGCGATGCGCACACGATCGACGGCGCCGGCATCGACATCAGCGACGGAACGATCCGCCAGATCACCACGCCGATCGCGCAACCGTGGGGCGTCTCCGCAACGGCAACGCTCTATCGGCGCGAGCTGCTCCACTTCGACGACCGCTTCTTCGCGTATTACGAAGACGTCGAGCTCTGCGCGCGCTTGCACGACCAAGGATGGCAAACACGCGTGCTGCCGGTGATCAAAGCGACGCATCGCGGATCGCAATCGGCGTCGCGAGTCGACGCGAAGCGCCTCCGCACGCGCAACCGCTACTTCGTCGCGCGCCTCCATCCGAAAGTCGCGCGCATTTCGGCACTGCTGTGGGAAGACGTGAAGTTGCTCGCGCGCGGGCGTTCGTCGCTGCGTGGGATGATTCAGGGGCTGTTTGGAACGATGAACGAGGAACGATGAACGATGAACGTTGAGCAAACGTCGCCCGGTTCATCGTTCATCGTTCATCGTTCCTCGTTCGAAATCGTCGTCGCCACTCCCGACGTCGTCGGCGAACGAATGGCCGGTCCGGGCATTCGCGCGACCTACTTCGCGCGCGAGCTGGCGAAAATCGCGAACGTCACGCTCGTCGCGCGGGGCGATGGCAACGCGCGCGAGGCCTTTCGCCGCGCCGACGTTCTCGTCGGACAGCCGTTCCGAGGATTTTTCAAACGGCGGAGAGGACAGCGGGTGGTCTATGACCTGTTCGATCCGACCGTTCTCGAATTGCGCGAGCTGTACGGCAACATGCCGTCGATTCGCCAGCGCATTCACGTCGCGGCCGAATGGTCGCGGCTTCTTTTCGCGCTTCGCTTCGGCGACACGCTCATTTCCGCGTCGCACCAGCAGCGAGAGTTCTACAGCCGGCTCCAGTCGGGCGACACCCCGTGGATTCAAGTCCCGTTCGGGGTTGACATGAGCGAAGTCAAGAGGTGCGAGCCGCCGAAGGACAATGTCGCCGTCTGGGGTGGCGGCGTGTGGGAGTGGCTCGACCCGAAAACGGCCGTTGACGCCGTCCTCAAGCTCAATCGCGAAGGTCTTCGATCGCGCCTTCTCTTCCTCGGGCGGGCGCGTCCGAATCAGCATCGCGTGGAGCGGCGGCGCGAGAATCGGTTCGAAGAACTGCTCGCGCAAGGCAAACCGTACGTCGATGCCAACGCCGAGTGGGTGCCGTATCGAGAGCGATTGTCGTGGCTGCGCGCGGGGAAAGCCGCTATCATGCTCCACCGCCCGACGCCGGAGGCGGACGTCTCCATCCGGACGAGGCTGTTCGATGCGATTACCGCCGGAGTACCGGTCATCGCCACAGAGAGGGGTTTCGCCGCAGAGTTGGTTGAACGTGAAAGCCTCGGCATCGTCGTCCCACCGATGGACGCCGACGCGGTCGCAGCCGCGCTGCGAAAACTGTTCACCGACGACGCTTTCCACGCCACATGCGTACGAAATTTAGAAAGAATCCGCCCGCGATTTGCGTGGGAAGTCGTCACGCTCCCGCTGGTTAGCACGATAATCGAATGGCAGAAGCAAGCAGGATGATCGAACTTCCAGTGGACGACACGCGCCCCCGCCTGTCCACGGCGGTCGCGCCGGTCGAGCTGTCGATCGTCGTCGTCACCTGGAACAGCGGACGCTGGATCAAGCGCTGTCTCGACGCCATTCCATCCGCGTGCGAAGGCCTCGCGCACGAGATCGTGATCTACGACAACGGCTCGGCCGATGACACGGTCGCGCATCTCAACGGCGACGTTCATCTGATTCGCTCGATGAGCAATGACGGCTTCGCGACGGCGGTGAATCGCGCGGTCGCGGAATCGCATGGACGCTACATCTTCATGCTCAATCCTGATTGCGAGCTCGCGCCCGACGCGCTGACGCGTCTTCACGAGTTCCTCGAAAGCGAGCCGAAAGCGGCCGCCGCCGTGCCGCTGCTCGAAGGCGATGGGCAGCGCGAGTTTCAGTTGCGGCGATTGCCGACGTTCCGCGGATTGCTGTCCGAGATCTTCGCGTTCAGCAAGCTCCTGCCGCGCAATCGCGCCACCGCGCACTATCGCTATCACGATCTCGACGTGACGACGCCGCAGCGCGTCGAGCAGCCCGCGGCCGCGGCACTCCTGATTCGCCGCGACGTGCTCGATGAAGTCGGGCCGCTCGATGAGCGCTTTTCGCCCGCCTGGTTCGAAGACGTCGACTACTGCCGGCGTCTCGCCGACGCGGAGAAGTTCGTCTACGTCGTTCCCGCGGCGGTGGCGAAGCATTACGGCGGCGCGAGCCTCGAGCACCTCTCGTTCGAGCGCTTCAACGAGCTGTGGTATCGCAACATGTGGCTCTACGCGCGCAAATGGTTCCCGGCCGGGGAAGCGGAAGCGCTGCGGTGGGCGATCATCGCCGGCACGGGTTTGCGCAGCATCGCGGCGATCATCGGCATCGCGCATCCCGAGGTCGGACGTCTGCGCGGTTTCCGCGCGTACTTGAAGGTGATGGGGAAAGCGTTCCACCGATGGAACGACTCGTCTCGATCGTCGTAGTCACCTGGAACAGCGCGCCGTTTCTGCCGCGCTGTCTCGACGGCATCGGACATCAAACGCATCGCAACGTCGAGCTGATCGTCGTCGACAACGGATCGAGCGACGGCTCCGCCGAGCACGCAACGATTCGTAACGAGACGAATACCGGCTTCGCGCATGCGGCGAATCAGGGCATTGCCGCGGCGAAGGGCGACTTCGTGCTGCTCGTGAATCCCGACGCCTATCTCACGCCGGAGTATGTCGAGCGGCTGCTGCACGGAATCGGCGACGCCGGCGCCGCCACCGGAAAGTTGATGCGCGCCGTCGGAACGCAGATCAAGCCGACGGATGCGATCGACTCGATGGGCATTCGCATGACGCGAACGGGACGGCACTTCGATATCGACTACGACACATCCGGCGAAGTCTTCGGCGTTTCCGGTGCCGCGCCGTTGTATTCGATGGCGTTCATTCGCGACGTCTCCATCGACGGCGAATTCTTCGACGAAGACTTTTTCGCCTATCGCGAGGATGCCGACGTCGCGTGGCGTGGACGTCTCTTCGGCTGGCGTGCTGTCGTCGTGCCCGACGCGATCGCGTATCACGTACGCACCGTGACGCCGGAGCGCCGCCGCGCGTTGTCGCCCGCAATCAACATGCACAGCGTGAAGAACCGCTTCCTGTTGCGATTGAAGAACGAAGGCGCTTATCTCGCGCTGCGCAACGCGCCGTTCGAGCTCTTTCGCGACTTCGTCACGATCGCCGCGGTGTTGACGATCGAGCGGACGTCGCTGCCCGCATTCGGCTGGCTGTGGCGAAACCGGAAGCGCATTCTCGCGAAGCGTCGCGCCATTCAGTTGCGGCGCAAGGTGAGCGACCGCGAGCTCGCCAGGTGGTTTCGTTGAAGCTGGCCATTCTCGGCACGCGCGGAGTCCCGCCGTCGTACGGCGGCTTCGAGACGTTCGCTGCAGAGCTGGGAACGCGACTTGTCGCGCGCGGACACGACGTCACGGTCTACTGCCGTGGAGGATGGGCGCCCGCGCCTGTCCACGAAGTCTGGAACGGCATTCATCGCATCGTCCTCCCGGCCATCGGCGGCAAATACTTCGAGACCGTAAGCCACACGTTCTTTTCCACCATCGACGCAATGCATCGCGACTTTGACGTCGCCCTTGTCTGCAACGCCGCGAACGCGTTCGCACTCCCGCTTCTGCGCGCCGCGCGGATTCCGGTGACGATCAACGTCGACGGCATCGAACGCAAGCGCCGCAAGTGGAACCTCCTCGGCCGCGCGCACTACGCGCTCGGCGAAGCCTTCTCCACGCAGTTCGCAACCGTAATCGCCGATGCGGAAGTGATCGCGGAGTACTACCGCGAGAACTATGCGATCGAGCCGGTCGTGATCCCGTACGGAGCAGAATTTCCGATCGAAGAGGACAGCGATGTGCTGACCAGACTCGGACTCGAGAAGCGCAACTACATTCTGTACGTCAGCCGCTTCGAGCCGGAGAACAATCCGCTCGAAGTGGTGAAGGCCTACGAAGCTGCGCGCGTCGATCCCCCTCTGGTGTTGCTCGGAAAGGGCCTCTACGCGCGCGATCTCGTCGATGAGCTGAAAACCCACGAGTCGAAAGATGTCCTCTTCCCCGGCGCGCTTTACGGCGCCGACTACCGCACGCTCCAGCGCCATGCACTGATTTACGTTCAGGCCACGGAAGTCGGCGGAACGCATCCGGCGATGATCGAGGCGATGGCGTCCGGCGGATGCGTCCTCGCGCACGACACTCCCGAAAACCGGGAAGTTGGTGGCGAATCAGTTGGTTACTTCAAGCTCCATCCCGTCGAAACGCTGTCGGGCATGCTTCGAGAATGGCTCGCCGACCGCACCGGAATGGACGGATTCCGCGATCAAGCGAGACGGCGAGCGGCTGAGCGGTACGGGTGGGAGAGGGTTACGGACGCCTACGAGCGCCTCTTTCTTCAGCTCGCCTAGACGCTGTTGTTTGCAGTTCCGTAAAACGCACGGCGGGATTTACAGTATCGGGAAGGTCCAGACGGAATGCTGAAGCAAAAAGCGCGACTGATTGCGAGGATCGTCTATATCGTCGATCTCGCGCTCACTTCTGCTGCGTTCTTCACCGCTTTCTTCGTCCGCGACCTCGTTCTCCCGCAAGTCGCGCCGCATCAGTTCCCTACGGGCCTCTTCCCGATCTCCGAGTACCTCAAGATCTATCCGCTCGTCCTGATCATCTGGTCGGTCCTTCTCTTCACGTATCACAGCTATCACTCGCATCGCACCATCCCGGTGACGCGAGAGGCGCTGACGACCGTGCGCGTCGTCGTCGTCGGCAACATCCTCCTGGCCACGATCGCCTACCTCCTCCCGCTCCGCCAGCTTTCGCGCGCCTGGTTCGTCCTTTTCGGCTCGCTGGCCGCGCTCTTCCTCGTGCTCGAGAAGCTCGTCGTCCGCGTGATCGCGCGCTACGTGCGCTCGAAAGGTCTCAACTACCGAACGGTGATGATCGTCGGCACCGGACGCCGCGCCACCGATCTCGCCCACATGATCGAGGCGCACAAATACTGGGGCTACAAGATCCTCGGATTCGTCTCCGATGGGCATCGGCTCTCCAACGGGTGGGCGCGCTATCGCGTCTTCGGCACCGTCCCTGATCTGAAGCGCATCCTCGAGCACTGGCAGCTCGATGCCGATCCGATCGACGAGATCGTCTTCGCCGTCACCCGCAAGAAGCTCGACGAGATGAAGCAGATCTTCCTCATGTGCGAGGAGCTCGGCATCCGCACGCGCGTGGCCATGAACTTCTTCCCGAACCGCCTTGCGCGCATCGAGATCGAAGAACTGGAAGGGATCCCGTTCCTCACGTTCACGACCACGCCGTCGAACGAGACGCAGCTCGCGCTCAAGCGCTTGCTCGACATCGCCGTGTCACTGGCCATCCTCACGCTCGCCGCGCCGGTCATCACGCTCGTCGCGCTGATGATCAAACTGACGTCGCCGGGCTCCGTCGTCTTCAAGCAGAAGCGCATCGGTCTCAACGGCCGCATGTTCACGCTCTACAAGTTCCGCACGATGATCGAAGACGCGCACCAGCGCCGCGGCGAAGTCGAACATCTCAACGAGATGTCGGGGCCGGTCTTCAAGTCGAAAGCGGATCCGCGAGTCACGCCGGTCGGGCGCGTCCTCCGCCGCTTCTCACTCGACGAGCTGCCGCAGCTCTGGAACGTCTTCAAGGGCGACATGAGTCTCGTCGGTCCCCGTCCGCCGATCCCGGAGGAAGTGGCGTCGTATCACCGCTGGCATCGCCGCCGCTTGTCGATGAAGCCCGGACTCACGTGCCTGTGGCAGATCAGCGGAAGAAACAACGTCGACTTCGATCGGTGGATGGAGCTCGATCTCCAGTACATCGACAATTGGTCGCCGTCGCTCGATGTGAAGATTCTCCTGCGCACGATTCCAGCCGTTCTCAGCGGCCGCGGCGCTTCGTAGGAAAATCACTGACCCTCTCGGTCATTCATGCTATAACCGCATACACCATGCGACGGTTTTTCAGCGTTGCCGCCATGGTTCTTGCGGTGCAACTCACCGCTGCACCGGTCCGGCACCCTTCGCTTCCGCCATCGATCTCGATGCCGCATGCGGTGACGACGGAAAACAACGCGAGCTGCGACATCACCGTTTCACCCGCCGCGACACTTCTCCTTCCGTATTTCGAGGTCGACGTCGCGAAACCGGTCAACGACGCCGCGAACACGATCTTCACCATCGTCAACACGTCGCGCGTGCCGCAGATCGCGCGCGTCACGATCTGGACCGACTACGGCTATCCCGCGATCTGGTTCAACGTCTTTCTCACCGGCTACGACTCGCAGCCGATCTCGTTGTACGACGTGATCGTCGACGGCGCGCTGCCGGCGACGACGTCCACGACCGCGATCGGTCCGCGCTCCGCTGCGAACAACGCCAACCCGAAGATCGTGTCGCTCGACTCGTGCGGAAGCATTCCCTCGGCGATTCCGGAGAGCGCGCTCTCCGCGCTGCGCGCGATGCTCACCATCGGCGCGAGCGCCTCGTCGAACGATTGTCACGTCGGCTCGTCGCACCCGAACGCCGTCGGCTACGTCACGGTCGATCTCGTGAACAGCTGCTCGACGGTCTCGCCGCTCGATTCGAGCTACTACTCGCAAGTGCTCCTCTACGACAACGTGCTGACCGGCGACTACGAGCACGTCTTCCCGGATCGCTCCATTGGCAACTTCGCCGGCGGCTCGCCGCTCGTGCACATCAAGGCCATTCCCGAAGGCGGCAACGTCTCGACCGCGACGCCGCTGCCGTACACCTTCTACGATCGCTTCACGCCGCGCGGCGGACGCAAAGTCGACCGCCGCCAGCCACTGCCGTCGTCGTTCGCATCGCGTTACATTCAAGGTGGCAGCGGCGCGTTCTACACCGACTTTACGATCTGGCGCGAAGGGAGCGCCACCAACGCCGCGACGTGCGCCAGCTCCAACTCCGCGATTCCGACGACCGCAGTCGTTCGCTTCGACGACGCGGAGAATCCGACCGCATCGGCGACGAGTGCGATCTTCCCGGCGGCGTCATCGACCGACACGAAGTCGTCGATCTTCCCGCCGATGAACGGCCCCAGTCTGACTGGCTGGTTCTTCTTCAACCTCGACAATCAGGCCGGCTACGTCGTGCAGGGAAATCCGTATTCGACGACGCGCGCCAGTCAGAACTGGGTCGTCGTGCGCATGAAAGCGGAAGGCCGATACGGAGTCGACTACGACGCGACGCCGCTCGCCAACGGTTGCGGCGCGACGTCCGCAGTCGCCTCGGTGCCCGGCGCGAAGGTGGAGAAATGAAGCGCGCCGCCCTCGCCGCCGCCCTCCTTCTCGCGCTCGCCGCGCGTGCAGCCGAGTTCTCGACCGACAACAATGCGTCGTGCGACGTCGGACCGTATCCCGCCGCGACGCTTCTCCTTCCGTACTTCGAAGTCGACATCAACGCGCCGACGACCACTGCCGTCAACACCATCTACACCGTCGTCAACACCTCGAAATATCCGCAGATCATTCGCAGCACCATCTGGACGGACCTCGGCTATCCCGTCGCCTGGTTCGATTCCTTCCTCACCGGCTACGACGTTTTGAGCGTCTCGCTCTACGAAGTGATCGCGCGCGGCCGCTTCCCGATGACGAA
>Ga0075425_100000943_pt1 | contig 27816 bp, 20 predicted proteins | sample SoiMethybrSBSTD4_FD_75300 | JGI IMG/M metagenome (GOLD analysis project Ga0075425, IMG submission 75300) | Bulk soil microbial communities from a Populus tree surrounding site in Tennessee, USA - Soil MetaG P. TD hybrid SBSTD4 | ecosystem: Environmental > Terrestrial > Soil > Tree plantation...
AAGATCGCCGACACGATCCGCGGCTTCCGCGAGATCGTCGAAGGGAAGCACGACGACGTTCCGGAGCAGGCCTTCCTACTGCAGGGAACGATCGAGCAGGTTCTCGAAAAAGCCGAGCAGATGAAGACGGCGGCCTAATGGCAGACGCACTCCCGACGAAGTTCCAGCTCACCGTCGTCACTCGCGAGCGGCGAATCATCGACGTCGAGTCGGATGAAGTCGAGCTGCCTGCCAGCGACGGCGAGATCGGCGTCCTTCCCGGCCACACGCCGCTGCTCACCACGCTCAAAGTCGGCACGATGCGCTACCACACGCCGAACGACAGCGCGTTTCATCGCATCGTGATCTCGTGGGGCTTCGCGGAGATTCTGCCCGACCGCGTGATCGTGCTGGCCGAGCGCGGCATCCTGCCGTCGGAAGTCGATCCCAATGCGGCGGAGGCGGAGCGCGTCGAGGCGGAGAAGGAGCTCGCCTATCTCTCATCGCACGATCCGGAATTCGCCAAGGTCGAAGGGCGACTCGAAGAAGCGGTGGCGATGATCAACGTTCATCGCTAATCTGCTCGGAGAATGGACCCGTGGCTCGAAGCGTTCGCGCGCGCAAACTTCTTGCGCAGCGCGGACACGGCGCACGATCTGAAGACGCCGCTGAACGTCGCGGTGCTCAACCTCGAACTGATGCGCATGCGCCTGCGCAAGCTGAGCGACGTCGCGGACGACGAGAAGATCGCGAACTACGCGGCCTCGATCGAGCTCGAGCTGCGTCGCATGGCCCGCATCTTCGACGCGTTCTTTCTGCTCTCCACGCCGCCGAAGAATGAAGGGGAGCCGGCGCCGGTCGACGTCGCGCCGATGTTGGCGGAGCACGATCTGGCCATCGATGCGCCTGCGCGCGTTCGCACTCACGAGTCGCGCATCCGTCAGGCGTTCAAGTACCTGTTCGACGGCGCCGCGAAGGTGCTCACGACGCGAACAGCCGCGACAAAACGCGACGGCAGCCTTCGCGTGATCATCACCGGCGAGGCATACACGCCCGATCTCGAAGTGACGAAGATTTTCAAGTTCTACTACACGGACGCTGACGGCAATCCCGATCTCTCCCTCGCATCCGCGCGTCTCATCGCCGAGACATACGGCGGCGCGTTGTCGGCGACGCAGAACGACAACGTCATCGCCATCGAGTTGGTGCTGCCGCTAGTTCTCGATTGACGCCTCGATCATCGTCTGCGCGATGAAGTTGTAGATGCGCGTCCAGGCGAGCTGCACGTCGAGATTGAAATCGCTTCCGGTCATCGTCTTGATCGTGTGCAGCAGGCACTCTTCGACGGGCGAGTAGTGCTCGATGCGCACGCCGTACGATGCGTGACGGCGGCCGAGGTCTTCGAGGACGGGCTTCAGTTCGTCGAGGCGATCGAGTCCCTTCACGGCGGCGGCGAGCATGTTCATCAGCATCGCGCCCTGCGTGCTCATGTCGACGCGATCGAACATCGCGCGCGTCTGCGGCGCGATCTCGAACAGATGCGTGTAGAACAGCTTCGCTGCTTCGTCTTTCCGCGCGGCGATCTTCTCGAAGGACGACTGCACCAGGAAGTGTGTGTCCGGCTTCGCGAAGTCGACGACTTCGTACAGCGTGAACTCGCGATCGCGTCCGCCGAGGGTGTCGTGAATGGCGTCGCCCGTCTTCACGTCGCTCTCCACGATGTTCACCAGTTCCTCGGTCGCCAGGATCGTCGACGCGTGATACGCGTTGACCGCCGCCGCGGCCGACGCGATGTTCGCCGGCTCGCCGATCGCGGTGAGGCGCTGATGATCGGGATGTCCCATGTGTCCGACGATCATCCGTCCGTAGTGCAGTCCTGCGTCGAACGTGAAGGTCATCCCGAAATGCTCGTTGAGATATGCGTTCAGCGGCTCCATGCGTCGCGACATCCGCAGCGCGGCGCGAATCGCGTTCGTGCATTTCACCTTCGCTTCTTCGCCTTTGATGCCGAAGAACGCGACGACGCTGCCGGAGTTGTAGCGATCGATATGGCCGCCGTTCGCGAGAATCGCTTCGCCGATCTGCGTGTAGAAGCGATTGACGACGTGCACCGCGTCGTAGGGAAGCGCGCGGCGGCTGAACGCGGGGAACTCGCGAAGTGACGCGTGCATCACCGCGAGCGGCATCTCGCTTCCGGCGTGCGTGTTCTTGTCGCTGCGATCGGAGCGCGAGACTTGGATGTCTTCGTCGTCGAGGATGAGGCGCCGCACGCGCACCGGCCCGCGTGCGCGCGTCTGGCAGGCCAGGCGGATGTCGTCGGTGAATCCGAGGCGCTGGGCGAGCTTCATCTCCGCGGAGTCGCGCGGCGTGAGGTTCTCGCCGTTCGACAGCACGACGACGCGGCACGTCGAGCAGCGCGCGTTGCCACCGCATTCGTTCACGTGCGGAATGCCCGCGCCGAGCGACGCTGCGAGGAGCGTTTGCGCGCGCGGCATTTCGACTGCGATGTCACCGCCTGTCTCGCCGGCGAAGACGACGCGAACTGGCCCGGATTCTGCTGAAACCGACGTCGAACCCGTCGTCCGCAGCGGCGGACGCTTCGGCTCCTCGCTCGTGATCAACGTATCGCTTTGATATTCGCGCATCACTTCTTCGAGGCCCGCGTTCGGCGTGGTCGTACCGCGGTCGCGCACAGCGCGAATGACGTCGCGCATTTCGCCGAGATTCTGGAAGCGCATGGCCGGCTCTTTGGCCAACGCGCGCTTGACCATGTCCGAGATCGCGGCCGGAATCGACGGAACGAGCAAGCGCAACGGCTCGGGCTCGTGATGCATCACCTTGTAGAAGAGCGCGTGCAGCGACTCCGCTTGAAACGTCTTGCGTCCCGAGAGCAGCTCGTAGAAGACCGAGCCGAGCGAGAAGATGTCGGCGCGCGCGTCGATGCGTGTTCCGCGAATCTGTTCCGGCGCCATGTAGTTCGGCGAGCCGAGGATGGTGCCGGTCGTCGTGACGTCGCTGTGTCCGACGCGCGCCAGGCCGAAGTCGAGAATCTTCACTTGCCCCGACGGCAAGAGAAAAATGTTCGCCGGCTTGAGATCGCGATGAACGATGTTCTGCGAATGCGCGTGCGCGACGGCGTCGCACACTTGCTCCATGATCTGCAGCTTCGCGCGAAGGTCGGTGAACGCGTTGTCTTTGATGGCGCGCTTGAGGTCGGCGCCGTCGAGCAGCTCCATGGCCATGAAGAAGCGGCCGGAGTCCTCGCCGAAATCGTGAACGACGACGATGTTCGGATGCGTGAGCCGCGCGGCCGACTGCGCTTCGCGGCGAAACCGCTGACGCCGCTCGTCGTCTGCCGCACTGATCACTTTGAGCGCGATGTTGCGGTCGAGCACGGGATCGTGCGCACGAAATACCTCTCCCATGCCCCCTTCGCCAATGCGATCGAGGACCCGGTATTTACCGATCGAATACGGCGTGCTCACGGTAAGACTCGCGGTCGTGGAAGAAGCGCATTCTACGACACTGTTTTCATCCGGAACGCTGATCTAAAGTGATAAGGTCTGTCGATGTCCGTAGCCCCAGGTGAAAAAGAATGAAGAGAGTCCTGATCGTTGACGATGACCGCGCCACGAGCGCGGGCATGGCGGATGTGATCGAAGAGTGGGGGTATGAGCCCGAAGTGGCGGACACCCTCAAAGCGGGATGGAACGCCATCTCGAAATTGGTACCGGACGTCGCGATCGTCGACCTCAAGCTCCCCGACGGATCGGGACTCGATCTCTTGCACCGAGTGAAGGACACGTATCCCGACATCCCGGTGATCATCCTCACCGGTCATGCCACGGTTGATTCCGCCGTGAAGGCACTCAAAGTCGGCGCCGAGGACTACGTCACCAAGCCGGTCGATCTCCCCCGTCTGCAAGTCATCCTGAAGTCGGTCGAAGACAAGCAGATGATGAAGCAGGAAATCCTCGAGCTTCGTCGTCAGCTCCAGAAGATGGGCGCCCTCGGACATCTCGTCGGCAAGTCGCCGAAGATGCAGCGCCTCTTCGAAGAGATCGAGATGGTCGCGAACACCGACGCGAACGTTTTCATCGTCGGCGAATCGGGCTCGGGCAAGGAAGTCGTTGCCAACACGATTCACTCGCTGTCGCGCCGCCGCAACAAGCCGTTTATCGCCTTCAACTGCGGCGCGATCTCGCCGACGCTGATCGAGTCCGAGATCTTCGGACACGAGAAGGGCGCGTTCACGAACGCGATCAAGCGCCGTGAAGGCTACTTCGAGCTCGCCAAGGGCGGCACCGTGTTCCTCGACGAGATCACGGAGATGCCGATCGAGCTGCAGGTGAAACTCCTCCGCGTGCTCGAAGAGGGAAAGTTCCGCCGCGTCGGTGGCAACGAGGAGATCAACATCGACGCGCGCATCATCGCTGCGTCGAACCGCGATCCGCAGAAGGCCATCACGGACGGCAAGATGCGCGAGGATCTCTATTACCGCTTGAACGTCTTTCCGATCGAAGTGCCGCCGCTGCGCGAGCGCCTGGAGGACATCCCGCTCTTCTCGCACTTCTTCCTGCAGAAGCTCAACGAGACCGAAGACAAGAAGGTCGAGAACATCGATCCGGAGTTCATCGAAGCGCTGCAGGCGTACGAGTGGAACGGCAACGTGCGCGAGCTGCGCAACGTGATCAACCGCGCGTTCATCATGGCGCGCGGAAATACGCTGACGGTCGATTGCCTGCCGGACAAACTGATCGGCTCGCGCAAGCGTCGCAGCCGCAACGCCGTCACGATTCCGCTCGGGCAGCCGATGGAAGAAGTCGAGCGCATCGTCATCGAAGAGACGCTCAACATGACCGAGGGAGATCGCCGCAAGACCGCGGAGATCCTCGGCATCTCGTACAAGACGCTCTACAACAAGACGAAGAAGTACAAGAGCGCCGGTGCCGACGACGACGGCGAAGACGAAGAGTAAGTGAAGTACCACTGGAAAGGGCGGACGCGCGATGGTCGCGAGGTGGAAGGCGACATGGACGTCCGCCTGCGCGATGAAGTCGTCGCCCGTCTTCAGAAACTCGGGATCACGACGAGCTCGGTCGAAGAGCGCAACTCGGGAGAGCCGGAAGATCCTGATGTTCTCGACCGCTCCCGACGGTCGTAACTTCCACACGCAGTAGGATTTTTGTCCCTCTGGACGGCCGGTGGTATCGTCCCTCCTTCACGCGCGCGCGAGGAATTCCGGCACTGGCCTCGCAGTTTGTGGCGTTCCGCAATGGCCAAGAATCTCGTCATCGTCGAATCTCCCGCGAAAGCGAAGACGATCAACAAGTTCATCGGGAAGGACTACGTCGTCAAGGCGTCGGTCGGTCACGTCCGCGATCTCCCGAAGAGCGAGATCGGCGTCGACGAAGACACCTTCGCTCCGAAGTACGAAGTGCTCGAAGGAAAAGAGAAGGTCGTCAGCGAGCTGAAGGCCGCAGCGAAGAAAGCCGACAACATCTACATCGCCTCCGACCCTGATCGCGAAGGAGAAGCGATCGGCTGGCACGTGATGAGTCTCCTCGGCGGCGACGCGAAGAAAGTCCGCCGCGTCCTTTTCCACGAGATCACGAAGAACGCCGTGCGCAAGGCCATCGAGCATCCCGGCGAGATCGACATGAACAAGGTCAACGCGCAGCAGGCCCGGCGCGTGCTCGACCGTCTCGTCGGCTACAAGCTCTCGCCGCTGCTGTGGGACAAAGTGCGCCGCGGCCTCTCCGCCGGACGCGTGCAGTCGGTGGCGATGAAGATGATCGTCGACCGCGAAGACGAGATCAAAGCGTTCAAGCCGGAAGAGTACTGGACGTTCGCAGCGAAGCTCGCGGCCGGCGTGCCGCCGCCGTTCGTGGCCAAGCTCACGAAGGTCGACGGCAAGAAAGCCGACATCGACAACGAGCAGGCGGCGCGCCAGATCGAATCGAAGCTGAAGAGCGGCGCGTTCACCGTCGTCACGATCGCGCGCAAAGAGAAGAAGCAATCCGCGGCGCCGCCGTTCATCACCTCGACGCTGCAGCGCACTGCGTACAACCGCTTCAAGTATCCGGTGAAGCGGACGATGCAGATCGCGCAGAAGCTCTACGAAGGCAAGGAGCTCGGCTCGTTCGGGCTGGTCGGCCTGATCACCTACATGCGCACCGACTCGGTCCGCATCTCCGACGAGGCCATCGCTGAAGTGCGCGGTTATATCGGCACGAAATACGGTGAAGAAATTCTGCCGGATAAACCAAACGTATATCGTGTCAAAAAAGCTGCGCAAGCTCAGGAAGCGCACGAGGCCATTCGTCCGACGTCGCTCGAGTTCGAGCCGGACGCCATCAAGGACCACCTCACCCGCGAGGAATACAACATCTATAAGCTGATCTGGGACCGCTTCGTCGGGTCGCAGATGAAGCCTGCCCTGTTCGACGTCACCGACGTCGACATCAATGTGGCTCCGCCGACCTCGGCGGAGCGCGCCGCCGGGGGCGGCGGCGCCACATACACGCTTCGCGCGTCGGGCGAAGTGCTGAAGTTCGCCGGCTTCCTGGCCGTTTTCCAAGACGCGCGCGAAGACGACGACGAAGAGAAGCCGGAGAACGAGAAGGCGCTGCCGGCGATGAGCGAAGGGGAGTCTCTGAAGCTCCTCGATCTCGACACGAAGCAGAACTTCACGCAGCCGCCCCCGCGCTATACGGAAGCAACGCTCGTGAAGGCGCTCGAGGAGAACGGCATCGGACGTCCGTCGACGTACGGCCAGATTCTCACCACGATCCAGGCGCGCGACTACACGTACAAGCACGACGGCAAGTTCCATCCGACGCAACTCGGCGGCGTTGTCACGAAGCTGCTGGTCAAGTCTTTCGACGACATCATCGACGAGACGTACACGGCCACGCTCGAGCAGAAGCTCGACGACGTCGAAGAGGGGAAGCTCGAGTGGACCGACCTGATGCGCGAGTTCTCGGCCAAGTTCAACAAGGACCTTCTCCGCGCCGGTGAAGAGATGGTCGAAGTGAAGCGCGCCGGCGTCGAGACGGACGAAAAGTGCGAGAACTGCGGCGCGCCCATGGTCATCAAGTTCGGCCGCTTCGGCGAGTTCCTCGCCTGCACGAACTATCCCGAGTGCAAGACCACGAAAGAGATGGCGAAGGGCGCCGCCGCCGAAGCGGAAGCCGAGGGCGAGCAGATCATCTGCGATAAATGCGGCAAGCCGATGCAGCTCAAGCGCTCGCGCTTCGGACAGTTCTACGCCTGCACCGGCTATCCCGACTGCAAGAACACGAAGGATCCGCGGCTGCTCAAGGCGAACATTCCGACCGAGCCACAACCGCCGTGCGAGAACTGCGGCAAAGAGATGGTGCTCAAGAGCGGACGTTACGGTCCGTTTTACTCGTGCAGCGGCTATCCCGACTGCAAGACCATCCGCAAGATCGGCGGCGGCAAGTCGACGCCACCGAAGCCGACCGGCGTGAAGTGCCCGAGCTGCGGCGAAGGGGAGCTCGTCGAGCGCCGCTCGCGCCGCGGCATCTTCTACTCGTGCTCGCGTTATCCGAAATGCGAGTTCGCGCTGAACAATCGTCCCGTGCCGCGCCCCTGCCCGAAGTGCCACGCACCGTATCTCCTCGAGAAGGAGACGAAGCGCGAAGGTCACATCGAGTACTGCAACAATCCGGAGTGCGATTACCGCGCGCCGATCAGCGGTACAAAAGACGCGGCGAGCGCGTAATCACTTCTTCGCGTCGAGCAGCGATCGCCAGTTCTGGATGATGTTGATCGAGCGCGACTCCGCATTCGCGAGCTCGCGTGAGACGAGAAAATCCTTCGTGCCGGGAAGCGTGTGCATGTCGCGCCACCTCGCTGACGTGTCTTGAAACAACATCTGCGGCGGACCGGCATCGAGTGATGGTGCTGTCCGAATCGTCGCGCTGAAGAGGCGATTGTCCTGCGTCGTCCAGTACACTTCGCGGCCGTCGTCGCTCCAGGCCGTGAATGCCGACTCCCCGTCATTCGAGACCTGTACGCGATCCTCCGGCCTCTCGAACGGCGCGACGTACGTTTCCGATCGTCCGCTGCTGTCGGAAATGAACGCCATCCACTTTCCGTCGGGCGACAGGTGTGGCGAGCCCTCGAAGAAAGGAGTCTTCAACCAAGCCCTTGGCGTTGCGCCCGGCTTGTCACCGATGACCCAGATGTCGCGTTTCGTTTGCGCGGACTGTTCGGTGAATACGATCGTTCCTGTCCGCGACCAGTCGAACGGGTATTGAACGCCGCGCTGCGGCGTGATCGTGACGCCGTCGCCACCGGTGATCGGCATGGTCCGCAGATGCGGAGGACCGTCCGAGTCGTAGTCGTAAAGGATCCGTCGATCGTCAGGCGACAGAACGGCGAACTGCTCGCCCGCTTTCGTCGACGTGAGCTGCGTCATGGTGTTGCGCGCCACGTCCACGAGCCACAGATCGGTCGTTCCGTACTTCTGATCGCGCAAGTCGATGACGAGCTTCTTTCCGTCGTGCGTCACGTTGAAGGCTCGGAAGCTCGCGGTCGGTCCGATCGTCGAGACGATATGTCCGCTGCGATCGAAGCGGGTCACGACGGTGCTCTTCGGCACCGCTTCATAAGCGATCGTCTGCGGCGACGCGGAGAATGCCGCGGCGCCGAGCATGCCGTAATACTGGAGATCCTTCGCCAGAACGACAGGTTCTCCGACGCGGACGAGATCCTTGGTGATTCGCTGCGCGCAAAGCGAACCGTCGCGCACGAACAGCATCGCGTCACCGAGGACCTGCACGCGCGACTCGACGGGCCCAAGGTCGCGATCGTTGCCGCTCGACAGCGACCGAAGGTGCAACCGAAGATCGCCGCCTTGACCCAAACCGCAGTAGATGACGCGATCCTCATCGATGACCTGCGGAAAAATCGCACGCCGCACGGGCGTGGGAACCATCTCCGGCTTTCCTCCGGCAGACGAGACGCGCCACAACGGGTCCTTGTCGTCTTCGGTGACCTGTCCCGAGAGCTGTGCGACGACGACGACACCGTTCGGTCCCCAGGACGCGCTTTTGTACGAGCCTGGGAACAAATCGCAAATCGTGATCTCGTCGCCGCCGCCGACCGGCACGCGCATCAAGCGCGTGGCATCGCCGATCGCGAGCTGCTGCGAGTCAGGCGACCAGGTCACGAGGTCGACGTGCTCCGTGTTCGGAACGAGTGTCGACTCGCCGTCGGCGAAGCGCCGCAGCCAGAGACCTTTCTTCCCATCTTTCGTCGCGATGTATGCGACGGCGCTTCCATCCGGTGAGACGGCGAGCGTCGTATGCAAGACATTCAGCTCCAGAGTGTCCGCAGCAATCGGAAACGATGCCCGCAACGGAATGAGCGGCTCCTTCGGCCGTCGTGCGACGAACGCGATCACGGCGACGACCGCCAGCAGGGCAGCAGCCGCGATCGACCACGCGAGCTTTGATGATGCGGATCGCGATCGCAGCGGAGCCGATTCGCTCCCTTCGCAGATCCACTGCAGCTCCGTCGCGAGATCGCCGGCGCTCTGCCAGCGGTCGTCTTCGTTTTTGGCGAGGCACTTCCGCACGAGCCGCTCGAGCGCAGGCGGCGTCACCGGCGCGACCGCCGACATCGCAGGCGGCTCGCTGCTCATGATCGCCGTGATCAGACTCGCCGGGCTGCCGCCGCTGAACGCGCGGCGCCCGGTGAACATCTCGTACACGATGCAGCCGAACGAGAAGATGTCGGTGCGCGCGTCGGTCGGTTTTCCTTCGAGTTGCTCCGGCGACATGTACTCGAGCGTGCCGACGATCATTCCTTCTTCGGTGATCGGATTCGCGTTCACGACCGTCGTGGCATCGTGATTCGTCGCGCGGGTCGCGCTGCGCGCCAGTCCGAAGTCGAGCAGCTTCGCGCCACTCTTCGTGATCATCACGTTGCCCGGCTTCAGATCGCGATGCACGATTCCCGCTTTGTGTGCGCGATCCAGTGCCGTCGCGATCTCGATGGCGATCTTCATGGCGCGGTCGGCCGCGAGCCTGCCGTGCGCGAGAAGCGACGCGAGCGTTTCTCCGTCGAGCAGCTCCATGACGAGGTACTCGATGTCGCCGTGGCGTCCGACGTCGTGAAGCGTGCAGATGTTCGGATGGTTCAGTGCGGAGATCGCTCGCGCCTCGCGCTCGAATCGCGCGCGCACGTCTTCACGCGCAGCGACGTCGGGCGGGAGAACTTTGACGGCGACGTCGCGGCCGAGGCGGGTGTCGCGCGCGCGATACACCTCGCCCATTCCGCCGGCCCCGAGCGGGCCGACGATTTCGTAAGGACCGAGCCGCGTCCCAGCCGCGATCGACAATGTGCGGCGATGATAAATCAGCAGCGCGCTACAGCACGCCGGCGATGTCGATTGCCGCGTGCGCGAGCATGCCCGGCACGAGGGAGCGTCGCCACTTCGCGACAATGCCGAACAGCAATCCGATCACGATGATGTTGAGGATCGATCGCACGCCTTGATAGCCGTGCGAGATGCCGAAGACGATGGCCTGCGTGACGACACCGATCGGCAGACGCCGCTGCAGATATCCGCGAAAGACGATCTCCTCGCACACGCCGGCGACGATCGCGACGAGCACCCAGACACTCATCTCGAGCGCGCCGCGCGGGACGAGAAACGACGTGTGGTCATTCGTGTCGCCGAGGAGCCGATGCATCGCAATCGATGCATAGCGAATGGCGACGAACAACAACGCCGCGACGACGAGATCGATCCAGCGAAACGGTCCGACGAGCTCGCGCAGCGGCGCTTTCCATCCGACGAGCGTGTATCGCACGAGCGCGAGCTGCCCGATGACGACCGACGCGTAGAAGCCGAGTCGATTCACCTGCGCGCCCGCGCCGTGCTGCACGTTCGCGGTGTAGCCGGCGATCGCAACGATGGCCAGGATCGACAGAAGAGTGATCGTGTGGCGTGTCATGACCGCAGCGTACGCATGCAGGCAAGCACGCGAACGTGCCGAAGGTCATGCGGCGCGCACGTGACTTTCAGCCGCGCAGGAAGTCGCGGACCGGCGGCGTGATCAGGTCGTAGTCGATGAGAAACGTGTCGTGACCGTTCGCCGACGCGATGCGCTCATGCTGCGCTCCTGCAATCGCGCGCTCCACGCGCTCGACCTCGGACACCGGAAACAGCCAATCGGTGTCGAACGAAATGAGCAGCGTGCGTCCCTTCCACTTCGCGAACGCCGCCTCCATCGAGCCGTACTGCTCGGCGAGATCCATCTCGTCCATCGCAGCTTGCACGCGAATGTACGAATTCGCGTCGTACTGCGCCGAGAATTTCTTTCCCTGATATTCGAAATACGAGTCGATCTCGAACTGGCGTGTGTTGCCGCGACGACGGCGGCCGAACTTCGTCTGCAGCGCTTGCGACGAGAGATACGTCATGTGTCCGACCATGCGTGCGACCTGCAGTCCGCGCAGCGGATCGGGATCGTCGTAGTAGTCGCCGCCTTGGAATCGCGCGTCCGCTTCGATGATCTTGCGCCCGATGATGTGCCACGCGATGCCGTGCACCGGCACCGCGGAGCCGGTGGCCATGGCGATGATCGAGTCCATGAACTCGGGATAGAGCGCGCACCACATCAGCACTTGCATGCCGCCGAGCGAGCCGCCGGCGATCGAGCAGAGATGCGTGATGCCGAGGTGATCGAGGAGGATTTTCTGCGAGTGAACCATGTCCTCGATCGTCGGCCACGGATAGCGCGAGCCGTACGGTTTGCCGCTCGTCGGATCGATCGACTTCGGTGCCGTCGTGCCGTACGGAGATCCCGGAAGATTCGCGCAGACGACGAAGTACTTGTCGAGATCGATTCCCTTGCCGTAGCCGACAAGACCATCCCACCAACCGGGACGCTCATCTTCGGAGTCGGTGTACTTTCCCGCCGCGTGCGCGCTCGCCGAAAGCGCGTGACAGACGAGGATCGCGTTCGATTTGTCCGCGTTCAACTCGCCGAACGTTTCGTAGACGATCGTGAACGGCGCGATGCGCTCGCCATGCAGAAAGCGAAAGCCTTCGCGCAGCACGAGCTCCTTTGGCGGCGCGGCGATGAACGACATTGAGGCGCGGAGAATGTCATTCCTGCCCTTCCCGTTTCAACTGCCCTTCGTAAATCCGCCGCACCTCGTCGATCGTCGAGATCTGATTCACGTTCTTGTCGTCGCGAATGCGCGCGATGCGCGGAAAGCGCAGCGCATAGCCGGACTTGTGTCGCTTCGATTCCTGAATGCGATCGAACGCGATCTCGAGCACGATCTGCGGCTCGACGCGCAGCACCGAGCCGTACCGCTCGATCATCGTGCGCTTGAAATGCTCGGTGAGCTGCGCGATCTCGGCGTCGGTCAGTCCTGAGTACGCCTTGCCGATGTTCACCAACTCGTCGTCGCGGCGCACGGCGAACGTGACGTCGGAGAGCACGCCGCGACGCTTGCCGTGCCCGTACTCGGCGTACGTCACGACGCAGTCGAGTGTCGCCAGCGCCTTCTTGTACTTGAGCCACGACTTTCCGCGGCGTCCGGGCGTGTAGACGGAGCTCGGATCCTTCAGCACGAGCCCTTCGTTCGCGCGCGCGCGCGCATCGTCGAAGATCGCGTCGATCTGTTTTGCGTCGTGAATCGTCGTGCGATCGCAGAGCCGGATCGCGCCGCCGCTCACCACCGCGTTCAACTTCTCCACGCGATCGCGCAGCGGCGTCTCGAAGAGCGGCTCGCCATCGAGATAGAGCAGATCGAACGCGAAGAAGACGACCGGCGCGTCGCGCAGCAGCGCCTCCCCCACTTTGCGGCGTCCGAGGCGTTTTTGGATGATGGCGAAGGGAAGGATGCGATCGCTGAAGGCGACGATCTCGCCGTCGACGATCACGCTGCGATCGAGCTCGCGCGCGGCCGCTTCGATCTCCGGGAAGCGGTGTGTGACGTCGTCGAGCGTGCGCGAATAGATGCGTACTTGATCGCCGTCGCGATGGATCTGCGCGCGGATGCCGTCGTATTTGTCGTCCGCGTAAGCGCCGTCGCCGAGTGCGGCGAAGATGTCGTCGGCCGCTTCCTCCGGTTGCGCGAGCATGAACGCGAACGGACGAAAGAGCGTCATCTTCGCGGAGTCGAGCATGTCGCTCTTCGCGAGCAGCGCGGCGGCGCCGATGTCGCCGGTGAACATGTTCGCGCGGCGAACAGCGTTGAGCGTGCGGCCGAATGCCTTCGCGATCGCCGACTCGACGAGGCCTTCGACGAGCCCGATGCGCAGCTCGCTCGTAAGGATCTTCACGACGTAGCGCGCGCCTTGCGCGTCGACTTTGCGCAGCAGCTCCGCGAGCACTTCGCGTTTCGCGGATGAGCCGGACGTCGCGGCCAGTCGATCGAAGTATTCGCCGAGCTCCGTCAGCGTGATGTCGCGCGTCGCATCGCTCGGAAACACTTCCGCGATCGTGTCGCCGGGATCGGCGTACTTCGACCACGCCGCCCACACTTCATCGTGGGACTTGCCGGTCGCTTCCGCGACCGCGTCGCCGATCGTTGCGCCACCCACTCCCGTCACGCGCTGCTCGCGCCGCGGGAACGGAGCGCCGGAGAAAAACACCACCGCGCGCTCGAGCGACGCGTCGTCGAGCGAGCGCAAATATTCGGCGAGAATCCGCTCTTTTTCGCTCTTTTTCGTGGTGCCTGCGATGGCGTTGGCCGTCACAGTGAAGTCGGAAAGCATGCGATATCATCCGCCGCCATGAAAACGAAAGTCACCGTGGTCGGTGCCGGCAACGTCGGTGCCACCGTAGCGCAAGGCATTGCCCTCAAGGAGCTCGCGGACGTCGTTCTCGTCGACATCGTCGAAGGTGTTCCGCAAGGCAAGTCGCTCGATTTGATGGAGACGGCGCCGGTCGAGAAGACCGATTCGATCCTCACCGGCGTGAATGGATATGACGGGACGGAGAACAGCGACATCGTCGTGATTACGGCGGGTCTTCCGCGCAAGCCCGGCATGTCGCGTGACGACTTGCTGTGGAAGAACGAGGAGATCGTCGCCGGCGTCACGCGCGAAGTGGCGAAGCGCTCGCCCAACGCGATCCTCATCGTCGTCTCGAATCCGCTCGACGCGATGTGCGAAGTGGCGCGCCGCGTCTCCGGCTTCCCGCGCGAGCGCGTCATCGGGATGGCCGGCGTGCTCGACTCCGCGCGCATGCGCTGCTTCATCGCCATGGAGTTGAACGTCTCCGTCGAGAACACCCACGCCTTCGTCCTCGGCGGCCACGGCGACACGATGGTTCCGCTGCCGCGCTACTCGACTGTCGCCGGCATTCCGATCACCGAGCTGATCTCGAAAGAGCGCATCGACGCGATCGTCGACCGCACGCGCAACGGCGGCGCGGAGATCGTGAATCTGCTCAAGACGTCCGCGTGGTACGCGCCGGGCGCGTCGACGGTCGAGATGGTCGAAGCGATCCTGAAAGACAAACGCAAGATCCTGCCGTGCGCCGCGTATCTCACCGGCGAATATGGCTTCAGCAACCTCTATGTCGGCGTGCCCGTGAAGCTCGGAAAGAACGGTCTCGAGAAGATCATCGAGATCGAGCTGACGGCGGAGGAGAAGGCGGCGCTGACGAACTCAGCCAACGCGGTGAAAGAGCTGTTTGAGAAATTGAAGACAGCGGCGTAGGGTTGTCTCTACGCCCCCATGAAAAAACTCGTCATCGACATCGAGACGGTCGGCATTCCGTGGGAAGAGCTCGACTCGTACGTCCGCGAATATCTGATCAAAGGCCTCAGCGACGGCGACGCTGAAGAGACGCGCCGCGCCGGTGGCCTCTCGCCGTTTCGCGGACGCATCGTCGCCATCGGCGTGATCAACATCGACGACGGACGCTCGTGCGCGATGTACGAAGTGCCGGGTCAGACCGATCTGCGCATGGAGAAGGCCGGAGCGCGCACGTACATCTCCGGATCGGAAAAGCAAATCCTCGAGAAGTTCTGGACGTTCTTCGACAGCGACTCGCGATTCATCTCCTTCAACGGACGCCAGTTCGACGGTCCGTTCCTGATGATCCGCTCCGCCATTCACGGCATCGTTCCGAAGCGTGATCTCGTCGGCTATCGCTACGGCTTCCATCCGAACTGCGATCTTCGCGAGGCGCTCAACTTCTTCGGCACGACGAACAATCGCCAGTTCAAGTTCAACCTCGATCTGGCGTGCAAGACGTTCGGCGTGGCAACGTCGAAGAGCGAAGGGATCGACGGACGTTCGGTCGAGACGTGGTATCGCGCGGGACGCCATCGCGAGCTCGCCGAGTACTGCCTCGAGGACGTGCGCGCCACTGCGGAGCTGTACGAGAAGATCGCCCCGACGCTGCTGATGCACAACAAAGAGTTCCGCGACGCGGAGCAGCGCGCGATCGCGCGCACGCCGGCGACGCCGATCCTTGTTCCGCAGTCGTCGGAGCCGACGTTCATCGAGCAGGTCACGCAGACGTCGCTCGCGCTCACCTCCGCGCTCAGCGAGCCTGAGCCGGCGCGCGAAGAAGAGCTCGTGACGTCGAAGCATTCGGCGCTCATCCTCGAGAAGCTTGCCCAGGCCGGCGAAACGGAAGAGGAGATTCCGACCGAGCTGTGAAGGTCTACCGCGCGCGTGTCTTCACGCCGGTTGGCGATCCGTTTGCCGCGCGCGGCGACGTAGCGAGCACTTATCGCGCATGGGATGACGGCTTCGTCGCCGTCGATGACGACGGCCGCTTTGCCGCCGTCGGCGATTGGAGCGACGCGCCGCGCGACGTCGAGATCATCAACCTCGGCAAACGCGCGCTCATCACGCCGGGACTCGTCGACACGCATCTTCACGCGCCGCAGCTCGAGATGATCGGCTCGTACGGCGGCGATCTTCTCGAATGGCTCAACCGCTACACGTTTCCGACCGAACGGCAGTTCGAAGATCCCGAGCACGCGTCGCGCGTCGCCAAGATCTTTTTCGATGAGCTGCTGCGCAACGGCACGTTGTGCGCGCTCGTCTTCTCCACGATTCACGCCGAAGCGACCGACATCTTCTTCGCCGAAGCGGAGCGCCGCGGCTTCCGCGCCATCATCGGCAAGACGATGATGGATCGCAACGCGCCCGACTTCCTGCTCGAGAACGCGCGCGATGCATACGACAAGAGCCGCGCGCTCCTGACGAAGTGGCACAACCGCGGACTGCTGCGCTACGCCATCACGCCGCGATTCGCGCCGACGTCGACGCCGGAACTGCTCGAAGCCGCGGGACAGTTGAAGCGCGAGTTTCCCGACGCCTACGTGCACACGCACATCTCGGAGAACAAGCGCGAAGTCTTGTGGGTGCAGGAGCTCTTTCACGAAGCGGAGTACGCCGACGTTTACGATCGCTACGGCTTGCTCGATCAGCGCAGCGTGCTGGCGCACGGCGTCTGGCTCACGGACGAAGAGCTCGACCTCCTGGCCACGCGCGGGTCGCGCATCTCCCACTGCCCGAACTCGAATCTCTTCCTCGGCAGCGGCCTCTTCAAACTGCATCACGTGCTCGACGCCAACGTCGTCGTCGGCCTCGGCAGCGACATCGGTGCCGGAACGACGCCGTCGATCTTCACCGCGATGAGCGATGCGTACAAAGTGCAGCAGGTTCAGAACGTGTCGCTCAGTCCGTTCGAGCTCTGGTATCTGGCCACGCTCGGCGGCGCGAAAGCGCTGTCGCTCGACAACGAAACCGGCAGCCTCGAGCCTGGCAAGTCGGCCGACTTCCTCGTGCTCGATCTCGACGCGAAACCGCTGCTCTCGATGCGCAGCGCGCGCGCCGAATCGATCGAAGACCTGCTTGCCGCTCTCATCTTCGTCGGTGACGACCGTGCTGTACAACGCGCGGTGATCGCCGGTAAAGAAGTGATGGCGCGCGCCTTGCGCTCTTGACCGGCATCAGGAGGCCCTGAAGATGCGAAATCTGCGTCTTTACTCGGTTTTCACCACTCTGCTCTTCTGCGCAGTGTCCACTTTTGCGCAAAACAGTTACTCATGGCGGACAGCTTCGGACGTCGCGGAAGGCTCGCGCGGATCGATGGTCGGCACTGTTGCGGACGTCGACGACGCGCGCAATCGCCTCATGCTCGATCCGGATGATGACCGCAGCTCGCGCGTGACGGTCGTCGCCGATTCGCTGACGACGCAGTTCAACGGATTCGGCGGCGTCATCAACGGACAGCCGGAGATCTTCACCGGCAGCGCCGGCTTCGCGAATCTGCGGGTCGGCGATCGCGTCGACGTACGCGGCAGGGGCGCAGCCAACAGCACGATCAACGCGGACGTGATCACGTTGATCGGACGTCCCGTTCCCGCGAGCCAGACCGGCGTCGGACAAACGCGGCCGTCCGGCAGTGCGACGACTCCCGGTGCCACGTCGACCGCGACCGCGCGCGTCGGCACGATCGAGGGAACGGTGCAGCAGGTCGACGCAGCGGACGGCCGCATCGTCGTCGTCACCGATCGCCGCGAAGTGTTGAACGTGCGAACGTCGAACGCCACGCCGGTGCGCTATCGCGATCAAACGTATCGCGTCGAGAACCTCGAAGTCGGCGATCGCGTGCGCGTCTATCCCGACCCGACGCCTGCGCCGGGCGGCGAGACTCGCGCGTCGTCGATCGAGGTGACGCGCAGCGTGCAGGACTCTTCGACGACGCCGCGCGTCAACTCGATCACCGGCCGGGTCTCGCGCATCGACCGCACGCTCGACATCGTCACGATCGACAACGGACGCCAGTCGGTTCGCGTCGACGTCGCCAGCGCCACCGATCCGCAGCAGCGCCGCATCCGCGCGAACGACTTCGTGACCGGCGATCACGTCGAAGTGGCCGGCCACTTCAGCGGCACGGCGACCGATCTCTTCATCGCCGATGTCGTGCGTTTCACCGATGACGCGACGCCGTCGCGCACGAACCCGCCTGCGAACAACGACATCTACGCCACTCCGCCGCCCGCCGCGCCGTCGAACGTCGACCTCGGCTCCGTCACGATTTACGGCACCGTGCGCGAGACGCTGGCGACGTCGCCGCAGCTCGTCGTGAAAGACACGCAGGGCCGCACGCTGCGCATCAACGTGATCGATGAGTTCGTGGTTCGGACTCGCACCGGCTACTCGACGGCGTCGAAATTGCGCGAGAACGAATCGATCGTCATCAAGGCGTATCGCGACGCCGACGGCAACTACATCGCGCAGACGATTCGGATTCGTTGAAAATGAAGCGTGCCTGACCGCCGCGCACGACTGCTGATCTCCGCGATCTGCGTTGTGCCGGCGGTTCTTTCCATGCTTCACCAGATCATCGCGGCGTGGATGGGTGGAGAGTCGCCGCAGTGGCGCGGCGTCGCTTTCACCGGCGCGGACTGGCTCGCGCTCGGACTCCTGACGCCGCTCGTCTACTACGTCGCCGTCCGTTTTCCTCTGCGACGGTTCGTGCTGCACACCGTCGCCGCGCTCGCGTTCTCCCTCGCTTGGGCGACGATCGGACTCCTCCTCGGATTTCTGTTGCGGCGCTTTCCAGCGACTCCTCCAATCGGCGCGTCGTATTTCGAATGGATACTCATCACGATCCCGTTCGGCTTCATCGCCTATTTCGCGGCGTGCTACTTCCTCACCTCATCGCGTCTCTCGGCGCAGCTCACCGAGGCTCGGCTGGGCGCATTGCGGATGCAGCTTCATCCGCATTTCCTCTACAACAGTCTCAACTCGGTGCTGGTTCTCGTGCGTGAGAACGACACTGCAGGCGCGGCGCGCATGCTCGAGCTCCTTGGCGACGGCTTGCGCCACATCTTGCGCAGCGATCGTCCGCATGAAGTGCCGTTGGCCGAGGAGCTGCGATTTCTCGAGGAGTATCTGGCGATCGAGGAGGTGCGATTCTCCGATCGATTGCGCGTGGAGTGGTCGATCGACGATCGCGCGCGCGACGCCAGAGTGCCCGATCTGATCTTGCAGCCGCTCGTCGAGAATGCGATTCGTCACGTCGTGTCGAAACGTGCGGAAGGTGGAACCGTCACGATCGGCGCGCGCGTGGACGATCGAGTACTGGAGCTGTCGGTGCGCGACGGCGGCGACGGCATCGTGACCGAGCGCGAAGGCGTCGGACTGTCGAACACGAAGGAGCGTCTGGGCGTGTTGTACGGCGACGCGGCGAGCGTCACAATTCGCGGCAGCGAAGTCATACTGCGCCTTCCCTACCGCACATGACGCTGCGCATCGTGATCGCCGATGACGAACCGCTCGCGCGACGCGGCATCCGCCAGTTGCTCGCGGCGTACGACGACGTCGAGATCGTCGCGGAGGCGCGCGACGGCGCGGAAGCCGTTCGCATCATCGAGTCGTCTGCGCCCGATCTCGTGTTCCTCGACGTCCAGATGCCCGAGCTCGACGGCTTCGAGGTGCTTCGCGCGATCGATCCCGAGCGAATGCCCTCAATCATCTTCGTGACGGCGTACGACACGTTCGCCGTGCGCGCATTCGAGGCGAATGCGCTCGACTACATCGTGAAGCCGGTCGTCGAGTCGCGCTTTCGCGAGGCCATGAAGCGATGCCGCGAGCATCTGCTGTCGCGGGCCGCGCTGCTGCGCTTTCTCGCGTCGCCGCGGCTGCTCGTCGGCAACGTCGTCGTCGATCCGGACGAGATCACATGGATCGAAGCGGAGGACTACTACGCCGCGATTCACGTGAACGGCCGGCGGCATCTGATGCGCGAGTCGCTCGCATCACTCGAGTCGCGGCTCGACCGCGCCACGTTCGTCCGCGTGCATCGCGCCGCGATCGTGAACCTCGTGCACGTTCGCGAGATCGGCGACACGACGCTGCTCCTCCGCGACGGGACGCGTCTTCCGCTCAGCAGGCGCAGGCGTCACGACGTCGAAGAAGCGCTGCGAAAATTCGCCGCCCGCTGCACGATGTCGACCGCTCGCTGAATTTTCACGTGCTCTCGCCGTGCCCGCGTTCGATACTGCGCGTCATGATCGTCTCGCCCGTTGCCCGCGATCTCGCTGTCACGAACGCCGAACGCAGCGCGGCGTTTTATCGCGACGTTCTCGCGCTCGACGCGAAGGTAAACCTGCGCTTCATCGAATCGACCGCGCCGGATCCCGCCATCGTTTTCTTCGAGACGGACGCCCTCGACCCGCTCCGCGCAGCGATCGCGTCGCGCGGCGGATCGCCGAGCGCGATCGAACGCGTGAACTGGATCAAGATGCGGATGTTCGAAGTGCGCGATCCCGACGATCACACCCTCTTGTTCGGCGAGTCGCTCGGCGATCCGATCATCGATCAGCACACGCCGGAAGGAAGCGGGCAACTGCGAAAAGCACATCCGGCCCTGCCGTTGACCGACATTGCGCGCGGCATCGACTACTACCGCGACGTTCTCGGCTTCCGCATCAACTACGCGCAGCACGACCTCGGCGTCATGGACCGCGACGCGATCAGGCTCCTGCTCGTGCCGCGCACGCACTGCCCGGCGTCGGCGTACTTCTACGTTCGCGACGCCGATGCGCTTCACGCCGAGCTCGTCTCACGCGGCGCGAACGTGCAAGGAGAGCCGGTGAGCAATCCGTGGGGACTTCGAGACTTCCATGTTCTCGATCTCGAAGGAAACGAGCTCATCTTTGGTCAGACGTTCGAGTAGTTATTTGAAATAACTCGACTCGCCTCGATGTCACGAATGGTGCGATGCCGAGGCGAGACACACTTCTCCCGGGCGTGACGACCGGAGGCGTCGGGCCGATGGTCGTTTGCGATTCGCGGCGGGTGATCGCGCGTGCGCGTCGCGTCGCATTCGTGCGCGACGCCGCGCAGATCGTGCTCCTCGCAAGTGTCGACGGGCTCTTCTCGAACTTCTCGTCGACGCACATTCCCTTACTCAGCCGCAGCGACTCGCTCGTCGTCCTCGGCATCGTCAATGTTGCGATCATCGCCCACGTCTGGCTCGCGCGCGCGCTCCCGAAATGGAGCACGCGCCGCATTGCCACGACGTGGTGCGCGCGCGAGCGCGCCCGCGTTACGTCACCTGTTTCTTCGGCGCGAGGATGATCTCGCGGCCGACGAGATAGAGCAGCAGTATCAGCACGACGAACGGAACGCAGGAGAGCAGGTCTGCACTGACGGGCCAGATTCCGTCAGTCACGAATGGGTTCTTTGTCGAGATCTTGTCGAGCTTCTCGTTGAACGGCTGCATCCTCGGCACGCCTTGAATGATGGCGTTGATGATTCCGGCGATCGCGCCGCCGGCGATGAAGCCCGACGCCATCAGCACGCCTGGGCTCTTGTCGCCTTCCGCAGTGAGCTGTTCTTCGGTGAGATTCTTGCCGCGGTACTTCTTGCGCACGTACAGATCGGAGAGCCAGCGAATCATGCCGCCGATGAAGATCGGACTCGATGACGACAGCGGGAGATAAACGCCGACTGCGAATGCGAGCGACGGAATGCCCGACATCTCGAGCGTCAACGAGATCATCACGCCGAGGAGCACGAGTCCCCACGGCAGTTTGTGATTGAGGATGCCTTTGATGATGTACGACATCAGCGTAGCCTTCGGCGCGTCGAACTTCTTCGGCGCGTTCTTGCCGTTGGCCATGAACTTGTGAGTGCCGTTGATGCCGGGATCGACGAGGAACTGCGGCGTTCCGCTCGAGTCGACGAGATACTCCTCGGCTGACGCTCCGCCTGCCGGCGTGTAGTGCCATACGAGGTAGTCCTTGCCTTCGTAGCTCTTGTGAGTCGTCAGTGTCGCCAAGGTCGACGAGTCGACATGCAGTGCGGCCGGCCAGTTCTCGACTTGCTTGAGCGGTGCGCCTTCTTCACCCGTCGAAGGCTCGGAGCTGATTCGCGGCAGGATGACGCCGGCTCCGTCGTTGAGAACGAGCAGCAGCGGTCCAAGAATCAGTGCCGATGCGAGCGCGCCGATGAGAATCGCGACCTGCTGATACTTGGGTGTCGAACCGACGAGATACCCCGTCTTTAAATCCTGCGAGGTCGTACCGCCGTTCGATGATGCGATGCAAACGATCGCGCCGATCGAGAGCGCCGTCACGTAATACGACGGTCCGGTCCATCCGATCACGAGGAACACGAGGCAGGTGATCAGCAGCGTCGCCACGGTCATGCCGGAGATCGGGTTCGATGACGATCCGATCTCGCCAGTGAGTCGCGAAGAAACCGTGACGAAGAGGAATCCGAGAACGACGATGAGAATCGCGCCGACGATTCGCGCCATCGCGCCCGTTCCTCCGTGGTAGAGCGGAGACGCGAGAGCGATGACCGCAACGAGTGCGAAGCTGCCGATGAGCACGAACTTCATGGAGAGATCGCGATCGGTACGCTCCATCGATTCGCGAGCGGCCGAGCCGCCGCGGAAGTCTTTGAGGCCTTCACGCAAGCCGTGCCAGATCGTCGGCAGTGATCGCAGCAGCGAGACGATGCCGCCCGCGGCGACCGCGCCGGCGCCGATGTAGAGAACGTAGGCGCTGCGGATCGCGTTCGGCGACATGTCCTTGATGAGCTTCGTCGTCTCGGGAGCGAGCGGCGTGGCGAGTCCCGATCCGAAGAATTTGATCGCCGGGATGAGCACGAGGTAAGCGAGCACGCCGCCGGCGCACATGATCGAGCCGATGCGAGGTCCGATGATGTAACCGACGCCGAGGAGCTCGGGCGAGATTTCCGCGGAGATCGAGCCCGCGGCAAACGGCGCTCCGAAGACTCGCTCCGGCGTGTCTTTCCACAGCCGGAACGGAACGTTGAGCGCTTTGTACAAGAGGCCGATGCCGAATCCTGCGAAGATCGTTTTCGCGCTCGTCGCCTGTCCGCCGAGCTTCGCCATCTCTTCCTTCGCGCTCTGCGACGCGTTCGCGATCGACTCTTCCGACGCGCCGGCCTTCAGCACTTCCGCGCAGGCGGTGCCTTCGGGATACTTCAGCGTTCCATGCTGCGCGACGATGAGCGCGCGGCGCAGCGGAATCATCATCAGAATGCCGAGCAGTCCGCCGAGAACCGCGACGAGCATGACGCGCGTGATCTCGAGATCGAATCCGAGGATGAGAATCGCGGGCATCGTGACGCCGACGCCGAACGCGATCGACTCGCCCGCGGAGCCCGCGGTCTGCACGATGTTGTTTTCGAGGATCGTGGCGTCGCGCATCCCCATCTTCGACAGGATGCGGAACAGCGTGATCGAGATGACGGCGACGGGAATCGAAGCGCTGACGGTGAGGCCGACCTTCAGCACGAGATAGAGCGACGACGCGCCGAAGACCATGCCGAGAACCGTTCCGACGATCACCGGCAGAACCGTCAGCTCGGGCAGTTTGACTGTCGCAGGAATGTACGGTTCGAACTCGGCAGACTCAGGGACGTCCGGTGCCGCACCGACGATGTCTGGGTACTCTGGCTGGCTGACGCTCATGTCGCTCTCCCTTGCAAAGCGGGTGCGCCATTGTAATCGTCAGCGCTGATTAGTGGTTACGGCTAATCAACAGGTCGCCGGCGCGCTTGCCGGCGATGAGTTGCCAGCCGTCGTTCAACTTCAGGCGATCGCGATCGGCGACGGCGAAGTAGAGCGCCGAAAAATCTTTCGCGATCCGCCCGCCGCGCTCGGTGGAGATCGTTCCCCACGGGCCACTTACGCTGAGAGTCGGGTGCACGTTGCCGGCGTCGCCGAGCGCCACGACGGCGTTCGGATCGAAGCCGTAATGCGCGTCGCGCATCGGGATCTCGATCACCGGACCGTCGACGAGAAGCGCGCGGAACTTTGCGATTTGTTCGCGACGATCGCGGTCGCGCTTCTCTTCCGCGGCGCGCAATTCGGCGCCGCCGTACGCGATCGCGCGCGAGTCCGCGTCGCCTGACGGCGTCACTTTGGCCGCTTTTGAGAGCAGATCGGCGAGATCGTCGCTGACTTTGAGTGAGCGCGTCCAACCGGGCGACGTCGCATCGAGCAACAGTCCGTACGCGGGCCCGGTGAGGTACGCGAAGCCGCGGACGAAGCTCGCGTTGCGATCGACGTTGTCGAGCACGCGCGCGAACGAGAGACGCGACTCGCTGTCCGGAGTCCCGCGCAGCGTGTAGCCGGTGTATTCCGCCAGCGCCTCGTTCGCTTCGAGGTCGTGCTCGTTCTTCGCCGCATCCGCGAAGAGCGCGCGACGCTTCGCGCGAAATAGCAACGCGTCGTTGATTGCGTTCGGCCGATCCTCATTGCGCAGCGCTTTCGCGAGCGCGCGAAGCTCGAGAAGAAACCAGACGCGCCCGTCGATGGAGTCGAGATGCGCGTTGTCGCCTTGCGTGTCGGGAAATCCGATGTCGTTCTGAATGCGATGCCAGCACTCGTGCAGCAGAAGCGCGCGCTGCGACGTCGCACGCGGCCCGACGGCGCCCCACATCACCATCGTCCACTTCACGCCGCTCCACGTCGTGGCGGTGTTCGCGATCGGAATGTTGTTCGGAAGCGTGCCCGTGAAGAGGCCGCCGTCGGCCTTCAGCGCGCCGTTTGCGTCCGCCTGATTCGCGACGACGAATCGCGTCTGCGGATCGACGAACAGCATCGGACCGTACAGCGCGCGGCCCCACAACTTGCCACCGTCTTCGTCGGATGCGAGCTTCGCTTCAGCGAAGGCGCGCTGCGCGCGATCGAGCGGAATCGGCGTGTTGAGAGCCGATGCGAGCAATAGAGACACGATCAGCATGCATGCGTAGACGCTCTGTCATTCCGAACGTTAGTGAGGAATCTGGGCGGCGCCGCTGACGCTCGGGGTGACAGCGCGGAGGTATCGTCCCGTAAGCGAGCGCGGATTCGCCGCGATCTCCTCCGGCGTTCCGACCGCAACCAATTCGCCGCCCTGATCGCCCCCTTCGGGCCCGAGGTCGATGACGTGATCGGCGGCTTCGATGAGCTGGATGTTGTGCTCGATCACGACGACGGAGTTGCCGCGCTCGATCAGATCGCGGAATGTGGCGATGAGCTGCTTCACATCGCTCGCGTGCAAACCCGTCGTCGGCTCGTCGAACAGAAAGAGGCGTCCCTGCTCCGATCGCGCGGACTCGGCGAGGAACGATGCGAGCTTGAGCCGCTGCGCTTCGCCGCCGGAGAGCGAGTCGGTCGATTGTCCGAGCCGGAGATAGCCGAGGCCGACGGAGCGGAGGGCGTTGAGCTTCTTCACGATCGCTCGCTTGTCGACGAAGAACTTCATCGCCTCGTCGACTGTCATCGCCAGGATCTGCCCGACGTCTTTTCCTTTGTACTTCACCTTCATCACCTGCTCGCCGAAGCGGCGGCCGTTGCATTTTTCGCAAACGACTTCGACGTCGGCGAGGAACTGCATGTCGATCGTCGTCGTCCCCGCCCCTTCGCACGCGTCGCAGCGTCCCCCTTCGGTGTTGAACGAGAACATGCCGGGAGTGACGCCGTTCAGTTTCGCGGTCGTCGTCTCCGCCATCAGCTTTCGAATCTCGTCCCACGCTTTGATGTAGGTAGCGGGATTCGAGCGCGTGGAGCGGCCGATCGGCGACTGATCGACGAACTGCATGTCGTAGATGTAGTACGTGCCGTCGAGCTGCGACTGGCCGACGTCGAGTCCTGTCGCGCCGCGGAAGTCGCGCTGATATCGATTGAAGAGGCAGTTGCGAACGAGCGTCGACTTGCCCGAGCCGGAGACGCCGGTGATGGCCACGAGCTTTCCGAGCGGAATCGTGACGTCGACGCCTTTGAGGTTGTGCTCGCGGGCGCCGGTGACGGTGATCGCGCCGGCGTCTTTCCGCAGGTCGCGCTCGTACTCGGCGTCGTTCGCGAATTCGCTCACGCGCGGCGGACCGGTGTACAGGATGCGGCCGCCGTACTCGCCCGCGCCGGGGCCGAGCTCGATGGTGTGATCGGCGCCGGCGATGATCGTCGGATCGTGCTCGACGACGACGACCGTGTTGCCCGCGTTCTTCAAGCGACGCAACACGGCGAGGAGGCGCTCGCTGTCGCGCGCATGAAGTCCGACCGTCGGCTCGTCGATGACGTACATCGTCTCGGTGAGTGAGCTGCCGAGTGCCGCGGCGAGATTGATGCGCTGTGACTCGCCGCCGGACAACGTGCGCGTCTGTCGATCGAGCGTGAGATAGCTGAGTCCCACTTCGTCGAGATAAACCAGTCGATTCACGATCTCGCGTCGCAGATGTCCCGCCATCGCTTCTTCCTGCTTCGAGAGCGGGAGGTACTCCCAGAACTTGCGCGCCGTCTTCACGTCCATCGCGAACAGCTCGCCGATGCCGAGGTCGCGGAACTTCACGTTCGATGCAGCGGTCTTGAGTCGCGAGCCGTGGCATTGCGGACACGGCTCGTAGCTGCGGTACTTCGCGAGCTTCACGCGCACGTGCACTTTGTATTTCTTCGTTTCCAGCCACTCGAAAAAGCCCTTGATGCCGTACCACTTCGCGCGGCCGTTGTAGAGCAGCTCCCACTCCGCGGGCTTCAGGTCTTTGATCGGAGCGTCGAGGCGCAGGCTGTACTTCTTGGCCGCCTTCTGCAGATCTTCGTAGCAGTCTTCGTAGCCGGGCGAGTTCCACGGCGCGATCGGCATCTCGTCGAGGCGCAGATCGCGATTCGGAATCACCTTCTCCATGTCGATGCCGATGATGCGGCCGTAGCCCTGGCACGTCGTGCAGGCGCCGAGGGGCGAGTTGAAGGAGAAGAGATGCGGAGTCGGCTCGATGAACTCGGTGCCGCACTTGTTGCACGCGAAGCGCGAGGTGAAGCGATGCGAGAGCCACTCGTGATGATGCGCACCTTCCGATGCGCTGTTTTCGCCCTCTTCGAGCACGTTCACGTTTCCCTTCGCGATCTCGAACGCCTGCTCGATCGCCTCGGTGATCTGCGAGACGCGCTCGGCCTCGACGCGCATGCGCGTGATCACGAGCTCGAGCGACGTCGAGCCGCTCGTGTCGGTCTCTTTGAGGTCCTTCACTTCGCGATCGATCCAGGCGCGATAGAACCCCGCCTTCACGAGCTGCGTGAGCACCTCCGTGCGGTTCTCGGCTTCGAAGAAGATCGGCGCGAGCACGACCACGCGCTTGCCGGCCAGTGACGCGAGAATCTCGTTCGTGATCGACTGCGGCGTCTCTTTGCGTACGAGCACGCCGCAATCGGGGCACCACGTCTCGCCGCAGTACGTCATGAAGAGACGGATGTGATCGGCGAGCTCCGTGGCGGTCGCGACGGTGGATCGCGCGTTCTTCACCGAATTCTTCTGCTCGATGGCGATCGCCGGAAGGATGCCTTCGATCTCGTCGACGTCCGGACGATCGATGCGCTCGAGGAACTGGCGCACGTACGTCGACATCGACTCGACGAAGCGTCGCTGTCCTTCGGCGTACAGCGTGTTGAAGGCGAGCGACGACTTTCCCGAGCCCGATGGGCCGGTGAGCACGGTGAGCTGGCGCTGCGGGATCTCGACGGAGACGTTTTTGAGATTGTGCGTGCGAGCGCCGCGGATGGTGATCGTCCGATTCTTGGAGGACATCGAGGGGAAAACGCCTGAGCAGGCGATGATATTCGCGTGCAGCTCAGCCGCTCGATCGGGATCGTCCGCGCGACGGCGATGGTCGTCGGCATCATCGTCGGCGCGTCGATCTTCGTGCAGCCGTCGGAGATCGCGCGCATCGTGCCGGATCGGCGCGGCGTGCTCGCCGTCTGGCTGGTTGCCGGCGTGCTCACGCTCTTCGGCGCGCTGGTCTGCGCAGAGCTGGCGTCGGCGTTCCCGCGCAGCGGCGGCGTCTATGTG
>Ga0075425_100000945_pt1 | contig 27797 bp, 26 predicted proteins | sample SoiMethybrSBSTD4_FD_75300 | JGI IMG/M metagenome (GOLD analysis project Ga0075425, IMG submission 75300) | Bulk soil microbial communities from a Populus tree surrounding site in Tennessee, USA - Soil MetaG P. TD hybrid SBSTD4 | ecosystem: Environmental > Terrestrial > Soil > Tree plantation...
GTGGTGCTCGCCGACAATCGTATGTTCCAGGCGCTCAGCGTTACGACGACCCGGGCCCCCGCCGCGAATTTGCCGGAGGCCGACCTCACCGTGCGGCTGCACGACCACGGCTTTCAGCTGACCGCGCCGGTGCCGCCCGGCCGTCCGCTGTTCCACGTGCGGAACGCCGGATCCGAGCCGCACCAGATGTTGATCGTCCGCCTTCCGGAAGGCGCAAACGAGTTCCGCCAGCGCGCCTGGATCGCGGCCGGATCGCGCGGCGAGAGCCCCGGCGAACCATTCGGCGGGGTCCTGGAGCTGGCGCCGGCGGGCGAAGCCTGGTTCCGCGCGCCGCTCAAGCCCGGCCGCTACATCCTGATCTGTGGTGAACAGGAAGAGGAGGGACGGCACTTCGATCTCGGTATGATTTATCGCTTCGAGATCGAATAGTGAGAAGGACATCCGTTCTTTTCCTCTGTGTCCTCGGCTGCGTCAGTTCCAACGCACAGCCGCTGAGCCGCCTGAAGGGCCGGGTGGTCGACAGCCACGGCCAGCCGGTCGAAAACGCGGTCGTCGCCATCGAGGCGGTGTCCGGATTCCTCGGCGATCCGTATGCGGGGCAACGGACGTTCGAGGTCAGAACCGACAAAAAGGGCGAGTGGGCGCTCATCGGATTCAAAGCGGGGATCTGGATCTTCGACGCGGGCGCCGACGGACGATTGCCCGGCGCGGTCGCGCTGCCGATTACGCTGCTCGCCGGCGCCGGATCGGGCCTCGGCGACGTGCTGCCGGCGTGGCATCCCGTGCTGCGACTCGCGACGCCGCCGCCGGGCGAAGAAGGCGATCTGCTGGCCGATTCGGCCGACGCCGCGCGACAGGGCGTGCGCGGCGCCGCGGCGCTTTCGCTCCGCCGGCTTCAGTCGAGCGCGGACCCCGACGTGCTCGTCGCCGCCGGCAATATCTGTCTCGCGATGCGCGATCCGGCCTCGGCGCTCCCGTTCTTCCGCAAAGCGCTCGAGCGGCGGCCCGATTCGTTCGAAGCGACGATCGGCGTCGCCTCGTCCGCGCTGATGCAGCGCGCTTACGACCTCGCGGCGAAGTCGTTCAGCGACGCGCGCGCGCGGACGAAAGACAAAGACGAGCGCAGCTACATCACCATCGCGATCGGCGAGCTGAACAAAGTGCACGTGACATACAAGGCCTTCTAGCGATGCGATGCGGCCCGATCCTCGTCTGCGCGGCGCTGCTCCTGACCGGCTCGGCGGCGCCTGCCGCCGGACAGCCGGTGTACCGACTGCTGGGACTCGTCACCGACGAAAAGGGAAAGGCGATCGAAGGAGCCGAGGTGAACGTCGAGGCGATGTACGGCTATGCCGCCGGCACGTTCGCCGGACAGCGCACGTTCAGCGCGAAGACCGACGCGAAGGGCAAATGGAACGTGCTCGGACTCAAGTCGGGCGTCTGGATCTTCGAAGTCATCGCGCCAGGGTACCTGCCGGAGGTCGTGGGCCTGCCGATCACGATCCTGACGACGGTCAGCTCGCGGGAGTCAGGCAACGCGCTGAACTGGACGCTGGTGCTGAAGCCGGAGGCGATGCCGACAGGCCCCCACGGCGACGCGCTGAGCGCGGCGCTCGACGCGGCGCGCGCGGGACGGAAGGAGGAGGCGAAGTCTTCGCTGCTCCGCATCCCGGCCACCGCAGGCCCGGCGTACCTGGCCGGCGCGGCGCGCATCGCCATGGTCGCGCACGAGTTCGAAACGGCGCACACGCTGTACGCGAACGCGCTGCAGGAGGATCCGTCCGCCTACCGCACGGCGCTGGGCCTCGCGACCGGTTTCCTCATCAAGCGGGATTTCGACAGCGCGTCGCGGGCATTCGACGCCGCCCGCGCGCGGACGCACGACAAGGACGAGGTGCGGTTCATCACCATTGCCTTGACGGATCTCGCGACGATCAAAGTACGATAGCCACCAGCAATCAACCATCAGCCACAGCCGTCATTCATGAAGACGAAACGATCCGCCGCGCTCTTCACGCGCGCGCAAGCCATCCTCCCCGGCGGCGTCGACAGTCCAGTCCGTGCGTTCAAGGCGGTGGGCGCCTCGCCGCTGTTCATCCGCCGCGCGTCGGGGGCGCAGATCGAGGACATCGACGGCAACCGGTTCATCGATTACGTGATGTCGTGGGGACCACTCATCCACGGCCATGCGCCGTCCGGCCTGGAGCGCGCGCTGACGAAGGCCGCGCGCGCCGGCACGAGCTTCGGCGCGCCGAGCCCGCTCGAGGTCGAGCTGGGCGAGCGCGTGCGGTCGCTGATGCCGTCGATCGAGAAGATCCGCTTCGTCAACTCCGGCACGGAAGCGACGATGAGCGCCGTGCGCCTGGCGCGCGCGGCGACCAGGCGCGACAAGATCGTGAAGTTCGGAGGCTGCTACCACGGGCACGCGGACGCGTTTCTCGTGAAGGCCGGTTCCGGCGCGCTGACCTACGGAGCGCCGACGAGCCCCGGCGTCACGGCCGCGGCATCGGCCGACACGCTCGTGGCCCGCTACAACGACGTCGAGTCGGTCTGCAGCCTCTTCGACGCCAACCGCAATCAGATTGCCGCGGTCATCGTCGAGCCGATAGCCGGCAACATGGGCGTCGTTCCGCCGGCGCCGGGGTTTCTGCAGGGGCTGCGCGAGCTCTGCACCGCCGAGCGGACGGTGCTGATCTTCGACGAAGTGATCTCCGGCTTCCGCGCGTCGGCGGGCGGCGCGCAGGCGCTGTTCAGCGTCGCCCCCGATCTGACGTGTCTCGGAAAGATCATCGGGGGCGGCCTGCCGGTCGGCGCGTACGGCGGCCGCGAGGCGCTCATGAAGTTCGTGTCGCCGGAAGGACCGGTCTACCAGGCCGGGACGCTCTCCGGCAATCCGCTCGCGATGACCGCCGGCCTCTGGTCGCTCGATCGGATCACGCCGAAGCTGTATGCGTCGGTCGCGCAGTTGACGGCGCGGCTCGCCGCGGGCCTCGCCGGCGCGGCGCGCGAGGCCCGCGTCGCGCTGCAGATCAACGCGATCGGATCGATCCTGACGCCGTTCTTCACTGATGTCGCGGTCCGGGACTACGAGACGGCGACGTCGGCGAACGCGGATCGCTACGCGCGATTCTTCCGCGGGATGATCGCGCGCGGTGTCTATCCGCCGCCATCGCAGTTCGAAGCGTGGTTCCTGTCCGGGGCGCACACCGTGCGGCACGTCGACCGGACGATCGCCGCGGCCCGCGCGGCAATGCATCAAGTAACAAGTAACAAGTAACAAGAAACAAGTCTCAAAGATTTGTTACTTGAGACTTGTTACTTGAGACTTGATTACATCTGCAGCGGCGCATCGAGCCGCACGCGGAGGATCGTTCCCGCCGGCAGATCGACGTCGCTGCCTTCCGTCGCGGCAATCACGCCGCCGCCGCCGATGAGGATGCCGGCGACCGCCCCCTTCGCGCCGCCGAGGATGGCGCCGAGAATCGCGCCCGCCCCGGCGCCGATCCCGATCTTTTCTTTCTCGCCCATGATGCCTTCGCTCTCAAGCGCCTGTGTGACCGATGCGGCCATCGGATACGAGCGTCCTTTGATCGTGATGCGATCGAACGTCACGCGGAGCTTACCCTTCCGCTCGATGCGCGTGGCCTTCGTGACGTCGGCGATCGTCCCGCGCATCACCGAGCCCGCGGGCACCAGCACGCGCCCCTCCTCGTCGCGCAGGTCGACCAGCGTGGTGGCCTCGAAGCGGTCTTCGACCTGCGCCGTGCTCGAGCTCAGCGTCTTTTGCAGGCGCACGTCGAATTCGGTTCCGGCGGGAATCTCGTCGGGGTTCGAGCTCGTCCGGCGTCCGCTCGTCGCCACCGGGGCGCGTGGCGAGTCGCTGATTCCCCTGTCCGCCGGTCGATCGCGGCCGATGCTGCCGTCCGCGCGCGACCGGATGTTCTCGACGCGCGCCCGCAGGTCGGAGAGCTCGCGCGTCGACACGGATTCGTTTTTCCGCAGCTTCACTTTCAGGTAGATCGATTCGTCTCGCGCATCGTCCAGCTCGCGCTGGAGATCGGCGGCGAGCGACGCGTCGCGCGAGCGCAGCTGCGCGACGTTGTCGGATGCGTCGTAGATCGCATCCTGAAGGCGTTGAATGTCCGAAGCGGTGACGGTTGATTGCGCCGCCGCCGGAGGCGGCGCGAATGCGAGCGCAAGTGTGATCAGAAGTCCACCGGATCTCAGCCGTAACATGGAGAGTCCTCCGGAGGACGAAAGAGCAAGGTTAACGCCAGGGCATCAGGCGTTCGATCCAGGCGATTCGGGTGAGATCGTTATAGATGACCGTCACCATGAGCATGAGGATGAGCACGAGACCGGCCAGCAGCATCTTCTCCTTGAGCCGCACGCTGAAATCCCGGCGCGCGACGCCTTCGAGCGCCATGATGAAGATGTGCCCGCCGTCGAGAACCGGAATCGGCAGCAGGTTCACGAGGCCCAGGTTCAGGCTGATCATGGCCATGTAATTGAAGAGCGCGACCAGGCTGATCGCCGCCGTCTCGCCCGCCATCTGCGCGATCCCGATCGGGCCCATCAGCTGCTTCGGCGATGTCTCGCGCTTCAGCAATCCAACGAGGGTCTGACCGATCAGCGTGGCGTTCTCGAGGTTCTCGTCGATGCTCGCGCGCACGGCCTGCCAGGGGTTCAGGTCGAAATGGGTCGCCTCGTCGACCGGCCGAAGGCCGATCAGACCGGTTTCGGGCCGCGCGACGACGTCGATCGAGAGCCGTTCCTCGCCGCGAGCGACCAACACGCGGATGGACGCCCCGTGCCCCTTCACGATCGCGCCGTGCAGCTCGTCGGCAAAAATGATCGGCTGGCCGTTGATCGCGAGAATCACGTCGCCGACCTTGAATCCGGCCTTCTCCGCGGGCTCGCCCGGGCTGAGGTACGACACGTGCGGATGCGCGTTCGGGACCACGCCCACGTCGGCGACTTCGAAGCGATCGCCCGGCTGCGCGACGGGCGTGATCTTCCTTTCGAGAATCTCGCCCTGGCGTTCGAACGCGATCGACGTCTCGCGATTCGGACTGCGCGTGGCGACGGCCAGGAAGAACTGCCGCCAGGTGTCGACGCGGCGGTCGCCAATCGACAGGATGCGGTCGCCCGAAACGATGCCCGCGCGCTCGGCGGGCGATCCCGTCCGCGTCGCGCCGACGATGGGCGGCTCGTCGGCGAATGACTTGAACGCGCCGACGTGGTACTTGACAAACGCGACGACGACCAGCGCCAGCACGATGTTCATCACCGGGCCCATGATGAGCACCTGGAAGCGCTCCCACTTGCTCCGCGACATGAACTCGTCGGGGTGGTGAACGGGCCGGCCGTTCTCGTCGACCTCGACGTCTTCGGGCGCCTCGCCCGCCATCTTGACGTAGCCGCCGAGCGGCAGCGCGCCGATGCCGTACTCGGTGTCGCCGCGGCGGAAGCTGATGATCGTCGGGTTGAAACCCAGCTGGAATTTGAGCACGCGGATGCCGACGCGCTTGGCGGCAAGAAAATGGCCGAGCTCGTGAACGAACACGAGCACGCCCAGCACGAATGCAAAAGCGAGCAGAGTCGTCATACTTCCATGGAGTGCGTCAGACCTTCAATTCTAACCCGCGGGCCAGATCGACCGCATGCGAGCGGGCCCAGCCGTCCACGGCGCGGACCTTGGCCAGCGTACCGACATCGGCCGGCGTATGCGCGTCCATCGTCTGTTCGATGACCGCGGCGATCGACGGAAACGTAATCCTTCCCTCGAGAAACTTCGCGACGGCGACCTCGTTGGCGGCGTTCAGCACGACCGGCAGGCTGCGCTCGGCCGCGAGCGCCCGGTACGCGAGGCGCAGGCACGGAAACGCGGCGGTGTCCGGCGGATGGAAATCCAGTCGGCCGACGCGCGCAAGGTCGACGACCGGCAGCGGCGACGCCCAGCGCTCGGGATAGGCGAACGCGTACTGAATCGGCAGACGCATGTCGGTCACGCTCAGCTGCGCGATGACTGATCCGTCCACGAACTCCACCATCGAATGCACCACCGACTGGGGATGGATGACGACGTCGATCTCCCGGGCGCCGACGCCGAACAGCCAGTGCGCTTCGATCACCTCGAGACCCTTGTTCATCAGCGTCGCGGAGTCGATGGTGATCTTTCGCCCCATCTTCCACGTCGGGTGCTTCAGCGCATCGTCCGCCGTCACGCGCGCGAGGTCGGCGGCGGAGCGGCCGCGGAACGGGCCCCCCGACGCGGTGAGCAGGAGCCTGCGGATCTCGGAGCGCGCGCGCCCGTGAAGACACTGATGGATCGCGTTGTGCTCGCTGTCGACCGGCAGGATCGCGACGCCCTTGCGTGCCGCCGCCGCCGTCACGACGGCGCCCGCCATTACGAGCACTTCCTTGTTGGCCAGCGCGATGGTCCTGCCGCGCTCGATCGCCGCGAGCACGGCCTCGAGTCCGTCCGTGCCGCTGGACGCGCAGAGCACGACGTCGACGTCGGGATGCGACGCGACCGCGACGAGACCGTCTTTTCCGACGCCGCCGATCGCGACGTCGCCGGGCGCGCACTGCTTCAGCCGATCGACGGCGGCGCCGGTGGCCATCGCGGCGATGCGCGGACGGTACTTCGCGATCTGCGAAGCGAGGAGCTCCGCGTTTTCGCCAGCCGCAAGGCCGACGACCTGCAGCCGGTCCGGATGCGCGTCGACGACCGACAGGGCGCTCTGTCCGATCGATCCGGTCGAGCCGAGAATCGCGATCTTCTTCATGACGACGCTCTCAGCTGATCCCGTACAGCTGATCGCTAGACATACTTGAGGACGACGTAGTAGATCGGCGCCGCGAACAGCAGCGCATCGATGCGATCGAGAACGCCGCCATGTCCGGGAATCAGATCGGAGCTGTCCTTCAGTCCGGCGCTCCGCTTCAGCATCGACTCGAACAGATCGCCCGCAATCCCCAGCATGACCACCGCCACGCCGAGCAGCGCCCGCATCCACGCGGGGACCGACGGCAGCCACCAGATGCCGGCGACCGCGAGCGCGGCGGCGCCGAAGACGAAGCCGCCGACGGCGCCCTCGATCGTTTTTTTGGGGCTGATCGCCGGCGCGAGCGGGCGGCGGCCGAACATCCGTCCGGTGTAGTACTGCGCGGTGTCGCTGACGATGATCGTCAGCATCAGCAGAAACACGCCGGCGGGGCCGCGGCGCGCGCGCAGCGCGACGAGCGCGCCGATCGGCAGTCCGAGATAGAGACAGGGGAAGACCGAGACCGCGGCGCGCGCCAGCGCGTCGCGCTCTCCGCGCCACGCGGCCATCGCCATCGACGCGAGCAGGACGGACGCGGTCATCAGAATAGCGTCGAGCGCGACGGCGGTGCCGACGACATCGTCGCCGACCCAGAGCGTCGACGTCACGCCGATTGAGGTGAAGACGGCCGCGGCGCCCGCGACGATTGCCGGCACGGGCACGCCGCCGGCCGCGGCGAGGCGCGAGTATTCGACGAAGGCCAGCACGAGAACCAGTTCGGCGACGGCGAAGAAGATCCAGACGGGCGCCAGCCACACGATGGCGACGACAACGATCAGAAGCGCGGCGCCGCTGAGGACGCGGGTCACCGTCTTCGGCTGGCGGGAACCGCGGCCGCGGGCTCCTGGCCCTTCGACTTGCTCACGGTGATCCCGAGCTCCGCCGAGGGATGACTGGAGACGGTCTGACTGGCGACCGGCGACTGGGTGATCCCGCCGTAGCGACGATCGCGCTTCTGATACGCGAGCACGGCTTCGAGCAGGTGGCGCCGGCGGAAGTCGGGCCACAGGGTTTCGGTCACCCAGATCTCCGCATACGCGATCTGCCAGAGCAGAAAGTTGCTGACACGCATCTCGCCGCTCGTGCGGATCAGGAGATCGGGATCGGGCTGGCCCGCCGTGTAGAGAAACTCGCCGAAGCGCCGCTCGTCGAGATCCGCCGGCTCGACGCCAGCGGTGACGATCCGCCGCGCCGCGTCGACGATCTCCGCGCGGCCGCTGTAGTTGAGCGCGATGTTGAACAGCATCCCGCGGTTGCCCGCCGTCCTCTGCATCGCGGTTTCGAGCTCCTCGCGGACGTCGCGCGCGAGCTCCTCCTGTCGTCCGATGACCTCGAAGCGGATGTCGTTCTTGAGCAGCGTGTTCAGCTCGAGCCGCAGATACCGCTTCAGCAGCGTCATCAGCGTGCTGACTTCGGTCCGCGGCCGCTTCCAGTTCTCGACGGAGAACGCGTAGAGCGTGAGCACGCCGATCCCGAGCCGCGCCGACGTCTCGACGACGTCGCGCACCGAATCGATGCCGGCGCGATGGCCTTCGACGCGCGGCAGGTGCCGCTTCGCCGCCCAGCGTCCGTTGCCGTCCATGATGACGGCGATGTGCGCGGGAAGCTGGTCGAAATTGATCTGGCGCGCCAGCGCTTCGTCGGGCGATCCCGGCGGCATCCACGCCAGGAGCTGCTCTAACGACATGAAGGCCGATTGTACTCCACCGCCATGAGGAACAGACCGTGCGGCGGCGCGCCCCGGCCCGCCCGCGACCGATCGCGCGAGGCCAGAATCGCGTCAATCCAGTCCGCGCGCCGGCGGGCGCGTCCGATCTCGACGAGCGTGCCGACGATCGCGCGCACCATGTGACGCAGAAAGCCATCCGCCCTGATGTCGAACAGCAGCACGTCGTCGAGCGTCGAGAAAGCCGCGGCGAAGACTTCGCGTTCGGTCGAATGCACCGCGGTGCCGGCCGATTGAAACGCCGCGAAATCGTGGCGGCCGTGCAGCCGCCGCGCGCCGTCGGCCATCGCCTCGACGTCCAGCGCCTCGGGCACGTGCCACGCGTAGCGCCGCTCGAACGGACTCAGCACCGGACCGTTCGCGATGCGATAGCGGTACGTCTTCGAGCGCGCGTCGAAGCGCGCGTGAAATTCCGGCGGAGCGGTCTCCGCGCCGATCACGCGGACGGTCTCCGGCAGTTTCGCGTTCAGCGCGCGACGCAGAGTGTCGGGCGAAATCTCACGTTCGAGCGTGAACGACGCGACCTGCCCGCGCGCATGGACGCCGGCGTCGGTCCGCCCGGCCCCGGCCACGGCGACCGCGACCGAATCGAATTCGGCAAGCGCCTCCTCGATCAGCCCCTGGACCGACACGCCGTCGGCCTGACGCTGCCAGCCGACGAAGTCCGTTCCGTCGTACGCGAGGGTGATCTTGAACGTCGTCACTACTCAAGTCTCAAGTAACAAGTCTCAAGTAACAAGAAAGGTCACGAAGGCTTGCTGAGGACTTGGAACTTGTTCCTTGTTACTTGCTACTTGTTACTTGTTACTTGTTACTTCCGACGTGATTCATGTCGCGACCGGGCGCGAGCCCGGCTTCACGACCGGCAGTCCCTGCGCGCACAGCGGACACTGATCCGGTTCGTAGGTCGGCAGCTGCATCTGCAGCAGCGCGCTGAACGGCACGTCGAACCGCAGCGGGGTCGGCGCGCGGTCGACGATCGCCGCGGCGCCGACGACCTGTCCGCCGGCCGCGCGCGCCACCTGAATCGTTTCCTTCGTCGACCCGCCCGTCGTCAGCACGTCCTCGACGACCAGCACGCGATCGTTGTCCGCGACGATGAAGCCGCGGCGCAGCGTCAGCGCGCCATCGTGCCGCTCCACGAAGATCGCGCGCACCCCCAGCGCGCGCGCCACCTCGTGGCCGATGACGATGCCGCCGAGCGCGGGGGAAAGGACGACCGACGGCCGCAGATCGCGGACGAGATCGGCAATGGCCGCCCCCAGCGCGTCGGCGTGCGGCGGGTGCTGCAGCACCAGCGCGCATTGCAGATAGCCCGAGCTGTGGAGCCCCGACGTCAGACGAAAATGCCCGTCGAGCAGTGCGCCCGATTTCCGGAACAGATCGAGAAGGTCGTCGCGCGTCATTCGATGGGCCCTTCCGCCTCGCTCACGAGCTTCGGCGGACCGCCGCCGCCCTGGCGGAAGCGGTCAGATTATCGTCGAACAGTTTCAGAATCCGCCTGTACTCGTCCGCCCAGCTGGTCTCGTCCTCGAAGCCGTGATTCTCGACCGGGAACGGCGCGACCGACCAGTTCTCCTTGCGGAGCTCGATCAGCCGCTGCACGAGCCGCACGCTGTCCTGGAAGAGCACGTTCGTGTCGACCATTCCGTGGCAGATGAGAAGCGCGCCCTTCAGTCCCTCGGCGAAATAAATCGGCGAGCTCCGGCGATACGCCTCCGGATCCGACTGCGGCTCGTTGAGGATGTTGGATGTGTAGCCGTGGTTGTAATGCGACCAGTCGGTCACCGGGCGCAGCGCCGCGCCCGCCGCAAACGTGTCGGGCGAGGTGAACATCGCCATCAGCGTGATGAAGCCGCCGTAACTGCCGCCGTAGACGCCGACGTGCTTCGCGTTGACCTTCTGCGTCTCGACAAGATACTTCGCGCCGTCGACGACGTCGTCCAGATCCTTGCCGCCCATGTGGCGGTAGATTGCGGTGCGCCAGTCGCGGCCGTAACCGGAGCTCGCGCGGTAGTCGGGATCGAGCACGACGTAGCCCCGCGACGCGAGCAGATTGTGGAACATGTACTCGCGGTAGTAGCTCGCCCAGTATCTGTGCGCGTTCTGCGCGTAGCCGGCACCATGCACGAAGACGACGGCCGGCGCCGCCGGGTCGCGCTTCGCGCCCGTCATCTCCGGCGTGAACAGCCGCGCGTGGACGTCGACGCCGTCGCGAGTCTTGTACGTGACCAGCTGCGGATCGACCCACTTGAACGACCGCCACTCGTCGGTCGGCGTCGTCGTCAGCTGCTTCGCCGCGGCGCCCGGACGGTTCGACATCACGTACACCTCGTGCGGTTTGTTGCTGTACGAATACACGAGGCCGATCGTGCTGTCGTCGGGGGAAACCTCGCCGGCGTTGCCGCCGGCCATCGACGTGAGCTTCGTTCGCGCCCCTCCGCCGACCGGCATCGAATAAATGTGGCGCTCGCCCGGGTGTACTTCGGTGCTGGTGATGTAGAACCTGGACCTGTCCTGCGAGAGCGCGACCGACTCGATTTCCCAGGGTCCCTGCGTCAGCTGCTGGGCCGCCGCGCCGGCCGTCGACGCGTCGACCGAATACAGGTGCATCCACTTGTCGCGCTCGGACAGAAACCAGACGTGTCTCTGATCCGGCAGGAACCCGAACGACGGATCGACGGGACCGAAACCGCCGACTTCGCGCACCCACGCATCGTCGTGCAGCGCGTCGACGACGCGCGTCTTGCCCGTCTCGGCGTCGACGGCGACGAGCCATCGATCCTTGTTGTTGCCGGCGCGGACGTGCGCGATCGCCAGGCTGCCGTCGGCGGAAAGCTGCGGCATGTTCCACCGCGGATCGCGCTTGTCGGCGAAGCCGGCGTCGGCGGCCACGGACTTGCCCGTCTCCAGGTTCAAAATGGAGAGCATGCGTTTGTCCTGCGCGTCGCCGACGTACGTGCGCGCCGGAATATCTTCCGAGTAGCTGGATTCCGTGACGTAGTTCGGCACGTTTGGCCGTTTCGCCGCGTCGGCGCGCTCGGTGACGACGATGAAAACGTGCTTGCCGTCGGGAGCGAGCTGGAGATCGCCGGCTGACTGACGCTCCGCGAGCTCGAACCTCGGCAGCGCATTCGCCTTGTCTTTGTCCTCCTGCTTTTTCTTTTTCTCGGCCTCGACGCGCGTGTGCTCGATCAGTTTCTCTTCTTCCGACTTCACGAACTTCTGGCTGTCGGTGTCGCGCGGATCGCGCTTGCGCGGGCCGACGTCGGTGAGCTGGACGACAATGCCGGACTCGCTGCCCGGCGGGGCATCGACCGGCACGATGAACAGATTGTTCTCGCGCGTGAACGTGACGGCGGACTCGTTCCGCGCCCAGCGCGGATTCGACTCTCCGCCCGTCGTCCGCGTAATCTGCCGGCGCGTGTTCGCGATCGAATCGACGACCACGATGTCGCCCTGATCGACGAACAGCACACGGCGGTGCGCTTTGTCCCACTGCCCGCCGACCGGCGGCGCCGTCTTCCGCTCGGCGTCGCTCAGCTTGCGCGGCGCCTCGCCGCCGTCCTTCGGGACGACGTACGTCGACCCTTCGTCGTCGGCGGGACGCCGCCACTCGAAATACAAATGTGACGAATCGCCGGACCAGCGGAGGCCCGTCTGCGGGTAGCCGACGAGCTTCGGGCCACGCATGATGCTGTCGACGGTGAGCGGAAATGGGACGGAGGCCGCCCGGATCTGAAAAGTCGCCGCGGCGACTGCGACCAGGGTGACGGTGGCTGCGGATCGTGCCGATACCTGCATGAAATCCTCGGAAAAAGGGTCGGTCATTATACAATTGCTTGAACCGAACAACCCTGCCAGTCGTCTAACCTCCAGTTACTTTTTCTGATGGAGTCGCCAGAAATGCGTGTGCAACACCTCGGCAGTTCTCTCCGCGCGATCGTGATGACGGGCGCCGTCGCGCTCACGTCCGTGTCGGCGTTTGCGCAGACCGGACAATTTCATATCAACGTGGCGTCGCTCGAGGCTGCGGCCGCCCAGGCCGGCCAGCAGACGACCGGAACGACGCGGCGCCTCTCGATGGACGACGCGGTCCATTCGGCCCTCGAGCAGAACCTGGGCATCCGCATCCAGCGGATCGACCCGCAGATTTCCGACGTCGGCGTGCTGCAGTCGCGGTCGTTCTGGTCGCCGCAGCTCTCCACGGGCTTCGCGCGTCAGACGCAGACCCAGCAGGCGCAGGATGCATTCTCCGGCGGCGACATCACCAACATCTCGGGCAACGCCGGCGTTTCGCAGGTCCTTCCGTGGGGCGGCAACTATTCCGCGAGCTGGAACAACGCCCGCGGGACGACGAACAACACCTTCACGAATTTTCCGGTGAATCTGCGCTCCACGCTGAACGCGCAGTACACGCAGCCGCTGGCCCGGAACTATGGGATCGACCAGATCCGGCAGAACGTGCAGAACAGCAAGAAGGCGCGCGAGCTGTCCGACATCCAGCTGCGCGCCGTCATCACGCAGACGACGCGAAGCGTCCGCAATGCGTACTGGGATCTGGTCTACGCCATCAACAATTACAAGGCGCAGCAGCAGTCCCTGGAGCTCTCGCAGCAGTTCCTGAAGGACAACCAGAAGCGGGTCGAGATCGGCACGCTGGCGCCGATCGACATCGTGCAGGCGCAGGCCGAGGTCGCGAGCAACGAGCAGGGCGTCATCGTGGCGGACGCGCAGATCAAATCGTTTCAGGACAATCTGCGCACGCTGATTCTCGATCCGGGCACGCCGAACTTCTGGGAGATCGTGTTCGATCCGACCGACGCGCCGGCGTTCGAGGATCAGGTGATCGACGTCGAAGCGGCGGTGCGCAACGCGCTCGACAAGCGCACCGACATCCTGTCGGCGAAGAACAGCCTCGCGCAGAGTGACATCAACATCAAGTACTACAAGAACCAGACGCTGCCCGACGTGAACGCACAGGTGCAGTACGTCGCCACGGCGACCGGCGGCCAGCAGTTGAGCAACCTCGATCTCGGGAACCTGACCGCGGCGCGCTCGATCACGTCGGACATCGGCTTCGGCTCGGTCCTCAGCAGCGTGTTGTCGAGCGCCTACCCGACGTGGACCGTCGGCGTGCAGGTCGGGTACCCGCTCGGCACGAACACCGCGCAGAGCAACCTCGCGCGCTCGCGCCTGCAGTACGAGCAGGCGCAGTCGCAGATGAAGAACATCGAGATGAACGTCATCACGCAGGTTCGCTCCATCGCGCGGAACGTGCAGACCAACCAGAAGCGGGTGCAGTCGGCGCGCGCGTCGCGCGAGCTGCAGGAAAAGAAGCTCGAGGCCGAGGAAAAGAAGCTCGCGGCCGGCATGTCGCAGAGCTTCTTCGTCTTCCAGGCGCAGCGCGATCTCGCGGTCGCGCGGGTCGCGGAGATTCAGGCAATCGCCGACTATAACAAGTCGCTCGTCGACTTCCAGGCAGTGCAGGAAGTGTCGCTCGGCGGCGGCGGCGGCGGCATCACGACCGCCGGATCCGGCGCCGTGCAGACGGGCGGATCGGCGATCGTCAGGCAGTAACAAGTCACAGGTCTCAAGTTTCAAGTCTCAAATCAAGGCGTCAATCTCCCCGGTTGACACTTGAGACTTGAGACTTGAGACTTGCTCCGAGTGCCCCGCGTCTCGGTCACCGTCATCACCAAAAACGAAGCGGCGGACATCGCCGACGCGCTCGCCTCGGTCGCATGGGCCGACGAGATCGTCGTCGTCGATTCGGAAAGCTCGGACGACACCGTCGCCATCGCGAAGCGATTCACGGATCGCGTCATCGTGCGGCCGTGGCCGGGGTACAGCGAGCAGAAGAACTACGCCGCGTCGATGGCGAGGAACGACTGGATCCTCTCCCTCGACGCCGACGAGCGCGTGACGCCGGCGCTTGCCGACGAGGTTCGATCGACGCTGTCCGGCACGCCGCGCGAATCCGCGTTTCGCATCCCGCGCGTCACGTGGCACCTCGGGCGCTGGATCCGGACGACCGACTGGTATCCGGACCCTCAGACCCGGCTCTACGACCGGCGCGCCGCGAAATGGACCGGCCGGTATGTGCACGAATCGGTGACTGCTGCGGGCGAGACCGGCCGTCTGCGCGGCGAGCTGCAGCACTACGCGTACCGGGACATCGCCGATCATCTCGAAACGATCGATCGCTACACGACATACGCGGCCAGGCAGATGTACGAGGATGGCCGGCGCGCCGGACTCCGGCACCTCGCCGGACACCCTCCGCTCGCCTTCCTGCGCAATTACATCGCGCGCCGCGGCATTCTCGACGGCGGCCCGGGCCTGATCATTTCGGCGCTCAACAGCTACTACGTCTTCCTGAAGTTCGCTAAACTGCGCGAGCTTCAAACTCAAGGCTCAAAACGCAGACCCTGAGTTTTCCGTTCTGAATGCTTCATGTTCTCGTTACACGTCGACACCGCGCGCACCTGGCGCGGCGGCCAGAATCAGGTGCTGCTGACCGTCAACGGCCTGCGAGAAATCGGCCACCGTGCCGCCCTGGTCGCTCATCCCGACGGCGAGCTGCGGCGGCGCGCGCAGGAAGGGCTCGAGCTGGTTCCCCTCGCCCCCCGCGCCGAGATGGACTTCACGGCGGCCTGGCGCTTCTCGCGCGTCATCCGGCGGCTCGATCCCGACGTCATCCACGCGCACGACCCGCACGGGGTCGCGATGGCGGCGTTTGCGCTGTCGATCGACACGGCGGCGTTCCGGCGCACGCACCGTACCGCGCCACCGCTGGTCGCCGCGCGCCGCGTCGACTTTCACCTGCGCGGCAACTCGTTCTCGAAATGGAAGCACCGGCAGGTGGACTGCTACATCGCCGCCTCGGAAGCAATTCGACAGATGCTCGTCGCCGACGGCGTGCCGAAGGATCGAACGGTCACGGTTCATGAAGGCATCGACGTCGACCGCGTGATCTCGGCGCCGCCGGTCGACGTCCACGAGGCGTTCTTCCTGCCCCACGGCGCTCCCGTCGTCGGCAACGTCGCGGCGCTCGTCGGTCACAAAGGCCAGCGATACCTGATAGACGCAGCGCATCTCGTCGTCCGCGAGATTCCCGACGCGCGCTTCGTCATCCTCGGCGAGGGAGAGCTGCGCGACGCGCTCGAGCATCAAGTGCGCGAGCACCATCTCGAGAAGCACGTACTGCTCCCGGGCTTCCGCACCGATGTCCTCGGCTGCATCAAGAGCTTCGACCTGTTCGTGATGAGCTCGGTCACCGAGGGTCTCGGCACGTCGCTTCTCGACGCGATGGCCTGCAGGCGGCCGATCGTCGCGACGAGCGCCGGCGGCATCCCTGAGATCGTCGAGGACGGCGTCAGCGGGCTGATCGTGGCGCCGAGGGATGCCGCGTCGCTTGCAAAGGCGATCGTCCGCGCGCTCGGGGACGAGCCGATGCGCCGCCGATTCGCCGAGGCGGGGTTCGCGCGCGTGCGCGAGCGATTCACCGTCGAGCGGATGGTTTCCGAGACGGCCGACGTGTACGAACGTCTGCGCCGACGAGCGTCCTGACCTCCGCCTTCAGACCTGCCTGTTTCGGATGACGCATGCCGAGATGGCAGAGCGAGTAGTCGTACTTCACCGGGTCCGACGGCTCGAGCTTCCGCAGCGACGCCGTAATATCGCGCGCCATGCGCCATCCCGGGCTCGTGTACCGCGTCAGACGCAGCTCCTTCCCGACCCGGATCACGTGCGTGTCGAGCGGCACGATCAGCTTCGACGGCGACACGCGCGTCCACACGCCGAGGTCCAGCGCGTCGCGCCGCACCATCCAGCGCAGATACAGATTCATCCGCTTGCACGCAGATCCGGTCGACGGGCGGGGAAAAAAATAACAGACGCCCGGCCGGCGCGGCACGCGACCGTAGGCCGATCTGAGGTCGAGCGCCATCGCGCGCGTCGAAAAGCTCTCGATCGCCGATTCGACGTCGTCGGCCGCCGCGTCGTAACCCTCGAGAAAGAATCCCTCGATCGATCCGGCTCGATCGAACATCTGGCGCGCCGTCCACAGCAGCGCCACGAGATCGTCGCCGCCCGTCCAGCGGTGGACGATGTGCGCGAATGAGGGACCGTCGCGGCGGCAGTCGAACCGGCGGACGTAGTCGGCCGGCCGCGCGCCCATGACCGCCGCCATGCGCCCGATCGACTGGAGCACGCTCGACACGCGCCCGAAGGCCAGCGACGCCGCGACGAGGCCGATGACCTCGCGATCCTCCGCGGCGGCGTACCGCCGGACGATCTGAATCGGGTCCGCTGCGGAATCGGGGTAGTTGAAGTCCTCGTACAGCCGGTCCAGCGCAGGTTTCAGGGATTCGAGTCGCAAGTTGACTATGATTCTTCCATGCGCCGGTGGCTCCTCAAAGCGCTCGCAGCGATTGTCCTGCTGATCGCGGTCGCCGCCGCCGGCATCTACGGCTACGCGCGCCAGTCGCTGCCGACGATCGACGGAACGGTGACGGTGTCCGGCGCTTCGGCGCCGATCGAGATCATCCGCGACGCCGACGCCATCCCCCACATCTTCGCGAAGAGCAAGAACGACGCGCTGTTCGGTCTCGGCTACGCCCACGCCCAGGATCGGCTCTGGCAGATGGAATTCCAGCGGCGCATCGGAAACGGCCGGCTGTCGGAAATCTTCGGCGTGCCGACGATTCAGCAGGATCGGTTCCTGCGGACGGTCGGCTTCGGCCGCGCGGCGCGCGACGCATGGAACCGGACGCCCGACTGGGCGAAGGCGCAGGTGAACGCGTACTGCGCCGGCGTCAACGCCTTCATCGCGTCACACAACGGCCGCGGGCTGCCGCCGGAATTCTCGCTGCTACGACTCGAGCCCGAGCCGTGGACCGGCCCCGACGTCATCGTCTGGGTCAAGATGATGGCGTGGGACCTCAGCGCGAACTACGCGTTCGAGCTCCTGCGCCACGACCTCACGAGCGCGGTCGGCGCTGACCGCATGGCGCAGCTCATGCCTCCCTACGCGCGCGGCGGTCTCAGCATTCTCGACCCGGTTGCAGGCTCCGATCTCCAGGTTCCCGGTTCCCGGTTCCAGGTTCCCGCTTCCCGGTCCCCGGTTCCGGATTCCGCGTCATCGGTTCTCGCCTCGGTGCGCGCGGCGCTTTCGATCGGCAATCCTGCCGTCGCCGAGTTTCTGCAGGCGAGCACCCGCGAAGGCCTCGGCTCGAACAACTGGGCCGTCGACGGGACGCTGACCGCCAGCGGCAAGCCGCTGCTGGCCAACGACCCGCATCTCGGCACGCGGCTGCCGTCGACGTGGTACCTCGCGCACATCTCCGCGCCCGGTTTCGACGTCATCGGCGCCACGCTGCCCGGCGCGCCCGCGGTCGCTCTCGGGCGCAACCGCTTCATCGCGTGGGGCGCCACCAACGTCGCCGCAGACGTCGAGGATCTCTACCGCGAACGCATCGACGCCAGCGGGAAGTTCGCGGCGTTCGAAGGACGTCCCGAACCGCTGAAGGTGATCACGGAAGACATTGTCATCAAGAGCGGACTGACGCTGCATCTCGAAGTTCACGCGACGCGGCACGGCCCGATCATTTCCGAGGCCGTGAACGCCATCAACGCCGACGATGCGGATCGCAAGCACCGTCCGCGGCCGCCGGCGCTCGAGCCGCTCGCGTTCCGCTGGACCGCGCTCGATCCGGACGACTCGACGCTGACCGCGTTCCTCGAACTGAACGAGGCGAAGAACTGGAGCGATTTCACGACGGCGCTGCGCGATTTCGTCGTCCCGTCGCAGAACTTCGTCTACGGCGACGTCGACGGCCACATCGGCTATTACGCGCCGGGCCGCATTCCACTCCGTGCGAGCGGCGACGGCTCGCAGCCGGCCGATGGATCGTCGGGCGCCGCCGAGTGGACCGGCTGGGTACCGTTCGACGATCTGCCGCATCTCTACGATCCGCCGGACCATCTGATCGTCACCGCGAACCACCGCCCGGCGCCTGCGGACTATCGCTACAACCTCGGGCTCGAATGGGTCGAGCCGTATCGCGCGCAGCGGATCAGAGATCTCCTGACGCGTCTTCCACGCTTCACCCCGGACGATTTCGCGCGCATCCAGTCGGACACGTTTTCGCTGCATGCGAAGGCGCTCGTGCCGCTGCTCGTCGAGCACGCGCGGCCCGAATCGGATCCGGACAGACGCGCACTCGACGCGGTGAAGCGCTGGACGTTCAACGCCGCTCGGGACAGCGCGGCCGCGGCGATCTTCCAGGCATGGTTCCACGCGCTCGCGCCCGCGCTCGTCGGCGACGATCTCGGTCCGACGGTGCTCGACGGCTATCAGGGGCGGTTCAGCTTCGTCACCCGCTTCATCGTCAACACTCTGACGTCGAACGACGCCGCGTGGTGCGACGATGCGAAGACCGCTGAAAAGGAGACGTGCGACGCCATCGTGACGCGGGCGCTGCACGACGGCGTCGTCGATCTGACGCGTCAGATGGGCGGGGACATGAGCCGGTGGCGCTGGGACACCGTTCATCGCGCCGTGTTCCCGCACGCCGGCCTCGACGCGGTCGCCGCGCTGCGGCCGCTGCTGAGCCGATCGAGACCGATCGGCGGAGACTGGGCGACGGTCGACGTCTCTCCGGCGGCCGCGGATCGGCCCTACGAAGCGCACACGGTTCCAGGCTATCGCGAGATCATCGATCTCTCTCCGGCGAACGACAGCCGGTTCATCGGGGACGTCGGGGAGTCCGGCCACCTCCTCTCGCCGCACTACGACGATTTCCTCGCCGACTGGAGCGCCGTGAGGCACCGGAGGATGCGGATCGAACGCGCGGACGTCGAGAAGGGCGCGATCGGCCGTCTCACGCTCAAGCCCTGATCAAGTCTCAACTCTCAAGGCACGGCGCTCAACACCGATTCGTGCGGGTTCGGCTGTGGATCAGTAGCTCCAGCAGTGAAAGTTGGATGTCGTTGCGTACGGCCAGCCACTCAAGTAGATCGTTGGGTCATGGAAGATGTCGGAGACGACGAAGTAACCCGAAGCTCGCGTTCCATCGTTCAGCGTGATGATGATGTTGTCGTCGCCGTCGATCGTGCCAGTAAACGGCGTTCGAGGCTCGAGAAAGTCGACCCATACTGGATAGACGTACCCGCTGACGTTTCCGGAAGACTGAGACTCGAAGAACATCCTCGTGAGTTTCTGCAGCTGCTCCACAGGGCTCGTCGCGGTGAGCCTCGCCCAGAAGCCAGCACACGCGTACGATCCCGGGCCCTGCATGAACTCGCCAAACGCTACGACGGGTACGGTGCCCGAATCAGAAGCGGTGCGCCCGAATCGATCCGTGACGACCGCCTTCACTTCAAATCCGCCGGGCAGCGAGTGCGTGGAATAGGTATGCGTCGCGAGCGCGCTCGTTGACGTTTGACCGTCTCCCCAATCGACCCGATACTGCAGGCCGCTGCCAGGCGATTCCGTCAAATCAGACGTGACGCTCGTAATCCCTGCGAGCGCGAACGTCGAGCCGTGGGAATCTACGGTCAGCCGCCACTTCGCAGACGGCGGCAACGTGTTCTCGGGTGTGGCTGTGGGCGTGGGTGCGGGCGCAGTACTGCCGCAACCTGCCGAGCAGGCGGCAACGACGAACAGCAGCGCCGGACAAGTCCGAGCCGTCATCCGTTGCCACATTCTACGACCGGGAGAATGAACGCGCACCGCCCTGCGACAACGTGTGGCTTGTAGGTTGTGCGTTCAGAAGCGTGTAATGGGCGCGCCCGCCTTACAGAGCGGGCACGCGCTGGCTTTGAAATTCTCCGGCGCCGGATACTCGACGAGCGCGACGTTCGGCACGCCGAGATCGACCGTCGCCTCGCAGCGGTCGCAGATCTGCGCCGTCGCGAGGACGGTGCCACCCGCCTCTTTCACGAGCGCGCCGCACTTCGCAAAGGTCTCGCCGGTGTTGCGGATATCGTCGACGAGCAGCACGCGTTTGCCGTCGATCTCGCGCCGATAGAAGGCGCGAAGCGCGAGACCGCGTCCCGCGTCGACGTTGAACGGCGCGAAGCTGCACGGGGAATGCGTCAGGCTGCGGCGGCTGTCGAGCAGGCCGGCGATCGTGTGCGCGAGCAACGCGCCGCCCGTGGCCGGACCGGCGACGACCTGCGTCTGCTCGATCAGGTCCGCCGGCAGCAGATCGATCAGATCCTGCGCGAACCGCCAGATCGTCGACGGATGCCGGAACAGCTGGTGCGGGTTCAGGTACACGCGTCCGTGGTAGCCGTTGCCGTAGTCGAAGTGCCCGTCGCGCATCAGCACTTCCGAGTGCTGCAGATCCTTCAGCGCTTTCTCTCGAATCTCCGCTTTTTTGTCCATCGTCAGTCCGCAATCCGCAATCCGCAATCCGCATTCACGTAGACAGGGCGGCCTCCGACGATCGTCGCCGCCACTCCACCCCGCAGCTGCCAGCCGTCGAACGGCGTGTTCTTCGATTTCGATTTCATCTTCGACGCATCGACGGCGACCTTCATGTCCGGGGCGAGGATCGTGATGTCCGCCGGCGCGCCGTCGGCCAGCGATCCGCCGGCGACCCGCAGGATCTTCGCGGGATTCACCGAGAGCAGCTCGATCAGGCGCGCCAGCGACACCACGCCGGCGTGCACGAGACGGTCGAAGCACAGCGACACCGCGGTTTCGAGACCCGTGATCCCGAACGGCGCGTGGTCGAACTCGACCTTCTTCTCGTCGTAGTGGTGCGGCGCGTGATCGGTTGCGATGGCGTCGATGCTGCCGTCTTTCAACCCGGCGAGCATCGCGTCGCGATCAGCCGTCTCGCGCAGCGGCGGATTCATCTTGGCGTTCGTGTCGTAGGGCACCGGCGTGCCGAGCAGTTCGTCAGTCAGCACAAAATGGTGGGGCGTCACCTCGCACGTGACCGCGACGCCGCGCGATTTGCCGAAGCGGACCGCCTCGAGGGTCTGCCGCGCGCTCATGTGCGCGATGTGGACGCGCCCCTTCGTCAGCGCCGCCAGCGAGATGTCCCGCGACGCCATGATCGACTCGGCTTCGCCGGGGATCCCCCGCAGCCCGAGCGCCGAGGCGTGGATGCCTTCATGCGCGACGCCCTCGCCCTTGAGCGTCTGCTCCTCGCAGTGCTCGATGACCGGGATGTCGAACATCCGCGTGTACTCGAGCGCGCGCCGCATCAGCATCGCCGTCGCCACCGGCTTCCCGTCGTCGGTCACGGCGACGCAGCCGGCCTTGCGCAGCTCCGCGATGTCCGCGAGCTGCTCGCCCTGCTGCCCGCGCGAGACGGCGCCGATCGGATAGACGCGCGCGAGATTCGCTTCGGCAGCCTTCTTGAGGATGTATTCCGTGACGCCGGCGTTGTCGTTGACCGGACTCGTGTTCGGCATGCACGCGACGGCGGTGAAGCCGCCGGCGACCGCCGCAGCGGTTCCCGTCGCGACGGTTTCCTTGTGCTCCTGCCCCGGCTCACGCAGGTGCACGTGCATGTCGATCAGGCCAGGACAGACGACGAGTCCGCTCGGGATGTCGACGACCCTCGCCCCCTCCGCCGGCAGATCGCGGCCGACGCGCGCGATGCGACCGCCGTCCATCAGCACGTCGAACGATCCGTCGCGTCCGTTCGCGGGATCGACGACGCGCCCGCCCTTCAGCAGAATCTTCATACGACTCTCGAGGCTCAGTCTCCCTCGGTTCCCCCGGCCAGCAGATACAACACCGCCATCCGCACCGCGACGCCGTTCGCCACCTGCTCGAGGATCACCGAGAACGGGCCGTCGGCGACGTCGGACGCGATCTCCACGCCGCGATTCATCGGTCCGGGGTGCATGATGATAACGTCCGGTTTCGCGTTTGCCACCCGCGCGCTCGTCATCCCGAACGTGTTGAAGTATTCGCGCAGCGACGGCACGAACGCGCCGGTCATCCGCTCGTGCTGGATCCGCAGCAGCATCACGACGTCCGCGTCGCGGACCGCTTCGTCGGCATCGGTCGTCACGTGCACGGCGAGCGCGTCCAGGAACGGCGGCACGAGCGTCTGCGGGCCCGAGGCCCAGACGTCGGCGCCGAGCTTCGTCAGCAGCAGGACGTTCGACCGCAGCACGCGGCTGTGCAGCAGGTCGCCGACGATCGCCACCTTGAGCCCTTCGATGCGGCCCTTGCGCTCGCGGATCGTGAACGCGTCCAGCAGCGCCTGCGTCGGATGCTCGTGCATGCCGTCGCCGGCGTTGATGATGCGCGACTTGCAGATGCGCGCCAGCAGGTAGGGGGCGCCCGACGAGGCGTGCCGCATGACGATCATGTCCGGCGCCATGGCCTCGATGTTCATCGCGGTGTCGGCGAGCGTCTCGCCTTTCAGCACGCTCGACGCGGCGACGGCGATGTTGAGCGTGTCGGCGCTCAGCCGCTTCTCGGCGATCTCGAACGACGTCCGCGTCCGCGTGCTGGGCTCGTAGAACAGATTGACGACCGTCTTGCCGCGCAGCGTGGGCACCTTCTTGATCGGCCGCTGGCCGACCTCGCGCATCGCTTCCGCCGTGTCCAGCACGAGATGGATGTCGTCGGCGGTCAGGTCCGCGATGCCCAGAAGATCTTTCTTCATACGGGGCTCCGCCCCCGACCCCGGCTCGGTCGCTTCGCGGCGTCCCGCTCGGGCGCGCCGTCAAGCGCTCGCATCGTGAACCTCCACCTCGTCGCGGCCGTCGATCTCGAGCAGGTGGACCTGCACGCTCTGCGACAGCGACGTCGGCAGGTTCTTGCCGACGTAGTCGGCCTTGATCGGCAGCTCGCGGTGGCCGCGGTCGACGAGGACGATGAGCTGAATCGCGCGCGGGCGCCCGAAGTCGATCAGCGCATCGAGGGCCGCCCGGATCGTCCGGCCGGTGTAGAGCACGTCGTCGACGAGCAGAATCCGCTTGTCGTCGATCGAGAACGGGATTTCGGTTTTCTTGATCACCGGCTGCGGACCGACGGCGTGGCGCATCAGATCGTCCCGGTACAGCGTGATGTCGAGCGCGCCCGTCGGGATGTCGTGACGGCTCACGTCGCGGATCGTGTGCGCGAGCCGCCGGGCGATCGGGACGCCGCGCGTCCGGATGCCGACGAGCGCGAGCTCGTTCAGCGCCGCCGCATTGCGTTCGACAATCTCATGGGCGATCCGCGCGAGCGATCGGCCCATCCGATCGGCGTCCATCACCACGGGCACGACGGCACTCCACACGGAATCTGGCAATCGGAGGATCGAGTGACTGGGCGATTGGATTGATTGATCGGCGGACCGAGAAAACGCAGCGGCATCGAACACCTCTTCGCGATCTCGCAGGACCGCGTTAAAGAGCGGAAAGGATTATAAGTCCGCAGTCCGCAATCCGCAATCCGCAATGGGTATACTTCCCTCCATGCCGATCGACGTCGCTGCGGAGGTCATCGCGAACCGCGCGCTGTCCGTCGACTACAACGTCCTGACGCTCGGCGCCCCGACGATTGCCGCCAGCTGCGCCCCGGGGCAGTTTGTCATGGTCAAGTCGAGCTCGCGGCGCGACCCGCTCCTCCGACGGCCCTTCTCGGTCTTCGAAGTGGTCCGCGACAGCAGTGGCGCCGCCACCGCGCTCACGATTCTCAGCAAACGCATCGGCGTGTCGACACGCGAGCTCTACGAAGCGAAGCCGGGACAGACCATCGCCACACTCGGCCCACTCGGCAGACCGTTCACCGTCGTCGAGCCGCCGACCGAGGCGTGGATGGTCGCCGGCGGAGTCGGGCTCGCGCCGTTTGCGACGCTCGCCGAGGCGCTCGCGGCGAAACGCGTCAAGTCCGCGCTCTTCTACGGTGCGCGCAGCGGGGCGGAACTCTTCTATCTGGATTTCTTCGCGGCCCTCGGCGTCGAGCTCGTGTTGACCACGGAGGACGGCAGCCGCGGCGAAAAAGGGCGCGTGGTGACGCCGCTCGATCGGCGGCTGGGCGGGCGCCCGCCCTCCTCGCCGCTGATGCTTTATGCGTGCGGGCCGGAGCGCATGCTCGCCGCGGCGGCCAGAACGGCGGCCACGCACGGACGTCCGTGCCAGGTGTCGGTCGAACGCATCATGGGCTGCGGCATGGGCGGCTGCTACAGCTGCGTCGTGCCGATGCGCGGCGACGACGGAAAGTTCCATCACGTGCGGTCGTGCCTGGCGGGGCCCGTGCTCGCCGCCGATCAGATTCTATGGACCTAGCGGTCGCGATCGGATCGCTGACGCTGAAGAACCCGTTCATCGCGGCGAGCGGCTGCTTCGGGTACGGCGTCGAATACGCTGAGGCGGTCGATCTGTCGTCGCTCGGCGGCGTCGCGGTCAAGGGACTGTTTCTCGCTGAACGCGAAGGACATCCGGCACCGCGGATCGTCGAGACGCCCGCGGGCATGCTGAACGCGATCGGGCTGCAGGGCATCGGCGTCCGCCGCTTCGTCGACGAGAAGCTCCCCGAGCTGCGCGCGCGCCGCGCGACCGTCATCGTCAACGTCTGCGGCACGACGCTCGACGAATACGTCGAAGTGTCGCGGATCCTGTCGGACGCCGAGGGCGTAGCCGCGATCGAACTGAATATCTCGTGTCCGAACATCAAGGAGGGCGGCATTCAGTTCGGCTGCAGCCTGAACGGCACCTACGACGTCGTCAGCGCCGTGCGCAAGGCGACGACGCTGCCGCTGATTCCGAAGCTGACGCCGAACGTCACCGACGTCTCCTCCTTCGCGCGCGCCGCCGAAGACGCCGGCGCCGACGCGGTATCGCTCGTCAACACGTTTCTCGCGATGGTCATCGACACCGAGACGCGGCGGCCGAAGATCTCGAACGTCGTCGGAGGACTGAGTGGACCCGCGATCCGCCCGATTGCCGTGCGGATGGTCTGGGAATGCCGTCAGGCGGTGAAGATTCCGATCGTCGGCATGGGCGGCATCGTCGAGGCCCGCGACGCGATCGAGTTCATGCTCGCGGGCGCGACGGCGGTGCAGGTGGGGACGGCGAATTTCGTCGACCCGTTCATCTGGCCCAAGCTCGTCGACGGGCTCAGCGACTACCTGCGGCGCCACCGTATCGCGCGCGCGGCCGATCTCGTCGGCGCGCTCGACTCGGACTCGGCGCTTGCCGGACCTTGACCTTCACGCTCTATTCCAGACCGGGCTGCCATCTCTGCGACGAGATGAAGAACGTCGTGCGCCGCGTCATGCAGGCGGCGCCCGCGGCGATCGCGCTCCAAGAGATCGACATCACGACGGATCCCGATCTCGAAGCGCGCTATGGAGTCGAGATTCCGGTGCTGCTCGTGGATGGAAAGAAGGCCGCGAAGTACAGGATCGCTGAAGAAGAACTCCGAAACATAGTGGCGGGACGGGCTGGATAGGCGGGACCGGCTGGATGGATGTTTTCGATCCTCCTGCCCATCCCGCCGTTCCTGCCCGACCTACTTCGCCGTGATGATCAGATGCCCGCGGCGGTTCTGCTGCCAGCAGGAATCGTTCTCCTCGCTGCAAAACGGCGCTTCCTTGCCCTTGCTGACGACGGTGACGCGCGACGCCGTGACGCCGAGATTCGCCAGGTAGCTCTTCACCGCGTCGGCGCGGCGTGATCCGAGCGCGAGGTTGTATTCGGCGCTGCCGCGCGAATCGCAGTGCCCCTCGATCGTGATCGTCACGCTCGTCCACCGCTTCAGCCAGTCGGCGTCCTTCTGCAGCGGCGCCTTCGCGTCGTCGCGGATGTCCGACTTGTCGAGATCGAAGTACACGTCGGTAAGGTCGTGTTCGTTGTTCAGATCGGCGACCGACTTGCGCGAGAAGATTTCCTCTTCACTCGGCGGACGCGGCGGGGTCGGCGTCGGTGTCGGCGGAGGAGGCGGGGGCGGAGGCGGCGGCGTCGGCGTGACGGCTGTCGGCGGCGGAGCGGGCGGAGGCGCCTGCGGCGGCGGCGTTTTATGACAGCCGGCAGCGGCCAGCGACACACTTAGAACACACACGCAGAGAGAGACGAGTCGACGAATCATTGGAGTTACCCTCGGTGCGGGAGCTTACAAAGTCCGTTTGGTGGTGTCAATTAAGGGAACGGCTGTGACCCAGACGATACAATCACCGAACCGATGGAACATCTGCTGCGCGCGACCGCCCGGGCGGAAGCGCGCCACTTCTGGTTCCGCGGCTTTCGGGCGTTCGTCGCTCCCGTGCTGCGGGACGCCGCCGCCGGACAATCGAATCTGCGTCTCATCGACTGCGGCTGCGGCACCGGCGCGAATCTCGCGCTGCTCGAGCGGCACGGCCGCGCGTTCGGCTTCGATCGTTCGGCGATCGGCCTGCGGTTCGGACGCGATGCCGGGCGCACACGGCTCGCGCGCGCCGACGTCACGGCGATCCCGTGCGGCGATGCGACGTTCGACGTGGCGACGTCGTTCGACGTGCTGTATTCCCTCGAGGATCGCGAGGAGCGGGCGGCGATCGCGGAAATGCACCGCGTCCTCAAGCCCGGCGGCGCACTGGTCGTCAACGTTGCGGCGATGGAAATGCTGCGCGGCGATCACTCGGTCCTCAGCCGCGAGGTGCGGCGTTACAGCCGCGACGATCTCCGGGCGCGGCTGACCGCGGCGGGGTTCGTCGTCGAGCGGATCACGTACACCAACGCGGCGCTCTTCGCGCCGCTGGCGCTCGCGCGCGCGTGGCAGCGGCGGCGAGGGCTGCATGACGAGCGCGAGGCGCAGCAGGACATCACCGTGCCTCCGGCGCCGGTCAACACGCTTCTGAGCGTCGTGCTGTGGATGGAAAGCCTGTGGCTGCGCGCCTTCAACGCGCCGTTTGGCAGCTCGCTGCTGTGCGTCGCGCGAAAGCGCTGATCACACCTTCCGCAGCAGCAGCCCTTCGTTGAGGCTGCCGGTGCGATATCCCTGGAGGTCGAGGCTGATGTAGCGGTAGCCCGCCGCCTTCAGCTGCCGGACGATGGCCGCGCTGATTTCCGGGTCGAGCGCGCGCGCCATTTCCTCGCGGGCGATCTCGATGCGCGCGACCTCGTCGTGGTGGCGCACGCGGAACACGCGGAAGCCGAGATCGCGCAAAGCCTCCTCGGCGCCTTCGATCGCGCGCAGCTTCTCGTCGGTCACGTCGTGATGGTAGGGAATGCGCGACGACAGACATGCGGACGCGGGTTCGTCCCACGTCGGCAGCCCCGCGCGCCGCGACAGCGCA